>WNFQ01003837.1_pt1 | contig 24633 bp, 23 predicted proteins | sample 5400171 | NCBI WGS metagenome assembly WNFQ01 (sample SAMN13153356, study PRJNA577476) | soil metagenome | isolation source: 20 cm soil under Madrone tree | place: USA:California | collected 2016-06-14
GGCACCTTGTCCTCTCCATCGGAAAAGAGAGGCGGAATGGAAAACCTGGAAAGGGCCCTCTTGCAAGAACTAACAATCAGCCATCTTGCTCGACCTGAATATTAAAAGTACGAGAATTTTTTCGAAATTCGTTAGCCTCTGCGCACGAGATTCTATCACAGCGCCTATGAGGTTATCGAAAAACCTCACGGACGCCGACTCAGCGGGTCCGGGAGTGTCCGGTTTCATCGGCACGAATAGCTTTATCGGCCAGAATTCCTTTAGTCGCGGATCCGAAAAAGCGGTTAGCCAACTTGATACCCCGCAAGCACTGGTGGCGAGCTTCTTCTATGAACTTCCCGCCGGACATGGCAAGCGCTATTTGAATCAAGGCGGAGTAGTGGAGCGAGTCGCGGGCGCTGGTATATCGCTGGTGTTGCTTCCTACAAGTCCGGAACACCCACGACGGTATAGGGGAGCTGCGGCGGAACGGCCGGCGATGTGTTATTCGCCGGGTGCCACTTCACTGGGATCGCCCGAGTAAACATCGTTCCCGGAGTAACCCAGACGAACAAAAGTTCGAACTTCAACACCGCCTCGACTCCCTTCTGGAATCCCAACGCATTTACAGTCCCGGCCCCTTTCACCTTTGGCAACGAACCCCGCTCTCTCTCGAGTGCTCGGACTTTCGGAGGCCGGAACGAGGATTTCACATTGGGCAAGAAAACCCGTCTCTTCGGCGAACACGCAGCCATTGACTTTCGGGCAGAGTTTTTCAACATTTTCAACCGCCACATCTACTCCGCACCTAGTGGATTCTCTACGCCTCTTGGCACGCCATTTACGCAAGTGGGCGGCACGCTCCCTGGTGGAGGGACATGCAGCGGACCGTTTGCCTGTGGCTTCGGTGCAGTCACTGATTCTAGTGGGCCGCGAACCATACAATTTGGCTTGAAGATCACATATTGATAGTGTGGTGCCCCTGCCATGGCATGCTCTTGGCAGGGCCCGAGTTTCGTCTTGTCCTAAGGTCTCAGCCAAATGACTCTTCTCAATCGGCGCAGCTTCGTGAAAACGATTTTGGCAACGGCTGCGAGCGGTTCACCCGCATGCGCTAGATTCTGTGGTGGGGTTTCATTTCCTACCTCCGCGGACTCCTCTCATTCCTCCACGATTCTAGAGAGTGGCGGGCAGCAGCTCCGTCTTTCGCCTGTTGGCACACCACTGACGTTCCAGAACTTTTTGTGCGTTGAGGGCGAATGGAAACCCGCGACACTGCCAGGTGTCCAGCTCTTGACCGGTGCATCATTCCCGTTGATGACATCCCACTTAGGCCATGAAGGTCAACGAATCATGTGTGACGGAACAGCTGCTGCGGTGAGCCTGGAGGGGAAACGATTCGAATATGAGTGGACAGCGGAAATCAGCACTTTGGCCGCAAGCCATATCGAGCCATGGTTTCGCTTTCGAACCACGCTCCATCTTCCGAGGCCTATTCGACTACATCAAGACGGCAGAATAGAACCCCAAATCATCACCTGGCTGAATTCGACTTCCACCCTGATGGAAGGCCAAGCGGGAAGCTGGCGGCGCGTCGCGCTCACCCAGCCGACCAGGAACTCGCTGGGTACCTACGGTAACGACCTGCCTGCGGTTTATCTTCTCGATCAGAACGCTGGCATCGAAACCATGATGTACTTCGACGTGAGCGACATGAGCTGGATGTCGATCGAAAATCTTCCGCAATTTTTAGTCTATCGCTGCTCAACCATCTCAAAAATCGAACCTGATGGAACTCAGCGCCTTGGTGTAGGCCTGGTCGCCGATCAGACAACGGGGGATGTACTTCCGGCGGGCGACGTGCGATTCACGAGCTTTTTACTTCAGAGACCACTCAATCGGTTGGTTACGGAGCAGGAAGCGGTGGAGCGTTGGATGCCGGCCCTGCTTCCTCTTTTCGAGGAGCGGCTTACATGGCCTCACTGTGCCTCGACGTGGAGGGAATTCGCGGCGGCTACCGTCAAGGATTTGCAGGAGAAGAGCACGACTCGAGTCGAGGTGAACGGACAGGTGGGCTTACGGGCTTATGTCAAGGATAGCTCTCAGATTTGGCAGCAGCCTGCGGACAACTTCGAGCTCATGACCGTCGCGGATGTCCTCTGGCCATCTCTTCTCTATCTCCGTTTGCATCCATCGCCGAGTTACGAAACTGAGTGCAATGAACTTCTGGCGGCGCTGCCCTCCTTCTACCACGAAGACACTCAGAGCATCAGCAATGATTTCGTGCGAAAACCGAACGAAAGGACTGATTCTTGGTATCCCTTTGAGAATGGGCTCGTGAAATACTCTGCAATCGGGTTTTTGGCGGGGTCCAAGGAGATCAAGGATCATTTTCTGGAGGCGTTACACACCGCCCAGAAAATGGCTCGCCAGTATGACTATCTTTTCCCCATCTACTATCAGGTTTCCACACTTCTTGCCGAGGGAGCCGGAACAAATTACGCCATAGGCGGCCTCTACGCATGGGCTGCGATTCTTGCTTACCATTTGACCTCAGAAGAGCAATACCTGGAGGAAGCGCGACGCGCAATTCAGGTTCTGTACACCGTGCCCTCGGATCGCCTCTTCCATGAACCGCAGGAACTTGCTTACGGCGCATTGGCTGCGGCGGAGCTCGGTATGCGCAATCAGGCCAACTATCTGCTTTACGAACAACTGCGTATGTTTTATTGGTATTCCGATCCAAGTCAGAAGTCCCATGACGTACGCGGGATGGTCCAAGCTGCGGCCTCCATCCTGTATCCAGCGTTCAAGGAGAATGTCGAGGCTGTTCTGCCTTGGACCGGCATCCTGAAACGCGGGATCGTATTTGAGGGTCTGCTCCGTTTTATGGATCAGCAACGACGCAACAATTTCTATTTCTTTCAGGATTGCTTCGAGAAACGCCAACATACGTCAATGGCGTTTATTCCCTTCGAGAATCTCGGCACGCTCGAACTTGGCGGCCAAACCGGAAATGTGGGCAAGGAAATCTACGGTGCTGGGGAGTCATTATGGATGTACTTGATGTACGAGGCCCTTGGCCAAGCTACCGATCGGGAGCTCATGCTGGTAAATCTCGATCTGCTTGATGCGTTTGACGCGAAACTGTTCCCCCCGCGCGCGCTAAATTTCATTTTGTATAACCCGACAGCAGTGCAGCGCTCCACTTCCATCTCGATCCCGCCGGCGCAGGGGCACGAGGTCCGACTCAGTCATGATGGCCAATCGCTTGGCAGCACTGTGCAGGTCCCGGGGCAGTCGTGGGTCCGGCTGCTGGCAGAGTTTTGAATCGCTTTTGGGTTGTCTTGAAAGGAAGAAAGCGGCGTTGAAGCATGGTATCACCCAGCTCTATTCTCAGCGGAGGAATGAACGCAATGCGAAAGGAATTGAATTCCGTGGGTCGCGTGGCCAAACAATTTACGCTGCCGCTGCTTGTGTTATGCGCTGCGATGGCCATCGCTGCACCGCCGCTTGCGCCGCCCTTTGGAAAGTGGACAAGGCTCTCCCCTGATCCCATCGTGTCTCCGCGCGGTGACGGATTCGAATCCGCAGGAACATTCAACCCCGCGGTCGTGAAAGAGGATGGAAAGTTTGTGATGCTCTACCGTGCCCAAGACCATAAGGGCACCTCATCGCTGGGCTACGCCACGAGCGATGACGGGCTTCGCTTCGTTCGTCGGCCTGAACCGGTATTGACTTCGGAGACGCCGTATGAAAAGGGCGGTGGAGTCGAGGACCCCAGGTTAGTCAAATTTGGCGATACTTTCTATCTGACATACACGGGATACAACAACGTAGATGGAATTGGTGCCGATAAGAAGGATGCGCAACTCTGTCTCGCCACGTCGACCGACTTGGTCCACTGGAAGCGGCAAGGCATTATCCTTCCTGCTTACAAGGGCAAGTGGAACGTGAAATGGACGAAGTCCGGCGCAATCATCCCTCAAAAAATCAATGGCAAATATTGGATGTATTTTCTCGCGGATGCGCGTGGCCAGGACACCCAAATGGGCATCGCCTACTCCGAAGACTTGCTCCATTGGACGGAGGCCCTTGATCATCCGGTTCTCTCTAGCCGCCCCGGCTCGTTTGATTCGCAGGTTGTAGAACCAGGCCCTCCGCCGGTCTTGACGGCTGAAGGCATTTTCCTGATCTACAACGGCGCAGACGACAAAAATGTTTACTCGACAGGTTGGGTCCTATTTGACAAAAGTGATCCGACCAAGGTTCTCGCCCGCGCCCCGGCACCCATTTTTTCTCCAGGGCCCGAATGGGAAAAAGTCGGACAGGTACCTAATGTGGTGTTTGTAGAGGGACTCGTGCGCGACGGAGGGCGCTGGCTCTTTTATTATGGTGGCGCGGACAGGAACGTGGGTGTTGCTACTGCTCCGGCACGCTGACCGATATCGTCATATGTCACTCGAATTCACACAGAGCAGCAGCGCCCACAATTCCGGCATCTTCCCCATAGCGGGCGAGTACCAGTGGAATTTCCATCGGCGCCGGATTGAGACACGCTCCTTGCCAACGTTCACGAATCTCATTCAAAAAAGGCGCGAGCATCGTCGAAACACCTCCCCCAACCACGATGACCTCCGGTTCAAGGAGGTCGATGATGCTTCCAAGCCAATAGGCCAGCAAATCCAATGTTTCTTGGATCACTTCTTCGGCCGCCGGGTCTCTCGCTGCATAGGCCTTCGCAACCAACTCGCTGGTCACGGCATCTGCATTTCCGCTGGCCAACTCGGCAAGCAGCGACTTCGGATATTTAGAGAGTTTCTGACCGCCACGTCGCCCAATGGCGGGTCCTGCTGCCAAGGTTTCAATGCAGCCGCGCTTCCCACAGTTGCACCTTGGTCCGTTGCTATCGATTCCGATGTGGCCGCCCTCCGCCGCCGCACCGGTCCTCCCATGGTAGATACGCCCATCAAAAACAATCCCCGTGCCTATGCCGGTTCCAATGCTCGCATAAAAAACATTTCGATACCCGCGCCCGGCGCCCCACTTTGCTTCCGCCAGAGCTGCCGCGTTGGCGTCATTGTCGATTTTCACGTTCACGTTGTAGAGACGGCGCATTTCCTCAGCCAACGGATAGTTATGCCAGATAGCAAGATTCGGCGGGTTAATTATGATGCCCGTGACAGGATTCAGCGGCCCGGGAGCACAAATTCCTATCGCTTCAATTCGCGGCCGTTCAGCAGCATCAGGAAACAACGCTTGAATCGCGGCAGACACCGCGGCGAGGCCTTTCGAAGCCTCCCCGGCTGTGATCATCGGCGTCCTGCTGCGCACATGAATTTCTCCGCAAGCATCTACCAAACCTCCGGCAACCTTCGTTCCTCCGATATCTATTCCGATGACGAGCTTGGTTGTCGGTTCCATTTTTTGAGGATCCTTCTTTGCACGGGTGGCCCGGTGCGTGAATCCCTCCAAAGCCTTGAGACACGTGAATTATATATACCCCTCAAGAAGAATGCTTCTTCGCGAACCCGGATTCGTCTAGTTTGGCAGCAGTCGACTGCGTCCCCGCACTACAAGTTTCATCTGCGAGGTCTGTCAGCACCCTCCAGTTACGCGTTCTTGCTCGTGCCAATCCTTCCGCAATTTCTTGCCTCCGCGTGTCCACCTGTTGCGAATATGACGATTGGGGGAACCACGCTGGTTCTCAGAAAGGCTCTATGAAACTTAATCTTTATCTCTTGAAGAGCACGGTGGTCGCAGCACTAGGGGGACTACTCTTCGGATTTGACACTGCCGTCATCGCTGGCACCACGCATGCGCTCACGGACACCTTTAAACTCTCTCCGGCCGCATTGGGGCTGACAGTTTCTGTCGCACTGTGGGGGACGATCCTCGGATCCATGTTTGCCGGAATTCCAGGAGACAAAATTGGACGCCGCGATAGTCTCCGCGCCATGGCCGTGTTATACCTCGTATCAGCTCTAGGCTGCGCCCTTGCGTGGAACTGGTTTGCTCTCGTGCTTTTCCGATTCATCGGGGGGCTGGGCATTGGCGGCTCCTCCGTTCTTGGTCCGATGTATATTGCGGAGGTTGCGCCCGCTAAGTGGCGAGGCCGTCTCGTGGGTTTGTTTCAGTTCAACATTGTCTTCGGAATTCTGCTCGCCTATTTTTCGAACTACATTGTGGGAACGATGCAGCTTGGAGCTGCTGAATGGCGGTGGAAGCTTGGTGTTCCTGCGGTACCCGCTGTCCTGTTTCTTCTGCTTCTCTTCGGCATCCCCCGCAGCCCCCGCTGGCTGGTCAAAAAGCAAAGAGTGGCCGAGGCGCGTGATGTACTCCGTATGACTGGCGAACAAAATTACGAACAGGAACTCCAAGATATCATCGTGTCTATTGATGCGGAGCACGTCGCAAACGATCCGCTCTTCTCCTGGAAATACCGGCTGCCAATTTTCTTGGCGGTCTCGATCGGGATGTTTAACCAACTTTCTGGCGTCAACGCCATCCTGTATTACCTCAACGACATTTTCGCCTACGCCGGTTTCAATAAGGTTTCTTCAGATCTTCAGGCCGTCGCGATTGGGGCCACGAACCTGGTATTCACGATGCTCGCCATGTCGGTCATTGATCGAATCGGTCGCAAGACACTGCTTTTGATCGGCTCTGTGGGTACCGCAGCATGTCTCGGCGGAGTTGCGGCAGTATTCTTTATGGGACGCCATCAGAATCTCCTCGTCTGGCTGCTGATAGGTTACATCGCGTTTTTTGCGTTTTCGCAAGGCGCCGTAATCTGGGTTTACCTCAGTGAAGTCTTTCCAAATCGAGTGCGGGCCAAGGGGCAGAGCCTTGGAAGCTTCTCGCACTGGTTTATGAACGCGCTCATTTCAGGAATCTTCCCATTGTTGGCCGCATCGTCCGGCGGGTATCCCTTCGTCTTCTTTGCTTTCATGATGGGGCTTCAGTTTCTTGTCGTTCTCTTCTTTTTTCCGGAGACTAAAGGAGTCTCTCTTGAAGAGATGCAGAGAAAGCTCGGCATCGCCTAAACGCCGGCGCACCACGAATCCCGACTTCACCTTAAGCGTGTGATGAGCATTAGAAAGCAGTGAAAAATAGTTGCACAATTGGGCCCCAACGTAGACGTTCTGGCCCGAATGAGGGCCTCCCACGGCACACCAACCTGCAACGACCTCCCTAGAAGGCAGACGGTAGAGGCTTCTTAAAACGGAACCTGGTCTGGTGCACTCTTGGTGCACTCTAACCTGCAAATGAGGCTATCTCGATACAACTGAGAGCAGCGTAAATTACTGAAAACAGGTGAAAATCAGCGAGTGCAAACAGGGCAGGTAGGTTTTTAGCAAACCGCCGCATTCAGCCGCTCTGCCACCTCTCCGCGGACGGATTCGGTCGAAACAGATCGACCGCATGACCCGAGTATATCATTAAACAGAGTTTGCCAAACGGAGTTGGTTTTCGTGATCAATGCCTTTTTCCAGCTGACCACTTGACTCTTTTCCTCGTCAAATGGGGTTCATCGGTTGTTCAGCGAGGATCCCGCCCTCGCGGGATGTGGATTCTTCCCTTTCGGATGTTTTGAACATAGAATGGCATTCGGGGCGAGTTGGGTCTCCGTAGAGGCGAGGTTAACGCCGGCGGGGAAGCCGGTTCCAATAAGTCCCCTGCTTTGCGGTCCGAACCGCGAAAGTGGAGTAGTCCTCCCGCGAAACATTTCGACCCGAATGGGCGTATGTAGGGTAGAGGCAGTTGGCCTGATATCTGTATCCCCGCGGAAGGATCTTTCCTGTGTATCGGTTGGATTACGGTCGGCGGTGGAGGTTTGGCAATATAACGGCGAAGTGTTAGACCGAAGGGGAATCGAATGAAGACGTGGCATAAAGTGGCAATTGGCGTGGGCGCTGTGGTGGTGCTCGGCGGAATTGTTCTGTTCAGCGTGAACCAGGCGAACAAGGGCGTTGTCACCGTTCAAACGGCCAAGGTGGCCAACCAGGACAGCCTGGTGTCACTGGTGACGGCCTCAGGCGAAATTAAGCCGACGACTTATACAAACGTGACTGCCCAGGGATACGGCAGAATCACCGAGATCTTTGTTAAGGAAGGCGACCACGTCAAGAAGGGTGACAAGTTGCTCCTGCAAGAGAATGTGCAGGCAAATGCAGACGTCCAAGCGCAGTCAGCGGCAGTCGTTTCGGCAGAGTCCGGCGTGCAGGCTGCGGAAGCCAGCTACAAAGCAGCACAGTCGGATTTAATCTTGCAACAAGCCAACCTGGAGAAGGCCAAGCTGGATTACGACCGGGGGCAAGGTCTCTTCAAGGATGGGCTGATCCCCAAACAGGATTTCGATCAACGGAAAACAGTCTACGACGGGGCAGTGGCAACGGTCGACTCGGCGCGCGCGCGTGTGCAGTCCTTGAAGGCGCAATTGGATCAGACACGTTCGCAAGTGAATCAAGGCCGCGCCGTGTTGGTGCGGACCCAGGACGTTCTGCACAAGACCACGTACACATCTCCGATCAATGGGATCGTGAGCTATCTGCCAGAGCGCGTGGGCGACTACGTCGTAATGGGCATGCAGAACGATGGGTCAAGAGGCCGATGTGACCATCGACGCTGTGCCGGGAAAGATTTTCAAGGGCAAAGTGACGGAGATTGGATCGCAGGCCGTGCTGCGGAGTTCCGGACTCACGACCACGCAGACGACAACAAGCACCCAGGAAGCGAAGGACTTCAAGGTCGTCGTAACGCTGGCGAATCCGCCGGAGAATCTGCGGCCCGGCCTATCCACGACAGCTAAGATCAAGACGGCGGAGCGGAAAAACGTTGTCGCCATTCCAATCCAAGCGCTAGCCGTGCGAACGCGCAAGGATTTGGAAGAAGCAGCCAAGAATGCAAAGAAGCAGGGCAGTTCCAATGTGACGCTGGCAGCGCCGCCTCCTCCAGCGCCGAACGATCCCAAGAAGGATGAAGTGCAGGGCGTATTTGTGGTCAACGGAAAAAAGGCAGTGTTTCTGCCCGTCGAGACCGGCATTGCCGGCGTGACTGACATTGAGATCACCAAGGGGTTGAAAGCTGGTGACGAGATTGTGGTCGGCAGCTACAAAGCCTTGCGCACGCTGAAGCCGGAGTCTCAAGTGAAAGTGGACAACAGCGCACCCAAAAAGCAGGACGATCAGCAGAGCTGACGCGCTGCCGAGGACCAGGGAGATTCGCATGCCTGTCGAGACACCAGCCGCAGATTCGTTCCGGGAAGACCTGGTCAGCTCCGGCGTAGTAATCAAGACCGAAGCGCTGGCCAAGGTCTATGAAATGGGCGCGGAGCAGGTGCACGCCTTGCGTGGGGTGGACGTGGAGATTCGCAAAGGCGAATACGTGGCCATTATGGGACCGTCCGGGTCCGGTAAATCTACATTGATGAATCTGATAGGTTGTCTGGATTCGCCAAGTTCAGGCAAATATTGGCTGGCGGGGCGGTTGGTGAGCGACCTGGATGACGATGAGCTCGCTTACATCCGAAACAAAGAGATTGGCTTCGTGTTTCAGACATTCAATCTGCTGCCACGCGCGACGGCGCTCCACAACGTCGAATTGCCCCTGATCTATAACGGCACGCCCGCGGAAGAGCGCATCGAGAAGGCAAAGAAGGCGCTCGAGCGCGTGGACTTGATGGATCGGATGAACCACAGGCCGAATGAGCTTTCCGGCGGCCAGAGGCAGCGCGTCGCGGTTGCGCGAGCTTTGGTGAATTCCCCTTCGATTGTCCTGGCGGACGAACCCACCGGCAACCTCGATTCGAAAACGGGTGAAGAGATCATGGCGCTCTTCGAAAACCTGTACAAACAGGGAAATACCATTATTCTCGTAACCCACGAGCACGACATCGCGCAGCATGCGCATCGCATCATCTTCATTCGCGACGGCAAGATCGCTTCCGACGAGGCCGTCACAAAGAAAAAAGCGGACAATTAGGCTCTTTCATTCCATCGAAAACTGAATAACTTATCCTGTGAGCGAGAGAGCGCTTGTCGCCCGGGGGTGTCTTCGAGTGCGAAGAGGTGCGGGCGGAATGGAAAGGAAGAGCCAAATGGCCACTGACACAGGAAGCGGGCGGCAATCGCTGATCGACGACGCCATGAAACTGGCTGTAGACAATGCGCAAAGGTATGTGCGAGAAATCTCTGAACGAAGAGTGGCTCCTTCTGAAGCCGCTGTTGCCGCACTCGCCGATCTTCATGAACCCTTTCCCTGGTCGCCGAGCGATCCAAGCGCCGTAATCGCGAGACTCGACCACATTGGCTCCCCGGCAACGATGGCTACCACTGGAGGGCGTTACTTCGGTTTCGTGAACGGCGGAATGGTTCCGGCAGCCCTGGCCGCAAATTGGTTGGCGGCGACGTGGAACCAGAATGCAGCATTGCGCGTGATGTCTCCCATCGCGGCGGAATTGGAGGAAGTAGTTCTTCGCTGGGTTTGTGAAGCGCTGGGGCTACCACGGGAATGTGCGGGCGGTCTGGTTACCAGTGCCACTATGGCGAATTTCACGGCACTTGTTTCGGCGCGTCACGCTCTTCTAGCCCGCGTGGGATGGGATGTCACTGCTGACGGGATGTTTGGGGCTCCGCCCATCGAGGTGGTCGTTGGCGCGGAAGCGCATGCGTCAGTCTTGAAGGCGCTGAGCCTTGCGGGATTTGGCAGGAAACGCGTAACCACCGTGGAAACAGAAGGCCAGGGACGAATGCGAGCCGATAAGTTGCCGCGCCTGTCGGAGCAGACAATTGTGTGCATTCAGGCAGGGAACGTGAATACGGGAGCGTTCGATCCCGCAGGGGAAATTTGCGAAGCGGCAAGGGAACACGGCGCCTGGGTGCATGTGGATGGCGCGTTTGGCTTGTGGGCTCGGATCTCGCCCAAGTACGAGCATTTGACCCGAGGATTCGATCAAGCCGATTCGTGGGCCACTGACGCGCATAAGTGGCCCAATGTCGGCTACGACAGTGGCCTGGCCATCGTCAAAGATGGCCCTGCGCTGCGCACGTCGATGGGCATTACGGCCTCCTATTTGGAACCAGGTTCGCGCCGCGAGCCTATGCATCACACTCCAGAATCGTCGAGGCGCGCACGGGGCATGGAGTTGTGGGCGGCTCTGAAATCACTCGGGAGGTCAGGGTTGTGCGCGCTGATCGAGCGGACATGCGCTCACGCGCAACAGTTTGCCCAAGGGCTGCGAGAAGGCGGCTTCGAAGTGCTGAACGATGTCGTGATCAACCAGGTGTTGGTGTCCTTTGGCGTCCCCGAAGTAACCCGCGAAGTGATCCGGCGCGTCCAGGAGGACGGAACCTGCTGGTGCGGGGGAACAGTTTGGCAGGGAAAGACCGCGATGCGGATCAGCGTGTCTTCCTGGGCCACAACAGAGATGGATGTGGAACGCAGCCTGCGGGCAATAGTCCGCATCGCGAGAGAGTGCCGCGCAATGTAGCGCACGGCGGGGCAAATAGGGTGCCCGAGAATTGCAGAAAAAAACTACCGGCTGTGCGCCGCGCTTGAGCTTTCAATATCGGCAAAAGTCTGCGCCGCGCTCAGATGAGTGCGCGAGAGCCGGTCGTGCCACGTGAGTTCATCTTCGTCCCAAATGGCCCAAAAGAAGCCCAGAAAAAAAGTTCCTGCGGAAAGAATGTAACCCGCGCTGCGCAGAAGCATTTGCCTGGGCGTGGGCGGTTCGCCGGAAAAGCTGACGACCTCCAAGCTTCGCATCATCATGCCCGGAGTTGTGCCGCCGAAGATGCTGAACAGGGCGAAGTATTGCAGGTACACGATGGCAAAGGTCGAGGCGTAAACGGCCGCGTTCAGTTTGCTAAGTGTGAATTGGCCGCCCAGTGAGCCAAAAAGCATCAGGAATCCGCCATAAGCAAACAGCAGGCAGCAAGAATCAATCAGCGCCGCGAGACGTCGATCGTCCATGGAGGCCACGGGATGAAGCCCGGGCAGACATTTTCTCTTGTCTTCTGCGACCCGTGCTTGCGGGCCCGTCTCTGAATCTGGTGGCAGAGAAACATCAATCTCCATTCGCGATTCTTCGAGGACCGCTTTCTTTGAAGGGCGGCCAATGGCGATGGTAAAGGAAAAATTCTCTTCGACGGATGCCGGAGGTTCAGCAACCACGACAGAAGCAGACGGCTCCTTAGCCGAAGGGTCATCGAAAGTAAACTGAGACTGCGCCGCGTTCCGCGGCAGCTTTCGACGCCGCATGCGGTAAGCCTTGAGCCGCTCCGAGAGTTCGCCCCGCCACGCCGAGTCTTGCCCGGCCGGACCAACGTTTGCGAGATTCTCTCTTGCAGAAATATCCGGGATGTCTTCCCAGATAGAAGGACCGACCGAAAAGGATGAGTCACAAAAATTACAGGCGTGTGCGCTTGACGGCAGTACCGCGCCACACTGCGAGCATGTTTTAGTCACCGGTTAGTTTTGCGCTGCGGACGCTTCCACTCCGGTGAGGAGGGAACTTTGCAAGACTAACATACGCTTGGATGTCAAGGAAAGAAGGGAAAGGGGCTATGACCAAAGAGATAGTAGGCTAGCAGCGGGAAACAGGAGAACGAAATTCAGGCGTCCATTTGCTGCGCCAGCATGTCCCGGCTGAAAGAGATGCGCCGCTCCAGGGCAACTGCGGCAAAGTAGGCGCAGTGGCCGCGTTCCGATTCCGCCCACGCCCTCATCGAGGGGACAATCCGCGCAAGGGTCGAGCGCAGGAAACTCAGGAGGTTGAAATAAGCGCCGATCGCCTGGACGCTGTTTTTGTCTTCTGGGCGCTCCGGACAGAGCTGCAGAAGCTGCATAACGCGCTTGAAGTCATCTCCGGAAGCGGTTCTCTGGATACCCGTAACGTCCTTTACCTCAGGCGAGAGAACCTGCTTTGAGGACACCGCAATGAGCGAGCGGCAGTAGGACACGAAGAACTGCAGCAACAAGACAATGGAGCAAGCAAGAATGATTCCGGCCATCATCGCGGCACCGCCATGAGGCGCGAGGGCGCAAGGCGAGCTTCTTCGGATACGCTCCAAAAAGCACGGGCCCACGACAGTGGCAACAAACAGCCAAGAACGGGCGGCACGAACTCCCAAACAACATGCATTTGCGGGTAGAGGTTGCGGAGAGCGTAGTTCCCCGCGAATGCACTGAAATAGACGCCTAGGGAGAGAACAAGCTGGATCACACGGGTACGCGTTTCGCGCAGCTTCAGGATTGCACCCCAAAGCACGTAGGTCAGGACGACACCTACGAAATACAGGTTCTGCGACATCTCGACCACGTAACGCGTAATCATGCGGGGGCCCGATTGTTGGACGACAGCACACGTGAAAGCCGCTGTCCCTATGAGCAACAGAATTGTAAAGACTCGAAGATACTGAGCGGCCTTCATCTCCTCAAACACAGTGGCGTAAAGGCCCATTAACGTGAAATAAAGCCCAATCGTCAGTAGCGCATCAGAGTAGTAATAGAAATAAATGTATTCAGCCGAAAGAAGGCCATGTTGCGAGAGGATGTAATAGCGGGAGAATAGAACGATTGTAGAAGCGGCCAGATAGAGATTAATTGTCAGATAGCGGCGACTGTAGCCTTTCGCAATAGACACCACTACTATGCTGGCCTGAAGGAGCGCGGTCAGTAGATCCAATATGTTAATAACCAAACCAGGCATGAGAACCTCAGCTTCAGCTCGCCCGGGTTTGGTAACCACTATTCTAAGGGGATATGCCCCCCTCAGGGTTAGTTACTTCCAGGGCGTTGGCGGAACCGGACCACCGCTATTCTTCCACGGCGTAGGCGGCACGGGACCACCGGAGTTCTTCCATGGCGTAGGTGGTACAGGACCACCACTGTTCGCCATGACGATGGAACCATCACCATGAGTGACGACCACCGTCTTCAGGCTCATTGCCCCGACCAAAATGAGCATGGCCAGGAATACAACCGTGAGTTTGCGTGACATTGTGCCTCCGAGGTGAGAAACAACCCAGAGGCAGTATATCTTTCAACACATCAATGTCAAGCAGCTCAGGCAATTAGCCTGTTCCGAATCAATACACACTGCCCCTTCCCACGGTTTCGATAAGCTTTCGCCTACCTGGTAGGTGGGGCAGTGCCCGAACAACAGGAGAATAGGTTTCAGGACTGTACCGGTCAACGGTACCGTAGTACTATAATTTATAGGACCAGGTTTGCTCCTTTCAAGACGTCTTTTTCGCTCTGTCCAGTTCTTTGGGCGGGCTCAAACAAGACTGTTCGCTAGAATCCCACGAGAAGTCGTCGGGGACAACGTCTTGACACATTCGCAGTTGAATCCGTAGCATGAAGAGCTGACTTTTGCCGGCGTAGCTCAGTGGTAGAGCGAGGGTCTCATAATCCCTAGGCCGTGGGTTCGATTCCCCCCGCCGGCACCAATCTGCTCAATTCGGGTCCCGACGGATAAAATGGTCGTTCAGGCCGTGAAACCGTTCTTTGAGAAGCGTCTTACTTCCTTGTGGCTGAGCTGAGGATCTGATGAATGAACGATGACGCAGAGACTCCCAGCATCCTGCGTGAATCTGCGGTCACCGTATTCTTCAACTCCACGGCCGGCGGAGGCCGCGCAGGCCTTCGTCTTCCACAGATCCAACAATTGTTTGAATCGTTTCAAGTTCATGTGCAATTTGTACGCACCGACAGCGCCGCAGAACTTGAGCTGTCCGTGCAAGATGCCATATCCCAAAAACGCACTGTATTAATGGCCATGGGAGGCGACGGAACCTTTCAGACGCTGGCGAATGCGGCCTTCGGGGCTAAGGTGCTCTTGGGCGTTCTTCCCGTGGGAGGTGGAAATGATTTTGCCTCCGCGCTCGGATTGCCGGACGACCCCATGAAATCAGCGGAAGCTGTCCTCCAGGGTACTCCCCGTTTTGTGGATCTTGTGAGAGTACGCACGGCCGAGGGGCGGACGCGCTTGTATGTTGGTGGAGGAGGTATTGGACTTGACGCAAAGGCGGCGCGCTTCGCGAGTGGCCGGTACCGGCGGTTCCCCGGTCGATGGCGCTATATCGCGTCGGCGCTGCGAGCGCTGGTGGGATTCGTGCCTCTCCAAGTCCGTGTTGATTTCCCGGAGAGCGATCTCATTCCCTACCAGGCTAGAGTGTTGCTCGCAGCGGTGCTGAATTCCCCGACCTATGGTGCGGGATTGAGACTTGCCCCCGGGGCGACCCTTGACGACGGGTTGCTGCACGTTGTCCTGATCGAAGCTATCGGCGCGTTCGAAGTATTGCGGCTACTCCCACGCTTGATGGTAAGCGGTGAACTCCGGACTTCCCGCGTGAAACGCTGGCAAGTAAGCAAAGTGCGGCTAACAACCAGGAAGCCCAGCACGTTCCATGGAGACGGCGAGATCCTCGGATCAACGCCGGTGGAAATCGAGCTGGTGCCTCGGGCAATACAGGTCTTGGCGCCTGCACTGTACTAGGGCGTTGTCCGTCGAAGGCAGCCCGAGCTACAACCACGGTAAACCCGCGGCCCTCTCTACTGAACCCAATCTAATACGAGCCCGGTGTAGCGTCTCTGGAAGCCCGCAAACTGGCCGAAAAAGGGCGACGTAATGTTGTTGAATACATCGTGCGGGTTTTGGCGATTCGTGATGTCGGTCGAATACACGCCGAGTCGAACCTTATGTCTCTTGGAACGCTCAGTGTGCGGGATGTGAAAGCCGAATTCGCGGTAAAGTCTTACATCAAGCGAGAAATAAATCGGGAAACGCTGGCTATCGGGAACACCGGCGTAGTTCTGCAGAACGTCCACATTTGAATACGGCAATCCCGTGTGCACGTCGGCCACTGGACTGATCACCATCTTCCAGGGAAGCCCGAAGAATCCCGAAGCTACAACGCGATGAGGAACGTCGGAAGACAGGATGCCGCTAGTATTCGGGCGGATCACCGGAATCTGGAAAGGGACAAGTGTGTCCGCGAGCGGGTTGAGGTCACCACGCCCCCGGCTCCAAGTGTAGGACAGGCTCATATCCGCGTGGTTGCCAAAGCGATAGTGCGCGGTGATATCGGCCTGCCGATAATTTGCAACTCCCGCGTTCCTTATGGCCAGCAACCCGCTCCCACTCGCCGTGTCAACCAATTGATCCAGAAGAAAAAGTCCCACGGTGTGGCTGTTGACATAGCTAGCCCGTAGATTAAGATTCTTGCGGAATTGGTGTTCAAGCACGACGTTCCAACTGAATGTTCGAGGGCTCGATCCAGGGTCCCGCGGCGCACCAGGCACGGCCGGGGGCGCGCCTGAAATCAGATAGGTGTTTACTAGAACTACGGGCTGGCCTATTAGTGCCCCGGTAGAATCGAAGAAACTGAGCACACGCTCCTGATTGCTAGTGAAATCAGCCGCCAGCAAAGGCACATGCCCGTAGACCTCCGCAGCGCCGGCACGAATTACTGTGTTCCCCCCATTCAGCGAATAAGCTCCACCGACGCGCGGTGCGAACGCGGCACTGCGGCCAATGGTTTGCGTGGACAAACGCGCACCATAGTTGAGCGTCAAGTGGCTGTTCAGAGTCCAGCGGTCCTGGATAAATTCCGCGATCTCCGTGTCTGTTGCACTCAGCAGGCCAGCCCCTTGAAAGTCGATCCGTTCGGCAACCGAGCCATCCTGCGCCAAAATCTGGATTGGATGGGATATGCTCGTACCGTCGTAGCTGCGATATAGGATATCCGCCCCAAATCTCACTTCATGGGCGCCGTGCCAGGACTTCCCAGAGAGCTGATACGCCGGCAGGACCTCCAGCTGGTTTGCCTTACGGTTCCAACTGTTGAAGTAGTTGCCGCCCCATCCTTCAGGAGAAACCTCCATGTCGGCGGCTCCCTGTCCGCGGGCGTTACTCTCGAAGCGGGTGTACCGAACCATGGTGTTCAGCACGGCTCCTGACTCGAACTGATAGGAATCGGAGAAACCGCCGGAAACCCCGCTCCGGCCATAGTTCGTGGACGCGGTTTGCGGTATCAGCGCATTGATATTGGCAAACTCGAGTTCCATTGGGAAAGTATTGACATGGAAGTTCAGCACGTGCCGGGGAGAGAGTATGATTTGAACGTTCGTAAGGGAGGTGACACTCCGCGTCTTGACCTCATTTACAGGAAACGATAACCCGCGGATTGGCTGTCTTCTCAGTTCGTACGTAACCTCTTCGGTGAAATTCACTTTGTTCTTGATGAGCGGGCCGCCGAACTCAAATCGAGGCGTCCAATTGGCGAGTCCCACGAGGCTGCCGTTTTTCCCACGGAACGCCGGGATGAAATCCCGCAGCTTGTATTCCCAAGTGCCGGAGGGAGGCTTCGTTTCAATGATCGTCAGGCCTCCCGTGAAACCTCCGTACTCGGAGCTTTCAGGCAAACTGTAAACGGTCATGGATTGTATGATGTCGACTGGAATGGGAATCGAAAAGCTTCCCGAGACGGGATCCACGTTTTCCGCTGAGTCAACCACGAGCATCCCCTGGCTCTCCGCCTGGCCCTTGAACGTCAGCTTGCCTGTGGCAGTCCGAACGACACCGGGAATCAAGGACAAAGCCTCTGTAAACTTCTGAGTCGGTAGGGGCAGGCTCTCCAATTGCTCGGTGTTGACTGTCGCGGTTATCGCCACATTCTGTGTGGCAATTTCGGCGGCCTCTCCTTGAACTTCCACTTGCTGATTGACGGAACTGATTTGCAGGACGACATCTTTGACAAGCGCCTGTTCCGCTCCAAGGGTAATCGTCGTCGACCAGGTCTTAAAGCCATCGGCACTCGCTTCCAGTGTGTAGGCGCCGGCGGCAACGTGAGTGAACTCGTAGCGGCCTTCCGCGTCCGTAACCGTCGATTGTGGCGCTAGTCCCACGGGCGGGCCTATGAGCTTGACAGTCGTCCCAGGAAGGACGTTGGTAGCTCCGTCCCCCGAGACCGTCGTGATCCTGCCGGTTACAGAGGCCTTGCCATCATTTGAATTCGTTCCCTGTGTCTGCCGGGCGCGAATCGGATGAGCGAGCAGAATCAGCGCGATAGAAATCGTGCTGCAAGCGTGGAATACAATTCTTCGTGCCGTTTTCATTGTGATTGCGGTCAGTCTCCAAAGATGAACAGCACGTTTTGCGGCGAAGACAAGTTTTCCACCCTCAACTGATATTCGACGCCAAACGCCTTCCGGCTGTGGCGCGATTTTTCTTCCGTTGTGTCCAAATCACCCACAAGTGCGCCACTGCACAGGAGTCCTTGCTGCAGTAGCTCAAGGTGAAACTACGGCGTGTCCTTATGAAACATCTTGCGGCGGATATCCGGCCAGAATTCCTTCAATTCGTTGTTCATACCGTCATACAGAAAAAGAAGGGCAAAAGCACTGGCGTTTCGCGAAGCCATACGATCCTCCGGTGCATGGTAGATATTGGAGAGTGCCGCAGCCGTGGCATTCCCCATCGTTTCCGAGAAATTGAAACAGCCGTGGCCTGAATCCGTTCGAGTAACAAACAGCCGGTTGATCGCCTGATAGGCGCGATGCTCAAAGCGCCCTCTTCCCAACTGGTAGTAGCGCGGGTCTTCATGCAGCAAGGTCGCAAAAATCGCCGTCGTCATCACCGTGCTTATGCTGTTGTCGGCAAAGGATGTGCCATAGCGTTTTGCGTAGGCGTCCCATCCCTGTCCCCAGGATTTTGGTTCATTCTTCGCTTGTTCAATTCCAGCAAGGATGCCGTTGAACGGATAGGAGCCCCAATCAAAAACGCCGGCAGTCGCCAACCTGAGTTTTTGGCCTCTTGTGGGACCCGCCATCCCAATCTGTCTGACCATAGACAACTCTAATTGTCTAACCGGAGACTTGCTTTTTAGCAACAAAGAGACGGCGACGTTTCCACAATGCTGGATCCCAAATTGGATTCGCTTCGTGAAGAAAGGGTTTTATCCCTCTTATCAGGCATGAGCATGGATTCAGCCACGAATCGGTTTCGGCGACAAACAGCGTTGCGGACAGCTCACGAGCGTAGCTCTCCCGCCGGCTGGAATTTAGAATTAGCTCTTTTTCTTGTCGATTTTAAGATTCAGGACGATGTCCTTGCGACTGTCGAAGCTGGAGACCGTGCGGGTAGACGACTTGGCGCCTTCCTTTTCCGCGTGCAATTCATAATCGGCATTCGGATCCAGACCGCTGAAGCGGTAGCTGCCGGTGTCATCGGTGTAACTGCTGCGGACGGAATTGGTCCGCACGTTCTTCAGAAAAACAACGCTGCCGGAAACGGGGCTGTCGGACTTATCCGCCACCACGCAGAATCATTGCCAGCCCGCAAATGCGTTGCTGCATGTTCATCCCTTGCCTCCAGCAGTTGGCTGCATTCGAAACACTGCGCTTCCCTCGTTCGCGCCGGTTTTTGCATCGATTGTGCGCGTCTGTTCCGCGAAACCCTTTGCGCGGACCACCATTACATACTCTGAGCCCTGAGGCACGCGGACTGCAAATTCGCCGCGCGAATTCGTGTGGCTCTCCCATCGGAATTTCTTCTCGCCGGCCTTCCGGATGCGAAGCTGTACGCCCGGGAAAGAGAGCGCCTTGTCGGTGAAGACAGTCCCGTGAATCAGAAAATCATTTGCGTGGCTGTATTTTTGTTTGCCCGGTTTGCTCGGCGTGGCGGCAGGAGTCTGCTGAGCAGGCGTGGCAGTGGGCGGCGAAGGCACAGGTTCCTGAACCGACCCAAATGCATTACTGGAGGAGGCCATAAGCGCTGCCGTGCAGAGAATCGCAATCCACTGCGGGCGGTGCATTCTATTGCTCCTTGCTAGCTTAGATGGCGGCACGTGAACAGTAAGATGCCAGGCGCCGGGTGACGCGCCGGTTACTCCTCGCCTTCTTCCTCGTCTTCCTCATCATCGTCATCATCAATGAGGTCGCCATTTTCTCCCGGCTTGTCTTCTTCGTCCTCGTCGTCCTCTTCGTCCATGTCATCGGCGATGAGATTCAGGTGGACGGGATGCGTCTGCGAGACCTCGAGTTCGGATTCGCACTCGGGACAGCTCAGAATCTCGCCTTCTTCGACTTCGTCTTCATCGACATCGATTTCGGCGGAACATTCAGGGCAACGGATCACGGCTCCACCCTCCGTACAGTCGTTTGCAAAGTGGGGGGTGCGAGGACCGCGCCCGCCACCGTGCAGCGTATTATATACCGCGGCATACGAAGTCAACTCCCGTGCATGGTAGCACTGCTTTGAGCGTCATCGCATCACAGCTGGAAGGACCACTTCAATGACCTCTCCCAGAGAATACCCCGAACGGCCGGTAGTTGGCGTCGGCGGCGTGATTATTGACCGGGGCCGCGCGCTGCTGATCCGGCGCGGCAGCGAGCCGTTGCTTGGTGAATGGTCAATCCCGGGCGGGACACTGGAACTGGGTGAAAGTCTGGGAAAGGGCGTGGCTCGCGAGTTGCTCGAAGAAACGGGAATCGAAGTTCGCGTTCTCGACATGATCGAAGTGTTCGACCGGATTTTCCTGGAAGATGGGCCAACCGGCGCGGAAGCGATACTAAGGCCTCGATTTCACTTCGTGATTGTGGATTATCTTTGCGAACGCCTCGCTGGTGAGCCCCGGGCCGGAAGCGATGTAACCGATGTCGCCTTCGCGCGCGAAGAGGAACTCCCCCGATTTCATCTCACCGAAACGGCGACCCGCGTCCTGAAGAAAGCGTTCGCGATGGATCGCGCCAGGCGAGCCACGAAATAATGGCATGCACAATCAGGGAGCTTTCGCGATCTCGATGCTTCCGTTAGAATCCGTGAGCTGCAGCTGGCAGCCTCCTGAGCCGATGGTGCCGTTCAGCGTGTCGCCACCGATGCTGCCCGTCGAAGTAACCGGTATTTCGGAGGAAATCCGGCCGAAAGACGTCCTTGCAGTGACGTTGTAGCCCACACCCTCCGGAACGCGCACGCGGATGGAGGAGAACGAGGTCTTCAGCGATATGTCGCGGCAGCCGCTGGCCGGCCGCATGGCCGTCACCGAGATTGCCCCGTTCTGATTGTCCACCGCGATGCGCCCGCCGATCGATTCCAGCGTGACCCCGGCGAATGATGTCTTCACGCCTGCGTCACCCTTTACGCTCCTTGCAGTGACCGAACCGTTGGTGTTCTCCACTGTCAGATTTCCGTTGATTCGTTCCACCAAGACACTTCCGAAACTGGTCTTGGCAAACGCATCTCCGCCTATGTCCGTGAGTGTAATTGCCCCGTTCCCAGTGATGGCGCGAATCCCCTTCGGAATGTTCGTAGCTTCAATGGCGCCAAAGGAAGACTTCAGCGTGACACTCCCGCGCGCATCTCGCACGAGCACTTTACCGTTGGAAGTCTCCGCGTCCAGAGCCCCGCTGATGGTGTCCAGCTCGATGTTGCCGAAGGAGTCGCGAATGGTCACAGACCCTCCCGTCACCGAGCTGCCCTTGACTCGCCCATTGTTCGTCGTGCAATTCACTCGGCCGCGTACGTCGGAAAAAGTCACGTTGCCAAAACTGTTGGTGATGTCGGCCCCGCCGCCAATATTGGAAAATTCCACGTTGCCGTTGTTGTCGCGGACCAGGAGGTCGCCGCGAATGTTGCGCGCCTCCGCGTTGCCGAAGGAAGTCGTGATGTTCGCGGAGGCGGCGGCATCGGTCAATGTGACCGCGCCGTTTCCTCCGGTGATAGTCACCGCGCCCTGAATATTTCTCGTAGTGATGCTGCCGAAACGATTTCGTACCTCGAGAGTGCCCTTTATGTCCGACACTTGCACGGATCCGTTGTTGTCGCTCACGGACGCATTTCCCGCGGCCCCCGTCAGTTCAATGCTTCCGAACGCGTTGATCCAACGGCCGGCTCCGGCGTCTCGGACGATGAGCGTACCGTATCCGTTCTCGACATCCGCGGCTCCATGAACCCCTGTTACTTCGACGCCACCGAAACTGTTTCGCACTGTGATTGGCGCATCGGACGGCATCCCAATGTCATAGCTCACGGACCATGAAGAGTGCTTGCTGTTGCGAAACCAACTCTTCTCTTCCTCGGGATAGATGGTCTTGATGCGTACTCCTTCGCCAGTCTGCTGAACTTCGATCTTGATTTTTTGCGCGAAGGATTCCGCCTCGTCGTGCGAGCTGGCTTGCGCGCGAATCGTCGCCGAAATCTTCACCTCCCTGCCAGCTTCGCCATGGAGGCGGACCTCGCCAAACTTGTGCTCGACATGAACCGATTGCCCCCCGCCCAGTGTCACGCTCTTCTGAAATTCCTTCGTCACTTGTTCCTGCGCGGAGTTCCCCGCTCGTGCGGGTCTTTCGGCCCCCACCAGCGAGAGCAATCCCGCGATTGCCGCGGCGCGCAGCAATGCTTTCCAAACTTGGACTTCGGTGCAATTCATCGTTGTCTAGCCTCCAAAATTTCCTCCAGCGTGCGCTGCTTTTCCTGATACACGGCAAGCAACTGGTAACGCAGTTGCGCGTTTGATGGATTCAATCCGGCTTGCGCCCGCAGATCCGCGATAGCGCTATCCAGCACCAGCAATTTCTCGTGATAGTTGGCGAGCAGCGGCGTCGCGGGGTTTTCGAGTTGCGGCTTGGCCTCCGCGGCAAGTTTGTCGATCGCCCGCTCGTATGCCGTTTCCGCGCTTTCCACTTGCTTCAGAGCGCTGCTCCTCAAGAGCGACTTGTCGTAGTCCACTGGGGCCACAGGATTGTGGATATAAATCCAGCCCCCCGAAATCGCCAGCAGCAGAGCAAAGGCTCCGGCCAGGGCGGTTTGCCATCCCAGCGAAAATTTCGGCAAGCGCGAAAACCAGCTCCACCTTTCGCCGCGCTGTGCCTTTCGCTCCGCCTCTTCAGCGAGGGTGCGCTCAATCCGCGGCCACAATAAAGGGCTGTCTGAGTAGTCGCGCAGCTCTTCCGCCGCGACGCTCAGCGACTTCCAGGCGCGAACCTCTTCTGCACACAGCGGGCAGGACGCGGCATGCGCTTCTAGCGCCGCCCATTCCACGGGCGTGCCGTCTTCAAAAATCCGCTCTCGATCGCTACAAGTAACATTCATCGTCATTCACCGTGTTTCCGCGCCGCTGCTGCGGGGCGGTTCAAGCATCTGTCGAAGATTTTTCTTCGCCTGAAAGAGTGTGTTCTTCGAGGCCGTCTCCGTCATCTCCAGCATCCCGGCGATCTCCGCATGGCGGAAACCTTCGACCTCGTACAAGAGGAAAACATCGCGCTGGTGTTGAGTAAGTTTCGCGAGCGCGCGCTCCAGCGCCATGCGGAGAGAAGGATGCGCTCCTGGCGCGCGAGGCTCGGGGCGCGGTGCCTCCTCGGAATCGTCGTTCGCGACTTCCCTGTTGCGCAACCGGCTGCGGCGCGCGTCGTAGCAGGTGTTAATCAGGATTCGGTACGTCCAGGTGACGAAGCTCGATTGGCCCCGGAAGCCAGCGATGCTGCGCTGCACCTTCAGGAAGGTTTCCTGCACCGCATCCTCAGCGTCAATGACGCTGCCAAGAACATTCCGCGCCACGTTTTTCATACGCGCACCGTGCATGGCGTAGAGACGCTCGTAGGCGCGCAGGTCTCCGGACCGGCATCCAGCAGCCAGAGCGGCATCCTCACTCACGGCATCCATGGCGGCCGGGTTGGGGCCGCCGGCAAAGTGCTCGGAAGGTTCCACTCGCGTCCCCCGTTCGCGCGGCGTGGAAGTGATTCTAGCCTTCCAGGGCAGCGCAAGTCCCATAGTTCCCATTCCTGGCTCCTGACGTATAGACGACTACGAGGAACCAAACGTCAGGCATGCGCGCCAAGGACACCCGTAGCGGCAAACCGCCTGTTCTCTATGAGTTAGTGCCCAAGCCTACCTGCAATGGGAAGCTCCTCTTCTGCGCGGTTCTTCGACGCGCCCACGGATCACGGAACCCGGATCACTTCGGCTACTGGCCGATAGGCCGGTGCTGGGAAGGAAACGCCTGTTACAAATGCCCAAAGACTCCAACTACCGGAGTATGTACGATTTATCGAAAGCAGGGTACCCGCTGTTTTGATGTCAAATTGTAGACGGGGAACGGGTCCAACCAGCCACCTCATCCCTTTCACCCTAAGGGTGCCCCTTTGGAGGTGTGAAGTGTTCAATTTTCAAGTCCATCGGAACCTCAGGCTTGCTTTGGCAGCGGCCGCTGTCTTAGCTGTGGCGGGCTGCTCGAACAAGGCCACCAACGAAAAAGCCACCACTGCTAAGAGACCTGCGGCACCAAAACCTGCCGCCGTAGCCAAAGCAGCGGAGCCGACGACAATGATCACCTTGCCGAAAGGCACCGCGATCAGCGCGGCGGCAAGGCAAACGCTAGCCACTGACAAGAACAAGGTCGGTGACACCTTTGCCGCCAGCCTCACCGAGCCGATCCAGGTAGATGGGAAGACAGTGATTCCCAAAGGCACCCAAGTAACCTGCCGCATCGTCAAGGTCAAAAAGAACGAACTGAAGGTGACGCTCGCTTCGGTGGTAATCCACGGGAAATCTTACCCGCTGGACTCCAATTCGATCATTGGACCGAAGAGCCAGCCCAAGACCGATGCCAAGGGCGCGGATAAAGCCAAGGCGAACAAGAACGCAACCCTACT
>WNFQ01000569.1_pt1 | contig 24628 bp, 30 predicted proteins | sample 5400171 | NCBI WGS metagenome assembly WNFQ01 (sample SAMN13153356, study PRJNA577476) | soil metagenome | isolation source: 20 cm soil under Madrone tree | place: USA:California | collected 2016-06-14
TTACGGATAGTTACGGATATGCAGTATATACACCGGGAGGATTACGAGGTGGCCTCGTTATGTAGCACATACATTAGCCCATGACGTCGGGAAATAGCCACTTTACAGTAGTACGCGACGTCTAACCCGAGCGCTTATACGCCTCGGGCGTATCTCAGTTCTCACATACACGTTGGGGTTTAAATAGGCACATCCAAGAAACAAAAGACTGGTTGATACATATTTTTTGACTATGAAAAACCACAACAAGTTGTTGTTCCCACTCGTTAATCAACCGTCGAGCGGAGGGCCATCCATCATCCGTACACCCATGTTTGGTTTGACATCCATCCCGAGGAGCTTCATTTTACCGACCTGAGTGTTGACGCCAATCGTCAGTCACAACGTTCAACGGAATATGGTGGTGATCTATCGCACCTCGACACGCTCACGCTGCACGCGGCGCAGCTCCTGGAGTTGGTCTTTGTCGTAGAAGCTTTCTGATTCAACCGCGGGGCGCTTGAGGTTGCTCTGGTGTGCTCGTATGTCCGCTTCGGCGTCGTAACCATCGTCGGCGGGCGGTACAAACTCGCCTGCGCGCATCGCGTCCATACGCCTTTCATAGGCCTCAATGTTGTAAAACTTTTCGTTGGGAAAAGTGGCTGTAGTATTCGACCCTGTGATCAACGACGATGATGTGAACGATAAGACGGACGGACCAGTATTAAAGTCTTCGACGAATCTAGCGAATTCCTTTTTATTTTGATCCTTGGACATCCTCTCCGGATTCATCTTGCGCTCCTCAACAAGCCATGCACGGAATTCCGGCTCCTTGTTGAAGATGCTACGACGGAAAGTTAGAAACGTCATACTCGGCGAGGGTAGAGTACTCGACGTACTCGGATTCACTAATAATGCCGTATTTGCCCCACTGGCTGCCTAAAGCAGCGGCCGATGCCATCCCGTTTTTCCTCCTTTCTCGTTTCTCCCTCTGTGGAGGCCCGCCAGATAAGATCAACAGAGCAGATATTGAACGAGAAACAAAAATACGTACATTCTTCTTGCCACCTCTCTTTCTCCGTCGTTTGCGTTCCCGGCTACGGCTACGGCTACGACTCTTGGACCGACTTCTGGTGCGAGATCGGCGAGTGCGTTTTCGGTGTTGGCCTCTCTTATCGCGCGACCTCGACCTCGATCGGGAGCGTGACCACGAGCGGGTCCTCGAACGAGAACGGGAACGGGACAACGACCTCGAGTCAGACCGTGCACGTCCCCGCTCCCAAGATCTAGACCTCGTGAGTGACCTTGACTGTCGCCCATGATGGTCTCGGTCCCTCGACCTTGACCTTGACCTGGACTGTGATATCGACCTGGACCGAGACCTCGATCTTGAGTCCCTGTCCCTACGTTTGTGTTCTCTGCCCCTACGAGCACGGTATGCCCTGCGTGAGGCGGCCGCACTCGGGCGATACGAGTCCATGCGTGAGCGCCGATTGCGTCGGGGTGAGCGAGACCGTTGGCGTTTCGGCTCACGCTCGGATCCTTGGCGGTCTGAGGACCTCCTTGATGTTGGTGGGCCCGTGGACATGTGGGGCGGGGGGTCGCGAGCCCTACTCGTCATTGGAGAAGGCAAAGAAGGACAACGCCGAGAGGAACTCTGGGGCGCCTCTTGCGGACTTGTCACGTGGCATGCACCGTCACGCCTTTGCTTCTCTCCCAACACCTCGTGTGCGATGAACCGATAATTTCATTTTCTTTTCCGTTCATCACACTTTCATGAAAAGGCGGGTCGAACCTCGTGAAAATGGATTAGTCAACAAACTCGCTAATAGCTGGACAGCCCATTTCGCTCCCGGATATCTTAGCAACAGGCCAGGCCCACGGACATACCTAGGTCCGTAACTTAGAGCTAATTTTAGTAGATGCCCTTACAACGTTCAACCCTACTCATGGTCGATGATTACTGCAATGATCCCTCGGCTCATTCCCTTTCTGGCTGCAGCATTTGCCAAGAAGAAATAGTGCAGAAAGCCCTTTTGCCGCGTGTCGAGCATGTCAGACTGGAAGTTGAATTTCGAGGTGTGTGATTAGACACAGTGTGAAGTCTCATTGAACGGGTGAACGAAAGGGCGTGTCGATTGGTCGATCGATTTCTGGCTCCCATTGTGTATTATCTGAGAATGAAGTGAATCTACAAAGACTGGCATAAAAACATGCATTGAGTTCTCATTAACACAGCATGCATTGGATGTACGACGTGGAATATTATATTCTGAAAATCCTGTGATCCGATTGGCCATATTTTTAGAACGGAGGGATGACTAAGCTGTTGTTGCAGGGTTCGTTGACGCGTGGATGGTTCGTGTCCGGAGACAATGGACAACCACGGTTCTACCGTGATGTGACCATCATCAACTCTTTCACCTACAGACACGGTCCCGGATATGAGATGTGGTCGGTGGGCACAAACAATCGCCATGGAAGTGGCTGGACCATGACAACAAGTCGTTTGCTATTTACATGCACAGTGACAATGGTGACAATGGCCGCTTACCTTGTGGTGAATTGCTTTGTTCTGTTTGGTTCTACAACGAGGATCCTGCGCCTTTTGGGTGTGTATAAAAGCCTGGAGCCTTTGCTTTGCACCCTTTCAACAACCGCATTCATCCCCAGTTCCGGCCTTGCATCTTCAGAGGACGGGTTCCTCGCAGTCCATCTTTCTAAGTTAACTGACCCTGCTACTTCTTTTCTTCACTTGGCTGGTCCTACGTGTTCTCATTCCGTTCTCTATCATTTATCGAGATGCTCTCCAAGTCTTTCATTGCTTTGATTTTCTTCCTTACTTCAATATCCTCCGTTAATGCTCATGCTGGCGTTACCCCTGCTCTCGGCGTCAAAGGGCAGTTTACACGAAACGATGTTCAGCGTCCCTCCGCCAAATCTCCCTGTGGCAATATAAACATCTCCCAAAACCTCGATGCCTCCACCACTGTTCAGGCAGATGCCAACGGAAACTTTTCGCCCTCCATCACAGACTTCAATGGGTGAGTACATCATCCATGCATATTTGTTTTTCGCGAGTGATCGGCTGATTGCAGAGACCTTTAGTGGTGCTGACGGTTCAAGATCCATCCAGAAAGTCGAAGTAGATGCAACCGGAACAGGAACAAACTTCGTTCCGGCCAAAATGGTCGTCAACGGTGATGCTGTACATACTGTCCGTCGTATTCCTTACCCTCGTACTCATTTACGTCTTGTAGAATCCTACGGGTGTTGCCACACAAAAGCTCACCGTTCAGCTCCCTGCCGGTACCAAATGCACTGGTGGCACTAACAAAAACCTTTGTCTTGCATCCTTCACAACGACTGCAGGATTCGGGAATTGCGCCGTAGTTTCTCAAGGGGCTGGGACTCAGAATACTTCTACGTCGCCCTCAACGTCTGGTCAATCCAATGTGCCCCGTAACGGTGCGGCAAAAGGCGTGACCCGTTCAGCAGATTCGAGTGCTGCGAATGATGAACAGACGAATCTGGACAAGAAGGCCGCTAAGTCCGAGACGGGCAAGAAGGCGAAGGGAAAGAAGGCGAAGGCGAATGGGAAGGCGAAGGACGCTACGACAAAAGACGCGAACCGTATAGCGAATTCGGGTGCTGCGAATGGTGACCAGGCGAACCCGGACAAGAAGGGGAAGGGGAAGGGGAAGGGCGGCAAGAAGGGTAAGGGTAACATGAAAAACAAGGGCAAGGGAAAGCAAGCCAACAAGGGCCAGAGTGGTGCTCAGAACAACGCTACGACGGCGAACAGCAATAACGGCAAGCGATCCTGTAAGTGTCACTTCTCCGCGTCGTTGTACAGTATGAGAAGGACACTGCTGACTTTCCAACTAGGGTCTTCTCGTCCATTGGGCAATTTTACATGACAGATGATGCAGAGAATGGATTAATTCAATATAATATGTACTCGTCAACTAACGTAAAACGTTCCAATTGCAAGCGCTGATCTAACACGATTCATGTACCCGTACCGTTCGTTAGTAACTTAGCGCATCGAAGGCATAGCGCATCGAAGGCATCCAGTTCCTGCACGTGATTGAAACACAGCACACGAGCGTGACCGTGACCGTGACTTTCATTCAGGTTCACGTCCACTGGCACTGGCAGTTCGACGACCGCCATGATCCCCTTCCGACCCTCACAGATAGCAAGAAGATTTCGTTGGTTTTGAGGTCCTTAAGGGTCTCTGTCGGTTTGTGTCCATATCTACGTCATCACCCCAGCCGTGCCATAGTCGAAAACGGAATACTTCCAAGAAGTCCATACAGCGTTCCAGTAGCGCTAGACATATAGTATCGTGACCTCCCGCGTCCACGAGTGCCAACGCCATCTCAGACGTATGATAAGATATGCGGAGTTAGTTCAGAACACCAACGCGGGAGGTTTGTCCTCAGGTTGATGTGTTTGCCCTCTTACTGTCGTTCCTTTCAATCAAAGCCCAATATCACGAACAGGTCGTGGAGGCACTTGTTGACTATATTTGCCAATGCTGAGACTTCATCTCGACCACATCATCCCCGATTCTCCGCCGTTCCCGAGAACGACCGCAGGATCGTATAATGTGACGGCAAGTCTGGGCTCGCGCAACACATTGCTGGCATGCTTGTCGACCGAACCTTCTGCGTATCCCTTGGTGTTATTACTACTGTAGCAAGACCAAGGTTAAATTTTATGCCCGCCTGCCTGATGGAAGTCATCCTTTCGTTATCATCCGACTCACGGCCTGTTAACCAACAGGAAATTTTATTTCCGGACTCCCTAGAAACGCTCTTCAAGCTTTGGTCTTGATAAAGCTGGGGTGGATAGCTTTGCCTCATTGGCGCAGTCGTTGGGTAAGCGCAGTCGTCGGCTGGCAGGCACAACTAATTTGTAAGCGCAGTCATTACAGAATGTCTGTATTGTATGTGCAATTCTGATTCTGAAATCGCTCTTGGCAGGATTCGACTTACCGGTCTCATGAATTTCCGATATGACGCTCTGGAAATTGAGACGCCACGAAGTCCGCAGTTTCTTTGCTAAGGAGATGATGGCCTCTAACTTCCTCGTACTATTCACCCGTTCCTATTCAGCGTTACAACGAACCCAGTTTGGGTATGCGTAACGCGAGTAGGGTAGGATGACATGAGCGACAAGTCCCAGGTTTACCTCACACTCCAGGGATACCCGTATATTCGTGCTCTCGTTCTTCCTCAAGCTGTTCTGTGCACACTCAGGAATTCTTAGGGTGCTAGGCCACGTCTCTAAGCTTGTGTGGCGCGTACAGCTTATGAGCCGAACTGTTTAATGGCCCATATTTCCTATATATTGGAATCATTGAACCGTTCGGCTCACCGTGACAACGTTAGGTATTCCAATCGATCTTATCCTCAGAATTGTCCGATTGGACTGTCCGACTTAAAAATTGAACTGAGGTTTAGAGGATGATTAGCTCGTTGATTGCAGAATTGCTGCGGAGCGCAGCCGAGACGCGAACATGTACGTTCACCATACCGTCTTTGGCAACTAGAAGCCAACAATTATGGAACTGCTGGGGTCACCATCACCTACGTTACGACAGATTTCTTTGCCCATTTCGGTCTCACATTATCGCTGTGCCTCTTCCGCTCGTGTATAAAAGCTCACCGATGGTCCCCTCCAATGTTCATCACCACTCTCAGTTTTGCATTCTAGGAGAACAGATTCCACAGTCTACCTCTTGCTGACTTTCCTGCCATCCTACATACACCCATCCATTCGTTATTATTTCTCGAGATGCTTTCCAAGTCCTTCACCGCTTCATTATTCCTCCTCGCTTTGACATCCTCTGTCAATGCCAACGCTATCATCACTCCTTGCCTCGGCGTCCAAGGCACCCCAGGAGCCAGCGACGTTCAGCACCCTTCTGACGCCAGTCCTTGTGGCAATATACCCATAGCCAAAAACCTCGATACTTCCAACACTATTCAGGCAGACTCAAGCGGACAGTTTAAGCCTTCCATCACAAACTTCGATACGTGAGTACATCCTCCACGCCCATTTCTTACCGGTGATTGTGCCGGCTGATTTCGGAGGGCCTTCAGTGGTAGCGATGGCCCACGGTCGATTGCGACTGTGAAAGTTGATCCATCCGGAACGGGAAGCAACTTTGTCGCAGCCCAGATTGTCGTCAACGGTGATGCTGTACATGCTGTCCATCGTTCTCCTTATCCTAGTACTGACTGATGTCCCCTAGAATCCCACGAACGATGGTACGCAACAGCTCACGGTCAAGCTCCCCGACGGCATCAAATGCGTTGGTGGCAGCGGCAAGGATCGTTGTGTTGCATCGTTCGTTACGACTGCGGGTTACGGAAATTGCGTGGTAGTCACCCAAGCGGGTTCTAATGCGAAGCGTTCTGCCCCTAGGGATGAGGAAAAACCGAAGCCAGCCCCTGCGAAGGATTACAAGTTAAAGACGGATAAGAAAAAGGCCGGAAAGAAAATAAAGGTGACGAGGGGTGATTAGGGCTGAAATTGCTCGTGCGCGTATACCTGGTGATGGACTTGCGGGGCTCGGGCTCGATGCATTGCGTGAGGCCGCTCCAAAATGCCCAAGCCACAAACAATTGGACTGTTTATTTGACTGAACCTCTACCCCGTATTAATTGCTACATTGGTCCTTCCGTTCTTTACTACAGGCGCAGTCACGAAGATACGACGGCGCCGCCACTTTACCTTCCATATTCGTACGAATAGATCAAGTGCGGCAACGAGGTCTGTTAGTTTGTCTTGCGCGACTGCTTTGTGCCTATTTTCCTTTTTCTGAAAAAGCCGGAAAATCCCGGAAGAAGTTCGATAAAGCGACGTTTCTAGATTTACACATGCAACTCGACAATATGACGAGAGGCGGTTTGATTTAAACCACCATCCCGTGTGTATTACCGTAACGTTAAGTATGAAACTCATCCCAATATCTTCTCTTGTTGTTGTAATGATTACTCAGGCTCTCATCGAGCGAGTGGTTGCGCCCGTTTTCCAACTCAATTATTGACACGAGTAGTGTGATGTCGAACTACTGCCAAACACAGTTCAATAGGCTGTGTGAATGGGTGGCAAGAGTTGTCGTGGGGAAGGGTTGTGTGGGTGACACCGTTCTCGATTTGGGTGTACCACGCGTGGCATTGGGAGTCGGAGGTTAAAGCCGAGGTTGCCTGAGACGCGTTGTCGACCGATTGGATGTGGACCGTGGATGTGGGCCGTGGTTGACCGATCGAGAGAATTGTCGACGAGTTGGGTGTGATTGGCCGAGGTTGTACCACCGTGCGTGCGCCGGGTGTGTCTTTGGCGGTACGTTGTTTTCTTTTGTGCGTTGTGACTCGGGAAGATGTATGTTCCACGGTCCACGCCACCGATCACCGTATTGGCCTTCTTTGGCCCCTTTATATGCGACGCAATCGGCGGTATCGTGACCCGTTTTAGGGCCGCAATAGGGGTTACTGCACCGAAGGTTTGCCTTCGATGGATTTGGTCCGCGTGCGCGTTTAGCAGCAACCACGGGAGATGTGGAGGGCGTGACGAGATCAGTTGGGGAGGGACGTTTGGAAGCGTTTGTTGACCGTTTCTGGGCTTCAAAGCGGGCAGAAAACACCCGGCTTGCTGTGTTGAAGTCGTCTTTGTGCCTGTACCAGTACTCGTCGCGGATGTCGGCTATGAAAGTGATGGAGCTGATGGGGACCCCTTGTCTATCGCAGTCATGCACCTTTGTTCGGAGGCTAGAGACAAAATACCGCCACACATCGTCTTGGGGCATCAGGTCAAGGATGGCTAACGCGAATTCACGGTCTGACATGCACTCAACGTCGAGGTTGCAGAGGCAGCCGTATAGTCGTTGCATGTCGTTGAGCCACTTTGCCACGTCCATATCGGAAGTACAGCGATAGGTCATAATTTGATGTTTGATTGTCGCTGCGTGGAGTAAATTTCGTGGCCGGTAGATGGAGCGTAGGCTTTCCCACGCTTGTTTGGCATACAAGACGTTTTGCACAAGGTGCAGCTGTCGGCTGGGAAGGGCGGTGACGATGCGAGAGAGAGCGATGTTGTTACCGCTTAGCCATGGTTCAGCATCGGCGAGGGCTTTCTGGTGTTCGGCGTCATTGCCAAGGACGTGGGTTGTCGAGAGGTTTCCATTGTCATCAACACTTTGGCAGGTTAAGGTTTGTCGTAGGGGTGGGATGAACGGAGGATCAGAAGTTGGGCCTTCGATGTACTTGAGCAAGCCCCATTCGCGGAGTTTGTGGTAGGACCTGATCTTCCATTCACCGTAGTTGTTGTCGGTGCCGTCATCGATAATTTTGGGAAGTTCGGTGCAATACACACTCTCGTTGTCGGACATGGTGGGATTTTATTCTGGTCTTGGCTATGGCACTAGACAGGGTCTATACCTGTGGCGTGATAAGAGGAACGATGATTATTCAGCGATGCGGATACAACACGGATGCACGACGCTACCCACCTTGGCGTGATAAGAGCGATGAGGACCTCCTTCACGCCAGGGGCATTATATGTAGTAATACGCATGCGCATATATGTACAACATTCGTCTGCCAAGACAGAGAGAGATACACGACAAGGGAAATGCGATGGACGTAGAGAATGATGTACGAGGACTATCGGGAGGCTGCTTACATGACAAGAGAAAAGGAGCACTCGACGAAATCAAATCCTTGGAAAAATAGAACACTCGAACTAATCCAGTTGTCTTGAAAATCTAACTCTCAGCGGGTGGATTTGACGGTCCTCTCCATCTTTTGTGATCGCGAAAGGAATAGCATGACAGGAGTGTAGCCAATGGAGTTCTGAGTGAGAGGTAGATCAAATGATGAATGAACGGGCTGAGAGTATATAGTACCCGTCTTCGGTAAACCAAGGGAAAGTTGTAGAAAGCTTGTGTAAGGACCACTCGGTCTGGGTGCGGCACGAGTGAAAGCACAGCACAAGAGTTTCGGCAGTAAGCGATATAAACAGAAATTCTATTAACGCTATATAAAGGTGAGTACAGGGAACCTAGAATGTACGAGAAAGTTGAATTGGTGAAGGGCAGTGGGCTGCTAATGAGTAATGACCCGTTGACGAATCCGCCAAGAGACCTAGGATGTGACAATAGCCAAGGGAGACCTGCAGAAGCCCACAGAATCCGAGTCCTATATAACAGTAGGATATCTATCAGCAATAAAATTCCCTAAGCAAGACACTCACAACAGGCATCAGACAGACTCAGGTAGGATAGAGAGAGTTGAGCACCTGGGCGACGCAGTCAGGCTGAGTCAGCGAGGTTGTTTGGTTCAGCGTGGCGCTAGACCAAATGCGGCAATACAGAGAACTCGGATGGACCCGTGGGCGTGGAGTTGAGTTCGTAACTCCCCAGGTAGCCCCGAGTTCACTCTACTCTCCGGAAACATAAACACAGGATACACGATCAGGTGAGAGGAAGCTTGATGATCCACGTGCTTGAAACCATGCCCCCACGTCACCCCAGACCCGACATCCAAGAAAATTTGTTTCCTACTGGTGTCGGCAAAGGCTCCACTGGCGTTGGCCCGGCATCGAAATCCTCAAAGGTCTTCTGTTGGGTGATGCTATATCGTTGTTGCGATGTCCTGCCGCAGCAGTGCTATGTCGAATAGTGCCACCAGGGAATCACTCAGCGTTTCGGTACCCGCGGTTCTGCTCCTACTGTCGCCCTTTTCAATCAAGGCTCACGATTGTGAGCAGGACGTAGAGGAGCTTGTTGTCGAATTCTGCGCTTGATATCGACCACAAGAACGGCTCAAGATCCAAGTCGATAGTCCGACAACAAGTCTGAGCTTGTGCACCATATCATCCTTATGAACCTTTCCTGGCGTTATCAAGACTGAGAATGGCTGTCGACGATTATTACCCGCAACAAAAGTAGTTCTTTCATTATCACCCGATTTACGGCCTGTTTGGCAACGACAATACTTATTTCCGAGTCCCCCTTGGAAATCTCTTCAATTGCCGGCCTTCAGAAAGTTGAGGTGCATAACTTTCCTCACAGGCGCGGTCATCGGATAAGCACAGTCATTAGCTAAGCGCAGTCATCCATATCTAAAAGCGCAGCCATAGAAAATAAAAACCCGCAGTCATCGAGTTGGCACACCCATCAAGTAAGCGCGACCATGGTGATTGGGTACGTCCATTCACGGCCAGATGTGCGATTCCGATTGTGGTAATGATCGTTCAGGAAGTTGTAACATCACAAAATTTGCACTTTCTCCACTAAAGATATGGCCTCTATCATCGCCATACTATGCACATTCAGCATTTAGCTAGGTAGGGGGTGTTTGACATGAACAGGTTCGACTCCATGAGCGACATCTGGGGTCTCGCACGCACGTCGGGCACGTCGTGGGCCGATGGTATCGTTCTTCAACCTTTCCCTCCATCCGAGGTCGAAATTCTTAAGGTGCTCAGCTGCGGATCGAGGGAAAAAAATCCGTTGCCGTTAAGTGAATTAGTGGACGGCTAAACATTTGGTTGCAGTGTTGCTGCGGCGTCATGGACAAGCACGATCACGGTTCTGTCTATGGTGACTGCCCCACAAGCGGTCTGCACTGGGTTCGACAGGAGCCGGTCACGGGTGTGGGTTGGGGACTGTGACTTACGTTTCGGAAAATCTCTTTGTCCAGTTCGGTCTCAAAATTATTGCCGTGCCTCTTCTGCTCGTGTATAAAAGCTTGGCCATGGTCCCCTCCAATATTCATCAACACCTTCAGTCTCACATTTCTACGAGGACGCGTTCTACACAGTCTACCTCTTGCTGACCCTCTTGCAAATCCTACTTACTCTCGTCCATTCGTTATTCTTTTTCGAGATGCTTTCCAAGTCCTTCACTGCTTCATTATTCCTCCTCGCTTTGACATCCTCTGTCAATGCCAACGCTGTCGTTGCTCCTTGCCTCGGTGTCCAAGGCACCCCAGGAGCCACCGACGTTCAACATCCTTCCGACGCCAGTCCTTGTGGCAGTATATCCATTTCCCAAAACCTCGATACGTCCAACGCTATTCAGGCAGACTCAAGCGGACAGTTTAAGCCTTCCATCACAAACTTCGATACGTGAGTACATCCTCCACGCCCATTTCTTACCGATGAATGGGCCGGCTGACTTTGGAGGGCCTTCAGTGGTAGCAATGGCCCACGGTCGATTGCGACTGAAAGTCGATCCATCCGGAACGGGAAGCAACTTTGTCGCGGCACAGATGGTCGTCAACGGTGATGCTGTACATGCTGTCAATCGTTCTCCTTATCCTCGTACTGACTGCCAGCCCTAGGATCCTACGAACGATGGTACGCAACAGCTGACGGTCAAGCTCCCTGACGGCATCAAATGCGTTGGTGGCAGCAGCAAGGATCGTTGTGTTGCATCGTTCGTTACGACTGCGGGTTATGGAAATTGCGTCGTGGTCACGCAAGCGGGAACTACTGGAAGCTCTGACTCTACGGGCAGTGGAAAGGCGCAGCCAAATGGAGTGAAGAGTTCTCAGCCGGTTCAGGGCCAGACGCCTGAGGGCAACAAGCCCAAGCAGATGAAAAGGATGACCATGAAAAGGAGGCTGTGAAGGTGGCAAGTGATGAAATTGGAACGCGGCGTGCATCTACCCGCACCCAAGGGATTGGACTGATTTTCCATTTCATTTGACTTATCTTTTTATCCTATATCCATTTTTTTTTACGGAAAGCGCAACAAGGACACGACGGTGCCACCATGATACCCGTCATACGAATAGATTAAACGTGGCATCGTCGGGTTCCGTTGCGCTGACTGCAGTGGTTGGCGCGAGTGTCCCGTGCCTTACACACATTTCCTTATTTTACCACCTTCTATTTCACTCCCGTCTTTCAAAAAAATTGCTTCTATATAATTCACCTTCCAGTGTTACATCTAGATCGTTTAGATGTAGGTAAAATTGAAGCAGGCGTGTGTACGCCAGATGGTATTTTTGCGTGTGTTCATTCACTTGGGTCGTCCTGCACGCGTCCATTTTCTCCAAACATCTTGACTTCGCATTCTCTCGTCTTCCCTCCTTCGCCCCTCTTTACTATCGCTACTAACAAGATCCAGGACAGGACACAAGGTAAGAAACTCTCAAGCACGGCAAAGCCCGGTTCCAAAGCGCTTAAGGCCGGTCAAGTTCATGTTAGAACTTAAGTGCGGTCACTCGCCCCCGCCTTTTTTCGGCACGACTCATTGTACGAGAACGGCTTCATAATTTGCGAAATAGGGTTTCTCGTTGGTCACGCTTGCATGAGGAGTGATGGAGACTGAACTTATCATCGATGGAATACTAAATAATCACCTGTTCTACGAGCCCCGAAAATCTCTACCCTTCCTACAGTCAGCTGGCTGCGTGTCGAGGGCCTTTATTTGATCCAACTTGAGGGAGAGTACGCTTTATGAGTCGGCCTGAGTAGCACGGTTTGTTCACGGGAAGTCACGCGTGTTCCGTGAATCTGTCAACGCCTTGACGCTACTGCCAGAGCTGCTCGTTGCTACTACTGATACCATGAAGCTGACCAGCACATTGGGGTGGAGCAGAGGGTAAGCCCAGTAAGGCCAAGGCGCTAAGGGCTTGATGCAGCCGCATAAGTATACAGTAGTACCGCGAACCCAATTGGTTGTCTTTAGGTGAAGGACCTAGCTAGGGGAGGATGATGCAATGATGGCTGAAGGACATGAATAGGAGCTAGAGAGGGATCAAAAGTCGCAAATGTTTTCGAGCATAGTTCTCTTGAATGAACTGCCACGTGACATGCTGAGCAAGTTTTGCAACCCTAACCTTAACGGGGCTGGCTGAACAGTCTCCCTTCGTGATCACTTTCCATTTGCTGCGAGTCCCTCTTGAGAAGACTGATTTTACTCTCTCTACCTGAAGAATGGACCTGTCAAGGCGATCCTGAGATACTTTATGACATCGAGCTCGTCACTTCGACCCTTCCTTGAATCGGGTTTCCGAGTCTCAAGCTCTCCTTTGTCTTTAAGCCAATTTTTCGGATACCTCATCACCGTTGATCCTGAGATCAATGGCCGCTGCATCGCTATCTTTGGCCGGGCACTGACCCCGATCTCATCATGTTACGGAGTTCATGGTCAATCGGCGCGACATACCCAACCGTCACTGCAAAAGAGTCTGGCCAAAAGTTTTGGATAATTGCCGCGGAGTCGTCGGTGTCAGCCACCGCTGAACAATGATGAAGAGTTTGTTTGTTTTATCACATGCACCCGTACCTCATAAGTGAGTCTATTAGTCACTTCCCCTACCGCGCCTCACGCCGAAATTCCCGAGAAGGGTACATACTAAAAACAACCAGGAGGTGTGCAAGTTCGAGGTGTACGTTGAGGAGGCGGCGAGCGCAGACCATTCCCAACTTGAGATCACGAGGAACGGAAGAACCCCCTGCACCAAGACAATCATGGGATTCATGGCGTGGTCAGTTCGTTTGCTCAATGCTCCGAGTCCTGGCAAGTGCCCCCGTCCTGGTGTAAAGCTCTAATTCGACCGGTCTTTGCCTTGATGTCCTGCACGTCATCAAAACATCAGCCACGATATTCATGCGCAGAATTTGCTTCTCACCGGTGTCGACAAGGCTTCATTGATGCCCTTGCCTCGTAGACGCAGTCATTGGAGTAAGTCCATGTCACGGCCGGATGTGCGATTCTGATTCTGAATCGCCAATCGCTGGACTCGTGTCATCGGGGTCAGGGCCAATCTGATATGATCGCTCAGGACCCGATTCAACGCCACTCGAGTTGGGCTCAAATTGGGCGACTGGAGCGGTGGTTTGACCACATGTCGACATGACAAGCCTGGTCAAAGCCGCATCCGTGCAAGTACCAATGAAAACGATGTGGCCCCTCTTCTGCCCTAAATCCACGAAACATTATAGATAACCGGATGATGCTATCTGGGGGCTAAAATAGTGGAACGAAGAGCTGATCAGAAGATATCCGGGTGACTCTGTGGCCGGGGATTTCATTCTGGGTTGAAGCTACTTCGTCGGCATGAAACGCGCTCACATTGGCCTCTTCTAAAAAATGCTGGGAAAGCTGTGTCGCCCTCTTTTTTCTGAGGGGGGTCGACATGGTGAGATCGGGGGCTATTGTCATGGGGCGAGATCGTGCGTCCTGCGGGGTACGTAACAAGGCTATTCAATTGGATGACGTGAGTGACAGTGGGGGCCGAAGGCCTTGTTCTTCAGCAAGTCCCTCTACTGAAATCGGAATTCTTACGGTACTCACCCGCGGGTCGAGAGGCTGATAAGCCTATGTGGCAACATCTCTCGGCTCACCGTGGCAACGTTAGTATTCTAATTCAACCCTGAAACCCCTAAGTCTGGTAGTTCTTACGTTTAGAGATGTCTAATCGGACAATCATGCAGTTGTCTGACTCAGAATACTTGGATTTGGCAGATGACTAAGTTGGCGGGAGTGTGGCCCGGACAACTTGAAGAACGATCACGACTCTCCGAGTCTGCCTTGATGACTTTTACACAAGAACATCTGCGATGGGTTCCACAGAAGCCAATTATCACGGAATTGGCTTGTCCACGGCGACTTACGTTACACCAATTTCATTGCCCGATGCGTTTTCACAACGGTTGTGCGCCTTTTGCGTGCATAAAGGCCTCAGCGGCCGTGACTCTTTTCGATAACCCCCGTGTTCATCCCCAGTTCAGGCTTCACACTCTATTCACACTCCGAGAGGACTGGTTCCTCAAAAGTCTATATCTCTTGCAGGCCCTGCTACTATCCTACTGGCTTTCATCCATTCCTTATTATTTGTCAAGATGCTCTCCAAGTCCTTCCCTCTCATATCCCTCCTTATTTTAGCATCCCCCACCAATTCTCAAGCCGCAACTTTCCCTCAGAATCCTCCTGCTCTTGACCTTAAGGAAACCCCCATAGGCAGTGAAGCACAGCGTCCTTCCATCGTCGATCCCTGTAGCAATGTAAACATCGCCCAGCACCTCGACACTTCCACTACTATTACGGCAGATGAAACTGGAATCTTTTCATTTTCCGCCATTAACCTCGATTCGTAAGTACATTGTCTACGCCCATGTGTTAGCTAATCTTGGAACGCCTTCAGTGGTGCTGACAGTTCACGATCCATCGAGAAGGTGCAGGTGGATGCATCCGGAACAGGAAAGGACTTTGTTGCAGCCCGGATGGCTCTCACAAATGATGATACGCAACAGCTCGCCATCCAGCTCCCCGCCGGTACCAAATGCGCCGGTGGTACCAATCAAAACCTTTGTCTTGCATCCATCACTACAACTTCAGGTCTCGGAAATTGTGTCGTAGTCTCACAGGCCCCCGATGCGATAGACCCCGCACGATCGCCGTTGAATCCTAGCCAAGCCACCGATGTTCGTAGTGGAGTGGGAAAACGTAAACGTGAGAAGCATCCCGTCTCCGCGGACGAGGAAGAACCGAAGTCTGCCCCTGCGAAGGGTGACCAGACAAGTCCACGTAAGGGAGACAAGCTCAAGAATAACGAGAGAAAGGAAAGGGGTAACAAGGGAATGAAGGGTCACAATCAGAGAATAACTGGCAAGCGACTCTGTGAGTTCTTCTCGTTTTTGGTGTTCATTGTACGAGAACGACTTCTCAACTGCGAGCTAGGGTCTTCTCGTTTGTTACGATTATCCAAGCTTAAATGACGAGTGGTGGTATGTATCATCGATGGAATGCATCAGGAAAATGGTCCCAAGCCAGCGAGAGATAAATTATCATCGCCAGCATCAAACATTATCTCGCTTAATTGACATGGTGATAATTTATAAGTTGTCATGCATGGCTTGATATGATCCATGCCGCTGTTACGTTTATTATGTGTCGAGGGCCCTTCTTGAGGAAGGGTACCCTTCATTGAGCAAGTTCTGCTGGTGTAATACAATATGTTCCCCAAAATACTGTTCCGTGAATCGGCCGCCTAGACTCGGACTCTTAGCATATAAGCTCTGCCCATGGCCTGCCTCCTTAATCCCACCCATGTCCAGAACAGAGGTACGCCGTGAAGTAAACCATGCCAATGGCATTCCCCCTCCCGATCTAGACCTTCCAGTACGGGACTTAGACCCTCCCCGCACTGGTAGACAATTGACGATTTTGCTTCCTCTCGCAGTACCCTGATAGCCCCGCTGAGGTCACGGCCAACTTACTCAAGCTTACCGAGCTCGCACCAGACCCGTAAGTTGGTGTGTGATGTGTCAGTCTGCTCCGCACTGACGTGCCCGAGGATAGACGAACAAGGTTTGTCTTCAAAAGTCTCATAAGCAAATTGCATGAGTTTGTTTCCGAGACAAAGTACGTGCTATCTTATCGTCCTTCCTCGTCAATCCATGAACATTTTTCTTGGTTCGTCCCTTCCCACATCTCTCATTCGTTGTTGTAGTATCACAACGGAGGAATGGAGGAGTGGGATCGAGTTTCTCACCCGCATGGGCGAGACGTCCATCCCGCCTGCTCGAGAGTTCCATAAATTCTCGTACATGTTCGGCGTGTCAGCCCTCGTCGAAAGGCTCAACAACCCTCGAGTCGGGAATGCAACAGAGAGCACCCTCCTAGGCCCATTTTTCACCGAGGATGCACCAGATCGTGCGTAAATATCTCTTTCTTGTTGATTTCCCCACATGCGAGATGCCTCGCAATCCCCACCGCCCTGCATTTACATTTACTGTACCTGCAGTCCTGTTTGGCGAGTCGATCGCATCTGAGGGCATAGGCGAATATATGTTCGTCGAGGGGCGCGTGCTCACCACTGGCAGGAAGTCCATTTCGGGCGCCGTCATTGAAACGTGGGAGGCGGACGGCGAGGGTGAGCCATGTCCATGTATTTCCGCCTGATGAAGGATGGCCATACGTTCCCCAACCCCTTAGGAGTATACGATGTGCAATACGCGGAACGCACCGCGCCAGAGTGCCGTGGCCGGGTGAGGACCGACGAAGAGGGGAAATACGGGTATCGCGCAATCGTTCCTGTCTCATATGCCGTTCCTGAAGACGTGAGTGCTAACGCCTCTACTGTGGTATGCCATTCTATGTTGGTGACGATATCCGATATTGTAGGGCCCAGTATGTCAGCTGCTTAAATCCTTAGGACGACACAACGTCCGACCGAGCCACCTACACATGATGATCCACGCGCCCGGTTACCACAAACTTATTACCGCGTTGTACCCAGAAGGTGACCCGTACCTCTCAAGTGATGTCGCCAGTGGGGTGAAGAAATCTCTTGTCGTGGTAAGTGGCTAACCCCGGAACGAGTCCGCACTAGCCATTCTTGTTTGTTTTCGTTCGGCAAGTTGACTTGTTACTCGGTAGAAACTTACCGAAATCGATGACGAAGCGGAGGCGCGAAAGCGTGGATTCCAGAAGGGTACCAAGTTCAAATTGCTCAATTATGATTTCATCCTGCTCACTGAGGACGAATGGGCGGCCGCACTCACCTAATGGGACAACGAGGTTGTATCGAGCTCGGCTCGAAGCTCGAGGATGATATTAAAAAATGTGATGTGCGAGAGACGTGCTTCAGGGAACCTGTACGAAGTTCTAGATAGGTGCAGGTGTTAAGTGAATAAAGAGTCGCGGGCACGTGGTTACAGCAATTCCGACGCGTGACCAAAGCGGCGCGCGGCGCGCGGCCCGACACTCGGGGTTTAAGCGTGCATGGCCCTCACTCTCAGCCTTACCTGGTTCCTTTTCCCTCCCAGTGGAACAATGCTCTACGATCTCGGGTATGCCTGGTGCCCAAGAATCTCCGCCTTCCTTGCCGGAAGACTCGGACCATACCACCGTTTCGAGCTCAATGACTCTGTTGGACGCATACACTCGGCTTGCTCTCAATGCCAACAGTGCCAGCTTTAGTTTCGACAACTTCGACAAGAACGTGAACATCTTAAGTACCGTAATAGCGTTTTCTCGTATATCGTAATACCATCTGATTGTAGTACACAGGACGACATACGAGGACCTTCTCGAGACGCACAGGGTTCTCGTGATTGGGTGCACTGAGATTATGAAACGTCCTCGCATTGAAGCCGACAAGCGCACTCTGGACTTATCGACTTCGGCCAACGAATCTGGTACCAAACACGGCCAAAGATGATGAGAAACTGATGCCACTGTCGCAGTTGGACTACATTAGGTTTTGGATGGAGCTGGACTGGAGGGCATATCAAAATGCCTGGAATGACCCAACTCGATTCAAGGATTTTTCAGAGCTCAAATTTAAAGGCGATCGAGGAAGAGCAAGATGCTCCGAAGGCGAGAATGTAATGATGCCGTACATCGACGGGACCCCCATAAGAGGTGTACTCAGACGCGAGATATGAAACTTTGCCAGAGCCATCTGGAGAAGCTTTAATATTCGAAGGATCGCACCAGAAAAATGGGGTGATGCATCCAAACAAGTAAAAGAGGGGATCTACCATGGGATGAAGACACAGTTTCATGTCTTCCGCTACTGTAATAACCGCTGGAAGATAAATGCCCTCGCTCTTTCGTTCTATTCGCGCATAAGGCATCAATCAGAAGAACCACCCGCATCCCAAGGAAGAAGACGAATGTTGCGAAGAGCCGGCAAAGAAGAAATCCAAGGTCACGATCAAGAATGACAAGCCCCGTAATACACTGCATAAAGTCCAATTCAATGAAATAGATGGCTCGACCCACACACCGGCTCCCTCGAGACACAAGGCATAATAACATTGAAAGACCCACTGTTTTAACTCTATTTTACATCTTTTACTGACGATCGTCTCATTTTAGTACGAATATTTTGGTACACTCTCGACACCGTTTCCGGTGCTCGACGTTGTGCCGCAGGCCAGTACATCAACCAATGTTCCCACCACAACACAGGACGACAAACCGTCTGTCACAGTAAATGCATTGCATAATTCACACCACTCCCTGGACACGGACCTCATCTTGAAGTTCCATTCTAACACACCCCATACAGATAGACTCGCAACGACTGCGACCCCCCCACTCTGCATGCCCTCATCTTCAACCCACCTTTCGAAGTGAACCAATCACCTAGACAGATACCGGGGCATCAGAACAGTCATTGACCACTGATAGTACTTATATGCAAATGCCAGACCAGGCCAGCTTCGCTCTAGTTAGATTTTGTAGCCATGACATTGAATGACATTTGGAGTTGTTCGCAATTGGCCTGTATTTATCCCCGTTTGTGCTTCAAGTCGTTCTTCCTTGATCCGACCCTTCGTGAAAGAACGATGCGTGGTCCGCCCGGTTCACCTTCTCTTCCTCTATATAAGTACCGTGTGGACCTCGAGCACCCACCCACAACTCACTTTCAATCCCACCATTGTTCCCAATCCACGCTCCAGCAATGTCTTCCACAGCCGTGCGCGCTGCAGTGCCCAATGGCATCCCTAAACCTGACCTCGATCTTCCAGTAATGCTCGCTTCCTTGTCTATATTTGTATTTTACGTTGCGCTTTCAGTACCCAGACAGGCCAGAGGTCATTACAGACAATATACTCAAGCTTTCAGAGCTTGCGCCAGACCCGTGCGTACATCTGATCTATATCTCGTTCCATTTCTGTACACTGAAGCGCTCGGGGGAGGGCAGGCGTGTAAGGTTCATCTTCAAGAACCTCATAGGCAAGCTCCATGAGTTCGTCTCCGAGACAAAGTACGTCTTGCTTGTCGTCTTCAGCGGCTGGCCCTGACCTGTATCTGTGGCCGCCCATTCATGGCCGTTACACCCAGCCTCACCACGGAAGAATGGATGAGCACGATCAACTTTCTCACTCGAACCGGCCAAACGTGCACCCCACTCCGCCAAGAGTTCATCCTCCTCTCGGACGTGCTCGGCGTGTCGGCCCTCGTAGACGCACTCAACAACCCTCCAATTGGAAAAGCGACGGAGAGCTCTGTCCTGGGACCGTTCTTTACAGAGGACGCACCAGATAGTTCGTTTCTTGACCCTACATATCCCCCACGTGAATTTATCCCACAACGTATACAGTCCCGCTTGGAGAGTCGATCGCGTCAGAAGGAAAGGGAGAGTATATGCATGTCCAGGGACGTGTCCTCACTTCGAAAGGCGAGCCTATTCCGGGTGCGGTGATTGAGACGTGGGAGACGGACGAGAAGGGTGAGCAATAGTTTGATGCGTTCTTCCTCTTCTTCCTAGTAGCTTAACGTCGTACGTTTCAATCCGGTCACAAACCCTTTAGGCTTCTACGATACTCAGTACACGGAACGCTCCGTACCAGACTGTCGTGGTAGGTTGAGGACTGACGCAGATGGCAAGTACGAATACCGCGCTGTCGTCCCAGTCTCGTATCCCATCCCCGGAGATGTATGTCCACCGTCCATCGTCCCTATCGACGATCCGCTTTTGACTCTTTCGCTCATGTGTATTAGGGCCCGGTAGGCGACCTGCTTCTTACACTGGGAAGGCACAACGTCCGGCCGAGTCATCTTCACATGATGATCGACGCCCCCGGTTTCCACAAGCTCGTCACGTCGCTGTACCCCGAAGGCGACGAATTCCTCTCAAGCGATGCCGTCTTTGGCGTGAAGAAGTCTCTGGTCGTGGTGAGTGTGGCCTGTCTTCGTTCGTTGGACGAGCTCAGGCCCGTTTGTTTAGTATTATTATTTTCCCAGCTGATCCCTTTCTTGGCAGAAACTCACTGATGTAGATGATGAGGTAGAGGCGCGGACGCGCGGATTCCAGAAGGGCACCAAGTTCAAACTGCTCAAGTTTGACTTTACCCTCCTCACTGAGGAGGAAGCGGCTGCGGCACGCGCCCAGCGGATCGGATCGAGCTCGGCTTGAAGACACAATGGGGTCTTGATTCATTGATGGGGCAATGGAGTGCTCCAAGTTGTAGTAGTTTCCTCCAATTGTATCAAAGTATCGCACTCGGAAAGTATTGAAAACTCTAAGGGGAGAAGCCTTCGAGAAGATATATACCACCTTGACCTGACGTATGGATAACGCTGCCACGAGGTCTGAATACCACGTCGACGTCCGAGGACACAGCCCAACGTTGTTTCCTACAACGAACCAACTTCCCACTCAACCATGCCATCTCGAGATCGCATCCTAGATGAACCTGGCGGAAAGAAAGGTAACTGTGGGTAACATACGAATCAGATAGTGACACGGACTCTCGGATGAACAACTCGTAAAACGTAGAGTACGTATCCAAAAAAGAGAAAGTGAAGATATATCACTGGGTACTACCCAAGCGCGCCCAGAACATGTCCTCGCGCAGCCGCGTGAGTTCCTTCCATGTACGTTCCTCCCACGTCGCATCACCAACATGCGGCGTACCATCCGGGGCGTACTCAGGCTCAGCCGTAGCCGCAGACTTGCCAGTGTTCGACTTGCCCATAGACAAAGTTAAATCCGACAGTACCCGTCGTTCCGTCGATCGCACCGGAGGACGGGGGCGCGGGGGCGGCAGTGGCGGTTGAAGTGCATTGCCGTTCGACGGTGTGGCGATCTTCTCCTCTGCTGCCTCTACCGTCTTCTCCTCTTTCTCCTTCTTGAGTCCGTTGGATCTTTCCGGTTCGGCATCTGCGTCGGCGGAAGGACTGTTCGTACGGGCACTCTCTATAGAATTTTCTACAGCGACGGCGTCGCCATCGTCGTGCGGGACAGAACTGTCTGTTGAGAGAGGTTCGGGCTGGGACTCGTGCTGGGGCTGCTGCTGCTGCTTGTCGTATTGGTCGTCATTGGGCTCCACTGCGTCTCCTGAAACATTCACAGCCTCCGTCTCAGCTCCCGACGTCTCCTGCTCTTGTACCGCAGATCCGGTCGACTCGGCCACTGGCAATGCATCTACTTTCCCTCCTCCTTCTTCTTCAGCTTCTGCCCTGGGTGAATTCCCTGGTTCCTCAGACGAACGAGGAGGAAGATCTGGAGCGACAACGGGACTTGGTATATCCGCCTTGGTATCCACCTCAGCAGGGGCTTCCGTCTGTTCCACGTGATGACCGTTGGGCTGCTTCACAACCTCTGTCGGGCTCACATCTGCAGCTGGTGCCGGTGCCGGTGGAGCAGCGTGGGGCGGTGGAGGTACGCGTCTCCGGGCGGCACGACGGGGAAGCGGCGGTGCGCCGGGCGAGCCGGTCCGGGAAGGCGGACTCACAGGCTCAGAGCGCTCATTGTTCGCAGTGGGCGTTTGAGGACGCAGTTCGACAAATTCCGCATTCGACGATCCACTATGCGTGACGACAGGCTCTGCGGGTTTCGGTTCAGGCTGTGGTGTTTCAGGTTCGGTAGAGGTCTTGTTTGCCTCCTCAGGAAGAGGTACCGATTTAGCCGCTGGTGTATTGTGGGATTCGGAGCCTGGTAGCGGGACTGAAGCTGGCGGTTCAGAGGGAACAGACGCTGTCTCCGGTGTTGCGAGGTCTTCGGGAGGGGTGAGGAAGCTCTCATTTAAAGGATCAACTTCCTCTGGTGATGAAACGAGAAGGCTACAAAGCGTCGGCGACCCTGCTGGTTTCTCAGTGGCAGGCAGCTCTTGAAGAGACGAGGCGGACGATCGCGACCCTCTAGCGGAGGAATCAGTTGCTGAGGATCTACGGCCCTCTGCTTCACGGTCCATAGGTACTGGCGTACGTGGTCTTGATCGGTTTCGGCTCGGTAGAGGAGGTGGTGGACCGAGTGAACTTGGCCCAGGGGAATTAGAGTGAAGCGGTGGTGCAACAAAGCGCCGTTTGTCAGTTTCCATCTCGGCTCGCTTATCTTTGTCGCTCTCTCCCCAAACTGGGACGCGGTCCAAGCCGAAGGAAGACGCGACACCCCAGAAACCAGAGTTTTTGGTCTTTCTCCGAGGCGGGACGGGGGGTTTGTCGACGTTCGTACCCTCAATCTCTCGGCGGGGCGGCGGTGTCGCCGGAGATTGGACTTCCTCCTCCCAGACCTTTTCAAGGATGTTTGTGCGAAGAAAAGACCAAAGGGAACAGGTGGTCCGTAGCCGAGCTAAACACCACCCCGAGATGCAAAGCGGGAGTGCCGAAGGGTACGCAGAAGAGGGCTCTGATAGCCGGAAAATATATATTTGGGCCGGGAGTGATGATGTATCGTGATATGGAGGAGGGGATGGTGGTGTCGAAGAGGTCGTTGTTATTGGGGATTTTCGAAAGATTGACGATGACCAGGTGTTGAACTGAGTGCCGTTCGCGCGTGAGAGATATCCAGTTCGAGTAGGACTGGGTTCACTATGAGGGACAATACAATGTCCACACAATCCGCAGGACAATATATTGGCATTGGTTGATCCATGAACGACAGCGACAGCAAGAGGCAGCTGGGGAGAAGCAGCAGACGCTAATATAGTCTGCGTCGCAATGGGTTCAATCGTTAATTGCCCATTTTGGATGGCTGCCATAATCGAGCGTCTTGAGAGCCAATTGAGGGCAGAGGCCATGTCAAGGCGGACAGTTGGGTCTCTGGGAAGGCATCAATAAAGGCAAGACACCTACATGGTTAGAGACGTACGTGTCCTCCATTTGTATTCTGGCCATAAACGGAAGTCCCAACAAAGAACCTATAGTCGGTGGTTGAGAGTTCGTACCCCGTAACGTGCGGAGGTGAGATATCAGGGAAAGGAATTCCTGATAGGAAATATGGGATGTAAGGAGATGGTGCACGTTTGCCGGTATAGATGAGGCCCGCTCAGCCCATTTGCCCTTGCCCATAGCGGCTCTCATGTCCTCCGTACTACGCTCAGCAGCTTCTTTCTCCTGTTGAAGGGCTTGTAATTCCTGCTGCATGAGCTTCACAGCACCTTCTGCTTCTACTAGGGCACGCTCGGCCGCCTCGGCCTTACGGTCGCTTTGCGCACGCCCTAAACGCGCCTCCGCAACCATGGTATTGGCTTGATCGAACAATGCCGCGCTGACATCGTCCAGGTCCTTTTCGATGTCGGCTCTGGCGCTCTCTGCCTGTCCCCGCTTGGCAGCTTCCTCCGTAGCTTTCTCCATGAGCCGCGTGAGTTCGGACGTGACATGCGACCTCTCCACCAAGAGGCCGGTGTTTAGCGCCGACAGATGTTGCGAACGCTCCAACTCGAGCTGGGATACTTTGACGGAGGAAGAACGGAGTGTGGATGAAGTGACATGAAGGTCGTCCTCCAAGTCGGATACTCGGTCATACGACTTGACGAGTTTGTTGTTAAGCTCGGTTACTTGGGAGACGAGATCCTGTACTTGGGTACGGAGCGACGATATCACCAGTTCTTGCGCATCTTTATCAACACTCGCTCGTCTCGGAGGAATCCGCTTGCCGCGGACTTCCGCGATTGGGGGAGACGGACTGGAAGGGGCATGGTGATTTGATTGAACCTGGTTCTGCGGTTTCTCATTTGTGGTGCCATTTGCACTGGGTGTCGGATTGCCTTCAACTAACGGAGACATGTATAGTGACCCGGGTCCGGAAGAGAGCCACAAAATGTGAACTGACAAGCCCGGGTTTTGAGACTGTCAAACGTTGAAGGTAGCGGAGCGGAGCAGGGGTGGTTGTGGGCTCAGGCACGGCGGTGCCGGCTCAGTTGCGCCGTCTTCCTG
>WNFQ01002014.1_pt1 | contig 24628 bp, 16 predicted proteins | sample 5400171 | NCBI WGS metagenome assembly WNFQ01 (sample SAMN13153356, study PRJNA577476) | soil metagenome | isolation source: 20 cm soil under Madrone tree | place: USA:California | collected 2016-06-14
CCGAAGGCGGCCTGCATTCCTGCCGGCTGCCCCTGCGCCTGCGCCAACGGCACCACCAGAGCGACCGCAAGCGCGCACACTCCGTACTGAATCAGAATCTTCTTCATGTGGAACTCCTCTACGTCACTTAAAACGACTCGTGCTGTTCGTAACGACGAATGCAGGTCTCAACGCGGCGTTTTTTTTACTCCCCTGCGCCAGCGAACCGGCTAGCCGTTTTCAGCACCGCCGGGCGGCGCGCCTCCGCCGGCCCCCAGATTCATGTGTTCTTGGCGATGCTTCCATGCCCCTCCAAACGCGCCATACCCGGTTCTTCAAAAACAAATCGAAGGGCCCACACACCGTCGATCAAAACCGAAGTGATGGATCTGCTTACGGAGCGGGCGCGCTCCGCTTGTCGAGATGCCGATCGAAGTACACATCCGCCGCATTGAACAACATCATCCACGATGAGTAGCGTGCCATGTCATGAATCTCGTTCGGAATCATGATTACGTCATGGTCGATGTTGTGCGACCGCAAGCCTTCGATGAGTTCGGCGGCCTGCTGGAAGGGTACAACGCTGTCGTCGTCCGCCTGCACAAGCAGCACGGGTGAGTGCCACTGGTCGATGGTCGCGATGGGGGAGGATTCCACCGCCCGGCGGTTCGCATCTGCTCCGTCGATTGGCTCGTACGTCGACCAGTTATGAATGCCCGAATAATCGACACCGGCCGCGAGTGCATCTGAGGCGCGCGCGAGACCGAGGGCCGTCATGAGTCCCCCGTAGCTTGGGCCCCAGATGCCCAATCTATGAGAGTCGACGTCCTGTCGGCCTCGCAGATAGGTGATGGCGCCGAGCAGGTCATTGAGCTCGCTGCCGCCGCCGGGGCCGAGGTCGTCGGCCTCTCTGTAGTCAAGGCCATAGCCGGTACCGCCGCGATAGTTGACTGACAGCACGATGTAGCCCTCGGCGACGAGGTACTGATTAAATGCGTATATCCAGCTATACGTACGCTTGGGATCGAACCCCAGCAGCATCTGTCTTTTAGGGCCTCCGTGGAAGAACAGAATCGCAGGGTGCGGCTTGGAGGTGGTTTCGCGTGGTAGGAATAGTTGCGCGTGCGTTTCCTGGCCATCCTTCGCCCTAAAGGTCACGGCCCGGGGCATGACGAGCTTGGAACTCGGGAAGGAGGACGGGATGGCTTCCGGAGCGAGCCGCCGCCATTGCCCCCCCGCACTCAACACGACCGGATGCAGCGGTTGGTCGCCGTCGCTCTGCAATGCGAAAAGAGCGCCGTCGGCGCCGATCTGCGGCAAGTCTTCGATGGCGTGGCTCTGGCCGGTGCGCACCGCCGAACCATGCTCGGCATCGACCGTCCAGATATGCATCCTGTCGGTGTCATCCTGAGTGGACGAATAAACCAGGCGCTTGCGGTCCTGGCTGAAGACGACGTGTATGACCTCGAACTTTCCCACCGTGAGTGCGCGGGCCGTCCCGCCCTGCACCGGGACGGCATATAGATGCAGCCAGCCGCTTTTCTCCCAGGGGAACACAAGATCATCATGGTTGGTCCAGAACAGGTTCGTCGCCGAGGGAACGTCGTTATTCGCCGAGATCGTCGGATGGAATACACTTCCGGGTCCCGCATCCGCAATCCAGACACGTCGCCCCTGGCCGGTTTTCACGTCCGCCGTCCAGATCGACCACGGCCGTCCGCTGCGTTGGGAGAAGTATTCGGAGGGAGCTTTCTCGGCCACATGAACGAAGGCGATCTGCGCGCCGTCCGGTGAGAACGCGGGCGAGCTGTCGTAGTCGAGACTCGGACTCAACCAGACGATGGTTTGGTCAACGAAATCGTAGACACCGATCAGCGAGTGGCTGCCTCGATGGCTCACGAACGCCAGGCGCTTGCCGTCCGGCGCCCAGGTCAGCGAGTCCACTGTTCCCTGATCGATGAGCAATGGCTGCGCGTCGCCATCGCCGCTCGCGGCCACCGTCAGAATTCTTTTCTTGTCGACAAACAGCAGCCGGCTGCCATCGGGCGAGAAGCTAGGGGAGTCTCCCGCACCGACCTTATGCGGCACGCCGCCGGCCGTGGCAACCACCCATACTTCCTTGGGCATTGGGCCTTTCGGGGAGTTATTAACGTTGGCCGGAGTCTCATCCTCAAGACTCTGGCCCCGTGTGAAGGCGATCGACGTCGTATCCGGCGACCAGGCGAGTTCGCCGATATCGAAACCGTCGTCCTCTGTGTACGGTGTGATCTGGCGCGCTTTCGCGCCATGGGAGGGGTCTGCTACCCAGATATTACGGCAGCCCTTCGCGTCGAATACCCACGCCACGGCTGCGCCCGTGGGCGCGGCCACCATGTAGTACGGAAATGGCGCCTGCATCACATCGTTGAGTGTAAAAGCCGCTGGATGGGTTCCCGCAGCCTGCGTCATGAATAGGCCTGCGCAGGCTGCTGCCGCGCTCCAGAGCCGCAACTTTCCCAAACCGAAGTCAATCATGTGTCTTCAGGGTTTCCTAAACTTCTGGCTCTTTGTAACGGAGAACCCATAATTCCACAAGTTCATTATCATCACAATGATGTTGCCGTTTACGCACGATTCTGCTATTCGTTGGAGGAGGCTTTAGGAGTACTTTAGGAGGCTCCCTTGCTCGATGATTTACGCGCCCTCGTAGAGTTTGCCCAGGCCGGGTCCATCGCCGGTGCAGCCGATCGTCTATACCGGACACCCTCCGCTATAACCCGGCAACTGCAAAGGCTGGAGGCTGCATTGGGGGCTGAGTTGCTCGACCGCTCAGTAAAGCCGCCGCGCCTGAACTCTCTGGGCTCCAGGGTGCTTGAACAAGCGCGAGATCTGTTGCAGCGGACGGAGGCGATGAAATCTGTTGCGTCGCGCGACGCCGAACCTCACGGCCTCTTGCGCATCGGGCTCGCGCATGCCTTGGCCGAGGGGACGCTGATCAAACCTATTCGCGCGCTGACTGAAAAATACCCCAAGGTCCGGCTGCGGCTGTTGAGCGCACTTACCGGTGAATTATTTAACCGGCTGCTCGCCGGTGAACTCGACGTTGCTGTCGTGTTTTTGCCCGAAGGTAAAACCGCGCCTTCACCTCTTCTGACGAATATCATCGCTAGTGACCGCATGGAGATCGTTCAAAGCGCCGCAGGCAACATTGACGATGATTGGGAAAGTTTGAGCAGAGCACCCTGGGTGCTCAACCCGTCTGGGTGCTTGCTTCGGGCAAGCCTCATCGATCAGATGGAACGTGCCGGCTTCACCCCCATGGTTGCGGCTGAAATCCACTACAACATACATTTGCAGCTAGCGCTCATTCAGTCGGGATATGGAGTCGGGCTGCTGCCAGCCCGCTTTATTGCCAGGAAAAATTGTCGAGACACGGTTGAAGTGTTGCGCCCCCCATCATTTGACTTGCGCCTGTCCGTGGCGATAACGCGGATTGGACAACTGGGCGCCCTGGAGAGGGCCGTCGAACTGTTGGAACTGGGCGCCCTGGAGAGGGCCGTCGAACTGTTGGAAGACGGCATCCGGCATTTGTTTGAGGCAGCCAACACAAGGAAGCCCGTAACGAGGAGCGGAAGGGGTTTACCCGCGAATCGGCGGAAGGCGCGACCTCGCAAGTAGTCGCCGATCGTCGCCTGTTGCAGCCTCTCTATCCACTTGCGTTGGGTCATGATTCTGGCCTGTCCTGAGACTCGAATCGGACTGCCTCGACAAGTGGGGATTTCGGCAGAATCCGAAGACCACAGGCTGTTTGTGGTTCACATTCCTCAACCACCGCCGCGGCAGGTCCGGTAACATAGTTATAGGCATTCTGATCCCACGCAGCGGTCAGCCAGTCCGCATCGAGCGCCGCCGACAGCGCACCGCCGATGACCCAAGCAAAGAATCGCCCACTCGCTGTGCTATGAAGGCCATCGATAACGTCTACGGCCAGCGCGCTTACAACTTGCTCAGCCGCAACACCTCCGCGAGGCAGGGGGTTATGGAGCCGCCGTCTGAGAGTGCGATATTGGCACGGCGGAAGTCAGCATTTGACCAGAGACTCGGCAACGTCGAATCCGCAATTTCGGTCGGATGACGGGTCACTCGGAAGTTGCGGGCACTTCGTCGGATCAGTCAGCATTTGACCAGAGACTCGGCAACGTCGAATCCGCAATTTCGGTCGGATGACGGGTCACTCGGAAGTTGCGGGCACTTCGTCGGATCAGTACCGACAAACGCCCCTTGTGTTGATTTAATTTGGTGGGGAATTTTACTGGATGGTTGGCAACCCCGAAATGAATGCTGGTACTGCCCTGTCAGAATGAGGGAAAGCCGATAGTTTTTTGCTGAACATTTGCTGAACAATAGACTGCAAATGAGAGCTTCCAGCGCAACTAGGAAGGCTATAACGCTAACAAAACAAATAAAAATCGGTCTGTACGAGCAGGTCAGGGTGAATTAGCAAACCGCAACCAAGATCTCGCGCTTTCCAGATTCAACCAACTAAATGCGAAGACAATTGAGAGGCATACGGCGAAGCGCGAGCTGAGCATGGCGCGCGATTACTGATTTGCATCTCCGATGATCATTGAGACTAGAATGCGTAAAGTCCCCTGAATTCTCCCCATACTTGCCAAATAGTGCGCGCTTAACTTCCCTCGGTTCAATACTTTCTGTATAGCACGCCTGCCTCCTCATGTTTTTGAAAATTCGTCATGTGGCGAACTCTCAGAAAGTAAATGACTTGCGAATCCAGACCTCCTGTCTGCCAGAATTCCACAGATGGGGTTTGAGGTGAACGGCGCTTTCAATAAGTAGAAGAAAACACGCGAGATATTTTTGGTCGGGGCGCCGAGATTTGAACTCGGGACATCCTGCGCCCAAGGCAGGCGTAATATCTCCTGGAAGTCCTTCCTTTTCAATCTCAGTTTTGAAAACAAACGAGTTAGAAAAATTTTTGGTAGTGGCACCGTGTACCGAAATGTGGCTCCGCATGCATAGAGTCCCCCCAATTTCCCCCTCAGCGAAGAAACAGCAAAATGCATCCGCCGATTGCTAACCGTTGAATCACACCAACCCTTCGGCAATCAATTCCTTACGCAGAAATTTCACTTCCCTACGGTACTGCACTCTAGTCGTGACAACAATGCGATGCAGTGTTTGAGAAGGACAAGTCACATCCGCTGTCCACATGGCACAGTCCGTCTTGTCCATCGACACAGAACTTTGGGGGCAGGAAATGGGAAGCCGATGCAGTAGAACCGAAACGACATCGGAAGAGGCACTCGTTCGGGCGAGCCGGCGTGGAAATGAGCAGGCAATCGAGACGCTGTTCCGCCGGTACCAAAAGCAGTTGCTTGGGGCAGCCCGGCGTATTTTGGGAAATACGGAAGACGCCGAAGATGCTTTGCAGGACGGGCTTCTTTCGGCATACCGCAATGTGCGGCGTTTCGAGGGGCGCTCCAAGTTTTCGACATGGCTGACCCGCATCGTAATCAATGCGGCATTCATGCGGCGACGCCGCGCCACAGGGCTGCGGGTGACTTCGCTCGACGCTGAGCACCCAGAGAGTCAACTGCCGCTGTCAGAACGCTTGCAGGCTGAGGATCACAATCCTGAGCAACTGTTCGCGCATACAGAATTGAAAGAAATGATTCAATCGAATGTGGGACAACTATCGTCCCCACTACTCACAGCGTTTGTACTCTGTGGGATAGAAGAGCACTCGCAGGAAGAAGCCGCGAAACGGTTGGGGATCACGCTGACAGCAATGAAAGCGCGGATGTTTCGTGCTCGATGCAAGTTGGCGGAGAGCTTAGGACCACGGCTCGAGCGACAGAGGACAACGACATGAAGAGGCGAGTTCATGAACGTCGTAGCTTGCTGAATAACTATCCTTCGCCGTCCGACAAACAGCGTGAGGATTATTTTTGTCCAAATTTGTCGAGCGCACGCGCGAACGTTGTGTCTAGCGGTACCCGCTCAAAACCAGTTCTACTCTCTTCTTGATGCTTATTGATCGTTTTGAGCATTGCGAGTCGCCCATCAATATCGATTTTCTCCGCGCTCGTTTTCCACACTCCCGGCGACAGGTTAACGCGCGTAATTTCCGTGGTGCCACCTTGTTCCACGTGGCCGATCAGTCCGTACCCAAACTTCACGCGTGTTCCCAATGAACCAGAAAGGCGGGCAATTCGCTTCTCGTGAAGATCAATGAAAACTATCCCATCCAAAGCATGCAACACCCGTTGCTCGTAGGTCTTGGGCTTGAACCCAGGATTTGGATGAAACGCGATTTTTTCGGACTCTCCCTCTTTGCCTCGATCCTCAAAGACAAAGGCGTCAGGAATAATGCGCAAGAGTTCGTCCATTGTTTTGTCGTCGTTGTCCCGTTGTTTCCGGATTGCGCGCGTAGCAGACGGATTCTTCAGCAACTCGTGGTGCTGAACCTCCTCCTCTTTCAACTGCCCTGATGTGGGTGGATGGCCATCCACTGCAAGAAGGTGACGAACTGGGCCGTCCACAGTTTCGATTACTTGCTCGCGTAATACCTGGTTGTTGACGCGGCGCTCGGCGACGTAGGACCACAACGTTTTTCTCTCGCGCTGTTGCAATTCGTTATAGCACGCGTCTCCGATCAACTCCTTTGGAGTTTGGGAAGGCAACGATGGCGGCAACGCAAAGGCAGCAGCAAGCGTGAGCATAAGGAAGCGTGAAACGTGAGGAAACGAAGATATGGTTCTCGATAGTTCCATCGCAATTCCTAATATCCGATTACTCGCAACAGGACCAAGACGGTCGCACAGATCCTTTGAAGCCAGAGTTTCATAAAGAGTTCTCCTCTCTCTTTCATTCTGGTGGTCAGTGAGAGGCAGTGCGGCTAGGAAGAGTGTTTCTACTGTTAGCGTTTGTAGGGAAGCAAGCGAGGAGCGGAGTCGAAGCTAAACCGTGAAACGAAAAGAGGATTAACCCGGGGACTCACGGTTTCACGGGCCACGCGTAGAGGTAGCCGATGGCGCGAACACTACGAATCCTCTCGCCGCCGCCGGGCTGCGGACCAAGCTTGCGCCGGAGGTTGGTAATGTGAAAATCGATGCTTCGATCGAAGGGCGAGAATTTCCGATCCAGGACGCGTTCCACTAGCTTATCTCTTGTGAGCACCTGGCCTGGAAACTCGAAGAACATGTGCAGCAGCTCAAATTCCGCGGACGTTAAATTCAAGGGGGCGCCGGCTCTTGCGACGGTGCGCGCACCCAAATCAAGTTCCAGGTCTCCAAATTTGATTTTTGGAGGTCTGAGCCCGGTCTTGTTGTCGGATTGCCAGCCCGATCTGCGGAGAATGGCAGAGATTCTTGCCGCGAGTTCGCGCGGGTTGAACGGCTTCGCCAGGTAGTCGTCGGCGCCGAGCTCCAACCCGAGGATGCGGTCAAACTCTTCGCCCCTGGCAGTCAGCATCAGAACAGGAGTCCGCGCGCGCTGTCGAATTTCCTTGAGAACGTTGAATCCCTTCTTGTCCGGCAACATGACGTCCAGCACGATTAGCTCGAAGCTGCCTTCAATTCCCGCCTTTACCCCGGCGTCTCCCGTATGCACAAATGAAACCCGAAAATCCTCCGTCTCGAGGTAACGCTTCAGGATTTCGCAGAGTTCACGATCGTCATCCACTATGAGCAGGTGCGGCCGGAGCTTCTCCGTCGCCTTACCGGCAACTTCCGTTGTGTTCGCGCTACGTGTGCTCTTATCGTCCATGACGACTGCGACAAATCCCCTCTGAAGCAGGAAGGCCCGGCAAAACAAATCGTAACGAAGAATCGCTTTCCCCACCCGTATTATGCCGTGTTGCTGTCAACCATACGATGCAATTTGGGGTGGGCTGGTGTCACCCACAATCCGTCGCGCGGCTAGACCACGTGAGCATCCCGCATTCAGCTCAGGGGATGCTCGGGCTAGTGTGAATGCTGCGGAACCCACCAAGCAGGAAGTATCTTCTGCAGGTGTATTTTCTTGGCCAACGGCCCCCATTGCGGCTCAAACTCACTAGCTACGTTCCCGATAGCGATCTGCAAGAACTCACTAGCCATACGCTGTTCCGCATGCGTTGCATCGTTGTAGCCATTCGGAAGGATGCCCATTCCCACGAAACCCCCAGCTGCAGCAGAAGCGAAGTTACTCACCGCGAGAGTATTTCTGCCGGAATCCGTCTTGTCGATGACTGTGAAGGCAAGCGCGTGGAAGGTTCGGCGCAATGGATTCGTACTGGTGGAGCGCAGGTAGCGCGGGTCTTCATGCAGAAGGAAACCCGTAAGAAACTGCCCAGTCTCCCTGGAGGCGCGGTCGGCCTCTTTGTAGCCGTAGATTCTGCCGAATGCGGCAGCTCCGTCCTTCCATTCTCTTGGGTAGTGGTTTGGCGGATTCAGCATTTGGAAGCCTGCACCAAACGCAGGAAGAATCACGGCGGGCGGACCAAATGATTTATGGATGTAGATGCGAAACTTGTCGCCGCCTGTCAAAGCGGTCCTGGTTAGCGTTGGAGGCAGCCCCAGCACCTGGTTCGGTTGAACACTCGAAGGCGCCACGGCGTCTTGGTCTTGGTCTTGCTCTTGCTCTTGCTCTTGCTCTTGTGCCTGTCCCTTCGGCAGGGGTGCATCGGGCAAAGGGTCGCCAGTCAAGTCTTGCCGACCAGATTGAAGTTCATCTCCATGGAATATTGAGGAAGGAGCAGCGTCTGAAGGGTCGGTCGACGCCGGTTTGGCGTTCAACTTCTGTGCGGCGATAGAACGCGGATGAAGACAAAAAATGGTGGTCGCAAGTAATACGATGGCGCAGGGGCGCCGGGAAACGATACTGCAGCAAGTCATAACCCTCCACGAAAGATAAAGTGTTCCTGCATGCAGGATATGAGGGGCTTGAGGGTGGTGCGGCCAGGAAGGGTTGAGCGTCTGTAAGGATTTGTTAGGTCTTGGGCCGCGGGCTGTTCGAGAGCCGGGTTGTATTGTATACATTTAACTGGCTTGCGCTCAGTAGGAAGGAAGACTTTGCCTCTTAATCTTCAAGCGAGACTCCTCAGGGTAAGAGCGAGAGTGCCCATGTACCGGCTCTTCCTGAAGATCTTCTTTTGGTATTGGCTGACGGCCTGGGGCATGATCGCGGTCGTGCTTCTCGGCACTCGCTTAACGGGCATGAGACAGGTGTCAGCTCCAAACATGTATGCAACGGTTGCGCCTATCCTGGCAGAGGAAGCCGTTAAGGCATATGAATCGGGCGGCACCGAAGCGTTTGCCCGCTTTACGCAGAGCGATGACAACAAGCGCGAACGGCAACTCTTTCTGCTCGACGGATTCAATTCCAATAAAGATGTGCTGTCGCGGCCCGTATCGGACGACGGTCTCCGGGTTGTGCGTGCAGCAAAAGACGGCCAACTGGTCGTCTTTCGGGCCCATATCGCGGCCTACAAGTTTGTCTCTTCCTCAGGGCATCCTTACATATTGATGCTGTACCTGAAGTCCAATTTGCGTCAGATGACAGACGTCCTGCTTGGCGACGGGCTCCCTTTTAGTATTTCCTTAGTCCTTTTGGTCACGTTACTTTGCCTCGGGCTCGCTTATCATATTGCCTCCCCGATCTACAGCATCCAGTCAACGGCTAGAAGAGTCGCGCAAGGCGATCTCAAAGCGCGAGTGCCGTCTTTCGTTTCCCGACGCTATGATGAATTGGCAGCTCTCGCAAAAGACTTCGACTCGATGGTTGGCCGGCTTGACTCACTGATTCAAACGCAAAAGAAACTTCTGAACTCGGTATCGCATGAACTGCGCTCTCCCCTGGCTCGCATTAATATCTCACTGGCTCTTCTACGAAATCGTTTCCCAGCCGAGTCTGACGATCTGTTCCAGCGGCTTGATCGTGATGTCGTGAGAATCGATCTGCTGATGGGACAGCTTTTGACGCTCTCACGCCTGGAAGCACGGTTTTCGCCTTCGGAGAGAGAGGATGTGGACTTCGCTCAGCTCGTCGAGGAAGTGGTGGCTGACTGCAACTTCGAAGCACAAGCCCTCGGCAAATCCGTCAGTCTTCAGACAACCGGTTCGATCATTCTCCGGAATGCCGATCCCCATGCCCTTAGGAGCGCTTGCGAAATGTCCGCTTCACGCGGTCGGGAAGCGATGTCCAGATTGTTCTGGAGATCCATCGAAGCACTTCGGAGCCGCTAGTGTTTCTTTCTGTCCGGGACCACGGTCCTGGGGTTCCCGAAGATTCGCTCGAGGCGATATTTCAGCCCTTCTATCGAATCAACGGGGAAGGGGAAGCAACAGGAGGGAATGGTCTGGGGCTCGCGATTGCTTCTGAAGCGATTCGCATGCACCGCGGTACGATCCGCGCCGAAAACGTCCAGCCTACGGGCCTCGAAATTGTTGTGCAGTTGCCTGCCGCCCAGGACATAGACGCTCGAGGAGACGAGATCTCCAAGCCCGAGCATAGCACCGCGCTATAAGGCTTCGTTTCAATCGACAGAACGGCCACGTGGTCTAGCCTTGGTGAACCGACGCGCTGCGTTGTGTCGCGGAGGCATTTTCCGGGATAGAGTTCGATCTCCTGAAGTACTTCCTCAGTTTTTCCCTGTGCGGGTGACTCGTTCTCCATACAAATCCTCACAGCTAACTGATCGTTCCTAACAGCACTGCGCAGTTGCCCTCCGCACAATATAGACCGGGGAGGCATCATGAAGGTCAGAAGATGGTTGCTCGATAAATGCTGTGCTGCGCTCGTACTCCTGTTTCGGATGCTCGGTGCGCGCGCACGGATGCATCTGAATATCGACCAGAGAGATGGCAAATGATCCCATCTCTCGAAGAAACCGAAGAGAAAATCGCGCAACCTGGAATTGCACCCCATGTTGCTAACGGCACTTCCAAATCAAAGAGGATCTGGGTTGTTTGTTTGGTTGCCATCGTGGTGCTCGGCGTCATCTTTGCGGTGCGATCTGAAAAGCTCAAGCACAAGGGAAATCCCGCAGCGGGTGATGAAGCGGGCCATTCCGTCATCATTCGCGCCGGCACAGCCTATCGAGGCGATATGGGCGTGTATATCAATGCTCTCGGCACGGTAACGCCTATTTCCACGATAAACGTTTTCAGCCAGGTGAGCGGTCAAGTCCTTGCAGTGCATTATGCGGAGGGGCAAATCGTACACAAAGGCGACCCGCTCATCGACATTGATCCGCGTCCCTACCAGGCACAGTTGCAACAGGCAGAAGGTCTACTGGATCACGACGGCGGAGTTTTGAGCCAGGCGCAGATTGATCTTGCTCGCTACAAGGAGGCCTTCGCTTCGAACGCTGTTGCAAAGCAGGTTCTCGACGACCAGGAACAAATCGTGATTCAGGACCAAGGAGCCGTCAAATTCGACCTTGGTCAAGTGCAGTATGCAGTGGTCCAGCTTAGCTACTGTCACATCACAGCTCCCACTTCGGGGAGGGTCGGTCTGCGGCTCGTCGACTCAGGCAATACCGTTTTCGCGGGCAGTTCGAACGCGCTGGTAGTGATCACTCAACTCCAGCCGATTACCGTTGTTTTCAACGTGGCGGAAGATCATCTCGGAGAGGTTCAAGCGCAACTTCATCAACACAAACCCCTTGCTGTGGAGGCTTATGACCGGTCGGCCGAAACGAAGGTGGCAACCGGCACCTTGCTAACCGTCGACAACCAAATTGACACGTCGACCGGTACCGTCCGATTCCGGAGTGAATTCAGGAATGGCGACCTCGCTCTTTTTCCAAACCAATTCGTCAATGCGCGGTTATTGGTAAAAACACTTAGAGATTCAGTTCTCATTCCGAGCGCCGCGATTCAGCGCAATGGAACGCAAGCATTTGTGTTTGCTGTTGAGAAGAATGTGGTGTCGGTGAGGAATATCACCGAGCAGAGCACCGACGGCCGCACGACTGCGGTGCAAGGTCTGCGTGCGGGGGAAATCGTAGCGATCTCGAGTTTTGACAAGCTGCAGGAAGGGACGCCTGTGCAAGTCGAACAGCCCGCTCAAAAAGAAACAGCAGTCGATAAGGGAGCCACGTTGTGAGTCCCTCGCGTCTGTTCATTCTTCGCCCCGTGACGACTGCGTTGCTTATGGTGGCGATCCTGGTCGTCGGAGCAGCCGCCTACATCAAGCTACCGATCTCGGCATTACCCGAGGTGGAGTATCCGACGATCCAAGTTCGGACTTTTTATCCGGGAGCCAGTCCGGATGTGATGTCGTCGGCTGTGACAGCGCCGCTGGAACGGCAATTTGGACAGATACCTGGTCTGACGCAGATGACGTCCACGAGTTCGGATGGTAGTTCATCCATCGTTTTGCAGTTTTCGTTACGTCTGAATATCGATGTGGCCGAACAGGAGGTACAGGCCGCAATCAACGCCGCGCAGAGCTTTCTACCCACAGACCTTCCCGTACCACCTGTGTACAGCAAATCCAATCCGGCAGACGCGCCTGTGTTGACGCTGGCGCTCACTTCCAAGACTCTTCCGCTTCCGAAGGTGGAGGATCTGGCAGACTCGCGGCTCGCCCCGAAAATCTCGCAGCTGAGCGGAGTTGGACTGGTGACTATCGGTGGCGGCCAGAAGCCCGCGGTGCGCATTCAGGTGAATCCGGCAACGCTGGCAACTTATGGCATCAATCTTGAAGATTTGCGGATCGCGCTTGCGAGCACAAGCGTGAATGCCGCGAAGGGAACCATCGATGGCGAAGCACAGAACTATCAAATCAATTCGAACGACCAACTGCTCGCTGGAGATGACTATCGCGATGTAATCGTTGCCTACAAGAATGGCGCTCCCGTGACACTTTCAGACGTCTCCAAGATCAGCGACGGCGTCGAGAACGTCCGACTTGCAGGATGGATGAATCAGACTCCAGCGGTGATCCTGAACATCCAACGCCAGCCGGGGGCAAACACAATTGCGGTTGTGAAGAGCATCGAAGATCTCCTGCCGCAGTTACAGGCAAACCTTCCGGTATCCGTAAAGCTGACGGTGTTAACCGATCGGACGACGACGATTCGGGCGTCGGTTGAGGATGTGGAGTTCGAGTTGGTCCTTACCATCGGCCTCGTCGTGATGGTCATTTTCATCTTTTTGCGCAATCTCTACGCGACGATCATCCCTGCCATTGCCATTCCCATCTCCCTCGTTGGAGCGCTGGCTGTGATGTATTTATTGGGGTATAGCCTGAACAACCTCAGCTTGATGGCGCTCACGATCTCGACCGGTTTCGTCGTCGACGATGCGATTGTGATGATCGAAAACATATCGCGTTATCTCGAAGAAGGACTCAGACCGCTGGAGGCTGCACTTAAGGGAGCGGAACAGATTGGCTTCACGATCATCTCACTAACGATCTCACTTATTGCGGTCCTGATCCCGCTGCTTCTTATGGGAGATATCGTCGGAAGGCTGTTCCGCGAGTTCGCTATCACGCTTGCCGTTACGATTTTCATCTCCGCGGCCGTTTCGCTCACGCTGACTCCCATGATGAGTGCTCGCCTGCTGCGCCACAAGCCGGAATCGGAGCGAGGGCGGTTCTACCGCTGGTCCGAACGAATGCTCGAAGCCCTTATCGCGCGATACAGCCGAACCTTACGCTGGGTTCTGTGGCATCAGACTTCGACTCTCCTGGTAGCGGCCGCGACTCTGGTGCTTGCTGTGTTTCTTTACATTGTCATACCGAAAGGACTGTTCCCGACGCAGGATGTCGGGATTATCCAAGGCATTTCGCAAGCTCCTGAGTCGATCTCGTTCCAGGCCATGTCGCTCAGGCAACAGGAGCTGGCGAAAGTCATTCTGCAAGACCCGGCAGTTGCGAGCTTGTCTTCTTTTATTGGCGTAGATGGGACGAATGCAACGCTTAATAGCGGACGCATCCAGATTAACCTGAGGCCGTTTGCTGAACGCCGCATCGACGCGGCAGCGGTGATTAACCGACTCGAGACCAAACTGCAGAGAGTGGAAGGCATACGTCTCTACCTGCAACCTGTGCAAGACCTAACCGTCGATGACCGCGCCAGCCGTAATCAGTTCCAATACACGCTGGAAGATTCCGATCAAGCGGAACTCGACACATGGACGGAAAGAATGGTTGGGGAGCTGAGGAAGCAGCTGGAGCTGAGGGATGTCGCTACCGATCAACAACCTCGAGGGCTAGCAGAGAATCTCGTCATCGATCGGGCCACAGCGTCGCGCATGAATATCACTCCGGATCAGATTGACTCTACCCTGTACGATGCGTTCGGTCAGCGCCAGATCAGTACCCTGTACACTCAATTCAACCAGTACCACGTCATCCTTGAAGCATCTCCTGAATTCCAGAGGGATCCTCAAAAACTGCAGGACATCTATCTGCAGAATTCTTCTGCACAAAGCAGCGCTAGTTCCGGTTCTGCCACGGCCTCTGGCCGATCGTTTTCCAACAGCGTGTCTACTCCAGTAAGAACCCTTGCGGTCTCGTCGACCAGCGGGATATCAGGGGCACAGCGGTCGGGTCTATCAGGTTTCGCGGGCACGTCTGTCCTGTCGTCCAACACGCTCGCCACTTCCTCGAAGTCTACAAGTTCGGTTCTTTCGACAAGCACGGCGTCCGGCAGGTCAGGTGCATCGAGTCAGCCTTCTTCCAATCCTTTTGGAACGGGCGGTCCTTCCGCAACATCAGCTTCAGCGTCGTCGCCGATACCGCTCTCTGCAATCGCGCGCTTTGAAAAGAGATCCAGCCCCTTGACCATTGCGCACCAGGGCCAGTTCCCAGTCGTCACAATCTCTTTTGATTTGGCGCCAAACACGTCTCTAAGCCAGGGAGTGGCTGCGGTCGAAAACGTAAAGCGCCGACTAGGGATGCCTGCCAGTGTACTGGCAAGCTTTCAGGGCGCTGCCGAAGCCTACAAGGCAATTGGCTCCAATGAGGCACTGTTGATTCTAGCGGCTCTAGTGGCGGTGTATATCGTGCTTGGAATTCTCTACGAGAGCTTCCTTCATCCGATCACCATTCTCTCAACACTTCCTTCGGCCGGAGTCGGCGCGTTGCTGGCACTCATGCTCTTCCGGCAAGATCTCGGGATCGTAGCCATCATCGGCATTATTCTGCTGATCGGTATCGTCAAGAAAAACGGCATCATGATCGTCGATTTCGCATTGGAGGCTGAAAGGACTCGCGGCCTCACCGCCACGGAGGCGATCTACGAAGCTTCGCTTCTGCGTTTTCGTCCCATCATGATGACAACTCTGGCGGCGCTCTTCGCGGGTCTGCCACTCGCTTTCGGTTCTGGTATCGGCTCGGAAGTCCGGCGTCCGCTAGGCATAGCGATGGTGGGTGGTCTGCTTCTTAGCCAAATCTTGACGCTCTATACGACACCTGTCATCTACATCTTCTTTGACAGGCTGGGAGAACGTTTTGCTTCCCACCGGAGGAGGGCGGCAACTCTTGAAGCTGCGGAGCTGCCATGAACTTCTCAGCCCCATTCATAAGAAGACCGGTTGCTACCACGCTGCTTGCGTTGAGCATCGCGTTGGCGGGCATGATCGCGTTCCGGTTTCTGCCTGTGGCTTCTTTGCCTCTGGTCGATCTTTCAGCGATTCAGGTTTCAGCGGCGCTTCCTGGCGCGAGTCCCGAGAATATGGCGTCCTCCGTGGCGACTCCGCTCGAGAAGCAGTTCAGCCATATCGCTGGCATCACGTCAATGAGTTCCAAGAGCTCACTTGGCGTCACGTCGATCAGACTCACATTCGATATGAGCAGAGACGTGGATGGCGCCGCGCGCGATGTAGAAGCGGCAATCAACGCGGCTCGCAGCTATCTGCCCTCAAACCTTCCCGCGAATCCAACCTACCGCAAGATTGATTCCGCGCGTGCGCCTGTGCTCGTACTCAATCTGGCTTCAAAGACAGCCTCTTCAGGCGTCCTCTACGACAGCGCATCGTCCATCATCCAGCAAAAAATCTCTCGAGTCAGCGGCGTTGGCCAAGTAACGATTCTTGGCGGGTCCTTACCCGCTGTGCGCGTCGATCTGAACCCGCAACAGCTTAGTCATTATGGTCTCGGCTTTCAGGATGTGGCCGGCGTGATCAGCGCTCAAAATGCGAACCGTCCAAAAGGTCAGATCTCCGATGAGGACACCATCGCCGACGTTACGGCAAACGATCAAATATCCAAGGCTCGCGATTATGCGCCCCTCGTGATTGCATCAAGAAATAATTCCGTTGCGAAGCTTAGTGATATTGCGACGATCACCGACTCGGTGGAGAACGTTCGCTCGGTGGCTTACGTTAACGGCAAGGAATCGGTCAGTCTCCTCGTCTATTGTTCGCCTGGGGCCAACGTCATCAGTACAGTGGATGAGATCAAGCGCCAACTGCCGTCCATTCGGGCTTCCATCCCTTCAAACCAGCAGCTTCTGGTCACAGGAGACCTAACGACCACAATCCGTGCGTCGGTTAGGGACGTAGAAGTGGCGCTGGTTCTGTCAATCGGCTTAGTAATCTTTGTTGTCTTTCTCTTCCTGCGCAACGCGCGGGCCACACTGATCCCCGGCGTCGCAGTAACAGTATCGGTGATAGGGACATTTGCGGTGATGTACCTCTGTGGCTACACGCTCGACAATTTGTCGCTCATGGCGCTCGCCATCTCCACGGGGTTTGTCGTGGATGACGCAATTGTCGTCATGGAGAACACGGTTCGGCTCATGGAGGTGGGCGTTCCGCAGATGGCGGCCGCTCTGAGGGGTTCTGAGGAAACCGGACCTACGGTCTTGTCCATGAGCCTGTCGCTCATCGCGGCCTTCATTCCGATTTTGTTCATGGGAGGAATTCCCGGGCGGCTCTTTCATGAGTTTGCAGTCACTCTCGCAGTGTCGATTGCAATCTCGATGATTGTGTCGCTCACGTTAACGCCGATGATGTGCGCCTACGTTCTTCGACCGGAAAGGGGAGTAATGCATGGACCTCTCTATCAGTTCAGTGAGCGCCTTTTCGATCGTCTATTGTCTGGGTATCGCCAAAGCTTGACGTGGGTGCTGAAGCATCCCGTGCCAGTCGTGCTCGTCTTCCTCGGGACGCTAGCGCTCAACGTTGTTTTGATGGGACATGTCACAAAGGGCTTCTTCCCGATACAGGATACCGGCTCACTTCTCGGCGGGTTTCAGGGACCGCAGGATGCTTCCTTCCATGCGATGCAATCCGCCTTGATCTCCATTGAAAAGGTGATCCAGGCCGATCCGGCCATGGACGTCGTAACCGGATTTACTGGAAGTACCTCTGGCCCCGGGAGCGAAGACGGAAGCAACTCAGGATTTCTTTTTATTACGCTGAAACCGTTAGCACAAAGGAAATTGAGCGCTGCCGAAGTGCTTGATCGCATGCGCCCAAAGCTGGACGCAATTCCTGTAGCTTCGACTCTGCTTAAGCCGTTCCAGGACATTCCTTCCGTTGGGAAGAGCAGCAACACCAGCTATCAATTTGAACTGTCGTCCGACAATGTGGCCGACCTGAATACATGGGGCCCGATCCTTTACCAGGAGATGGAAAAATTACCTGAAATCAAGGATGTCAACATCGATCAGCAAAACGGAGGGCTGCAGGCCTCGCTCAACTATGACCGTCGCACTGCTGCCCGTTTGGGCATCACGCCGCAGCTCATCGATCAATCCCTCTATGGAGCATTTGGACAGGCGCAAGTTTCCACGATTCATGCGTCGCTGAACCAGTATCACGTCGTTATGGAGGCAGCACCGCAATATGCGCAAAGCCCCTTGGGGATGAAATCGATCTACGTCCATCCCTCCGGCGGAAACACCGTTCCCCTGGACGCCTTCGTGCAAACAGCAAATTCGACTTCTCCTCTTCTGGTCAATCACGACGGACTCTTTCCCGCAGTTACGGTGTCTTTCAATCTGGCACCTGGAGTCCCCCTTGAACAGGCCACTATCGCCATCGAAAAGCTGCAGCAGAGGCTGGCGATGCCTCGAACTGTCCTTGGTAGCTTTGCTGGCACCGCCGGAGATTTCAAGAAGTCGCTCATCGACCAGATCGTACTGGTCGTGATGGCACTGTTTGCGGTCTACATCGTGTTGGGCGTCTTGTATGAAAGTCTGGTACACCCCATTACGATTCTTTCCACTCTGCCGCCTGCGAGTGTCGGAGCCGTTCTTGCCCTCATTGTATTCAAGAGCGAACTGGACGTGATCTCCATCATCGGCATCGTGTTGCTCATCGGAATTGTCAAAAAGAACGCAATCATGATGATCGATTTCGCGCTCCTGGCGGAGCGAATGGAAGGGAAGAACTCAACGGATGCCATATTCGAAGCATGTTTGCTGCGGTTTCGGCCGATCCTGATGACCACGATGGCCGCTCTTTTCGGCGCTCTTCCGCTCGCGCTGGGTCATGGAACCGGATCTGAACTTCGGCGCCCTTTGGGGATCGCCGTTGCAGGCGGTCTAGTCGTTAGCCAGATACTCACTCTGTACACAACGCCCGTGATTTATCTAATCCTGGATCGGCTCCGGCTGTGGCACCACAGCAGCGGCGGTGATTTCGCTAAATTAACTGCGCAGAAAGGCACAATCTAATGAAACAGTTTTTGCGAGGGTGCTCCTCGCCTGGAGGCAGGGAAGAAGTGACCTGGCCGAGCCGCGTAGCGACATTTGCATTCCTTGTTTTCTCTCTTCTTGGAGTGCTGGGATGCAACGTTGGTCCAAGATATTTGCGCCCGGCAGTTCCAGCTCCGTCGGTTTTCAAAGAGTCAGGGCCTCAGCAAGCGCCGGATGGCACCGTCTGGAAGCCCGCTCAACCGCAAGATGCGATGCTGCGTGGGAAATGGTGGGAAATCTATCAGGAACCTGAATTGAACTCGCTCGAAGAGAGATTGAATATTTCGAACCAGAACATTGCCCGGGCATTTGAAGATTTCATGGCCGCGCGAGCTCAAGTCCAGCAGGTGCGATCCGCCTACTATCCAACCGTTAGTGTTGGGCCGTCATACGCGCGCAACCGAGCCTCTCAATCACAAACGAGCGCTCAAGTCTCTTCGAAAGGCAATCCGAACAGCAATACGTTCAATCTTCCATTCGACGTCGCTTGGGAGCCGGATCTCTGGGGCCGTGTGCGCAATACTGTCCGTCAATCCACCAATGCGGCGCAGGTGAGCGCCGCAGACCTTGAAAATCAGAGGCTGACCGAACAGGCAAATCTCGCAGTTTTCTTTTTCGAACTGCGCGGCCAGGATGCTCTGGAAGATCTTTTCCAGAAGACAGTAGAAATAGATCGTCAGTCGCTCGAACTCACTCGCGTCTTGTACAAGACGGGCCTCGATAACGATGAAGCGGTCGCCCAGGCCGAGATCACTCTAAAGAGTTCCCAGGCAGCGGCTACAAACGCCGGTATCGCTCGCGCCCAGTTTGAGCACGCAATCGCGCTAATGGTCGGAGAGCCCGCTTCTACTTTTTCCGTCCCAGTTCGCGCATTGACAACACAGGTGCCGGACATCCCGGTTGGTCTGCCGTCCGATCTGCTCGAAAGGCGTCCGGACATCGCGTCTGCAGAACGAACAATGGCGGAAGCAAACGCACTCATCGGCGTTCAAAAGGCGGCCTACTATCCCACTCTAAGCATCACTGGCACGGCAGGATTTGCAGCGTCAACGTTCTCAAAATGGCTGACTTCTCCTAGCCGTTACTGGTCTCTTGGACCGACAGCTTCGGAAACCGTATTCGATGGTGGCCTAAGAAGATCGACGATGGCGCAGTTCACGGCGCTCTACAATGCTGACGTTGCGAATTATAAGGAGGTGGTATTGGCGGCATTCCAACAGATCGAGGACAACCTCGCCGCCTTGCGCCTGCTCACCAAGGAGGTCGAGCAGGAGCAAGAGACAGTCGCGTCCGCACAACGGTTTGTCGATGTCGCGTCTGTGCGTTACAAAACCGGGCTTGATCCTTATTTGAACGTTTTTACGGCACAAGCAATCTTGCTCGCAAACCAACAGACGGTGATCACGCTCCGGGTACAACAGATGACGAGCAGCGTGCAGCTGATCGAATCTTTAGGTGGCGGGTGGAACGTTAACCAACTCCCCACGGAACGGCAGGTCCAGGTGAAACGACCATGATCGGCCGTCACTATGACCTTTCCAATGCGGCGAATCGAAAGGAAAACCTGGTGAACTGGTATAACTACATCGCCTGCTTCTTCGCGAGAATGTTTCTCGCTAATTTCGTACCTCATTTCGTGCATGGGATTTCAGGTGACCGCTTCCCAACACCATTCGCTCACCCTCCTGGAAAAGGGTTGTCGTCGTCAACCGTAAACGTCGTTTGGGCACTGTTCAATCTAGTCGCCGGTTACCTGTTGTTTCGTCTCGGGAAAATTACGAGTGGAGACGACCTAGCAATTGTAATTTTCTTCGGAGGAATTGCTGCAATTAGCTCGATTTTGAGCGTGAGATTTGCCAGCAAACAAGCCGCCTGAGCCGAATTCCACCAGAATCCGACGCACACCGCCCTCTGAGTTCCGCGATTAGGCTCCATTCAATTCCTTACATACCGTCGACATATCCTCGCCGCACACCTTCTTCGTTCCAATTAAGCTCTGCCTAAGTTCCTCGAATGCAGGACGGTCGCTCTGGGGGAAAGCGCCCGAATTTTGATACGAGACGAGGGACACTATGAAACGCAGCGTTGTGTTGATTTTAATTTCTTATTCAGTCTTGGGCCTCGCGGGCATTCCCGTGCGCGCCCAGGAAACCGATTCCGAGAAGGAAACTGTAGTTGTAGAGCCCGGCAATAATCTCCGTGCCGCGCTAGAGAAAGGAGTCCGCCTCAAAGCTGTAGGGCAACCCATTACCGCAAAATTGATTGAGCCGGTCTACGCCGGAGAGGCTCTCGCGATTCCAGCAGGCTCCACGATAAAGGGACATGTTTCTTCAATTAGCAAAGCTCCAATGCGCAAGCGTACCAGAAGGCTCCTGAATGGTGACTTTACCCCGCCAAAGACAGCGCGGGTAACGTTCGATCAACTGGTGCTTTCCGATGGAACGTCGGTGCCGATTCACAGCGATTCCGCTGCCGGCCTTGGTCGTGTGGCGAATTCGCAATATCTTCCCAAGTCGCAGCGCCCCGGAACCCGCCAAAAACTCAAGGGCGCGATGGCCCCGCTACGTGAACCGAATAAGCTGCAGCGATTGGGCGAAGCCGTCGTAACCAGCTTGCCCTACCACCCGGAATTCATCGATCAAGGCACCGTCTTTGACGCCGCCCTGCTCGAACCGGTGTCGGTGCTCGCACCGGTTCAGCCTGATGCGGCGTCTCTGCAAGCAATCGACTATCTCCACCTTCATCTATCGACCCCAATCAACTCAAGTACGTCCACGGCGGGCACGCAAATCGAAGCCGTTGTGTCGCAGCCGTACTTCCGAGCGGATCATCAACTGATCTATCCCGCCGGAACCAAAATCACTGGAACGGTTCAAAAAGCCTCCTCCGCAGGGTGGATGAAGAAAAACGGAAGCATCGTGTTTTCATTCCGCTCAGTCCAGATGCCGGACGGCACGACGAGAGATATCCATTCAACTGTAGGAGGCATTCAAGCCGAGCGGTCGGAAGGTTTGAACGTCGGCAAGGAGGGCGAAATTAAAGCTACGACATCTACTCTCGCGCGGATTCTCGCTCCCGTTTCCCTAGTGGGTCCATCGAGAGGAGTTGCGGACATGACTACGCAGAAGACGGCATGGTCTCGCTCCGGCGAAGGCCGGAAAGGCTTCGGGTTGCTCGGTGCCGGCGCGGCACAGGCTTCCGCAGGCACGGCAATTGGGTTCGGATACTTTGGCGCCGCAAAGAGACTTTGCGATGCATTCATCACGAAAGGTTCAAACGTCGAGTTGCCGGTAAATACTCCAATTGTCCTGCGACTGGATTCCGATGCAACCTCGGCAGCACTCGCTACGCGATAGGCGCCGTGTGTTCCAAATTCGTCAAAGGCAAAGCAGTGGGCTCCGTTTAGACTCTCCTGCTCTGTTGATCAAGAATTGAGCGATGCTTCATCCGCAGCACAACTGTATTTGACCGCGGAGTTGAGTCGCGGCTCCACAGGTTGTTTGGTTATCTCACAGGAGTTTCTTCGGAGCTTACCGAAGGGAACGACCAGTAGTCGCAGCAAGTCATAATGATTTCGATGTGGGATGTGCCAAACGCACATTCCACTCCGTGATGATTCGTCCCTCGGTCTTATTGCCGAGAAAATCTCAAGGGATGACTGGTGCGCAGCATGTGATGGCGACAGCTATGGTGTTCGATCCTTGTTGGTTCGATGAAACGACTGCAACGGGGACATTCTTGCAGGAACGCTCGACACAATTCGATACTCGGTTCTCTCGCTATCATGGTTTGCTGCGCTTCATAGCGTGTCGAGTTCTTTCGAATAGTGAAGGCGCGAAAGAGGCAATCGAGAATTGCCGCGTCAGGGCCTCTCAAAATCCCTCAGAATTCGAGCACGAAGGCGCTTTTCGCAGCTGGCTGGTTAGAATTCTTTTGGATGAGGCAATGGCAATTCGACGAAGAAAGCAGTCGTAGCAATCGCACTAAGATGCCAGTTAACCCCACATCAACGCGGTCAGCCCTGCCGCCACAACTGCACTTCGTTCTAACGAAAGCGGTAAGCACACGGTGCTCGTGTGTGCAGCTTGCTTGCACTTCCGATGCAACGCTAAGACTTCTCAGGACTAATCGGGACGGTGGAAGCGGATACCTTCCGGTTAGCCGCCCATCCGGGACTCGGGCATCCATAATTCTGTTTCAACTGCCACCTCGGCTTGCCATCAGCATGCTTCCTATGTATTATTGAGCATGCACTCAGTAATAGAGAAGCTCAGTGGCGCGCCCTAAAAGCGAAGACAAACGAAATGCAATCCTCGACGCCGCGACCCACCTATTTGCGGAGCGCGGTCTTACGGCTGCCCCAACCTCAGAGATATCCAAACAAGCTGGCGTCGCCGAGGGAACTCTGTTTACGTACTTCAAGACCAAGGATGATCTGATCAATGCCCTTTACCGGGAGATCAAGCTGGAACTCGCAGACGCCATGATGTCGGATTTTCCCCGGAAGAAGAATGTTGGTACCAGGCTGCGGCATGTTTGGGATCGTTATGCGAATTGGGGCATTGCGAATCCCAAGCAGCGCAAGGTGCTGGCGCAACTAACGGTTTCGGAGGTACTCACCAAAGAGTCCAGAGACGCCGGCAGCGCGCCGTTCGTCGAGTTCCAAGCCATGATTCGTGACGCGATTGAGCAGCGGGTCTTTCGGAATGATGTCCCGGTGGAATTGATCTCGAAGGCGTTAACAGCTTTGGTGGAGGCGACGATAGACCTTACGGTGGCGAAACCGTCCAAAGCGCAAGACTACCGGGAGAGCGGATTCCAGATGTTTTTGGCCGGTATAACCAAGTAACGAGTCGTTGCATCTCATATAAATGAGTGAGTAATCACAATAGACTCGCTCGCGAGGCTCAGTTGGCCGAGTCTAAGCGCCCGTCGTCTATCTAAGAAGGGGAACGGAGGATTTTCATGTCCAAGGTCTGGTTGATTACGGGAAGCGGAAACGGGTTGGGGAGGGACATCGCCGAGGCGGCGCTGGTCGCGGGTGACAACGTAGTCGCCGGAGCGCGTCGGACGGAAGAGCTGGCACATCTGGTGGCACAGTATGGAGACCGGGTGAGGCCCGTTACTTTGGAAGTGCGCGACGAGGCCGCCGCAAAGGCCGCCGTGCAGTTGGCGGTGGACGCCTTCGGGCGGCTGGACGTTCTGGTCAACAATGCCGGTTATGGGCAGTTTGCGCCGTTCGAGCAGATAAGTGCGGAGGACTTCCAAGCGGTCGTGGACACCTGCTTTTACGGCGTGGTGTATACAACGCGCGCCGCGATACCAGTGATGCGGAAGCAGAAAAGCGGTCACATCTTTCAGGTGTCCTCGGTCGGTGGTCGGCTCGCAGTTCCCGGAAATACGCCGTATCACGCGGCCAAGTGGGCGGTGGGCGGTTTCAGCGACTCTCTGGCGATGGAAGTCGCGCCGTTCGGCGTCAAGATTTGCACGCTCGAGCCGGGTGGTATTCGAACCAACTGGGCACGGCGTGCCGGTCAGAATGCGCCGGATGTGCTGCCGGACTACGAGGCCTCGGTCGGTTCGATGCTCAAGATATTGCGAAGCCTCGAAGGGCGCGCGGAAGGCGATCCGCGAAAGATCGCGGACGTAATTCTGCAACTGGCAAATAGCGACGAGGTGCCGGTGCGGCTGATCCTCGGTGTGGACGCGGAAAAGCGGGTGCAACAGGCGGAAGCTGTGCGTATGAGCGAGGCCGAGAAATGGCGGCATCTCACGGTTTCAACGGTCTTTGAAGATGGGCGCTATGGCAAATAGCGGAATCAATTCCTGAGTTGCATGAAAGGAGCTCTAATATGAAATACAGATTACTCGGCAAGAGCGGCCTGCGGGTCTCGGAAGCGGCGCTGGGCACTATGACTTTCGGAGACGAGTGGGGATGGGGATCACCGAAGGCTGAGGCGCAGAAAGTCTATGAGACCTATCGCGAGGCAGGCGGGAACTTCATTGACA
>WNFQ01000570.1_pt1 | contig 24627 bp, 24 predicted proteins | sample 5400171 | NCBI WGS metagenome assembly WNFQ01 (sample SAMN13153356, study PRJNA577476) | soil metagenome | isolation source: 20 cm soil under Madrone tree | place: USA:California | collected 2016-06-14
CGAGCGTAACGCCGAGGCCGCACGCATCGCGCTATAGATCAGCACCAAAATCGCAAGCGTTGCGCGATTTTGGTATTTTTCCATGAAGTTCAGGCTGAAATAGACGAGCGCCAGGAAGATAAAATTGGAGAGAAACCGATAAACGTAGCTCAAAATTTTCATCTAGGTGCCCCCGCATCCGTCGATATACGCCAAGCTTGTTACAGCAACGCTACGGCTACCTCGCCGCCAGCCGCTTCGCGCGTCCATCCCGGCGCTGGGCCGGCACGGCCGCATCTTTCGCTTGAGTATGAAAACCGGTTCCCACTTTTCCGGATCATGCTCTATTTATTTGAGCATGATCCTTTGGGAAAACCGGGTTCCACTTTTCCGGATCATGCTCCATTGGTGCGCTCGGAGGGACTCGAACCCCCACGATTTTACTCACTGCCACCTCAAGGCAGCGCGTCTACCAATTCCGCCACGAGCGCTTAAAGAGATCGGTACAAGAACGGATCCCGCCGGATCGACGGCGCCGATGTAACAAATCGACGATGGAGGGACAAGGCCTACCGGACGCCCGGCAACCGCGGCAACATCTGCTTGACTTCGACCGCGATACGGTTGCGATCGACCAGCACCACGCCGCTGGCGACCGGCAGGCTGTTGGCAAGGATCTTGACCTCGTCGGCTTCCGTGGCGTCCAGTTCGATGATGGCGCCGCGGCTCAGGCGCATGACCTGATGGATCGGCATCGTCGTGGTCCCAAGAACCACCATGAGATCGACGGTGACTTTATCGAGCGTTGGCACTGGCTACCCGCGGGCAAATGCGAAATTGCATCACCGGAGACCACCACGTTATGGTTAGCTAATGGTTAACGACCGCCAAGACCTTGATTTGACGCGCCTCTCGCGGCCCGGCGAAGGCGGCGCGGTCGAATGGCGTGTGTCCGACTCGGCCGTTCCCTATCTCGAGGCTGTCGCGGCAATGGAGGCGCGGGTGGCCGATATTGCGGCCAAAAACGCCCCCGAACTGGTCTGGTTGCTGGAACACCCTCCGCTCTACACTTCCGGAACCAGCGGCAAGGTCTCCGACCTTCTCGACGCCCGGTTTCCGATCTTCCTCGCAGGGCGCGGCGGGCAACTCACTTACCATGGCCCCGGCCAGCGCGTGGCCTATGTGATGCTCAACCTCAAGACGCGGCGGCCCGACGTGCGGGCCTATGTGGCGAGCTTAGAAGAATGGATCATACGGGCGCTGGCTTCCTTCGACGTGCGCGGCGAGCGCCGCGAGGATCGCGTCGGTGTCTGGGTAAAGCGGCCGGACAAGGGCGTGGGCTTTGAGGACAAGATCGCCGCGATCGGCGTGCGCGTGCGGCGTTGGGTGTCGTTCCACGGCGTCGCGATCAATGTCGAGCCGGAGCTTTCGCACTTCGCCGCGATCGTCCCCTGCGGTGTCGCGGACCCGCGCTACGGCGTCACGAGCCTGGTTGATCTCGGCCATCCCGTCACCATGGCGGATGTCGATCACGCGCTGCGGCAGGCGTTCGCGGAGGTGTTCGGCGCGGTCAATCCAGCCTGGATCGCGCTTCCATGACCAGGGCGACCAGCGACGCCATCGTGTAGGGTTTCGCCAGCCAGCCGAGCGGCGCGTAAGGTTCGGCCCGCGCACGGGTGTGCAGATCGTCATGGGCGGTGGCGAAGATGCAGCGGATATGGAGTTCTCGAAACAACTCTTGCGCGGCATCGATGCCATCCCGCGCGCTCGCAAGGCGGATGTCCATCACCGCCAACGAAGGCCGCTGTTCCTTCGCAAAGGCAATCGCTTCTTCCGCGGTCGTCGCGGTGCCGACGACGTCGAACCCCGCTTCGGTCAGAGCGGTTTCCGTCTGCATGGCGATGAGAAAGTCATCCTCAACGATCAAAATGCGGGTTCGCTGCTGATCCTCCTCAGTCGAACTGATCTCGTCGATGTTGGCTTGAGGATCGATCGGCGGAACCGCCGACACAAAACGCGCAGACCGAAATGGAAAGAGCCGGCCGGGGGAAACTTTCACGAAATTTGACTCGCAGCAAACCGAAGAACGGCGCGGAACGAGGGGCTCCGCTCTGCCTCGAAAGTACCGCGGACTTGCCGAGCCAATCCGAGCACGAGTTGCAATCCTGACGCGCCTTTGCGGACCGTGTCCAAGTCAAAGCCGTCTCCATCGTCTTCGACGTATAATTCAAATCCACCATCCTTCGCGATCAAGCCGGCGCGCACCGTGGCTTTGGTCCGATCCCTGGTGCCGTACTTCACGGCATTGGTCAGAAGCTCGTTCAATATCAACGCCAGCGGCATCGCGATGTCGTTGTCGAGCACGCCGCTTGCCGCCTCGCAAACGATCTTGACGTCCTCCGGCACCGTCTGTTGCACCGTCTCGCAGACCGAATGCAGAAAGTCCCTGGCCGTAAAGCGGTTTGCGTCGGTGGTGCCGTACAGCACCCGTTGCGCGGCTGCCATCGCGGCAACGCGGCCGCTCGCGTCATTGAGAACCTGCCGTGCCTCATCGCTTTTGGCGCGCTTCGCCGCAGTGAAAAGCAGCGATTGCAGCATCTGCATGTTGTTCTTGGTGCGGTGATTGAGCTCGTTGAGCAACAGGCGTTGTTGCGTCTCGGCCTGCCGTCGTTCGCTGATGTCCACCAGCATGTTGATGGCGCCGACGATCTTGCCGGAAGCATCCCGCAACGGCGTCGGAAATGGGATGAAAGGAACGCGCGTGCCGTCCGGCCGTTCCGCAACGACCTCGGCGTTACGGATTGGCCGCCCTTCCTTTAAAACGACGGCCATCGGACGCTGATCCTGCGGCAACGGCGTGCCATCCGGATTGTAAAGCTTCCAGGTGACGCACCACTCGTCGCTGCCGAGCACGGGCGTGCGACCGGCGAGATCGACCGCGGCCTGGTTGAAATAAGTGATTTTCCCCTCGGCATCCGTGGTGTAAATCGCCGCCGGAATCGCTGCGAGCAATTCCTGCAGGCGCCGCTCGCTTTCCTGCAGCTTTCGTTGGGCCTCTCTGCGCTCGGTGATGTCACGCGCGATTTTCGACGCGCCGACGATGCGGCCGGAATTGTCGCGCACCGGCGAAACGGTCAACGAAATGTCCACCAGACTGCCATCCTTGCGCCGCCGAACCGTTTCGTAGTGATGAATCCGCTCGCCGCCACGAATGCGAGAGAGGATGCTGGGTTCTTCGTCACGCCGTTCCGTCGGAATCAACATCGTGATCGGTTGCCCCACGGCTTCTTCCGCGCGATAGCCAAACAAGCGCTCGGCGGCGTCATTCCATGTCTGGATCACCCCATCGAGGTCCTTGCTGACGATGGCGTCGTCGGAAGATTCGACGATCGACCCCGATTGCCGCACGTCGCGCTCAGCGGCGCGCCGCGCGTCCTCTGCCTTCAAGCGGCTGAGGCTGGAACCCAACTGTCGGGCGAGCGTCAGGGCGACATCCAACTCGGGCTCCGAGAAACGATGCGGTGCATCGTAATACGCCATGAATTTGCCGACGAGCGCACCGCTTTCCTGGATCGGGATGAACGCCATCGTCCCGATTCCCTCACTGGCGATCGATTGCTTCAAATCGTTCGAAAGCTCGGATTTTTTTACATCCTCGACGTAAATCGCTTGCGGACTCTTCTCGTCTTTCGTCCACGGCGAATGCCCTTCGACCGCATGGCGGTATTTCTCCGAAAGACCGCGCCACGCCGTAAAGCGCATGACGCCCGCGCCGTCGAAGAGAAGAATGGCGGCGCGTTGACAACAGAGAGCGCGGACGATCGCGTCAAGCGCGATCTCATAGAGGTGTTGCGCCGAGCCGACGTGTTGCAACTGCCCGGAAAACTCGAACAGCGCCGTCTGCTCGTCTCGCCGCCGCGCCAGCGCCTGCTCGGCGAGTTTGCGGTTCGTGATATCGTGCTGCACGCGCACCGCGTAGAGGAATTTGCCGGCGGCGTCGCGAATGCTCGACGAAGTCACCGCCGCCCAGATGTGATCGCCGTTCCTTCGAAAAATCCGTTTCTCGATCGTGTAACGATCGATTTCGCCAGCCACCTGACGGCGGAATTGCTGCCGATCGCGATCGACATCCTCCGCCAAGGTTTCCTGAAAAACCGTCCGGCCCAGCAATTCCGGCGCGGAATATCCCGTCAACTCGCAGAGCTGACGGTTGACGCGCAACATTCGACCGTCCCGGTCGACCTCGACGAGCCCCGCGCCGACATGCTCGTATGTGGCGGCGAGCCGCTCGTCGCGTGCGCGCACCCAATCTTCGGCGCGTCCGTCGGACAACTCCAGACGAGCACCGCTCGCACGCTCATGAAAGCAATTGATCGCGCCGATGACCTTGCCGTCTTCATCCTCGATCGGCGTGATATACACCACCACCCAGATGTCGGAGCCATCGGGCCGCTCGACCCGAGCCTCGATGCCGCGGATCGGAATACCGGTGCGCAGCACTTCTGCCGTCGGCGCCTGTTCGCGGGCGATGAGACGACCGTCGAAGTAGAGCTTGTACGAGCCGCAATAGAGTTCGCTGTCATCGCCGACACGCGGCACCCTGCCCCAGAATTCGGTCGCGCGCGCGTTGAACCAGAGAATGCGCCCGGCGGCATCGCAAGCGTAGATTGCGATCGGGAGTTGCTCGAGAAATCCGGCGGAGGGATGCCGCCACGCCTCATGAGCGAGAGATTCGAGGTCCTTCGGAACCGCCGTGGACCTTTCCTGGATGTTCACCGCTTGGCCCTCGCTTGAGAAATCCGAACCCTCCCCGGCTCTACCCTAGAGAGTCTCGAGAGACGCAAAAGGTTCCACCCCGGTGTCCGCAAGGGTTCCCGCCGAACGCTGAATTTAGTCCCTCGTTCGGCGGCACCTTGGCGAGCAACAACGGTGCTGCGGTGCTGCGGCTTATTTGGCGAGGCTCGGCGCGATGCGCATCTTCCATAGGTTCCAGATACGGTCGAGCACGGCGAAATTGGTCTTGTCGGCTTTCTCACCTTCGCCCGGCGTCAGGTAATTGATCTCACCTCCCAGTGCGAGGGCTTGCGACTGCAGCTTGGCGTTGACGTCGGTATAATAGGCGCGGAAAACGGCGAGCTTGACGTTTGGCCCCACGGTGACGTCGCCATGGCCGCGCATCAAAACCACTGACTTGTCACCGAGCCTCTGCGCCAGCGATTTGCCGATCGCGGGATCGCGGACCAGCATATCCGTTTCGCCAAAATCTTTTCGAATGTCCCACACCGGCGCGCCGGCCGCCAGGAAGGCCGTGTTATGATACATCGGCCGCAAAGGCACCTGGGTCGCGGTGAATGGAATGACGCCGGGAGAATGGGTGTGAACCACCGCCATCACATCCGGTCGCGCCTTGTAGATCTCGCTGTGGATGAAGCGCTCCAGGAACAAGGATCGACCCCGCGCATCCACCGCGTTGCCATCGAGGTCGAATTCCATGATGTCATCGGCGGTAACGAGCGCCGGCGCAAGCGAGCGGGACATCAGAAAGCGGTTCGGGTTGGTGGGATGACGCGCGCTGACATGGCCGAAGCCGTCGAGCACGCCGAAATCGGCGAGAACGCGGCTACCGATCACGATGTCTTCGAGCACACCGGCATCGACGCCTGGAGGGGGAGCGGACGCAGGCTGGGCACGCGTCTCTGCCACGCTCGTGAGCAGCACGAACACCATCACCAAAATCAGTTTCAATTGCATCGTCTTCATCCTCCCATTATGTCGCTGAGTATGATCTTTTCGGAAAACCGGTTTTCATGCTCTTAAGCGCTTCATTTATATCGTCGAAAGCACCGAAAACCGCTCGCCCGAACGCCGCAGATTGAGCGCATCGGGACCGGCCGCGTCTTCTTGAACCGCGTCAACCCGCGCCGAGACCGGACCGCGCCGACACGCCGCGATCATGTCAGACACGATATCCGCAGCTCCCGCAAACAGCGCCTCGACGCTATTGTCCTTCCGGTTGCGCACCCAGCCCTCCAGATCGCGCGCCGTCGCCTGCTGCTCGACCCAGGCGCGGTAACCGACGCCCTGCACCCGACCCCGGATCGTCACATGGCGGATCGCGTTACCCATCTCGCTTCTTAAGTCCCAGAAATTCCGTGGTGCGGATTTTCACCTCCGCCTCGCGCGTGACGAGGCTTGTCAACTCCGCCGACGCAAGACCTTTCAAGTCCTTTGGCGCCAACCCTTCGCGCAGCGCTTTCAACGTTTCATAAATCGCTTGCGTCGCCGCGGCGAACGGGGCGTGACCTTGCAAGGCGATGCGCACACGCCTCTCACTCAGATATTTCCGGTCAGTCATTTCTTCGGGGAAGCCGCCGAGCACGATCGGCAGCCGGGTCGCCTCCGAAATCGCTTCCAGTTCGGCGCGCGTTTTGACGCCGATGAAGAACAACGCGTCCACCCCCGTCGCCTCATAAGCCCGGGCGCGCGCGATCGTATCCTCAATCGTGGTGATCGACGCCGCACCGGTGCGTCCCAGGATCACGAGCGCGGAATCCCGGCGGGCGTCGAGCGCTGCCTTCATCTTGCCGACGCCTTCCTCGAGCGGGATCAATTGCGTCCCGTTTTGTCCAAAGGACTGCGGCAGCAACGTGTCCTCGATGGAGAGGCCGGCGGCACCGGCGGTCTCGAGTTCCTCCACCGTGCGGCGGACATTCAAGGCGTTGCCGTAGCCGTGGTCGGCATCGACCACGACCGGCAGGGATGCCGCACGCGACATCCGGCGCATCTGCTCGGCGAGTTCGGAGAGCGTGATCAACGTAATGTCCGGATCGCCCAACACCGCGAGCGAAGCCACCGAGCCGCCGAACATGCCGACCTCGAAGCCGAGATGCTCCGCGATCCGGATCGACGTCGCGTCATAGACCGAGCCCGGACGAACGCAAGTGGTGCTTGAGAGGATCGCACGTAATGCTTCGCGGCGCTTTCGAAAGGCCATCGGTAGTTCCTCGCTATCTCGTCATTGCGAGGAGTGAAACGACGAAGCAATCCATTATCACCATTGCCTGACTGTGGATTGCTTCGCTGCGCTCGCAATACGGCCTTTATTGCCTTTGGGTTGCCGATTCTTCTTTGCTTAGCAGTTACGCGAACTCAAGAATTAGGGCGTCCACCGCGAGCGTGGCACCCGCCGCGGCGTGAATCTTCTTGACCGTGCCGTCACGTTCGGCGCGCAGCACGTTTTGCATCTTCATCGCCTCGACCACGGCGAGCGTCTCGCCGGCCTTGACCTCCTGGCCTTCGCTGACGGCGATCGACACCACCAGGCCGGGCATCGGGCACAAAAGCTTCTTGCCGCTATCGGACGCCGCCGCGACCGGCATCAGCCGGGCCGCCGCGGCCTCGGATTCGGTGAAGACATGGGCCGCGACTTCAAAGCCCTGATGCGACAGCCGGAAGCCGTTCGCGATCATGCGCACCTGCATGGCGACCGAATGCCCGTCGATGGTGCCTTGCCAGACCGCTTCTCCCGGCGCCCAGGTTGAAATCAGTTGATGCGACGTGCCCAGCGCGCCATGGGCGCCGACAAAGCGCACGGCGATGAAATCACTCTCACGCGCGACCTCGAGCGCGATCTCGTTGCGCTCGAGCCACACCGCGCGACGGCGCTCGCGCTGCACGAGGCGGCCGCTCATCTGCCCGGAAATCTGCCGCTTGCGTTCGCCGAGCACGTGATCGATCGCGGCTGCGACCGCCGCCAAACGCCGCGCGACCTCGCCTTCGGGCTGACCGACCGCAAAGCCTTTTGGAAACTCCTCCGCGATGAAGCCCGTGGAAAGATTGCCCTCGCGCCAGCGCGGGTGATGCATCAGCGCCGACAAAAACGGAATGTTGTGGCGGATGCCGTCGATGTAAAATGAATCGAGCGCGGTCGCCTGCGCCTCGATCGCCGCCACGCGTGAGGGCGCGTGGGTCACGAGCTTGGCGATCATCGGATCGTAATGGATCGAAATCTCCCCGCCTTCCTGCACGCCGGTATCGTTGCGCACCGTGACGCCGTCGACACTGCTTTCCTCCGGCGGGCGGTATTTGACGAGCCGGCCGATCGAAGGCAGGAAGTTGCGGAACGGGTCTTCGGCATAGACCCGCGACTCCACCGCCCAGCCGCTCAGCGTGACGTCCTTCTGCGCCAGCGCCAGCTTCTCGCCGGCCGCGACACGAATCATCTGCTCGACGAGATCGATGCCGGTGACCAATTCGGTCACGGGATGCTCGACCTGCAGCCGCGTATTCATCTCCAGGAAATAAAAGCTCTTGTCCTGGCCCGCGACGAATTCGACGGTGCCGGCCGAATCGTAATTCACGGCTTTCGCCAGCGCGACCGCTTGCTCGCCCATTTTGCGACGGGTGGTCTCGTCCAGAAGCGGCGACGGCGCCTCCTCGATCACTTTCTGATTGCGCCGTTGGATCGAGCATTCGCGCTCGCCGAGATAAATCACGTTGCCGTGCTTGTCGCCCAGCACCTGAATTTCGATGTGGCGGGGATCGACGATGAATTTCTCGATGAAAACCCGATCGTCGCCGAAGGAGGATTTGGCTTCGGCCTTGGCGAGGCCAAAGCCTTCGGCGACTTCCGAGGTCGAATAGGCGATTCGCATGCCCTTGCCGCCGCCGCCGGCGGAAGCCTTGATCATCACGGGATAGCCGATCTGGTCGGCGATCTTCACCGCGTGCTTTTCGTCCTCGATGACACCGAGGTGGCCCGGCACCGTCGAAACCTTGGCTTTCGCGGCGGCCTTTTTCGATTCGATCTTGTCGCCCATCGCGGCGATCGCGCCCGGGTTGGGACCGATGAAGACGATCCCCGCCTCGGCCAACGCGCGCGGAAAGGCTTCGCGCTCGGACAAGAATCCATAGCCCGGATGCACGGCCTGCGCGCCGGTCTTGCGGCAGGCCTCGACGATCTTCTCAATTCGCAGATAGCTTTCGGAAGCCGCTGGCGGGCCGATCAGAATGGCTTCGTCGGCCATTTCGACATGGAGCGCATCCCGGTCGGCCTCGGAATAGACCGCGACCGTCTCTATTCCCATAAGGCGGGCGGTCTTGATGACCCGGCAGGCGATCTCGCCACGATTGGCGATCAGAATGCGTTTGAACATGTGCTATTTACTTGCAACCGAAGGGCGGGGTCCAGCGCCTTGCGGGCCGGGATTGGCGCGGAAACGTCGTAACAAATCCGTCGTACAGCAAAACTAAACAGAGGCAACGGCTGTTTTGAGCCGCGAATCGCCGGGAGGAGACCATTCATGCGCCTGAGAATTGCGGTCCTGTCCGCCAGTTTCGTTGTTCTATCCGCCGTTGCGGCCTTCGCGCAGGTCAGTCCTCACCACAACCTCATCCTGTTTATACCGGACGGCCTGCGCGCGTTGAAGGTCACGCCCGAGACCGCGCCTGCGATGGCCGAGGTCCGCGACAAGGGCGTCAATTTCAAGAACCCGCATTCGTTGTTTCCGACGTTTACGATGGCGAATGCGTCCGGAATGGCGACCGGGCATCATTTGGGCGACACCGGAACCTTTAGCAACACGATCTTCACCGGCTATACTTCCGCGCCCGCCGGCGACACGGTCGTTCCCTTCATCGAAAACGACGCGGTTCTCGGCGACATCGACGAGCATTTCGGCGGCGATTACCTGAACGAAGAAACGATATTGCGGGCGGCGCGCGCCCGGGGCTTAAGCACGGCCGCGATCGGCAAGGTCGGGCCGACGCTGTTGTTCGACCACACCGACCGCGCCAACAAACCCGGCCTTCATTCGGTCGTCATCGACGATTCCACCGGCGGCAAAACCGGCGTGCCGCTTTCGGATGAAATGCAGGCCGCGCTGACCAAGGCGGGTTTGCCGCTCGTCGCGACCTCACGCGGCGACAATGGCAAATCCGGCGACGCCAAGACGCCGGGCACTTTGGTGCCGAACATCGCGCAGCAAGCCTATTTCGCCGACGTCGCCACCAAGGTGGTGCTGCCGCTGTTCAAGGCGCGCAACAAGCCGTTCGTATTGGTGTTCTGGTCGCGCGATCCCGACGGCACCCAGCACAACCAAGGCGACAGCCTCAACGCCATCACCCCCGGGATCAACGGACCGACCTCACTCGCCAGCATCAAAAATGCCGACAACAATCTGGCGCAACTGCGAAAAGCGCTCGACGATCTCGGCCTTGCCGCCACCACCAACATCATGATCGCGGCCGATCACGGCTTCTCGACGATCTCAAAGGAGAGCAAGACGAGCCCTGCGGCGAAGGCCGATTACGCGGACACGCCCAAGGATTTTCTCCCCATGGGCTTTCTCGCGATCGACCTTGCGAAAGCGCTCAATCTGCCGCTGTTCGATCCGAACGACCACAACGCGCCCGTTGCCGACAACGCGCACCCCAAAGCCGGCAACGGCGTGCTCGGACAGGATCCGGCAAAACCCGACCTGGTGGTCGCAACCAACGGCGGATCGGATCTGATTTACCTGCCCAACAACGACAAAAAGCTCGCCGACCGCGCCATCAAGGCGCTGCTCGAACAGGATTATGTCAGCGGAATATTCGTCGACGACAAGCTCGGACGCTTTCCCGGCACGCTGCCGATGTCGCAGGTGAACCTTCGCGGCAAGGCGGCCACGCCCACCCCATCGATCACCGTCAATTTCCGTTCTTACGCGACCGGATGCGACGAGCCGACCAATTGCTCGGTCGAAGTCGCCGATACGGTGCTGCGGCAAGGCCAGGGCATGCACGGCAGTTTCGGCCGCGGCGACACCATGAATTTCATGGCGGCGATCGGGCCGAACTTCAAGGCTGGCTACGTCGATCCGTTGCCGGTCAGCAACGCCGACGTCGGCATGACCATCGCACAAATCATGGATTTGCACCCTGCAGCCGCCGGCGGATTGATCGGCCGGGTGATGTCGGAGGCCCTGCCCCGCGGCCTGGTCCCGAAGGCATTCGACGGCAAGCTCGTCTCCAAGCCCGCCGCGAACGGCTTGCAGACCGTCGTGAAGTACCAACGCGTGGCATCGCAACGCTATTTCGATGCGGCGGGATTTCCGGGACGAACGGTCGGGCTCGACGCGGACGGCGGCAAGCAAAAGACGGCGGGGCAGTAACGTAACCGTCTAGGCCCGCCACTACGGCCGAACTTACATCCCGATATCGAACACGTTCGGCAGTTGGGCAAGCGGCCCTGTCGCCGCGCCGACGATGGTGGCGACCAGCGCCATCAAAGTCCGGTTGCTGCGAGGCTTGCCGCGCATCTGGCTGGCGATCCAGTGTAGGATTTCAATATCGACGCCGGCGGCTTGCGTTGGCGCCCAGCTTTCGATCGCCGTTTCCGGCGACAATGCAACCGTGCGCGGCGGCACCGGCAAACCGGATTCAGACGCGGCGTGATGTACGACGGCCTTGGCCAGGAGATCGTCGAACCGTCCGTCGTCGCTGCGCTCGGCGGCGGCATCGTTGATCTCAAACAGCGTTTCGGCTTCCGCCCGGCTCACCGGCTGATGCTCGACCGCGGCTGCGGTCAAAATGCGCGCGCACCAGGCGGCGTCATCGGCATCCAGGGCACGGGAAAAATGAACGCGGCCCCGGGTGGTAGGGCCCTCGCCGGTGATCACGCCATCGCGCACGACCGCCAATGCTAGCGCTGCGGTGTCGCGGCAAGAGATATTCGAGGGCTCCACAGCGCCGAATGGTTCGGCCGACTTAACGGTCAAGGCAGACATTGCTACTTCTCAGTCCTTACTTCCGGTCCAGCATTTCCTGCCGGCGTAAACGAGCGGTTAACGATTCGAAACTTCGATCGCGTCATTTCTAGTTTGTTGCTGATTTGTCGCAGACCAGGCCGGGGCGGGCGGAGATCGCAAGCCGATCCGGCGGCGATGCGGCGCATAAACGGCAAAATCTTGGCGCTCATTTATTTGAAGGCGTCGTGATTGTTTTCCCGTCCCGGCACCCGCCAAAAGAAGATGCTAGGAGAGGCCTCAAGGAGAGAACAATCTTTTCCTTTTTGCGGAACAGTTCCGTTCCGCAGGCCTACTTCCTATACTGTTGCAATAGCTGCTTTTGGCAGCTTGCCCGATGGGAAACGAGGGTGTGAGCAATGAAAGCTCAATTGGCGAGATTTGTCGTTTCCTTGATCGCAATGCTTCTCGGGCTGATGGCCTTCATGGCAATGGATGCTGGTTGGATACCCGCCGCGCTTATTGTCATGTCGGGCTTTGGACTTAGCGAGGCCGTATTTCGCCGCTTGGCCGATCGGAAAACGATCCGGGACGATCTGGAAGAGCGGGTCCGCAATCAGCATCTCTAAACCGGCATTCGTCCGCAACTCGAATAACATGAGGTTGTAACATGGCTCTCCAGATCGGAAGCGTGGCCCCGGATTTCGAGGCCGAAACCACCGAAGGCAAGATCAGATTCCACGACTGGATCGGCAACAGCTGGGCGCTGTTGTTCTCGCACCCGAAAGATTTCACTCCGGTGTGCACCACCGAACTCGGCGCGCTGGCCAAGCTGAAGCCTCAGTTTGACAAACGCGGCGTCAAGCTGATCGGACTCAGCGTCGATCCGGTCGACAAGCACTCGAAATGGTCCGAAGACATCCGGGAAACCCAAGGCGCCGCGCCGAACTACCCGATGATCGGCGACACCGACCTGAAAATCTCGAAGCTTTACGACATGCTGCCGGCGGCGACCTCCGGTGACGCCAACACCCGCACCGCCGCCGACAACCAGACCGTCCGCAACGTCTTCATCATCGGGCCGGACAAGAAGATCAAGCTGGTGCTTGTCTACCCGATGACCACGGGTCGCAATTTCCAGGAAATCCTGCGCGTGATCGATTCGCTGCAGATGACCGCGAAGCATCGCGTCGCGACGCCGGCCGACTGGAATCAGGGCGACGACGTCATCATCGCCGGCTCGGTCTCGGATGACGAGGCCAGGACCATCTACCCGCAAGGGTGGAAGGCGCCGAAGCCGTATATCCGGATCGTGCCGCAGCCGAGGTAAGCTCGTATCGGGGCAGAGCTTCGACAGACGGAGTGAAGGATACTTTGCGCCGCGCCGTCGTTTCGATGGTGGGCACCGTCGCGCCGTCCACGATGATCGATCACAAATGCCGGTCGCGCGCGGGCGTCTTTGACACCTCGACGAATCCCGCTATCGTTGTCGCTTCGACAACTCCTGGGGGACGACATGGACGATGAGAAATCGGTTCTGGAACCGATGACCGACACGATGAGCAGTGCCACTGACGCGACGAAAGAAGCCGCCAAGGCCGTCGTCAAGAAGGCCAAGAAGGCTACCAAGAAGGCCGTGAAAAAGGCGACGAAGAAGAAGGCGAAAAAAGCCAAAAAGGCCTCCAAGAAATCGTCGAAAAAATCTTCGGCGAAGAAATCGACCAAGAAGACCGCCAAGAAAACCGCAAAAAAGAAAAAGAAGGCCAAGAAGTCGAAGCGCTGATTTTCGTGCTTTTATCCAACGAAAGCCTCTCGTATCCAACGAAAGCCTCCGGAGCCCAAGCCCGGAGGCTTTTTCGTTTGGCCCTTTTTCGTTTGGACCTTTCTCCTGGAACTTGAGATTTACGCGCGCCGGTTGACCAGAAACACCGCGGCGGCGCAAACAAGCATACCTGCCATCGCGATCGTATCGAGCCGCTCGCCGAACAGAACGTAAGCCATCACCGCGGTCACCGCCGGCACCAGATAAAACAGGCTCGCCACCGAGGTCGCGGCCTGTCGCCGGATCAGCCAGTACAAAAGCCCGATCGATCCGATCGAGAGCACCACCGCGAGCCAGCTCAGCGCCAGCACGAACTCGCCGGTCCAATGCACCACATTGTTCTCGAACAGCCAGGCGCCGGTGGCGAAGAAAACCGTGACCGCGACGTACTGCACGAGATTGCCGGCGCGCCAGTCGATCCTGCCGCAATAGCGCCGCTGGTACAGCGTGCCCAAGGTGATGCTGACCAGCGACACGCCCGAGGCGAGCCAACCCCAGCCCGCCTCCCCGCTCATCGGTCGATCGTGCAGAATCAATACTACCCCGGCGAGCCCGAGCAAGAGCCCGCCCCATTGCAGCGGCGTGACGCGTTCGCCGAGCCAGCGATTGGCCAGGGTCGAGGTCAGGATCGGCTGCAGCCCGGGAATCAGGGCCGAAAGGCCGGCGGGAATCGAGTGCGCGATCGCGATCGCGGTACCGCCGAGATAAAATCCGTGCACCAGAATGCCGGCGACGATGCTATGGAATACGCCGACGCGATCCGGCCATTTCGGCCGCGCGATTGCGACGATGACCGCCATCAGCACGACCACCAGCGCCATACGGATCGAAAGATAGGTCAGCGGTTCGGCATTGTGGAGCACGTATTTGGTGGCGACAAAGCCGGTGCTCCAGAACACGACGAAAATCGCCGGTGCCGCGCGCGCGGCCAATTTTTCCAAATCTTTGCTCACAAATCTTTGCTCATTTCACGGCCTTGATTGCCCGAACCTGTGCTATCGGGCAACTCGTGAAACGCGCGGGGCTCCCAGCGCGGGTCACATAGCGAAGAACTAGCGAAAAATGAGATGAGGAATTGCCATGGATGTTCGCGCCGCCATCGCCGTCGCCGCCGGGAAACCGCTGGAGATATCGACCGTCAAGCTCGAGGGGCCGCGCGAGGGCGAAGTGCTGGTCGAAATCAAGGCCACCGGGGTCTGCCACACCGATGAATTCACGCTGTCCGGCGCTGACCCTGAAGGAATATTCCCGGCGATATTAGGCCATGAAGGCGCCGGCGTCGTGGTCGATGTCGGCCGCGGCGTCACCAGCGTGAAGAAGGGCGACCACGTCATTCCGCTCTACACGCCGGAATGCCGGCAATGCCCGTCATGCCTTTCGCGCAAGACCAATCTCTGCACCGCGATCCGCGCCACGCAAGGCCAAGGCCTGATGCCGGACGGCACCTCGCGCTTCTCGATGGATGGCAAGCCGATCTACCACTACATGGGCACATCCACCTTCGCGAACTACACGGTGCTGCCGGAGATCGCGGTGGCAAAAATCCGCCACGACGCCCCGTTCGACAAGGTCTGCTACATCGGCTGCGGCGTCACCACCGGCATCGGTGCGGTGATCAATACCGCGAAGGTCGAGCCGGGGGCCAAGGCGATCGTGTTCGGCCTCGGCGGCATCGGGCTCAACGTGCTGCAGGGCCTGCGGCTTGCGGGCGCCGACATGATCATCGGCGTCGATATCAACAACGACCGCAAGGCCTGGGGCGAGCGCTTCGGCATGACGCATTTCGTCAACCCGAACGACCTCGGCAAGGACCTCGTCCCGCATCTCGTCAACATGACCAAATCGGGCGCGGACCAGATCGGCGGCGCCGACTACACCTTCGACTGCACCGGTAACGTCACCGTGATGCGGCAGGCGCTGGAAGCCTGCCACCGCGGCTGGGGCCAGTCGATCGTCATTGGGGTAGCGCCCGCCGGCGCCGAGATTTCGACGCGGCCGTTTCAACTGGTGACGGGCCGCGTCTGGAAAGGCACGGCGTTCGGCGGCGCGCGGGGCCGCACGGACGTCCCCAAGATCGTCGACTGGTACATGGAAGGAAAGATCGAGATCGACCCGATGATCACCCATGTGATGCCGCTGGCCGAGATCAATAACGCGTTCGAACTGATGAAGCGCGGCGAATCCATTCGCGGCGTGGTGACGTTTTAGAAGTCGATCTCATCGCCGCGCCGTGCCCCGGATGCTGCGCAACGGGCCGCACTTGCGGCGTGGTGCGCTGCTAAGCCGGAGCCCATGTAGGTTTTGGATCCCGGCTCTGCGGAGCAGCGCAAGCGCGCTGCACCGCGTCCGGGACACGAGCTACCACTCTTCCGGGCAAGGATCGACGATCTTCCAGAGCTCCTCGCCGTTCTTGATCTTCTTCATCTCGGTGGTGAGCCCGCCGTTGCGGCGGATCCAGTCCTTCACCGTGTCCGGATAATAGGACATCAGGTCGGACGTGCCCTCCGCGCTCGTGACCTTGATGCCGAAAGTGAAGGCCTTGTCGTAATAGGCCTGGTGGAAGCCGAGGCTTGCGCGCGGGGTCACGCAAATCTTGTTCATCGGCACGATGCCGAACACCAGCGTGCAGGCCGAATTGCAGATGCCGTCGATGATGACGCGCTCGCGGCGGTCGCGGATGCGCTGATATTTGGTTTTGTATTCCTCGACATAGCCGCCGTGATCGCGCGTGACATGCAGATCGGCGCGCACGGGCGTCGCGGCCGAAAACGAGAGCAGCAGAAGAGCCAAGGGCGTGATGCGCATGGGTCGATCGGGACCGGAAGCAACCTATCGGGACATGGAAAGCCGATCCCGTAACCGGACCAGACGGCACAAGTCTGGCCTTACTGTGTTGGAAATTCGTTAAGCATACCTGGCGGGCCGAAAATCCCGCCGCGTGTTAACATGCCGCTGTTTCGGCACGATCCGGGAGAATCCAGATGAAAAACCTGAAGCTCCTCTCCGCCGCGGCCCTGCTGTTGGCGTTCGCGGTTACGCCGGGCGCGGCCGACGCGCGGTCCCACCACCGCCAGCACTGGCCTTTCGGGTTGCCCTACGAGATCAGTTACAATCACAATTACGGCCCCGGCCCCCTGCCTGGCACCTTCGCGTATTACGACGGCCCCTCGACCAATGCCTGCGCGCAAAGCGCGGCGACGTATCTGGGCCAGGATCGCCGCCGGTATCCGTGTTTCTAGAGCCTCCGTTCCGATTGAATCGGAACGGAGGCTCTATTTCTTTGTTTTGACGCGTTTTCTTGACGCGAACCGGTATCCACCCCGGATCGCGTCCGGGCAGGCTTTCGCTGGAAAACGCTCTAATCTCATATTCCGGCTCAAACGAACAGAGAGGGAACAATCTGTCGCCGGGAATAAAAGGGGTCACCAGCCTGTCTCCCGAAGGAACAGGGTTAACGAGCCGTTAACCGGGTCGATGACCATGATTCGACCGTCCAGGGGACAGGAGCACGGGATGACGCGCATGAGCCGCGAAGGTGTGGAACAGAAGTTGGCGCAGGCTCGCCGGCTGGCGTTGGAGCCCAATGACCCTCTTACGGAAGAGCGACTGGCTCAAATGATTGAGGAGCTGGAACTTCAGCTCCAGGGTCAACCAAGGTCAAATATCCTGGGTGGTCGTTTTGCAATGGGTGGCCGGTAATCTCACGCGCTCATAAATTCGCGGCGGGATGGGTATCGGAGATCGACTTATCCCCGCCAAGTCTGGTAATCGAACCGAAGCACGCGCTCGTAGCTCAGCTGGATAGAGCATCGGATTTCGATTCCGAGGGTCGGGAGTTCGAATCTCTCCGAGCGCGCCACTTCGGTACAAAACTGGGCACGCCAAAACCCGCCGTTTTTGCGCTTGAAGCGGCGACGAGCATGCGCAGCAGTTCGCTTTTCGAGCCCATGATGCGAAGTTCCTCTGCGTCGACTTCGACGCGCTGGGCGAGCGCGCGAAGGTAATCGCGGCGGCAGCCGCCGCCCTCGGTCCGCATCCGCTTGCGGGCCGTCCTGGCAAAAGCCTTGATCGATTGCGGTGTGATGGTCGGACCCTGACGTTCTATCGCGCCCTCGGCCCGCTCAGCGTCGGCGCGAGCCTGGTCGCGGATCGCCTTCAACTCGGTAATGCGATCCTTCAGCATCAGGTCAGAGAGATCGGTGACGCCATTTTCAATGGCGTCGTAGAGTCGCTTGAGTTTGGCATCAGATTCAGTCGCCCGCTTCCGCAGCTCGGCGATATGCGTTGTCCGGCGTTCGGCGCGCTCCTCCCGGCGATCGAGAACCGAGGAGAGGATTTTCTCAAGACGGCTTGGTAGCAACAGGCGGTGCTCGATGTGATCGGCAACGAGCGTGTCGAGCTTTTCCATGGGCACGGTGCGGCCCCTGCAGCCGGTCTCGCCTTGGCGGGCCTTGGTCGAGCAGGTGTAGTACCGATACCGGCCGCTCTTGCCGGTGCGTAGCGTCATCGCCATCCCGCAGGCGGCGCAGAAGCAGATGCCGGTGAGCAGCGTCGGCCCGCTGACGATGCGCGGCGCGGTCCATGCAGGGCTGCGGGCCTTGAGCAGTGCCTGTACGGCCTCGAACTCGGCGACCTCGATGATCGGCGGCACCGCCATTTCGACGACTTCGGTCTCCGGCTTGCGCGCGCGGGTCTTCCAGAATTTGGTGTTGAAGCGGTGGCGGCCGATATAGGTCGTGCGCGTCAACACCTTGTGGACGGCGTCGATGCCCCAGCGTCCGCCGTCGCGGGTCCGGATGCCGGCGGCGTTCAAATGGTTGGTGATGGACTTGACACCCATCGCCCCCGAGGTGCCGTCACCCTCCCACGCAAGGCGGAAGATCAGCCGCACGGTCTCGGCCTGAAAGGGATCGATCTCCAGGGTCTTCTTGGTGCGGTGGCCGCGCTGTTCGCCAGCTATGATACGGTAGCCGATCGGCGGCAGTGCGCCGTTCCAGAAACCTTGCCGGGCATTCTCCTTCATAGCCCGCAAGGTGTGCTTGGCGTTCTCCTTCGACTGGTACTCGTCGAACAGCGCCATGATCTGGCGGATCATGTTGCTCATGGGATCGTCGCCGAGTTCCTGGGTGATCGACACCAGCCGCACGCCGTTCTTGGCAAGGCGCCGGACGTAGAACTCGAGCTGGAACTGATCGCGGAAGAAGCGGCTGAAGCTGTGCACCACGATCACGTCAAACATCGGCGGCTTCGTTGTGGCAGCGTCGATCATGCGCTGGAACTCGGGCCGCCGGTCGTCGGTGGCAGACGCGCCGGGCTCGACATAGTCGGCGACGATCTCCCAGCCGCGTGAGGTGCAGTATCCCTTCGCCTGGCGGCGCTGGTCGGGGATCGAGAGGTCGTTGTCGGCCTGACGGCTGGTGGAGACCCGCAAATATAGGGTAGCACGAACGGACGCGGTCATAACGATTCCTCCAAAATCAGTGGCGGGTCGAAAACAGCTCATCAAACAGATCGCCGAACCAGGCCTCGAACACGTCGATCTCGGCCTCGGTGATCGGCACCTCGTCGGGCCAGTCATCGGTGACGGTCCAGGTCGTCGTAACCTCCGGCGCCGGCCGGCCCACGCGACGGGCCGGCCGGCGCGCATAGTCGTAGAGATCGTCGGGGAGCCCGTCCTCCGTCGTGGTGTTCTGCCTTCGGGATTTGCGGGTACGAGCCATGACCGCAGTGTCGCACCGCTGGTGCGCCAAAAGAATGGCCGACGTGCATTCAGCGCTACGCCGTGGTCTCCATCTCCGTCACGACAGGAGCGAGTTCGCTCCCACCTTGCCTTACCTGCTTGAGCAGCTCTCGCCGGGCCGGCGACATCCAGTCAAGGCCGGTAAGCCGGCGGAGCCGGGCGCGCGAACAGCGCGAGCCTTGACGGGATGGAGCGGGTCCGGCTCGCTGGTGCGAAAGCAGGCAACAAGTTTTCCTGCCGGCGCGTGTCGCGCTCACTGTCATGGATGCGAGGGAAGCGCTCGCACGAAACCGCGGTCGAGAGGCGTTGGCGGAACGCTTCACGTTGAGCCGAAAACACGCACAAAAAGGCGTGCTGGCGCTTGGACTATTGAATTCGTTAGCGTTTCGCAAAAAGCGCCATCAAGCCGATTCACGAGACGCCCCCTTAACCTCAACTCCCACAACCACAATCAGCGCGACCGGAGGCGGCGCTTTTATCTTGCCATCCAAATCGGCCGGGAATCTTCCATCGTATTCGCCATCGTCGTTGTTTTCTTTTTTTACTCAAATCCATTCTGCCGTTCGCTGCAATACGCCACTCCGCACAGGTCGAGAGTTCTGATGCCCGGCGTACTCTTCCGCACGCCGATTGTTCGCCGAAGCATCAGTCAACGACTATCGAACTGTTATGCTCCCGCCGGAATCAGTGCGCTCGCCCAGCGGCGCGGATGATAATCGAATGCTGGCGTGGGCACCGTCCATAGCATTGTTTGCGTCGGCTTGACGATGTAAGTTTTACTTCCGTTTACCGTCCGAAAGCGGCGGTAAAGCGGGGAAGTGGGGTGCGAGATGATCCACATCATTGGTACATGCCATTCGTTTCAGGTCTGGACCGACGCTATTCGCAATGACGAATCTCTTGACGCGAGAAAAGAGACTATCGAGGCATTCGAGAGCTACCTGAGAGAAGTTGCGAGATTATTGAAGGCCGACACGATCGCCGAAGAGGCGTCCGATGAATGGGTTGCCGCCCACGGACATGGGGCCTATTCCGTGGCGAAGGGCGTTGCCACGGAAATGGGTACACAGCACCTATTCTGCGACCCTGACACGGGTCAACGACGTGCCATCGCCCTGAAGGTCGGAGAGGAACTACGGACTCACGCAATGACAGTGTCGAAGGAGACCGGACGAGAATGGGCTGAGGTTCACGACACGGAGATGAAGAAACAATTCTCCACCCGAGAGGTTGTTTGGTCTGAACGCCTGGAGGGCTGCGACCCAAATAATAGATCGATAATTTTTCTGTGTGGGGCTAATCACGTAGATACATTCAAAGCGGCTTTAGATGCCAAAAAGACTCTCGTTAGCATCCATTGTCGCGACTGGACGGAAGGCTCATAGGGATGACAGCGTCGCCAAAGACAAAGATTAATACGACCTTTGTTTCCATCGATGGCACGACGGGGACGCGCTCGAAGTTGGATGATTTCCGTGGCGTGCGCGCACGAATTTTCGCGCGGCTGCAGGCGATTGACGATGCTTCTGCAAACCGTCTCGTCATTCCGGGGGTCAACGCCTACAATCAAGGCGAGTATGAGGATGCCCTCAGCCATTTCCTGAATTCCATAACCGAGGTTCCCGAGTTCGAGGAGGAGCTTCGGTCGCACATCAACGTTTGTAAGCGTGTGATGCATACCGTCCTATCGCCACTCGATATCGGATATCGTGATGCGTGTTCGAGGCGGAGCCGGCTCCCATTTTTCATCAAGTGGTTCAAGCAAGCGCCCCCGCTTAAGTTGAGGTGCAAATACTGTGGACATTTCACCGCGTATCTCGATCCGAATGAAGGGTTGGCGTACCTCGGCGAAAACAACTGCGAAACTTGTGAGCGTGGCTATCCGATGCCGGACTTCGCATGGGATGGAATAGATGGGCAGGCTTACATCTATTATCGGAATTCCGTAACGGAGAAGGAATTCTACGAGGAATTCGAAACGCGATTTGATGTCGAGGTAGATCACCGGGTGTTTTTGGCGTCGTCTCGCGCGTGATCCATGAAAGAGGGGTTCGCTGATCCACACTCAGACCGCGGCGCTCGTCCTTCGTTGCCTCCTCGTTGGGATTCAATGATGCAAGGCTCATGGCCTTCGGAACGAACTTGATTCAGACTCGCTAATAGCGTTTGGCTCGTTCAATTAACAGTCCTTCGTCCCGCCATCCGGACGACCTAGAAGTCCGTCGATCGGGGTGCAACTTGAAAGATTGGTTCGGTTGCCGTGATGGACAGAAACTCGTTCGCTATGCCGGTTCGCGTGAATGGCTGAACGGCTTCCGCATGAGGATTGAAGACCTGCCATCCAACCGAGCCTGACTCGGCAAACCAAAATCCGGTCGGGTAATGTGGGGTGTCCCTATATTTTGGAGTACGTTTTACCTCATATTTAGCGAGGGGCATCCGAAGAATTTCGAGCTTCTGAAAAAGCTCCTTCAGCGCCTCGAACTTAGATGGGTTAGTATCCTTCACAACCCTGACGATCTCATAAAGGCCGAAGACCCAGAGGATTGAGTGCGCTGCGCACTCCATTATCAAGCTTTCAAGTTCCGCTCGATATGCTCGATCGTTCGCGATGAGCGCGATCCGCTTTTCCCATTCAAGGAGTTGCCGTTCGGCATAGCCGAGGCTTTCGACGCCAAGCGTCACGAACGGGCCTTCATTGAAACTCAGCCATAGGCCGCTTCGAATCCACAGTTGCTTGCGGTTTTCGTAGTCACTGGGAACATTTGAGAGCCACCGAGGCGGATCTACCGTCAACTGCATAGTTGCCACCAGAATTGGTCTTCCTGAACGTCGCAGCCTATTTTCGTAAAGCTGATCTTCATGAGCCGGGCCCCCATTGTCATGGACGCTAAACTGTCGCTGACTGCATGTCAGCCTTTAGCCACCGTAGAACCAGTGGCAGGTTAGGCGAGCGTTCGGGGGCCGTGGCGTGGATTTCAGCACTGCGTCATAGCGCGACGGCGAAGCAGTAGTGCCCATCTTCATCGGCCGTGGCGCGCCAGCCCCGCCTTCACAGACCTTCATTCACCATCGCCTGTCGCCGCCACAACGTCAAAGAAAGCCTTCCAGAACAAGATTTTCTTTCGTCAATGGAGGCCGCGGGCGGCGAGCGAGCGTCCACAATCTAATTGGGCGCAAATCACTTCCGCATGGGTTGGGGTAATCGCGAGTGCGCAGAAAGGTTTTCCGCCGGGCCACAGCTATCTCGATCTATGTCCGAAATCTTCCCAATTGCGCTACAGAACGAATATGCAATCTAAGTTTGGCAGTTGCAGCCTTGCAACGCGAACAGAGCAACCAGGCAGACGGTAGGCCTGCGGACGAGATTCTGCAATTTCATGGTCCTGCTCCCCCAATTTTACTTGCGTGATGCAACTACCAGCACCAGCCACGCGACCAATCCCGAAAGAACGGAAGCAGCCAGAACGCCAATTCGTACTTGCGCCATCAAAGTCTCGTCTTCGAATGCAAGCGTTCCGATGAACAGACTCATGGTGAACCCAACGCCGGTCAGGAGCGCGAGGCCGTAGAGCTGCGCGGGTGACGCGTCTGCCGGAGGCTTGGCTATTCCGAGCTTGATTGCGAGAGTCGCGGCTCCGAACACTCCGATTTGCTTGCCGAGGAACAGGCCGGCAATTATCCCGAGCGGGATTGGCGCCGTGAGCGTGAAAATCGACAAGCCACCGAGCTGCACGCCCGCATTGGCGAATGCGAAAATCGGCACGACGGCATAGCTAACCCAGGGTTTCAGGGCATGCTCGACCCTCTCAAGCAGGCTTTCTCCGTCGTGGCGCGCGAGCGGTATGGCAAAGCCGACCGCAACCCCGGCAAGCGTCGCGTGCACCCCTGATTTAAGGACGCAGACCCACGTGAACACGCCCGCGACGGCGTAGATCGACGGTTTGCGCACATTGAATAGATTCAATGCGGCGAGCACGGCAATACCGACCCCGCCCAGCATCAGAGCAACGGCCGACAGATCATCGGTGTAGAATATGGCGATCACGACGATCGCCATCAGATCGTCGATGATGGCCAATGCCAGCAGGAACATCTTCAGGGATGCGGGTACTGCGCGACCGAGCAATGCGCAAACCCCGATCGCGAAAGCGATGTCGGTCGCCGCCGGAACTGCCCAACCGCGCAGCGCCTCGCTATCGGCCCAGTTCAGCGCGACGTAGAACAGCGCCGGGACGATGAATCCGCCGATGGCGGCCAGAACCGGAAGGGCTGCCTTCTGTACGCCGGCAAGCGAACCCTCGATCACCTCCCGCTTGATTTCCAGGCCGACCAGAAGGAAGAAGATCGCCATCAGACCATCATTGATCCAATGCTCCAGGCTCTTTGACAGCCCTATCGATCCAATACGAATTTGAACGGTCGCATGGATCAGTGCTTCGTATTGAGGACCAAGTGGTGAGTTCGCCATCAACAACGCCGCGAGCGTCGCTATACCTAGGGCGACGCCACCAAAGAGAGCAATTTTGTCGGTACTCTGAACCATCGGGTCGTCTCTCTGGAGGTCACTACCGGCGGCTTCCGAAGTGAGTGATTGTCGGTCACCCGCGACTTCGGTGCTCGATTTTATTCTAGCGGTCCGGCGCTATTTCCGTCAGCGCCCCGAACACCGCCGCTGAGTCCGATGGACGCGCTAATCTAAAGTTGTCCGAATCCAGCGGCCCAAGCTTGGCTACTCCCTCAACAGAAAATTTGATATTGTCAAAGGCCAACTCCAATGTCACGACCTGACAGGTAGGTTGACAGGGAATGCGCTTCCCCCTGGGAAAGGGTGCCACATGGAGCTGATCGCATCTTCTGCACTCGGTTTTGCTGGCGGAATTGTTGGGTGGTTCGCAACAAACTATTGGGGAAGAACTTTGTTGAGGTTCTGGGACCTCCGCCTGGAAGCCCATGAGACCATGTTTATCTACGCCAACGTTTTTGTAGACCATCCAGGCAGCTTGGCTCGCGCGGAGGATGGGAGCGTCCGTCTCCGCCAGCTTGGGGCTAAGATCGACGCACTCAGAGTCGTTCTAACAGGGCCGCTATATTTGTACCTGCACATGCGTAACTACGATCTACGCTCGGCAGCTCTCGGGCTAACTGGACTGTCGAATTCTCTAGGAGCCCGTGACGGTGACGCGGTGCGGTTTCGTCTGCAGGCTCAGAGAGCCCTGCGCTTGCCGATCGATCTAACAGAGCGAGATCAGGTCGAGCTTGAAAACCGGCTCGATGGCGTTGCCATCTAAACTTTATCAGTCCGCCAAGTAGCGAATGCGGTGAATGCATTTTTGATCGTTGAACCCGAGATCGCGCTC
>WNFQ01003109.1_pt1 | contig 24584 bp, 23 predicted proteins | sample 5400171 | NCBI WGS metagenome assembly WNFQ01 (sample SAMN13153356, study PRJNA577476) | soil metagenome | isolation source: 20 cm soil under Madrone tree | place: USA:California | collected 2016-06-14
CAGTCGACGTAATAATGGCCCTGGCCGGGGCCGTCGACGCCGTAGGCCCAATGCAGCCCGGTGTTGAACCATTGCGGCGAATTCGGCGCCACCATCTGCTTGGCGAGCATGTAGCGGAGTTCGTCGTAGAAGACGCACGCGTCGTCTTCGGAGGTGAAATAGCCGCCCTTCCAGCCCCAATAGGTCCAGCAGCCGGCCAGCCGATCGAATACCTGCTTGGCGGAGAGCTCGCTGACATAGCGCTCCGATTCGGAGAGCGCGGTGAGCGCCTCGGTGTCGGGCACCGAGCGCCACAGCCAGGACGGCACGGTCTCTTCCTCGACCTTTTTCAGGCGGGCGGCGACGCCGGCTTTGCGGAAATATTTCTGCGCCAGGACGTCGGAGGCGACCTGCGACCAGAACTCGGGCACTTCGACGTTTTCCAGACGAAACACCACCGACCCATCGGGATTGCGGATCTCCGATGTCGTCAATCTGAAATCAATTCCAGCGTAAGGTGACTGGCCGTCGGTGGTGTGGCGTCGTTCGATTCGCATGCTAGTGCCCCGTTCTTTTTTGGCCGGACCGCTGTTTGTTCGCGGCGCCGGGTACTTTTCCTTGAGCGAACTTCAAAACCCGCAACGGTCGATTGCGGTCCCTCGTTCGCAAGCCGTGTCCCACCTATTCATTCGAATGTGTGGCCTCTTACTGGCTACCCATCCTCATCAGCCGGTGGACTCGGCCTGTTTTCTCGCCTCATGCAGGTTGCCCACCTGCCTGAAGTAACGCCCCACACTCAAATCCGAGCCGTCTTTTGGCTCGTTCCTTTGGTTCGTTTTCGCGCCCCCGAAACCCTCCAGCTTCAGGCAAAACACGCCTGTTCCGCTGCCTCGACCGGCCGGGCGGAGTGGTCAATTTGGAACCCTTCAGGGAGCGACCGGCGGGACCCAAACACACTCGCGCCGAACAAGATCAAGGCTAGGACGACTCCATTGCGCCCGTCAAGGATTAGTACGAGATTCTGAATCAAGTACTAAATATGGTGGAAATTGGGGAAAAACAGGGGCACCCGGCACCCGCTGTCTGACCCAAGTATCAGTGAGTCTTCACGGATTCCCAAGCGAAAAAATTATGGCGGAGCGGGTAGATTTAAGTTTCGTCCCGCTGTTCACAGGGCAACTATTTATTCTGCCCGAGGGGGTTGCACCGACGAGACTCACGTAAGCCTACGGAGGGTCTGTGGGCTGGCATGCCGGTCTGTCGATGGTCTCACGCCCCGAGAACCGCCAAGGTGAGGCTGATTCTCCTTACGACTCGGTCCGAATTCAGCCATGACAATCCAAATCGAGAGGCGCGCGAAGGCCCGCGTCGCGTCCGCGGGCCTTGCCTTCCTCGCCGTCACCTCGATCGGCTGGGGTCTCAACTGGCCGATCGTAAAATATGTTCTCTCCGAATGGCCGCCGCTGTCGGCGCGCGGCCTGACCGGGATCGCGGGCGGTGGATTGCTGGCGATTCTCGCGCTCATGCGCGGGCAAAGCCTCGCGGTGCCGAAGGATCAATGGTCGCGGCTGTTGCTATCGGCCCTTCTCAACGTGACGGCGTGGATGACCCTGATGGGGCTGGCGCTGGTGTGGTTGCCGGCGAGCGAGGCCGCCGTGATCGCCTACACCATGCCGGTCTGGGCCGCGCTGCTGGCGTGGCTCGTCCTCGGCGAGCCGATCTCGATCACGAAAATCCTGGCGCTGGTGATGGCATTCGCGGGCATCGCGGCCTTGATGGGCGGCAACGGCTTTGATGCGAGCGTGGAGAAACTGCCGGGCATCGTCATGGTGCTGGTCGGCGCGTTCGCTTTTGGGCTCGGCACCGTCGTTGCGAAGCGCCTTCCGGTTCAAATGCCGCTGATCGCTTCCTCAGGTCTGCAAATCTTCATCGGCTGCGTGCCGGTATCGGTGGCGGGCCTGTTGTTGGAACATCCGCGTTTCGAGGCGCTGTCGACGACGGGCTGGGCGCTGATGGCGTATATGACCGTGATCCAGTTCTGCGTTGCCTATGTCTGTTGGTTCGCCGCGCTGGAGCGCCTGCCTGCCTCGGTGGCGGCGATCGGCACCATGGCGGTGCCGGTGATCGGCGTGGTGGCGTCGGCGTTGGCGTTGCACGAGCCACTCGGCCTCGGCCAGATCGCCGCCCTTCTGTTCACGCTGGCGGGCGTCGCGCTGGCGACGCGGTCGTGATCGATCGCAAAACGTGATCGATCTCTATCCCAAAAGATGCGCCGCGGCGGTCGGCTTCGCGAGACATTCGTTGACGGCGGCCAGCAGCGTCCGGGGCGTGAACGGCTTGCGCAGGCAACGCGTGGCGCCGAGTTCAAGCGCCATTCTGAGAAAATCGGGAGATGGCGAGGCGGTCTGCGCAAAGGCGTAACCCGACATCGCAATCAAAGGTGTCGCCGGCGCGCGCTCGTGGAATACCCGGATCGATTCGAAGCCGCGCATGTGCGGCATGAAAATGTCGACAAGCATTGCGTCGAAGATCGACGCTTCAAGCGCGGCGATGCCGGTCTCGCCACCGTCGGTGACGACGACTTCGAAGCCATGGCGTTGAAGACAAAGGTCAATGGTTGTACCGACCATTGGGTCGTCATCGACTACGAGAACGCGCGGCATGACATAACCCTCAAATCGAAGGTCGCCCTTATCGTCGAGCACGTTTGTGATACAGGCGAATCACCGCTTCGGTCAATTTGGAACCGAAACCCAAGCGCTTCGCAGCGTGTAGAGACGGTTGCTGATACCGATAAAAGGCGGCGCACCGAGATGCGCCGTCCTCGCGTGACGCCAGAGCTTACGGGCAGGGGTGCCGGGGCCGTCATAATATTGGTCGTCGTAATAGCCCGTCCCGCCATAATAGCCGTAACTTTGCGAGGCGAGGGCGCCGCCGATCACGACACCGGTCACAAGGCCCGGGACAAAGCCGCGGTTGCGGTCACGATCCCGATCGCCACGCCAGCCTTCACTGCCGCGCCAGCCTTGAGCGCCGCGCCAATTTCCGCCGCTCGGGCCGGCTTGCGCAACGCCCGCGCCGGCGTTCGGACGGACGTTGCTGCTGCCATACGTGCGCGGAGCGGCAGCGCCGTTAAACCGAAGTGGCGGCGCCCCGCCGGTGCGGGCGGCTGGGCCGTTGGCGGCCTTATTGACCGGCGGATTTTGAGCGAAGCTTGCGGTCGGCGCCGTCATCGGCAAAACGAAAGCCAAAACCAAGGGGATGACAGCCGCGGTCGTCGATATCTTGGAATTGATCATCGTCGGCTCCATCTGTGGGGCATTGAATCCAGCCTTTTTTCAAAGCAGACGCTCCCGCCTTCAAGACTGCCGGATCGGACCTGTACGCGAAATGAACGGATTCCGCGTATTGGATCACGATGCGGTTAAGTGGGATCCTCATCCTTAACTGGACAATCTGCCCCGCCGATGGCATCAGAAATATCGATTTGCCAATGCCCTCTGGTGTTCGACGTTCGTCGTTGGGGGCGTGGCGAAATGGATCACGAAATTGGGAAGCGGGACCCCTGGCCGATGAAGCAGTTTCTGCTCAAACTATTCACATGGTGGAACGGCCAGACCTTTGGCACGCAATTGTGGACGTGGCGGTTCGGCGAAGTCGTGGGTGAGGACGAGCAGGGCAACCGCTATTACCGCACCAAGGGCGGCAAAATCGATCCGACGCTCGGCTTCGAACGACGCTGGGTGATTTACAACGGCTATGCGGAGGCCTCGCGCGTTCCGCCGTCGTGGCACGGCTGGCTGCACCACACCGTTGATGTGCCGCCGACCGAAGAGGCCTATACGCCGCGCGAATGGGAAAAGCCGCATCTGCCGAATCTCACAGGCACACCCGCGGCCTACCGCCCGTCCGGCTCGACCTTGGCAAGCGGTCGCCGCCCCAAGGCCACCGGCGACTACCAACCGTGGACGCCAGGTAACTGAAGGTTCGATCGGTTTGAGATCAACGCCGGCCGATCGACTTCGGCAAGACGGCCGTGACCGGTATGGTGTCGAGCGATTTCCCGGTCTCATCTGAAATTACTAGCGCATCCGGGACACGCGTATCGCCTGCCTTGATAGCATCGGCTAAAAGCTCACGGACCGATTGTACGGCCTCGCGGTAAGCGGCCGTATAATCCAAAAAATCAACGCCTTCTTCGTCCGGAATCAGTTTGTCGCCCGATTGAAGATGAAAATAGTATCGCCCCATGGTCCCCTCGCTTTTATTGCTGGGCACAACGCCAGGGGACCGGCTCTTGTTCCGTCAGCATCGGACTTGATCCGAGGGTGTGAACCGGTTTTCCACGCGACAAAACGCGGAACTCGTTTGCGTGCAGATCATGCTCAAGCAAAGCTCCCCTGTTAACAACGGGAACAGTGGGGACACCCGCCGCCGCATTCTTGCTCCCGGTCCGCGATGATGGCTCAATGGGTCATCTTACGGAGATGGGAAACCATTGCATCGGTTCGGGCTCCAGTTCGCGACTGTCCCGATTTGCAGCGGCTACCGAGTAGGACGCGGCCGGGAGATAGGCCCCCGGTGCGGAGGTTCTGAAATCGCCCGTTAATGTGTAGCCGCCGTAAGACAGGAAAGGCCGTCTGGGAAACCGGGCGGCCTTTTTCTTTGCTGGCGATGTCACGCCAGAGTCTGATTCAACTGAGTTGAATCAGACTCTGGCGTTATCCTTCTGTTGGAGCCGCGCGGCGGCGCGGCCGTTGGCCTCGTTGCGGCGCTCTCGAAAGGGCGCGATTCTCTCTTTCAACAGCGCTAGGATTTCGGGTGGCGCCGTCTCCGGCGAGCCCGCATTGAACGGCGGCGCGGGGTTGTATTCGATGCCGAGCTGGATCGCTTCGGCGGTCTGCCGGTTGAGCATGATCGACACCAGCGTCAGCGCAAAATCGATCCCCGCGGTCACGCCGCCGCCGGTGACGCGATCGCGGTCGACGCAGACGCGGGTTTTTGTGGGCGTCGCGCCAAAGGGCGCGAGCAAATCCATCGCCGTCCAGTGCGTGGTCGCGCGGTAACCTCTCAGCAGGCCGGCGGCGCCCAGCACCAGCGAACCCGTGCAGACCGAGGTGATATATTTTGCGCCTTTTGCCTGCTGGCGCAAAAAGTCCAGCATCTCCTCGTCATTCACCATCTCGTCGGTGCCGGCCCCGCCGGGTACGCAGATCACGTCGAGCTGCGGGCAATCCGCGAAGGTGACGGTGGGCGCAAGCGTCAGAACGGTATCGCTCGGTACCGGCTCGATCCGTTTCCAGATCAAATGCACCTTCGCGCCGGGCACTCTGGAAAACACCTGCAGCGGTCCGGTGAAATCGAGTTGTGTCACCTTGGGGAATAGGACAAGACCAATCTGAAGCGGCTCGGGCACGATTACCTCCGAAGTTTTGCTTGACCGGGATATCCTGACATGATCGCTTCCTGTCTGAAATGGCTATATTTCCCTCATTTCAGGACATGGCTCCAAATTCATGATCGGCGTGCTGATCTTTCCCGATTTCCAATTGCTCGACGCCGCCGGTCCGATTTCGGTGTTCGAGATTGCGGCGCGCTATGCCGGCAACCCTCCGTCGATCAAGGTGCTGGCGACGACGCCGGGGCCGGTGCGCAGTTCGTCAGGCGTCGAGATGCTCGCGCGCGGCTTTAAGGCTGCTCGCGCCATCAGCACGTTGATCGTGGTCGGAGGCGAGGGCGTCCGCGCGCCGGCGACCTGCGTGAAGACGCTCGCGTTTGTGCGGGGCGCCGCAAAACGCGGCATTCGCATCGCCAGCGTCTGCTCTGGCGCCTACGTTCTGGCCGAGGCAGGCCTGCTCGATCATCGCCGTGCCACCACGCATTGGCGGCGTACAAGGCATTTTCTCAGCCTCTATCCCAACGTGAAACTCGAACCCGACCGGATTTTCGTCCGCGACGGCAATGTCTGGAGTTCGGCAGGGATCAGCGCCGGCATCGATCTGGCGCTGGCGATGGTGGCGGATGATTTCGGCGGCGACGTCGCGCGAAATACGGCCCGGCAGCTCGTGCTTTACCACCGCCGCAGCGGCGGCCAATCGCAATTCTCCTCGCTCCTTGAATTGAAGGCGCCGGAGGGCCGGTTCGGAACGTTACTGGCTTGGGCGCGCGAGAATCTCGATGCGCCGCTGACGGTGGCCGACCTCGCCGAGCGGGCCGGCATGAGTTCGCGGCATTTCGCCCGCGCGTTCATCGCCGAGACCGGCACGACGCCGTCGAAAGCGGTGGAGCGTTTGCGGACCGAGGTGGCACGGCAGCAGGTGCAATCCTCAAACGAGCCGATCGAACGCGTCGCACTCACCACCGGCTTTCGCGATCCGGAGCGGATGCGCCGCGCCTTCATCCGCGCCTTCGGCCAGCCGCCGCAATCGCTGCGGCGTCTGGCGCGGGCGGGTTAGCCGCTTTCCAAAAGCCCCAATCTGCGTCCGAGCCATTCGGTGGTCGGCGTACCGATGGCCAGAATGAGACCGCACGAAAGCAGCGTATGCTTGGCGATCTCAAAGGAGGCCGATGTCGCCACGTCGCGATGAAGCGGCTATTCGTAGACGTGGATGATCCGGCGCGTCTCGGGATGGAAGATCACCACGCGATTGTTGACGACGGCATAGTGGTGTTCGCGCACGCCGTATTGCTCGGGCACGGGGTAGGATTCGTAAGCGCCACGCCGCAGCTCCCTGCCGACGACGACTTCATCGTCGTCGTATCGATAGGAGGGCCGGTTCTCGCGCACGACGTATTCGCGAAGCGGCTCACGATGCTCATAAGGGACGACCGCGCCGCTCGCGATGGCGGCACCGACGATGGCGCCGGCGATGGCGCCTGCCACCGGATCCTCTGCATACGCCACGTTTGAGGTCATCAATCCGCCGAAGGCCAGCGTCGCGGCGAGAATTCGTCCCAGCATGGAAATCTCCTTGATTCGTTTGACCGGACAGTACCCCGGATTATCTACGATTCCATCATGACAAGCGGGCGATATTATGCAACGCCCGCGTGAATGAACGGCCCTACTTCTTTGTTTTGACGCGTTTTCTTGATGCGAACCGGTATCCACTTCGCGGGAAAACGCTCTAGCAGCCTTCAATCGGACAAGTTCATGGATTCATGCGACACCGGTTTTGGTCGCCGCGGACGGAGCTTTCTGTCGGGTCAACTTCGTCACGATCGGTTTGAGCAATTGCGGCGAGAGATAGATCGGGAATTGGCTGAGCGCGAAATAGAGCCAGGTCGTCCCGGGCAATGCGCCGTCCGTCGCCGCCAGCATCAAGCCCATATTGCGCTGGGAGACCATCAAGCCGAGCGCGAAGGCACGTTCGCGGCCTGCTTTAAAGAAAATCACCGTAGTGATGCCGAGAAGCGTGAAGAATACCGCAAAGGCAAGCATCGTCACGCCAATGACCTTGGCGGGATCGGCCAGAAAACTGCCGACCACGTTTCCCATCACGGCGGCAACAAAGACGAACAGGATCAGAATGTTGACGCCGTCGATGACGGCCGCGTGCCGTTTGATGGCGGGAGCTCCCATCATCCAACGGATTGCGGCGGCGACGAAGGACGAGCCTGCAAGGATTGCCAATAGCTTCAGCCCGAGGCCGAGCGGCGAGAGCGTCAGCGCGGTCCCGAAGAAAGCGTAGGCGAACAGGGGTGCGGTTAACGGAATGATCGCTGTGCTGGTCACGAGCGTGACGAGGACCAGCGTGGAATCGAGGCCCATCAGGGCGGCGAGTGCCGGTGCCGCCATCATCGGGGAGGCCACCGCCTGCAACATCATCGCGAGAAACAAACCCGGCGACCGCGCGTCGAGGCCGGCCGCGAGACAGCCCAAGCCCAAGATCGACGGCACCCCGAGCGTGGTCCACGCGGTGGCGGCAAGAACAAGACCCGGCCGCCGCAGGTGATTGCGAAGCTCCGCGACGTTCAGGCGCATGAACGAGACGCAAAGAAGAAGAAAGATCGCCTCGGTGACGAAAGGTTTAAGCAACTCGCCGAGCGGCGGCGCCGCGATCCCTAGGAACACCAGCGAAGCGATGGCGCGGGTGCCTTGGCCGCCGAGCCATGCCAACGCTTGCATTGGAACGGCGAGGCCCTTTCGCAAATTGGCTGACATGTGGCTTTCGGAAATAAGCGAGGGCGGTGGCTGAAATGGCGTTGTCGGGAAAAGAAGCGCCGCTGCGGACCGCGACCATGCGGCAATCGCAATCCGGCGCAAAGTAACATCTCGTTACGCTCTATTTCCGGCCCGCCGCCAGCGAGAATGCTGACAACCGTCAATTTGTAACTGCAGCCGTTGTCTTACAAACTCATCTTGCGTTTGGATGCTGCGCGACGGAAACGCGCGCGCCACGGCCCCAGCAACCTGAATTTGAATTGAAAACAACAGTGCAGGAGCGAGCCATGGGAAGAATTCCATTCTCGGCGATCTTGATCGTTTTGCTCGCTGTCTTGGGAGGCATGGCCCTTGCGGCTCAGGACCGATTCACGCTGAAAGTGCCAAACGGGCTCGCGTTTTCGGAGTTCGGAGGATACGAAACCTGGCAAGATGTTGCAGTCAGTCAGACCGAAGATGGGTTGAAAGTGATCGCAGCAAATAACGCGATGATAAACGCGTATAGACGAGGTGTTCCCAGCGGTGGCAAGCCCTTTCCCGAAGGCTCCAAGATTGTGAAGATCGAGTGGTCCTCAAAAAAGAACCCCGAGTCTCCCTATTTCGTGATGGTGCCGGACACCCTGAAATCGGTTTCGTTCATCGAAAAAGATACCAAGAGATTTCCGGACACGAACGGATGGGCATACGCCCAGTTTCTCTATGATGCCGCGTCCGACACGTTTAAGCCCAATGGGAGCGACGCTAAATGTGGGTACGCGTGCCACACGACTGTAGCGGCAAAGGATTATATTTTCACGGCATATCCCCGAAGGTGAATTGGGAATGGGAGTCCATGCCCTAATTCAGCGCTTTCAACCATGCGCCGATGTCGCTTGCCGCGATATTGGCCTGTTGCAGCAATTTGCCCATGGTGATGAAACCGTGAAATTGGCCGGGAAAATGCCGGTACGTCACCGCCACGCCGGCTTCTCGTAAGCGCTGTGCGTATTCGTTGCCTTCGTCGCGCAACGGATCGGCGCCGGCGATCAGCACATAGGCGGGCGGCAAGCCAACGAGCGTCTTGGCGCGCGCGGGCGAGGCGCGCCAGTCGGTCACGTCGGCGGGGCCGTTCAGATAATGATCGCTGAACCATCCGATGGCGGAATGGGTCAAGAGGATGCTGGTCTCGGGCTCGCGGTGCGAGGCGTGCGTCATCGCAAAATCGGTGGCTGGATAGATCAACACCTGGCCGGCGATCGCGGGGCCGTTGTCGTCGCGCGCTGATATCGCCACCACCGCGGCGAGGTTGCCGCCGGCGCTGTCGCCGCCGACCACGAGCCGCGCGGCGTCGACACCGAGTTCTTTGGCGTGGCGTGCGATCCATCTCGCCGCGGCGACGGCGTCCTCGACCGCGGCAGGAAATTTGTGTTCCGGCGCCAATCGATAGTCGACGGAAACAACCAGGAGCTGGCCTTCGTCGGCCAATTTCCGACACACCACGTCGTGAGAATCGAGATCGCCGACCACCCAACCGCCGCCGTGAAAAAACACCAGGCATGGCGAAAGCCCGTTCGTCGCCCGTAATTTCTTCGGCGTGTAAACGCGTGTGGGTATCGATCCGTGCGCCGCGGGGATTGCGAGCGACTGAACTGATTTGAGTTCGGGCGGTTCGGGGTTGGTGACGAGGCGGGCTTTCAAATAAAGCTCGCGCGCCTCCGCCGGCGAAAGCGTTTCGTATGGAGGCCGGCCGGCCTCCTGAAAGGCCTTGAACACAAAAGCGGCATCGGGATCGAGGGTGACGGGCATGTGTGGGAAGACCTATGAAGTTGATGCAATCAATTTCGTCATTCCGGGTCTGGTCCTTCGGACCATCCCGGAATGACGACCCTAAGCTGCGGTTCGCCCGCCGTCGACGGTGTAGTGGCAAACCGCCCTTTCCCCGCCGTATTCGGCGTGTTAACCGGTGCCTTGCGACCGGAAGATAGTCTGTACAATGTCGCGAGCCCGAATCGCCTTTTGAAGCGCGAGATGTTTCGAATCCTTATCCTGATCGGTTTTGCGGCTCTGCTCGCCGCCACAGCGATGTCGCTTGCGCCGCCGGCGCGCGCGCAGATCGGCAATATTTTTTCCGATCCGGCGCCGCGGCCGCCCGGCAACGTGCCGCGCGGCGCACCGCAGCCCGACGACGAAGAGGAAGTGCCGGAGTTGCCGCAGGGCCGCCTTTTGCCGACGCCCAATCGCCCGTTGCCGGGACAGGGCGTCCCCGCGCCGGGGGCTGTGCAGTCGCAACCTCTGGCGCCGCCACCCGGCACCACGGTGATTCCGCAAAATACTCAGCCCGGGGTCGCGGTCGCGCCGCAGCCCAACCAGGGCGTCGCGGTCGCGCCGTCAACCACCCCTAATCCTTTGCCGGGTCTGCCGCCGGGACAGCGTCAGCCCAAGGGCGTGCCGCAAACGCCGGCGACGCTGCAGCCGGGCGACGAGGTCGTCAGCGAGCCGCCGGCGCAGAAGATCGTCAACAAGAAGGCGAGTTTTTCCGGGCTCGACAAGATCACCGGGCGCATCATCAATTTCGACGAAGACATCGGCGAAACCGTTCAGTTCGGCGCGCTGCGCGTCAAGACCGACGCCTGTTACACGCGGCCCTCGACCGAGGCCGCCAATATCGACGCCTTCGTCGAGGTCGACGAGATCACGTTGCAAGGCGAGGTGAAGCGGATTTTTTCGGGCTGGATGTTCGCGGCCAGTCCCGGCCTGCACGGCGTCGAGCATCCGATTTACGACATCTGGCTCACCGACTGCAAAAGCCCGGAGACGACGATCGTCAGCGCGCAGCCAGATCCGGTGAAATCGGCGCCACCGCCGGCGCAAAAACGCGCGCCGCCCCCGAAGCAGGCCCCACGTCCGCCGGCTCCGCCCCCGCTGCAACCCAATCCGTTTCCGACGATCAGGTAGTCGCGCTTACGTTCCTCGGATGCTGCGCAATACGCCGCAATAGCGGCGTGGTGCGCTGCTGATCCGGGGTCCAGACCGCGGGTAGTTTGGATCCCGGCTCTGCGGTGCACCGCTGAAGAAGCGCTGCACCGCGTCCGGGACACGAGCTGCGCAATCTCACGCCCGCCCCGCGATAATCTCAAGCGTCCGCGCGCCGCTGACGGGACGATTCCGCGGCAATTTGCCAAAATTCGCTTCGCCTGCGATCGCCTTGTCGAGCAGCGCGCAATAGCGTTGCCGCGAGATTTCGACCGCACCCAAGCTGCGCAAGTGCTCGGTGACATATTGCGTGTCGAGCAGTTCGAAGCCGCCCGCGATCAGCCGTGCCACCAGATGCACCAGTGCCACTTTCGAGGCGTCGCGGGTAAAATGGAACATGCTCTCGCCGAAGAAGGCGCGGCCGAGGCTTACGCCATAGAGCCCGCCGACAAGCGCGTCGTCCTTCCAGACTTCGACGCTGTGGCAATGCCCGAGTTCGTGCAGCCCGATATAGAGATCGCGAATGCGCTTGTTGATCCAGGTGTCGTCGCGACCAGCTTGCGGCGCGGCGCAACCAGCGATCACGGCTTTGAAAGCGGTATCGACCGTAACGGTGAAGGCGTCGGAACGCACCGTGCGCGCCAGACGTGAGGGGACGCGAAAGCCCTCAAGCGGAATTACGCCGCGCTGTTCCGGCTCGACCCAGAACAGGGTCGGATCGTCGGCGCTTTCGGCCATCGGAAAAATGCCGCAAGCATAGGCGCGCAGCAGGACTTCGGGCGTGATTTCAGAAGAGGCGGACTCGCGCGATGTCATGATCGCGAGGATAGCAGGGTGAGGGCAGGTGAGGCTAGCTCGCCGCAATCCTGCTCGATTGCCGCTTAACCCGGCGGCTTGCCGGCTAAATATTGTTCGAGCCAGTGGATATGATAGTCGCCATCGATGATGGCGGGTTCCCGCACGAGAGCCCGGAACAACGGCAGCGTGGTCTCGATGCCCTCCACCACCATTTCGTCGAGCGCGCGGCGCAGTCGCATCAGGCACTCGGCGCGGGTCTTGCCGTGGACGATCAGCTTGCCGACCAAGGAATCGTAGTACGGCGGAATGACGTAACCCTGGTAGACGGCGGAATCGATCCGCACGCCGAGGCCGCCCGGCGGGTGATATTGCAGGATTTTGCCAGGCGAGGGCCGGAAGCTCACCGGGTTTTCGGCGTTGACGCGGCATTCGATGGCGTGGCCGTTGACGATGACTTCATCTTGCGTCACCGGCAAATCGCCGCCGGCGGCGATGCGGATCTGTTCCAATACGAGGTCGATGCCGGTGATCATCTCGGTGACCGGGTGTTCGACCTGGATGCGGGTGTTCATCTCGATGAAATAGAATTCGCCGTCTTCGTAAAGGAATTCAATCGTGCCGACGCCGAGATATTTCATCTCTTGCATCGCTTTTGCGACGGTGGCGCCGATTTTCGCGCGCGCTGCCGCATCGAGCGCCGGCGAGGGGCCTTCTTCCCACACTTTTTGATGGCGCCGCTGCAGCGAGCAGTCGCGCTCGCCGAGATGAATCGCGCCGCCGCGGCCATCGCCGAGTACCTGGATTTCGATGTGGCGCGGCTTCTGCAGATATTTCTCGAGATAGACCGAGGCATCGCCGAAGGCCGATTTGGCTTCGTTGGCGGCGGTGGAGAGCGCCAGCATCAAATCGTCGGCGGTCTGTGCGACCTTCATGCCGCGCCCGCCGCCACCCGAGGCCGCTTTCACCAACACGGGAAAGCCGATGCCGCGCGCGATCCCCATCGCGTCGTCGGCGGGACCGACCGCGCCGTCGGAGCCGGGCACCACGGGAATGCCGAGCTTCTTGGCGGTCTTCTTGGCCTCGATCTTGTCGCCCATCAGGCGGATGTGTTCGGCTTTCGGCCCGATGAAATGCAAATTGTGATCGGCGAGGATTTCGGCAAAGCGGGCATTTTCCGACAGAAAGCCGTAGCCCGGATGCACCGCGTCGGCGCCCGTTATCTCACACGCCGCGAGCAGCGCGGGAACGTTGAGGTAGCTGTCCTTCGACGGCGGCGGGCCGATGCACACGCTTTCGTCGGCGAGCCGAACATGCATGGCGTCGGCATCGGCGGTGGAATGCACCGCCACCGTCGCGATGCCAAGCTCCTTGCACGCGCGCAAAACACGCAATGCGATCTCGCCGCGATTGGCTATCAGGATCTTGTCGAACATGGTGTCCTAACGCGCGAACAGCGAATAGTGAGTGGCGAACGGTGGTGGTAGAGAAAAACTATTCGCTACTCGCCATTCGCTATTCGCCCCTACTCAATGATTACCAGCGGCTCGCCGAATTCGACCGGCTGGCCGTCCTCGACAAGAATTTGCGTCACGGTGCCCGCGCGCGGCGATGGAATCTGGTTCATCGTCTTCATCGCTTCGATGATCAATAGCGTCTGCCCGACCGACACCCGACTGCCGACTTCGACGAACGGCTTGGCGCCGGGCTCGGAAGCCCAATAGGCGGTGCCGACCATGGGAGAGGGCACCGCGCCCGGGTGCTTGGCGACATCGGCGACCGCGACCGGCGCGGCAACCGCGGACGCCGATATCGCCGGTTGAGGACTCGCGGGCAGCGATGCCGCGATGCTGATGTTGCGCGCGACCCGCACCCGCAGGCCGGCGCGTTCGATCTCGATCTCGGTGAGGCTGGTCTCGTCAAGCAGAAGTGCGAGTTCACGAATGAGTGCACTATCGTCGCTTTTGAATTTTGCGGCTGTTTTGTCGTCAGGCTGGCGCGCCATGATCTTGATCCAGGGCTTTCTGCTTGGGGGGCTTTCTGCTTGATGACGGGGAGTGCGTCAGGCTTTTGCCTTGACGCCAATCCTGGCGGCAAGGCCGTAGATCGCGAGCCGGTAGCCGTCGATGCCGAAACCGGACAGCGTCGCGAAAGCGGCTCTGGCGATGAAGGAGTGGTGACGGAAGTTTTCGCGGGCGTGAACGTTGCTGACGTGCACTTCAACGGTCGGAATTTTCACCGCCACCAAAGCGTCATGCAAAGCGATCGAGGTATGCGAATAGCCGCCGGCATTGATGACGATCCCGACCGCCTGGACGTTGCGCGCCTCGTGGATGAAATCGATCAATTCGCCTTCGCGATTGGACTGTCTGCAATCGGCTTTCAGGCCGAATTGGGCCGACGTTTTCGCGCAAAGCTTTTCGACATCGTCGAGCGTGGCATGACCGTAGGTCTCCGGCTCGCGGGTCCCCAATAGATTGAGGTTCGGGCCGTTGAGCACATAAATCGTTTGGGCAAGACTCTTGGCCATCCAAATCCCGGCAATGTGGCGGTGGGTGGCGCGGTTATAGGTAACATCAGGCTAAAGGGGAAGCCTTAGACCGCCTTGGACGTCCTTCAAATACTTCATCCGGTTCGTAAAAAGGTGCGTAGAACCTGCAGAAAGTACTCGTTAACCAACCTAAAAGGTTCGATCTCCAGCCTTTTACTTCTGCGCGGCTCTTGCCGGATTCCGTGAGCGCCCATGTAAAAAGGGGCGGGCATCGCTGCCCGCCCCGGATGCGTCCATCGTCGGGATTTAAGCTTCGAGGACGGCGACGATTTCGAGCGTCCGCGGGTTGATCACGAGAATCTGGTCGCGGACGCGGATAAACTCATAGCCACGCCACTCGGGGTAGATCGTCACGACTTCGGCCGGCAACGGGTAGAAAGTTAGTGCGTTGTTCGCCCGAGAGCCTCACCCCGGCGCCTGCCTGCCCCGTGGTGGTCTGGGACCGCTCGGTAGCGCCCTTCGACTCGGCGTTCATCTTGCCGTCACGCCCTTCGGCCTTCATGCCGTCGCGCCCTTCGGCCTTCATGTCCTTGTTCTTGGCGGCCGAACCTTTTTCGTTTTCTGAACTCATGCTCTTCGAGCGGTCGCCCTTCGCGTTATCTTTCATGTTGTCTTGGGCCGATTTATCGCTCTTCGGGCCGGCCTTCATATCGTCCTGAGCGCTTTTGCTTTTGGTCGTGCCGGGTGATTTCTGGTCGGACTGCGTGGACTTCATGCCGCCCGGTTCCGTCGCATCACGAACTGCCGGCGCCGCCGAAGTGCCGCCCGTCGGGCTTGACGGAGCACTCTGTTGAACTGCGGAACCGGCCGAACCTTTTTCGCCACCGGTTCCTTGTGCGTAAGCGAAGCCGGTTCCGGCGATCAGCGCCGCCGCTGCCACCGACATCATAAAGCGACTAGTCATGGAATTCCTCCTCAAGCGTTTGCATGCCCGCGCGAACAACGAAAGCAGATGCGCGGAGTTCCGCGCTGCGAAGGAATTGTTTGATGAATATGCGATGAATAGCGAGCGTTGCCGTCGTTTTGGATCGGCAAAGAAAATAGGCAAAAGGCCCACGCCGGTTTCCCGGCGCGGGCCTTTTACTCGAGGGATCAAATTAGATGCTTAGCGATTGTTCGATCGCCAGATATGCCAATCAACAGGTCGCCTTGCCGCAGCGCGCGACGCCGATTTTTTCCCTAAGGCCATCGAGGCCGACCGCGCCGATCACGACTTGCTTGCCGACCACGTAGCTCGGCGTACCGTTCATGCCCATCGCTTCGGCGAGCTTGAAGTTTTCCTCAAGCGTGGCGCGCACTTCCGGACTCGCGATATCCTTCTCGATCCTCGCGATATCGAGGCCGGCGTCCTTGGCGGCCGCCATCGCACGTGCCTTATCGGCCTGGCCGCGGCCGCCGAGCAACTTCTGATGAAAATCGAGATATTTCTTGCCGGTTGAATCCTGCATATGCACAGCGACCGCCACCTGTGCGGCTTCGACGGAGCCCTGGCTCAGCACCGGGAATTCCTTCAACACCACTTTCAATTTGGGATCGGACTTCATCAGGTCGAGCATGTCGCCCATGGCACGCTTGCAGTAGCCGCAATTGTAATCGAAAAATTCGACGAGCGTGACGTCGCCGTCCTTGTTGCCGAGGGCGACGCCGCGCGGAGAATCGAAAATCTTCCCGGCGTTGGTAACGACGCTCGCTTCATTTTTCTGCGTCTCGGCGGCGGCCTGCCGCTTGCCGAGCTCGGTCATCGCTTCTTCCAGCACTTCGGGATGGGCGATCAGATAATTGCGAATGACGGTCTCGATGTCTCCGCGCTGCTGATCGGAAAAGCTTTGCGCCGAGGCTGCGGACGGCGTGCCGCAGAGTGCGAGCGCAAACAACGCGGGAGCGATCAAGCGGAACGACGGCATTGGCAAATCCTTTCGGTGAAAAGCTATCGAAAGCTCTTTATGTACTCGGTTCTATATCTTTTCTAATTGTTCTTTTGACCCGGCAACGGCTTTGCCGAGACGATGTCGTCGGCCTTGACCCATCCGGGCGTGCCAATCGCGAAACGGGTCTTCGCGCGCGAAGCGAGATCACGTGCGGTCTTGTTGTCGCCGCGAAGAAAGGCTGCTTGCGCAGATGCCAGGTCGGCTTGCGCATAATCTCCCTTTCGGCCGTAGGCCATAGCGAGTTGAGAAAAGCCGAGCGGCGCTTCCGTTTCCCGTGCCACGGCCGCACGCAGAATCGTAATCGCTTCCTCAGTATAGGCATTATTCTCAGTCGCCACGAGCGCTTGCCCAAGTAACATCTCGATGAGCGGCGCGTTATTCGAAAGCTGCACGGCCTTGCGCAAGGGCGCGATGCCTTCCGCGGGCCTGCCGCCTTCCAGCAACGCCTGACCGCGCAATTCGTAGAAATACGGATTATTCGGTTGCACCTGGATCAGCCCGTCGATTTGGACAATGGCGGAGCGTAGATCGCCGTGCAGATAGGTGGAGATCGCGCGCGCGTAGCGTGCCGGCAGGCTATCATTGGATGGCGGAAAGCGACGATAGACAGTGTCGGGGCGCTCCAGGAACGCCGAGATTTTCGCGCGCATCATGTCGTGGCGCAACTGCAACGCCGGATCGTCCTTCTTGTCCCAATAGGGACTCGAACGTGCCAGTTCCTCCAGCGCGGCAACGCGTGCGGCCGGCAATGGATGCGACTGCGCGTATGGATCCGCCCCGCGCGCGGCGAACAGGCTGTCATTGGCGAAGCGTTTGAAGGTCTCGTACATGCCCCTCGGGGATTGTTGGGTCGCCGTCAGGAATTTCACGCCAGCCCGGTCGGCGTTTTCTTCCTGCTGACGCACATAAGAAAGCAGGCTGCGTTGGATCACTTCCTGGGGCGCTGCAATTGCCGCCGCGCCGGCATCGGCCAGCCCGCTATTGCCGCTGTTGTTTTTTGTGGCCCCCGCCGCGATCGCCCCGACCCCGAGCAGCATGGCGATGATGAGCTGCGTCTGCGCCTGCGCCAATTGCTCGCGAAGCTTGGCGAGATGGCCGCCGGCCAAATGGCCGGTTTCGTGCGCGAGCACCCCGATGATCTGATTCGGGGTCTCCGACTGCAACAGCGCACCGTGATTGACGAAAATGCGATGGCCATCGGCGACGAAGGCGTTGAAAGCGGTTTGGTTGATGATCGTGACCTGGATATTCTGCTTTTCCAGGCCGGCGACACGCAGGATGGGCCGAGAATAGTCGCGCAACAGTTGCTCGGCCTCAGTGTCCCGGATGATCGGCGGGCCCTTTTCCTGCTGGGCGAGCGCGGCCACCGGCGCAAAAGCGAGCACGGCGGCGACCGTGGCGGCGGTGAGCTTCGAAGTTCTTTTGTGCGCGAGATGTAGCAGCATGGAGCGGTCTTTATGGATTGGCGGCGCGCCGGATAGGATATATGCCCTAACAAGCCGTGGAATGCGGCTAGTCTGGGGCAGGGTCAGATAGCAGATATCGATGCGTGAAGCGACAGTCGTCGTTACCACGGGCTCGTCAGGTGCGTTCATAATGGCGTTTCTCGCTCTGTTCGAGCCGGGCGATCGCATCGCCGTCGCGGTGCCAAGCTACCCGCCGTATCGCCATAAAGTTTGGGAAGTTGCTTCGATGTGGTTCTTTAGCGGGCTTCTAGGGGCACGACGCCGCAATCATTTCTCTTAAGCGCATCAAGGTGCGGCTAAGTGACGGGGCCTGTCCGATATTTTCAACCCTAACTGGATTCCATACGGTCTCACAAAATCGAGCGTTCCACTCGGCAAGAGCCGCCCATCGCGGGACGCCTCGTTTGTCGGCATCATCCAAAAACCGCTTGAGCTTTGAAGCGAACCCAGCATCCGCTAAATCAAGAACAAAGCGCTTTGGGTCACCCATGGCTTCCGGTTGCTTCGGAATTTTAGTGACCGAGACGCCGCAGAAACTAGCATAAGCATCCCGGTCAGCGAGAAACCAAGACTCCGATTCTGGAATAATGATACGTAGTAGTAGGTTTGGATGACGATCAGGAAGCAGCCTTTGCAAAAGCTCTGGAGCGCACGCGGCATTGTCTAAGTCCCGCAACACGAGAACGCGTCTGCCAAGAGCCGCTCCCTTGTTCAAGCCGTTTAACCTTCTGTCGAGATTAGATTTGCCCGTACCTGACTGCGGCCGCAGATAGGATAGTCCGGGAATCCCGTTCACGGATTCGATAAGTCTGCGCGCGACGATCTCGTCAGTACGTCCCTCGCCCAAATAGTCGATCTCAACCGGCAACGTCTATCTTCCCAAGTGTTTCAATTCCCTTAGGGCGAAGTAGCGGAATCGTCGCCTGACCGATAGTCATTCCGCCATTGACTTGCGCCGCCACGAGCGAATGTTCGTTCAGTGTGATGGCGTGGCTGCCGTTGCTATCCACTTCAATGAGATGGACCTCCTTTAAGCCGATGCCGGGGTCGTCAAGTAATGCTGATGAATGCGTTGACGATATTACTTGACGGGCGGAAAACCGTTGCATCCTTAGGAACATTCGCGGTAGTTCGCTAACAACTGCGTCGTTAAGCGACAGCTCCGGCTCCTCCAACAGTAACGGTCCACCGCGTTCAGCGATTGACCAAAGAAGTCCGATCAAACGCAATGTACCGTCTGAAAAAGCGGTTTCAGGCTGCTTAAAAGCGTTTGGACGCCAATGCACATACGAGGCGTAAAGATGCGGGATGCCTTCGCTGTCGTCCTTTAGCTCAATTTCGCCGAACTGGGGGACTGCAATTTTTAGCGCTTGTGAAATGCGCTTTAAGCGGGAGGTGCTTGTCTTCTTGTTGACCTCCTTCATTCTTCTTAAGAGGTCACCACCATATGGATCATCGCCCTCGCTCTTGGCGCGAGACCTATCGCGAACGATCTGGGGTACGACATGCAGATAGCGGCACGAGCTAAAAAATTCCGCCAGCTCGCGGAAGCCCTTATTTTGTCCGACTTGCTCTAAATAAGTCTGTGAATACTCTAGTTCGTCGCCTGCGGTTCCACGACTATGTTCTGTCAGTAATTCACCATGATGCCAAACCTGCTCTGTTACGACTGTTGGAAAGTGTTCGCGCTTAACGACATTGATTCTAAGTGAATAGCGCCAAAGATTAGGTTCAGTTTGGGTGCCTACGGTCGCTTCCACTTCAATGTGGGGGTTTTTTCGAGCCTCAAGGCAGCGCAACGCCGAAAATCCGCCTCTGCTCTTAACTGCAGCTTGAAGTCCACCACGCCCCGCCTGTGCTATCTCGGAAAGAAACCGAATGGAATCGAGAAGATTGGACTTTCCTGAAGCATTTGGACCAATAAAAAAGGCCCGCATCTGCATTTTGAGATCGACAGATCTGAAATTGCGCCAATTGGTAAGCTTTAATCTTGTGAAGTATAATTGCTCTGATGTGGACTTTGACACGATATCGCTCCGACCGATCAAGCGAATAAACTAATCGAAAAAGCTTGATACACAAATAGCAAGCGTAGACTCTAGACGAATAAGATAGAGTCAGCCCAGTTAGGGTAGGCCATCGGAGTAGCAGATATCGATGCGTGAAGCGACAGTAAGAGATCGGGTGAGTCAGCTCTTGACAGCCTCTGGGCGAAGCGAGGTTCCGCCGTTCATGGTGATGGACGTGATGGCGGCGGCGGCGCGGATTGAAGCGGCCGGTGGCCACGTCATTCACATGGAAGTTGGACAACCGGCGGCTTCCGCGCCGAAGGTGGCGATATCGGCGGCCCGTGCGGCCCTCGATGGCGGACGCATCGACTACACCTCGGCGCTCGGCATTCCCTCGCTGCGGATACGGATCGCCAGACATTACCGGGAAGCTTACGGCGTTAGCGTGGACGCGGAGCGGATCGTCGTCACCACGGGCTCGTCGGGTGCGTTCATCTTGGCGTTTCTTGCCATGTTCGAGCCGGGCGATCGCGTCGCCGTCACGGTGCCCGGCTATCCACCTTACCGCCATATCCTCTCCGCGCTCGGCTGCGAGCCGGTGCTGATCGAGACATCGAGCGAAACCCGACATGCGCTGACCGGCGAAGCCCTGCTCGCCGCCCACCGCAAGACGCCGCTGAAGGGGGTGCTGGTCGGAAGCCCGGCCAATCCGACGGGCACGATGATGTCCCGCGAGGCGCTCGCCGGCCTGATGTCGGCGGCCGAAGGCGCGGGTATCCGTTTTATTTCCGATGAAATCTATCATGGCCTCGACTACGCGTTTGCCGCCGTCACGGCAGCGGAGCTTTCCCCCCACGCACTCGTCATCAACTCGTTCTCGAAATATTTCTGCATGACCGGCTGGCGGGTCGGCTGGATGGTGGTGCCGGAAGCGTTGGTACGGCCGGTCGAGCGCCTGCAGCAGAATCTCGCCATTTCGGTGCCGACGCTGTCGCAGATCGCCGCCGAGGCCGCTTTCGAAGGCCGCGAGGAAATGGAAGACGTCAAACATGGCTATCAGGAAAACCGCCGTATTCTGATCGAGGGGCTGCCGAAAGCCGGTCTCAACAAATTCTTGCCCGCCGACGGCGCGTTTTATCTCTATGCCGACGTCTCGGAATTCACCTCCGACAGTCTGGAATTTGCCAAGCAGATGCTGGAAAAGGCCCATGTCGCGGCCACCCCGGGCGTCGATTTCGACCCGGTTCACGGCCACAGGTTCATTCGCTTTTCCTATGCGCGCTCGGCCGAGGAAATGCGTGAGGCCGTGGCGCGTATCGCGCGGTGGCTTGCCTAGGACAATTCGCCAACATTCCAATTCTCGGGCTGCGACAAAAGGCTGGCAGTAACGCCATTGACTCCATCGACCTAAATTGATTTGGGCTGTGTGGGTGTCGGCGCGGAGCGCCAAATAGGATTTTTGCGAATTACGGGGAGTGGGTGTCATGGCGGCAACGATTGCGACGGGAGCTTCGGTCGGCCCGGCGAAACCCTGGTACAAGATACTTTATGTTCAGGTGCTGATTGCCATCCTGCTCGGGATCGTCGTGGGTTGGCTGTGGCCGAACTTTGCGACCAACGAGTGGGTCAAGGCGCTCGGCGACGGCTTCATCAAGCTGATCAAGATGGTGATCGCGCCGATCATCTTCTGTACGGTGGTATCCGGCATTTCGCATATCCAGGACGCCAGGAAGGTCGGCCGCGTCGGCGTCAAGGCGCTGGTCTATTTCGAAATTGTCTCGACCTTCGCGCTGATCCTGGGTCTGGTTGTCGGCAACCTGATCCAGGCAGGTCATGGCCTCGCCGCCAAGCCCGATGCGGGGGCGGTCGCAAATTACGTCAAGCAGGCGGAAGCGCAAAAGTCGGTCGATTTCGTCCTCAACATCATTCCGGACAGCGTGGTCGGCGCGTTGGCGCGCGGCGACATCCTGCAGGTACTTCTGTTTGCCATCCTGTTCGGTTTTGCGTTGATGGCGCTCGGCGAACGCGGCCACCGGCTTCGCGATATCATCGATGACACGGCACATGCGGTGTTCGGCGTGATCGCCATCGTCATGAAGGCTGCGCCGATCGGCGCCTTCGGCGCGATGGCCTACACCATCGGGAAGTTCGGGCCCGCCGCGCTTGGCAATCTGATCGGGCTGATCGCGGTGTTCTATATGACCGCGGCGCTGTTCGTGTTCGGCGTGCTCGGCCTGATCGCACGGTTCGTAGGTTTCAGCATCTTCAAGTTCATCGCCTATATCAGGGATGAGCTGTTGATTGTGCTTGGCACCAGTTCATCCGAGAGCGCGCTTCCTCAATTGATGGCGAAGCTCGAGCGGCTCGGTTGTTCGAAATCGGTGGTTGGGCTCGTGGTGCCCACCGGCTATTCGTTCAATTTGGACGGCACGAATATTTACATGACGCTTGCGACGCTGTTCATCGCGCAGGCGCTCGGTGTCGATCTGTCGTTCGGCCAGCAGCTGTCCATCCTGGTTGTGGCAATGTTGACCTCGAAGGGCGCAAGCGGGATTGCCGGCGCGGGCTTCATCACACTCGCCGCAACACTTTCGGTGGTCAATCCGGCATTGGTGCCGGGCATGGCGATCGTATTTTCGATCGACAAGTTCATGAGCGAGGTTCGTGCGCTCACCAACATCACCGGCAATGGCATCGCCACGGTGTTTGTGTCGTGGTGGGAAGGCGAACTCGATCACGAGAGATTGCATGCCAATCTCAACAAAACGATCGATCCGTCGGACGTGGAGACGGCTGTCACGACGGGGTAACACTGCTTCTTGGCGGAGCGGTCTCGTGGCCGCGTGCGGTCAGGGCGCAGCCGACAAAAATTTTCAAGGCGGGCTTTCTTCATTCCCGCCCTAAAGCGGCAGTCACGGCGCAATTCGGTGCGTTTTTGGGCGGATTGGGGATGGCGGCCTATCGCAGCGGAGTTGCCCAGCCTTTGCGGGGCTTCGCCGGTTGCCAGCGCAATCCTTCATGAACTAGCATCTCCTCTGGACCACCGGATGCGGCCGGCGACAACGATGCGCTGACCGCTTGGTGGCTCAAACAAAAAATAAGCCGATTGGCGCACACAGAGGAAACCCCATGCAGCGATATTTCGTCGCGACCGCTATCATTATGGCCAGTCTATTCGTACAAAGCCGCGCCGTGCTCGCGCAGGACACGAACGCACCCGTGCAGAACGCATACGTCATTACGTATATTGAAGTCGCGCCAAGCTCCATGCCTGCCGCCCGGCAGCTCATTCTCGATTACGCCATCGATGCGAGAAAGGCGTCCGGCGTCGTGGCGATAGAAGCACTCCAGCGCATCGACTACTCCCATCACTTCGCGCTCGTCGAGCAATGGCAATCGCCGGCGGCAAAGCAGGCTTATGCCTCGAGCGACGCCGTCGTCAAATTTCGGAACGCGCTGGCCCCGTTGCAAAGCGCGGCCTATGACGAGCGCATTCACCACACGCTCTCGGTCGGCCCGTCCACGCCGCTATCGGCCGATGCTGTCGTGTTCGTCACCCATGTCGATGTGGTTCCGCCCGCGCTCGTGCCCGGCACCGGCAGCGTGAAAGCCTTCGTGGAGCAGGGCCGGGGCACCACGGGCAACCGCCGCTTCGATGCCTGGACCCAGACCAGCCGGCAAAATCATATGACGGTTGTCGAAACCTGGGACGCGATGGCGGCCAAGAATGCGTGGATTTCGACGGCGGTCGCCAAAACGTTCCGCGAGGGTCTGCACCCGATGAGCGGAGCCCTCTACGACGAGCGGGCTTATAAGGTTCTGCGTTGATGCTGTTTCAAAACAAAACCGCCCGGATTGGCCGGGCGGTTTTTCGTTTGGTCTATTCGCCGTTACCGAAACGTCGCGACCACCAACCGGCGCGGCGCGGCTGGCCGTTTTCCGCTGGCGCGGAAGCCGGTTCAGAAGCCGGCTGGGTCTGGGCAGCCGGTTCGGCTTGGCTGTGATCGACAGGTGCGGTCGGCGCCTCGGGCTGAGCACCGGCCGGGAAACTCACCTTCTCGCGTACGGTCGAGCGCCGCCGCGCGGTTCTTTCGGCCTCTTGAGCGGTTTCCACCTCGGAAGGCGAGCGAGCCGCCTCCTGGCCGCGATCCATATGCTGCGGCTCGGGCGAGGGTGGTGCGGATTCGGGATGGGCCGCCGCAAGCGAGGGCTCCTGCGCAGAATATCCGTCGAAATCGGCGACCGCATTTGCGGCTTCGGGTGCTTGCGTCGGTCCCAACTCGTCGGCGATCGATCCCGCAAGACCGTCGTCCGGGCCGCCGCGCCGACGGCGTCCGCCGCGACGTCCGCGACGCCGGGGCCGCCGTTCGCCACCCGCGGGCTGATCGGTGCGAACCATGCCGGGTTGGTCGTCGGATTCCTCTTCGTCGGTGTCACCTTCATCCGCGGTGGCCTCGGCGGTCGCGTCCGGGCCGGACGCGGCAGCAGCAACGTCGTTTTCGTCGCGTGCCAAACCGCCACCTTCGCGTGCTTCGCCGGAGCGGCCGCGCCGCCGTCGCCGGCGCTTGCGCTTGCGGCCATCCGCATCGCCTTCGCCGCCGCTCGCTTCGCCGACCGGTGTGTCGTCGGTCAGCCCTTCGGTCTCTTCGGTTTCCACTTCCGCTTCGACGTCGAAGGGCTCTTCGTCGTCGAACGCTTCTTCGATTTGCGGCGGGGAGGCCGCAACTTGCGCCGCCAGCA
>WNFQ01000573.1_pt1 | contig 24563 bp, 20 predicted proteins | sample 5400171 | NCBI WGS metagenome assembly WNFQ01 (sample SAMN13153356, study PRJNA577476) | soil metagenome | isolation source: 20 cm soil under Madrone tree | place: USA:California | collected 2016-06-14
AAGGAGACAATTTGTTCTGCGCTTCGATCGTCGCGCTGAAGGCCAAGACCGGAGAATATGCCTGGCACTTCCAGCAGGTGCATCACGACATCTGGGATTACGACGCGGCCAGCCCGGTCGTCCTTTTCGACACGGTGATCGATGGGCAGCCCCGCAAGGGAATCGCCGAAGCCGGCCGCACCGGCTGGGTTTACATTCTCGACCGCACCAACGGCAAACCGCTGACTGGCATCGAGGAGCGGCCGGTGCCGCAGGAGCCGAGGCAAAAGACAGCTAAAACCCAACCCTTTCCGATCGGCGACGCGGTCGTGCCGCAATGTGCCGAGCCGCTTGAGGGATACGAAAGAGCGGGATGTATATTCGAGGTCTTCTGGGAAGAGCCGACATTGGTCCAGCCGTCCGGAATCGGCGGCACGAACTGGTCGCCGATGTCGTACAACCCCGACACTGCCAGTTTCTACGTACCCGCCACGATCCGAACCAGCGCTTACTCGCGATACGATACCAAGTATACGAAGGGGAAGCGCTATGACGGCGGCACCCAAGCAGCGCCGATTGGCTCTGCGATGAGTGGTACATTTACTGCCGTCGGAGGCAACACGAACAAAATTGTTTGGCAGAAGAAGACGCCGCATCGCATTGGCGGCGGCAGCGGCTCGACCGCCACGGCCGGCGGCATAGTCCTTCGGGGCGATCCCGACGGCAACATTCTAGCCCACGATGCCAAGACCGGCGAGGTACTGTGGCAATTCCAGACCGGCTTTGGCGCGGAAGCGCCCCCTATCGTCTATGAGGTCGACGGCGACGAGTACATCGCGATCGCCGCCGGCGGCAATCAGGGGATGGGCAGCGCCTTTGGCGACGCCGTATGGACATTCTCGTTGAAGGGGCAATTGAACCCGTTATGGCCCCCGCCGCCACCGGCGACCGTCGCCGGTCCCACCGGACCCATCGCTGAGGGCGTCGACACGGTCAAGATTGGGGACAACAACATCGAGTATGCCTACTTTCCCAGACGCACCCGGGTCAAAGCGGGGACCGCGGTGACCTTCACCAATGTCGGCGACACGCCGCACACGGCGACGGCGTTTGAACACGGCAAGATCGGGAGTTGGGATACCGGAGTTCTGGCCTCGGGCGAGTCGAAGGCGGTCACTTTCAACGAGCCGGGTATCCAATACTACATTTGTGCGCCGCATCCGTGGATGTACGGGCAGATCATCGTCGAGTAACCCGGCGATATGCCTTCGCTGAAGGCTCGCCGGCTCCGTCAGCGGGCGGGGGGTTGCGCCAGGTGCATTCCGAGGAGGGGGGCAGCCGCCTCCGGGGGCAGTTTTGCGTATCCTTGGGGAACGTCGAACAGAGTCCTGTCCTGGTTGCCGATTATGACGTGGCGTAGCTCCCAGTAGATCGTCGAGCTCTTCCCGCTCTTCGGCTCGAACTTGCCATCGCATTTCATAGGAATCCCGTCACGGCTGAGCCAGAGCGAGCCGGTGATACGCCCCCCGGACACATCTTCCTCGACCGTATACTTGGTCGTCGTGATCCCGTTGACGGTCTCCTGTCCTGCCGGCTTGCGCAACAGATTGGGGTTGCCGAGGAGTGAAAACTCCTTCGGAAGGACGAACTCGACCACCGTATGGAGCTGCGGCAGGACGACGTCACCCAGCCTGCTGCCGGTACGCAAGATGAAGACCGGCTTTACCGCCGGCAAATCCTGCTCGTGCCGCTGCTCGCCCGGCATGTGCCACATCCTCCCGACGTAACGCCGCCCGTCGAGCACCAACACCCGCTCCGCGGTGAAGCCTACCCGAGCGTCGCCCAGGGTTTCCGCCCGGGATTGGGTCGCCCCCGACATCGAGAGCAAAACTGCGACCGGGAGCAAGCGGAGCATGCAGCGGGGTCGCTTCCGGCGTGATCCCGGGCGGCGCGCTCGCAGACACGGCGCGATGCGCTGGACAGCGGCGGTGCAACCCGTATCTTGGTCCGCAATCAATCGATGATGGGTGAGGCGGGCGGTCGCGATGAATGGCAGCATCAATTCGCGGGCTCTTGCATTTGAGGGTCGGCAATGAACGATACGGATGGAATGATCACGATAAAAGTCCATGCCTCGATCGCCGAGATCCCCGCCGCCGCCTGGGATGCTTGCGCCGGCGAGGAGAATCCGAGCGTCTCTCACGCGTTCCTGAACGCCCTCGAGGAGAGCGGATCGACGACGACGCGCACGGGCTGGACGCCGCAGCATCTCACGCTCGCCGGTCCAGGATCGTCCACTATCGGCGTCGTACCGCTCTACGCGAAGACCCATTCCTACGGCGAATACATCTTTGATTACGGCTGGGCGGACGCTTTCGAACGCGCCGGTGGCCGTTACTATCCGAAGTTGCTGTCAGCATCGCCATTCACGCCGGTTCCCGGACCGCGACTGATGGCCCATGCCGGCGCGCCGCCGGAGACGCGGGCGCACTTGATTGCGGCGATGATCGAGCTCGCCAAACGACGACGAATCTCCTCGCTGCACGTCAATTTCCCCGAAAGCACCGATCTGGAGGCGTTGACTGAAGCCGGATTTCTGCAACGGCTGGGTCAGCAATTCCATTGGACGAATGACGGTTTCCGCGATTTCGACGATTTTCTCGCGGCGCTGAACTCGCGAAAGCGCAAGGCAGTCAAGAAGGAACGGCGCGAGGCGCTGGCGCCAGGTCTCGAGATCGACGTTTTGACGGGAGCCGATCTGAAACCCTGTCACTGGGACGCCTTTTACGAGTTCTATATGGCAACTTCGGACCGGAAATGGGGTTCCGCCTACCTCAATCGCCGCTTCTTCGCGCTGATCGGTGAACGGATGCCCGAGAAGATCGTCCTCATTATGGCAAGACATGGGGCCAACTACGTCGCCGGGGCGTTTAACCTTCTAGGCACGAAGACAATTTACGGCCGTAACTGGGGCAGTTATGGCGACTACAAGTTCTTGCATTTCGAGTGCTGCTATTATCAGGCAATCGAATTTGCTATCGCTCATGGGCTGAAGCGCGTCGAAGCGGGTGCCCAAGGGCCGCACAAGATCCAGCGCGGCTACCTCCCGGTGCCGACCTACAGCGCACACTGGATACCCGATTCGGGGTTTCGCAGGGCAGTCGCTCAATTTCTCGCGCGCGAGCGCGAGATGGTGACAAAAAAAATCGAGCATTTGGCGGATAACTACTCTCCGTTCCGCCACGATGGCTGACCCCAGTGAAAAGGAGCTAAACCTAGTCAATTGAGACACTTGAATGGCGTTGACCCCATCGGCAGACCGGACCTCCCCCTGATCCCCCGCATCGGGTTAATCTATCGGCACGCGCCAACCATCATCGTCAACCAAAAGTCCGCGCGGCTGCCCATCTGGACCTGCCAAAGCCATGTCTCGAATGTGATGGGGGACCAATCGGTCGATTGAACCCAGCTTAGCGGCGACTGCTCAGCGCAGGATCGCGAATACTGTGTTGGCTGCCCACGCCCGGCGGCCGGCTACTCGACCAGTTCGGGTTCCTTTGGAGCCGGTGCGACCGGGCGCTCCTCGAAGGAGAAGGCGGGCGTTTCCTCCTCCGGCTTTTTGGTGACCCGCACGATGCCGCCTTTCGCCAGCCGCCCGAACAACAGCTCGTCGGCAAGCGGCTTCTTGATATGCTCCTGAATGACGCGGGCGAGCGGGCGGGCCCCAAACAGCGGATCGTAACCCTTTTCTGCAAGCCACGTACGCGCGCTCGCATCGAGTTCGATAGTGACGTTGCGGTCGGCAAGCTGCTCTTCGAGCTGGAGCACGAATTTGTCGACGACCCGCCCGATCGTCTCCGTCGACAGCGCAGCGAACGAGATCGTCGCGTCGAGTCGATTGCGGAACTCGGGGGTAAACATGCGGTTGATCGCTTCGTGATCGTCCCCCTCACGGATACCGCTGCCGAAGCCAATCGCAGCCTTTGCAAGGTCAGACGCTCCGGCATTTGTCGTCATTATCAGGATCACATTACGGAAATCGACGATCTTGCCGTTATGATCGGTCAGTTTGCCGTAATCCATGACCTGCAGCAGAATGTTGAAGAGATCGGGATGCGCCTTCTCGATCTCGTCGAGCAGAAGCACGCTGTGCGGGTGTTGGTCGATCGCGTCGGTCAACAGCCCGCCCTGGTCGAAGCCGACATAACCGGGCGGAGCGCCGATCAGCCGCGATACGGTATGCCGCTCCATGTACTCGGACATGTCGAACCGGGTGATCTCGATGCCCATGGTGCGAGAGAGCTGGCGTGCAACCTCGGTCTTGCCGACCCCGGTCGGGCCGGAGAACAAGTAAGAGCCGATCGGTTTCTCGGGATCGCGCAGACCGGCACGGGCCAGCTTGATTGCAGAAACCAGCGCCTCGATCGCCTTGTCCTGACCGAACACCATTGTCCTCAGATCGCGCTGAAGGTTCCTCAGCACCTCGCGATCGTCGCGCGACACGCTCTTTGGTGGAATCCGCGCCATCGTTGCGATGCAAGCCTCGACTTCCTTCGCCGTGATGGTCTTGCGGCGGCGGCTCTCCGGGACGAGCATCTGCGCCGCCCCCGTCTCGTCGATGACATCGATCGCCTTGTCAGGCAGCTTGCGGTCGCCGATGTAGCGATGCGACAGTTCAACCGCGGCGCGTAATGCGTCGCTCGTATAGCGCACCTTGTGATGGCGTTCGTAATAGGGTTTTAGGCCGCGCAGGATCTTGATCGAATCCTCGACCGTGGGTTCGTTGACGTCGATCTTTTGGAAACGGCGGACGAGCGCGCGATCCTTCTCGAAATAGTTGCGATATTCTTTGTAGGTAGTCGAGCCGATGCAGCGGATTACGCCCCCCGCCAGCGCCGGCTTCAGCAAGTTCGAGGCATCCATCGCCCCGCCACTTGTCGCGCCGGCGCCGATGACCGTATGGATCTCATCGATGAACAGGATGGCGCCGGGCTGTGCCTCGAGCTCGGCCAGCACCGCCTTGAGGCGTTCCTCGAAATCCCCGCGGTAGCGCGTTCCTGCGAGCAGCGCGCCCATGTCGAGCGCGTAGATCGTCGCGCTCAGCAGCACCTCGGGGACCTCACGTTGGACGATACGGCGGGCCAACCCTTCGGCGATCGCTGTTTTTCCGACACCGGGCTCGCCGACGTAAAGCGGATTGTTCTTGGCCCGCCGGCACAGTATCTGAATTGTACGCTCGACTTCAGCTTCACGCCCAATCAGCGGATCGATCCTACCGCCTTTCGCCTTCTTGTTGAGATTGACGCAATACGCGTCTAGCGCATCATGATTGCGCTTCTGCGACTTTTCGCCGCGCTCGTCCTCCTCGGCTCCTTGGACGCGCCGAGTTTCCGAGCGTCCAGGGGCCTTGGCGATGCCGTGGGAAATGTAGTTGACCGCGTCGAACCGGGTCATGTCCTGCTCTTGCAGGAAATATACGGCGTGGCTTTCGCGCTCCGCGAACATGGCGACGAGAACGTTGGCGCCGGTTACCTCCTCGCGGCCTGAAGATTGGACGTGAATCGCGGCGCGCTGCAATACGCGTTGGAAGCTCGCCGTTGGCTTGGCATCATCGCTGTGGGCGGCAACAAGGTTGGCGAGCTCGTTGTCGACATAGTTCAAAACGTCGCGACGCAGCCGCTCGAGCTCGACGCCGCAGGCACGCAGCACGGCGACAGCGTCCTGATCCTCGGTCAGCGAAAGCAGCAGATGCTCGAGCGTGGCATATTCGTGCCGGCGCTCGTTGGCGCAGGCGAGAGCCCGATGAAGGGACTTTTCGAGATTGCGTGACAACACGCCCGCCTATCCTCCTTCCAGGCCCCGGCGTAGATCGCTCGGGGCTAGTCCTTTTCCAGCGTGCACTGCAGCGGATGCTGGTGCTGCCGGGCGAAATCCATGACCTGGGTCACTTTGGTCTCGGCCACTTCGTAGGTGTAGACGCCACACACTCCCACACCCCGGCGATGTACGTGCAGCATGATGCGCGTCGCCTCCGAGCGGTTCTTGTTGAAAAACCGCTCGAGGATGTGAACGACGAATTCCATAGGGGTATAATCGTCGTTTAGCATCAACACCTTATACATCGACGGTTTCTTCGTCTTAGGCTTTGCCTTGACGACAACTCCCGTACCCGGCCCTTCCTCGCCGCGCTTTCCGTTCTCGCTCATGTCGGCCCGAGGAGATGACGCTGCTCGCTGTCCAATGATATTGGCTTTCTGCAGCTGCGCCAAAGTCTTTTCCGCGATGTCCGCCAAATGCTGATAGAGCCTTCCGAGAACCCCCTATTCACGCCGATGGGGCCGGCGCAGGAGACCGTCGATCATCGTGTCAATCGACGCGCCGCGGTGAAGAACCGCATCGACAGCGTCGCTGATCGGCATCTCGATGCCGAGCCGCTGCGCCAGTCCCGAGACAGCGGTAGCGGTCGCGACACCCTCGACGACTGAGCGACGGCCGGCGAGCGCTTCGCCAGCAACCTGCCCGCGCCCAAGCGCGAGCCCGAGCGCATAATTGCGAGATTGCGCGCTGCTGCAGGTAAGCACCAGGTCTCCGAGGCCGGATAGCCCTCTAAAGGTTTCGGCGCGGGCGCCCTTGGCGAGCCCCACCCGAACCATCTCGGCGAGACCGCGGGTGATCAGCGAGGCGCGGGCGTTCTCACCCAATCCGCGCCCGACGACGGTTCCGCACGCAATTGCGATCACGTTCTTGACGGCGCCGCCGATTTCGGCACCGGTCGGGTCGTCGGACAAGTAGGGGCGGAACCTGCCGCTCCCGAGCGCGCCGACGAAAGCGTGAGCGAGCGCCGCATCACGGCTGGCGATCGTAACCGCCGTGGGCAGGCCGCGTGCGACCTCGGCGGCGAAGGTCGGTCCCGAGAGCACCGCGACCGGCGAATTCGGCAGAAGTTCGGCAGAAACTTCCGACATCGTTCTCAGCGACTCCGCCTCGATCCCCTTCGAGCAGTGCAGCACCGGAAGCCCCGAGGGTAAGCCGGGCCGAAGCGTGAGGATCACCGCGCGCAAGAATTGCGCCGGTATGGCCAGGAGCGCCGCTTCAGCGTCGGCCGTCGCTGCGTCGATATCGCTTGTCGCGACAATTGTTGAGTCGAGTATCGCGCCCGGCAAAAGCGACGGGTTTTTGTGCCGTTCGTTGATCGCCGCCACGACAGCGCGGTCACGCGCCCATAACACCGGCATCGAGCCCGCGCGCCGAGCAACGACGCTCAGTGCCGTACCCCAAGCGCCGGCGCCGATGATCGCCAACCGTTTCACCTGTTCGACCTCGTCAGCATGCTCGCCGAGCAGCAACCCACGACGGTTGCGGCGTGACATCAAGCGGCCAGCGCGGCCGGAGCGCAGAATCGAGGCCATCGGTCAAGCCCAGGCGCAGACGCTCGATGCCCGCCCAGGCAATCATCGCGGCGTTGTCGGTACACAATTCCGGCGGCGGCGCAACAAAGCGCAGCCCGCTGTTAGCGGCGAGGGCCGCCAGGCGATGGCGCAACTGCCCGTTGGCCGCAACGCCGCCGGAAGCGACCAGGCTTTGTCCGTTTGGGTGATGGTGGCGGAACCAAGCGATAGCGTTTGCCGTTCGGTCGGCCAACGCATCGCAGATGGCGCATTCGACCGACGCTGCGAGGTCAGCCACATCGCGGGCGTCGAAAGGACCTCGTTCGCAGGTAAGCAGCCGCACGGCCGTCTTCAATCCGGAAAAAGAGAAATCGCAGCCCTGCCTGCCTTTGAGCGGGCGCGGCAACGCGAAGCGGTGGGGGTCGCCCACGCGTGCAGTCCGCTCGATCGCAGGTCCGCCGGGATAGCCGAGGCCGATCAGCTTGGCCGCCTTGTCAAACGCCTCTCCGGCGGCGTCGTCGAGCGTTGTGCCTAGGCAGACATAGCTCCCGACACCCATGCACGACAGGAGCTGGCAATGCCCGCCGGAAACCAGGAGGAGGAGATAGGGAAAGGCGACATTATGCGTCAGGCGAGCCGTCAGAGCATGCGCTTCAAGATGGTTAACTGCGATAAACGGCTTGTTGGCGGCCCATGCGATCCCCTTTGCGGTCATGGCGCCGACAATCAAACCGCCGATCAGACCAGGGCCTGCAGCAGCGGCTACGCCATCGATCTGGGCCAGCGTGACTTCGGCCTGTACAAGGGCCCGGGTGATGGCGGTATCAAGGTGATCGAGATGGGCCCGCGCCGAGATCTCCGGCACAACTCCGCCAAAGGGCGCATGCAAGACCGCTTGCCCGTAAACCTCATTTGACCGGATTCTCCTGGAGGGAGGGATCTCAGCAACAACCGCCGCGGCGGTCTCATCGCAGCTCGTCTCAATGCCGAGAACGATCATAGGGTTAAAGCAACAGCCGTCAGACCGTCCATTTCTGCAAGGTATGATGCGGCATCTGGAGGTTAGCCGGGCGCGGCAACTTCATAGGTTTTGAGCGTCTTGTCGGTGGCGGCATCGATCTCAAGCAGCTTGACGGAATACCCCCACAACGTTGCTGCATGACGCAGCACCGCGCGGCTGCTTTTTTCCTCAAGCAAAACGCCGTTATGGACGTAATGCGCAAGAATTAGGCAACGATCGCCTCTAAGATCCACATCGACGACCTGAACGTCGGGCTCGCGCCGAGACAGATCGTATTGACGAGACAAGGCGCTCCGGATCTTGCGGTATCCGAGATCGTCGTGGATTGCCTCGACGCGCAACGCGGGTTTGGTGCTGTCGTCGGCAACTTGAAACAGGCGAAAGCGTCGGATAATTGCCGGGCTCAAAAACTGCAGTACGAAGCTTTCGTCGCGGTAGTTGGCCCACGCGTCACGCAGGACACCATAGCCGTCTCCAGCCCCGGCGATGTCGGGAAACCATTCCCGGTCCTCTTCGGTCGGCTCCTCGCAGATGCGGTATATATCACTCATCATCGCAAAGCCGAGCGCATACGGGTTGAGGCCGCTGAAACGCGGATCGTCAAAATCCGGCTGGAAGACGACGCTCGAATGCGAATGTAGGAACTCCAGCATGGAACCTTCGGTGATCAACCCTTTGTCGTGTAGCCGCCGCATGATCTCGTAATGGACGAACGTGGCGCACCCTTCGTTCATCAGCTGGAGCTGTTTCTGCGGGTAGAAATATTGCGCAATCAGGCGGACGATACGAACCAACTCCCGTTGCCAATCCTCAAGTCGCGGGGCTCGCTTCTCGATCAGGTATAGCAGGTTCTCCTCGGGCAGTCCGAGCTCGCGCTCTATCTCCTGGAGACGCCCCTCCGCCGCGTCGGGATCTTCCTTGCCCTTTTCGCTGCCGGGCACAGTGCGCCACAAATCATTGTAGGTTGCTTCCGAATGCGCCCTCCACTCTTCCGCCCGGCGTTGCTCCTCGGCAAGGTTCGGTTTGGTCCGGTGAGCGTAGCGGTTGACCCCATGGTCCTTTAGCGCATGCGCAGCATCGAGAACGCGCTCTACGGCGTCGATCCCATGCCGTTCCTCGCATTTTGTGACATAGTCGCGTGCGAAACTCAGGTAATCAAGGATGCCGTTGGCATCAGTCCACTGACGGAACAGGTAGTTATTTTTAAAAAAATGGTTATGCCCGAATGCAGCATGAGCAATGACTAATGTCTGCATAGTCATGGAATTTTCTTCCATGATGTAGCAGATGCATGGGTTTGAGTTGATGACGATTTCGTATGCAAGCCCTTGTAGGCCCCTGCGGTAGAGCGTTTCATGAAAAGCAAAGCGCTTGCCGAAGCTCCAGTGACGATACATCAGCGGCAAGCCGACCGAGGCATAGGCGTCTAGCATTTGCTCGGAAGTGATAACCTCGATTTGGACGGGGTAGACGTCGAGGCCGAGATCGTCGAGGGCGATCCTCTCGACTCCATCGTAAACCTTACGGAGCCCGGTGAAGTCCCAATTGGGGCCCGAGAAGAGAGGGACTGCGGCCTCGAGCCGTGCTGCTTCAGTCAAGTGCGTGTCAGGCACGGACACCCCCTTTCGCAAACAGTTCGTGGAACACCGAAAAAATTTGCGACGGGTCACCAACCCGACGCATCGCGAAGTGCGGGTGGGCGGGCGCGACCTCGCTGTAGGCTCGCCACAGATCGCTGTCGCGCGACAACCCGGTGAGGCTGCCGCCCATCCCGTCGCCGACCTCCACATAGGCGAAATATTGGCACAGCGGGAGCACTTCCCCACCCAGCAGGGCGACGCAGCGGCCGCTGTCGGCCCCGTAATTGTCGCCGTCAGAAGCCTGTGCGGCGTAGATATTCCAGCGATCGGTGGAGTATCGCGCTCGCGCAATCTCCAGCATTTTTTCAAGTGCTGTCGAAACCACCGTTCCGCCGGTTTCCCGACTGTAAAAGAAGGTCTCCTCGTCCACCTCTTCGGCCGTGCTTGTATGACGGATAAAGACGACGTCCACATGCCGGTACCGGCGGATCAGAAACACGTGCAACAGCATGAAGAACCGCTTGGCGAGGTCTTTCATTGCCTCGGTCATCGATCCGGACACGTCCATCAGGCAGAACATTACCGCCTCGGTGTTTGGCCGAGGTACGCGCTCGAAACGGTTGTAGCGAACATCCAGCGGATCAATGTACGGAATTATCTTGCTGCGGTGCTCAAGCCGCTCGAACTCACGGGTAAGCCTGTCCGCGTCTTCCTCGGCGCCGCGGGCGCGGGCCTCCTCGATCGCCTCGCGGATGGCGGCCAGCTCCCGGGGCTTAGGCCGCCTGAGGGAGATGCGCCGGGCCATGCTGTTGCGCATTGTACGGCGAATGCTCAGATTGGCCGGATTTCCCGTGACTGTGTAACCGGCGCGCTGCAGATCGACCGCGAAGGTCTCCTTGAGGCTCTTCTTCACCAGGTCGGGCAGCTCGAGATCCTCGAAAAACATGTCGAGGAACTCTTCCTTGGACAGAGTGAACTCAAACGCATCCTCGCCAGATCCGTCCGGGCTGCCCTGCGATCCGCTTCGCCCTTCGCCGCCCGTCGGCCGCGGAATTTCGTCGCCTCTGAGATACTCTTTGTTGCCAGGGACGACGTGCTCGGTGCGGCCGGTGCGCCGGCTATGATGGAAGACCGGCTCGGTGATCCCGCGCGTCGGGATTGCAACCTTTTCACCCTGCCCGACATCGGCGACTTTGCGCTTGCGCAGCGCTTCCTGCACTGCCGATTTAACCTCGGCCCGAGCACGTCCGAGGAAGCGCTGGCGATTGCTCAGGCTCTTGCCCTTGGGATTGGGTCGGCGGTCGACGATGTTCATACTCACTATCCTCCCGGCGGCCGGTTGCCTTGCTGTTCTATCCGGCCTTGTTCACCCGCATATACCACTCGACGAGCCGGCGGACCTGCCGTTCGGTATAGCCCCGTGCCACCATGCGCTCCAGAAAATCGGCGTGCTTTTTCTCGGTCTCGGAATCCTTCTTGGAACCAAAGCTGATCACCGGCAACAGATCCTCGACCTGCGAGAACATGCGCCGCTCGATCACCTCTCGAAGCTTCTCGTACGAGGTCCAGGCTGGATTGCGGCCGGCATTGGCAGCGCGTGCCCGCAGGGCGAATTTGACGACCTCGTTGCGAAAGTCCTTCGGGTTTGCGATGCCGGCAGGCTTCTCGATCTTCGAAAGCTCTTGATTTAGCAACTCGCGGTTCATCAGCTGCCCGGTATCCGGATCCTTATAGTCGGAGTCCTCGATCCAAGCGTCGGCATAGGCAACATAGCGGTCGAAGAGATTTTGGCCATAATCGGAATAGGATTCGAGGTAGGCCTTCTGAATCTCGTGCCCGATGAACTCAGCGTAGCGCGGCGCAAGCTCCGCCTTGATAAAGTTGAGGTATTTCTTCTCGGCATCGTCCGGGAACTGCTCGCGCCAGATCGCCTGCTCGAGCACATACATCAGATGGACCGGATCGGCTGCCACTTCCTGGGTGTCGAAATTGAATGTGCTCGACAGCACCTTGAAGGCAAACCGCGTCGAGATGCCGTCCATTCCCTCGTCGACACCGGCTGCGTCCCGATATTCTTGGACCGATTTCGCGCGCGGATCGGTGTCCTTCAGGCTCTCACCATCATAAACCCGCATTTTCGAATAAAGGTTGGAGTTTTCGTGCGGCTTCAGACGCGAAAGTGTGCTAAAACGTGCGAGAATATCGAGCGTAGATGGGGCACAGGCCGCATTTGCCAGTTCGCTGTTTTGCAAGAGCTTCTCATATATCTTTCGCTCTTCGGTCGCACGCAGACAATACGGCACTTTTATCACTGATATCCGGTCGATAAACGCCTCATTGTTCCGGTTGTTCTTAAAGGTTTGCCATTCGGCCTCATTCGAGTGCGCGAGAACGATTCCCTGATAGGGGATGCCGCCGATGTTCTCGGAACCGACGTAGTTTCCTTCCTGGGTCGCCGTTAGCAAGGGGTGGAGCATCTTAATCGGCGCCTTGAACATCTCGACGAATTCCATGAGGCCCTGGCTGGTACGATTCAGGCCGCCGGAATAGGAATAGGCGTCAGGATCATTCTGGCTGAAAAATTCGAGCTTGCGGATGTCGACCTTGCCGACGAGGCTCGAGACGTCCTGGTTGTTCTCGTCGCCAGGCTCGGTCTTGGCGACGCAAATCTGCTTCAGCCGCGAAGGCTGCAGGCGGACCACAGTGAACCTGGTGATGTCGCCGCCGAACTCCTCTAGCCGTTTCACGGCCCAGGGCGAAATTGTGCCGGTCAGGCGGCGGATCGGGATGCCATAGACCTTCTCAAGCTCGGGCCCGAGCGTCACCGGGTCGAACAAACCGAGCGGGCTCTCGAAGACCGGGCTGATTTCATTCCCCGCCTTCAGCACATACACCGGCTCCTTCTCCATCAGCTGCTTCAGCCTCTCGGCGAGCGAGGATTTCCCACCGCCGACCGGCCCTAGCAGATAGATGATCTGCTTGCGCTCCTCGAGCCCCTGTGCGGCGTGCCGGAAGAAGCCGACGATGCGCTCGATCGTCTCTTCCATGCCGAAGAAGTCGGAAAACTCCGGATAGACCTTGATGGTGCGATTCATGAAGATGCGGCCAAGGCGAGGGTCCTGGCTCGTATCGACCATGACCGGCTCGCCGATCGCACGCAACATGCGCTCGGCCGCACCGGCGTAATAGGACGGATCGTCGGAGCATTTGCCGAGGTAATCCTCAAGGGAGCATTCAACCTCTCGCCGGTTGTCATACAACCGCGAATAGAGCCCGAAGATCCCGTCATCAAATCTCATATCTCACCTCAACCGCTGCCCGCGCCCATTTCGCGTTACCCTGGGGTAGAACGGCAAGCTTCGCCGGACGTTTCACCTGTCTCTTGTAATTAGTTGTAAATCCCGGCAAATTCCTGTTACTCGTGTGGATGAATATGGGGACCTGCGATTTCCGGTTATGCAAATCTCCTGCCTAACCGCGGCCCCATTCTCAGATCAGCACACGGGATCACCCGATGGCTCTCGACGCGGCCAGCTTCAATAACAACAATTTGTGGCAAGACTGCGGATGAACAAGGGGCCCAGCTGGCACGCCGCAATGACCTTTCTCGATAGGCACGCTCCGGGAGCCTACAAGATGTTGTGGAACTCAGTCAATTGCAATCATTATATATTGAATGTCGAAAAACTAAAATGGAAATGTGGGTTAATGCAGCTCATCTTTGCGCGAGGAGGGCTTTTTGACATTCGCGCGGGCGAACCACCGCCACAATTGCCGCGGCATTCTGCCGCATAACGGCAGTTTGCGACCGACAGCCGCAACCAATGGGTTTCTGCCGAGGCACCGTGGCCGCCGTCAGCGCGCTCACGGAGCGCCGGCGGACCGCGCGTTCTCCTGCTGTGCGAGCCCGGCCACCGCAGCGCGGCTCCCGTGTGATCGCCAGTTCCACGCCAGTGCCGCGGCGAGCTGGCGGGCGAGACACCCATAGCTGGCATCCGTCATGTGCAGTCCATCGGGACCGATCATCGCCATCGGAGCGAGTTGCAGATGATCCCATTCCCGCATGATCTCGAAGCGGTGAAAGAGACCGACATGGGCCCGCCGGGCCGTCTCGTTGACGATACGCTCCATCTCGCTCCACGCAGGCCGGGCCAGAACTCTCGGCGCGTACTGCAGGTCCATCAGGATCAGATCAATCCCGCGCTCCTGGATAGAGCCGACTCCACGCCAGATCGATCGTTCGTCATCGGAGAATTCATCGCGACGAAGAACTGCGTTGGTCCCCACCTGCCAGATCACCAGATCGGGGTTCAAGGCAAACACGTCCTGGCCAAAGCGGGCGATCTCTTGGCCGACATCCTCGCCACCGAGGCCACGGTTCAGAACTCGAATCTCGATATGCGGGAAGCGATCTCTCAGCTCTGCCTCGAGGCGGCTGGGATAGCTCATCGCGGGAGAACTGGCACCGGCTCCCTTTGTCGAGGACGAGCCCATGGCGACGATGGTCAGGGGCTGTTCCCTGTCGATGCGCGCGGCGCTGCGATCGAGCGCGGCATCGATCGCCGCCACTGCCAGAGGCGCCGCACAGCTCGCGGCACCGACACCCCCTTGTGGCTCGGCGGCTGCCAAGCCGGTCGCCACCAACGCCGCGGCACAGCCGGCCGCCACACGCGCAACCAAGAAACGACCGCTCATTGGATCGCAACGCGGATCGTCTCGGCGAGCTTCTTGCCGATGCACTCGTAAACGCTGGCCGCAAGGGCCGCTCGCTCATCCTTGCTGATGCTGTCGAAATTGAACACGTTCTTCTCGCTCCAATAGCGCATCATCTCAAACCGCGGGAACACATATACATCGTTTACGTCGCCGACCCGATGAAGCGCGTTCAGGTAGCGGTCAAAGTCGATGACGGTCACCGTGCTCCGGGAGAATTGCATATCGATGAGCATGATGTCGATGCTGCGCGTCTTGAGAGCATCAATGCCGCTTTGCAGCGCCGCCGCGAGCTCTTCTACTTCGACGCCGCGGACGGCGTCGGTGGTGCCCGCCTCCCAAATTACCAGCACCGGATCCTCGGCGATCACGTCGCTCGGAAATCGCTCCAACATCTGCTGTGCTGTTTGTCGGGGGACGCCCTTGTTGACCACCGTGATCGGAACGCTCGGGTACCAAAGACGAAGCGTTTCTTGTAAGCGATGAGGATAAGCGAGGTCGGCGGCGCCCGCGGCGGCGCCGGTGGTAGAGGCTCCTCCAATGGCGACGATCTTGACCGGGCCACCTGCCCGCAGCCTCTCGCTCAAATGCGGCAACGTCTCGTCGACCCGCATCAGCTCATCCGGCACTTTGCACTGCGCGCCGGCAAAGGCGTACGGCGCACAGGCGATAACAGCAACCGCCAAGGCGCCTGCCAGACGTAGCCCCCGTTGCATCAATCCGCGGCTTGAGTGTCGCTTCATCGTGGGTTTATTTCCTTGCCGGGCCGGGCACCGGCACGATCGGCGGAACTCCCCATCGCCTTATACCAGTCGATTATTTTTGCAGTAACGCACAATGCAAAAATGCCGACAGCATTAATAGCGAGTTGAATGCCGATACTCGAACGGAACTCCGTCAGCACGAAATGACCGAGTGCCGAGAGCAAGATACCGAGGCAAAATACTTCCAGCGACTGTTGGCCGCAAAGGATCACCGGCTTCGCCGCCAACGCGCGGAGAAAACCGGCGTTTGGCGACACGAGGGCAGCAACCAACACTACCGCAGCGAAGAACGGCACGAGCCGTATGGGCGACAAATTGCTCTTATTGACGGGCCACAGCTCCCTTAAGAAGAAGCCGGGAATCGGATCCCAAATCCCGTGAACGGTCCAGCTCAGCTTGACAACGAGCCCTGCTCCTGCGATCCCCACGGCAACGAACATGAGCACGCCCCGGGGGCCGAGCCGGCGCGCTCGGGTGCCCAAGCCCAGGGCGGCACCTGTCGTAAACAGCAATTGCCAGGCGAAGGGATTGAAATACCAGACATGCCCCTCCGGATAGGCGGGGACGGAAATGTTGCCGAGCTGTACGACGACATAGAGAAGGACCGATGCAGACAGGACGATAACCGGACGAAGGCGCAACCCGATCAATATTATTGGAAAAATTACTAAAAGAAGAATGTAGAGTGGCAAGATATCAAGGAAAGTCGGTTGAAATTGTAGCGTTAACGCCTTGACGATGGCAATATGTGGCTCGTCGAGGAAATCGGCGACCCGCATCTCTTCATTATACATCGGATTTTTGAAAGTTGTGACAACATAGGATACCTCAGCGATGAAGATCATGAATAAGAAGATATGAGCGACGTACAGCTGCCAAGCTCTGCGGAGCGTCTGCGCCGTCGCATAACTTGCGCCTCGCATTACGAGCGTACGACCATAGGCGAGGGCGGCCGTGTAACCCGAGATAAAGATGAAAACCTCGGCCGCGTCATAGAATTGCACCGCCTGCAGGGTGAAATAACTTAAGATGTTCTCTGGAATATGATCGATAAATATGAAGATCAGGGCTAGGCCCCGAAAAAAGTCGAGCCGGAGATCGCGCGGCTGGGGAGGCACGGCTGAGCCTTCGAACCCTGATCGCTTAGCGAAAACGCTGCATCGGAACGAGGGTAACAACAGCGTCGCCGGCCGTCGATGGAGCAAGCCGGCATCGTCGCTCTGTCGTTATCCCTTGCGGTCCTGTTACAGATCAGATATATTCCGACACGTTGAGTAACGCGGCGGGCAAGAACCTTGACCTGACCTTCTCGAAAGAGCCGGCTTCGCCGGCTCTTTGCCTTCAGGCGAGGCCTGGGAGGGCGGTGAACGACGCCTCGGTCTGACGCCGAATCTCGTCGAGCGACACGCCCGGCGCCAGCTCCGTTAACGTCATCGCGCTACCCTCGATCGTGAAGACGCCGAGATCGCTGATCACCATGTCGACCACGCCCTTGCCGGTCAGCGGCAGGGTGCAGCGGCGCAGCAATTTCGGCTCCCCTCGTGCGGTATGCTCCATCAGGACAATGACGCGTTTGACCCCGGCAACGAGATCCATCGCACCGCCCATTCCCTTCACCATGCGACCGGGAATCATCCAATTGGCGAGGTCGCCGTTCTCGGCGACCTGCATCGCACCGAGGATCGAAAGGTCGATATGGCCGCCGCGGATCATGCCGAAGGATTGTGCGCTGTCGAAATAGCTCGTCGTCGGCAATTCGGTAATCGTCTGTTTGCCGGCGTTGATCAGATCCGGATCTTCCTCGCCAGCAAACGGAAACGGCCCCATACCCAACATTCCGTTCTCGCTCTGCAGCTGCACGGTGATCCCTTCCGGGATGAAATTCGAGACGAGGGTCGGGATGCCGATTCCGAGATTGACATAAAAACCGTCTTCGAGTTCCGCCGCGGCGCGGCGCGCCATCTCATCACGTGACCAAGGCATAGGCTTGCTCCTCCTTATCAATTTTATCGATCGCCGCGCTGGCGCACGGTCCGCTGCTCGATATGCTTGGCAAATGATGCCGGGCTGACGATCCGCTGGACGAAGATACCCGGGGTGTGAATATGGTCGGGATCGATCTCGCCGGGTTCTACTATATTCTCGACCTGGGCGACGGTGATCCGTGCGGCGGTCGCCATCACCGGGTTGAAATTGCGCGCCGTCTTGCGATAGACGAGATTGCCTTCGCGGTCGGCCTTCCAGGCGTGAATGATTGCAAGGTCGGCGACGAGCCCGCGCTCCATGACGTAAGTCTCTCCATCGAAATCGCGCGTCTCCTTGCTTTCGGCGATCAGGGTCCCCACGCCGGTCTTGGTGAAGAACGCCGGGACCCCGGCACCACCGGCCCGGATCCGCTCGGCCAGCGTTCCCTGCGGATTGAATTCGAGCTCGAGCTCTCCCTTTAGATAGAGGTCGGCGAACAGTTTGTTTTCACCGACATAGGACGAAATCATCTTTTTGATCTGCCGGCTTTCGAGCAGCAGGCCGAGACCGACCCCATCTATCCCGGCATTGTTTGATATTACGGTCAACCCGTGGACGCCGGAATCCTTGATCGCCCCGATCAGCGTCTCCGGTATGCCGCAAAGGCCGAACCCCCCCGCCATGATGGTCATACCGTCTCGCAACACCCCAGCGAGTGCAGCGGCCGCGTCGGGGTAGACTTTGTTCATCGGAAGCTCCTTCCTAGGCTCGGCGAGACTTTACCCGCTTGGCGTCATTTTCGGCCAGCCGGCAGTGGAGCCAGCGCACGCAGGCCGAGTGCCAGCCGCGTCGGTGCATCAACGACGCCGCTGACGTTTATGCCCTTCTGCTTCTGAAAACGGGCTACGGCGGTGGCGGTCGAGAGACGGTAGACGCCGTCCGGCTCAACCGGCAGCTGGGCGGCAGCGAGCGCGCGTTGCACCTCCGTCACGTCGGGCCCCTGCATCGGCGGTTCGGCGGGCTTCAACTGACGCCGTTGTCCGGATGAGGGCTCGCCTTCTTCGAACCACAGGCTCACGTCGTTGCCGTTGATCATGGCCAATTTCGGCGGGGCCGATGCCATGTGGAATTTGAGCCGAGGGGAGCCGTCCGGAGCTTTGACTGCCTCGGCAAATTCCTCGAGGAACGGCAGGTATTCGACAAACGGCGTGCCGACGGCGAGTTTCGGAAGAGCGTTCCAGCCGCGCACGACAAGGTCGCCATCGGCGGTAGAACCTGCAGGCGAGAGGGGTGAACCTTTCGCTTCCGCCGTCAGTTCGGCACCGACATCCTCGGCGTCGACCGCGAGCTGGTAGATCCGACACACGGGGCTTAGCGTCGCCAAAGCGCCGAATATCTTCTGCTGTCGTTCGGCTTCGCCCCCGCTATCGGCCAGGGTGGCGGCCCGAAGCAATGCGTTCAATGCAATGGTGCTCAGGTTCTCCACCCCGACATCCAGGATCACACCGTGTGGGACAAGGCGAGCGTCCGCGATCGGCGGCGCAAGCTTGAGCCCGTCTTCGCGAACGGTGAAGCGGAAGGCCCCCGTGTCGCCGTCAAAGCCGCTTGCCCCCGCCGTAAATTCGGCTTTCGTCAGTATGGCAAGCGGCTCGCCGGGTCCGTCCCACACACTCAGCCCTTCGAGGACCGCGCTGCCCCGGATCGTGCCGAAGACCGACGGAATAGTCGGCAAAACCGCCAGCAGGCGCGCCAAGCGCGCATCGGGTGATGCCCCCCTATCTCTTTCCAGCTCTCCAAGCGTGTCGCGCAGCCGTTCGAGTTCGGCCACCTTCGGTCCAGCGGACGTTCCGCTAAAAGCAATCCGATCGATAGCTCCGCCGCTTGGTCCTTGCGCAAGGGAGAATTCCAGCTTTGTGAGCTCGAACTCGGTCGGGATACGCCACCGCCCGTCGGGCTCGGCGACGAGCTTCGACGTTATGGCCAGCGGCCCAGCGCTGATCCAGGCGCCGCTCGCGGGATGGTCGATGCGCGTCTCGGCGACCGCAACTCCCGTGGCTCGGATGCGCCCGGACTGGGGGTCGATCGCCACGTCGACGTGCCCATCGCTGATCGTGAGTTTGGTCTCGGTGCCGTTCTCGTCAGCGATTATCACGTGCTCTGGCAGCAGAACTGTGAGATCCGTGGTGTCCCTGCCATTCTGCGCTGACGTCTGCCGAACCTCGAGGTGATCCAGCGCGACGTGAAGGATATCATCGGTATGCAGCGTCAGCCTTGCGCCGGTGATGACGGCGATCAGGGTGTCACCGTCGCGTCGGATCTCGAACGGCTCGGCCCCGACCCATTCCAAGATCCCGCTTGAACCGGGTGCAAGCCCGCCGACGACCGCATCGATCTCATTCCTGAACTGTTCGAGCGCGGGGTCGGCGGCGCGGAGTGGCGATGCCGCGGCCATCACGAGCGCGATCACAGCGAGCCCCGGAGTCAAATGCCTTGGCGTCTTCATCGATCGATCTCTCTTGCGACCTCGCAGCATTCTACAGGGAGATGTCTTAAGTGGCTCCAAATCGCCAACTTTGCCCGAGCTTCCGACGGTGTCCTCCGAGCGGAAACGATAAATTGCTATAATGGTATCATACTCCGCTTTCAAGCTGCGGTCGGGGACCGGGCTCCGTGACCCACAAAGGCGAGAGGGGCGTGCTTGTAGATTCATTGCGAAACAGGAGGGCAGGGACGAGGGGGGGCCTAGCGCCCCGGTCGGCCCGCACATCCTTCGATCATCGGGGTGCGGCCGCGGTGCGTCGGCTGGGAGCCGCCAGATTTTGAGAAAGGCCTTGCATCGGCAAGGGCCCGGTCCAAAATTGGCGCGAGGCTGGGGTGCCGCTCGGTCGCACAGCATGGGCTGCGGGACCGGAACGGCTGAGATCAGACCCACTGAACCTGGTCGGGCGTGCCCGGCGAAGGGAGTCCGATATTACCGCGTCGACCATGGTAGCGCCGTCTCGCCCCAAAACCGTCGTCATCGGCGCCGGAGTGGTGGGGCTGAGCATTGCTTGGCGTTTGGCGCAGGCCGGCTGCCCGGTCACCGTCTATGACCGGGCGAAGGCTGGACGCGGCGCCAGCTGGGCGGCGGCCGGGATGCTCGCCGCCGCCGTCGAGACCGAGCCCGGAGAAGAGAAGCTGCTCGCGCTCACGCTCGAAAGTCAGAAGCTGTGGCCCCGCTTTGCGCGCGAGATCGAAGCGGCATCCGGGATCTCGATCGGCTATCGCGACGAAGGAACGGTCGTTGTTGCGCTGACCCGCGACGATGCCGAGCAGCTCCGCTTCTCCTATGAATTTCAGCGAAGCCTGGGCCTCGACATCGACTGGCTGTCGGGTGTGGAAGCACGGCGTCGCGAACCTCATTTACGACCCGGCATTTCAGGAGCGGTGCTGAGCCCAAAAGATCATCAGGTCGACAACCGTCTTCTCGGCTCCGCCCTCGCCGAGGCTGCGCGACGGGCCGGCGCCGTGCTGTACGAGCATTGCCCGGTCCGAGAGGTCGAGCTCTCCGGCGGGCGTGCTCGCGGGGTCGTTTCCGATCGTGGCAGCGATCCTGCCGATATCGTCGTTCTTGCGGCCGGTGCGTGGTCACGAGAAATTGCGGGTATCCCTGCCTCGTATCTCCCGCCCGTTCGCCCGATCAAGGGACAGATGCTGGCACTGTCCATGGATCCGGCAGCGCCCCTTGTGCGTCATGTCATCTGGCTGCCGCGGGGTTATCTGGTGCCCCGGCTGGACGGGCGGCTGATCGTTGGCGCTACCGTTGAAGAACGCGGGTTTGACGACAAAATAACGGCGGGCGGTCTGCTGGCCCTGATCGAGGGCGCCTGGCGGGCGGTACCGGCGATCGAGGAGCTGCCGGTCGCCGAAACCTGGGTGGGCTTTCGCCCTGGCTCGCGCGACGACGCGCCAATGCTTGGTCCAAGCGGGATCGACCAGTTCGTAGTCGCGACCGGACACCATCGCAATGGTATCCTACTGACGCCGATAACCGCCGCGGCGATCAGCGCCTATGTGTTGACCGGTCGGTTGCCCGAGGTCGTAACGCCGTTCGCGCCGGATCGCTTCGCCGATCCCCATCGGCCCACTGTCCGCCGCTTGGCGGACTCGGCGATCGCTTCGTAGGGAATTATGGCACGGCTGCGGGTCAACGGCGTCGAAGAGGAAATCACGGCTGGAACCGTGGCTGAGCTCCTCGCCGCGTGCGGTGTGGATCCAGCAGCTCGGTTTCTCGCCGTCGCCGTGAACGGCACGGTTGTACGCCGGTCGGAATGGCCTTCCCGGCCGCTGTTGCCCGGCGATAATGTCGAGATTGTGCGCCCGTTTTCGGGCGGCTGAGGCAACCTTTGAGGATTTCGCTCGATGACCGACCCGCTGATAATCGCCGGCGCTACGCTCTCCTCGAGGCTTTTCGTCGGCACTGCCGGTTATCCAAACCAGCAGATATTGCTCGACTGCCTCGCGGCGAGCGGGGCCGAGATCGTCACCGTCTCGATCAGGCGCATCAGCCTCGAGGGTTACGCCGAGAGCTTGGTAGACCTGCTCGGTGGTCGCTACCGGCTTCTGCCGAACACCGCCGGCTGCGCGACTGTGCGTGATGCTGTTCTGACCGCCGAGCTGGCGCGCGAGGCGCTCGAGACTAATTGGGTAAAGCTCGAATTGATCGGCGACCGCGAGACCCTCTACCCCGATGTCGAGCAGCTCGTCCGTGCGGCCGAGGAGCTGGTCGGCAGCGGGTTCATCGTTCTTCCTTATTGCAATGAAGACCCGGTGACATGTCAGAAGCTCGCCGATGTCGGGTGCGCTGCGGTTATGCCGCTGGGCTCGCTGATCGGCTCGGGCATGGGGATCGCTAATCCGGCCGCCATCGAGCTGATATGCTCGCGCAGTTCGGTCCCCGTGGTGCTCGATGCCGGCATCGGCACGGCCTCGGACGCGGCCCTGGCGATGGAGCTGGGATGCGACGCGGTTCTGGCCAACACCGCCATCGCCAAGTCGCACGACCCGTTGCGGATGGCGGCGGCGATGCGCGCCGGAGTTGAAGGGGGGCGTCTCGCGCGGCTCGCCGGCCGAATCCCGAAGCGCCGCTTCGCCGAACCGTCGAGTCCGCAACTGGGCCTCGTCGGCTCCTGATCCGGCGCTTGGTGGTGCCCGCCGCGCCAGCAGGGTATTGGCGCCGTCGCGCGGCATGATCTTCGCCCTTCCGCTGTATGACGAAAATCCGACCAAGCGCGAGCCGGTCGTCACCTACTTGCTGATCGGCCTATGCATTGGTGCGTTCCTGTGGCAGCTCGGCCAGCACGAACGTGCGGTCCTCTACAGCTACGGAATGATCCCCGCCGAGCTGTTCGGTCTTTGGCATCCTCCGCGAGCCTACCAGGGGATACCGGCATGGTCGAAGCTCCTGACCAGCATGTTCCTGCACGGCGGCTGGTTTCACCTGATCGGCAACATGCTGTTCCTTTGGATCTTCGGCAACAATGTCGAGGACGTGCTCGGGCGTGGCCGCTATCTCCTTTTCTACCTTTGCTGCGGGGTTGCGGCGGCACTGACCCAGGCGTTCTCAGACCATGGGGCGCATGCGCCGATGGTGGGCGCCAGCGGTGCCATTGCCGGTGTGCTTGGTGCATATCTGTTGATGTATCCCCAGGCCAACGTTCGCGTCTTTGTATGGATCGTGATCTTTTTCCGTCTGGTCAACGTCCCGGCGTGGATATTGCTCGGTCTGTGGTTCGGGATGCAGCTTGTGAGCGGGCTGATGCGGGCGCCGGGCACGCCGGGGGTGGCGTTCTGGGCCCATATCGGCGGCTTTCTCAGCGGCCTCATTCTCGTATCGCTGCTGCGCCCGAGCGGTGTGCCGGTGCCCCCTGGTGCCCTGGCGCGACCTCGAAGCTCGCAACGCGGCTCGGTCCCGGCGGCTGGCCGGCCACACCGGCGTCCATCGGACATCTGGGGTTGATCGCCGGGCAGTAAACCCGCGTCATGGAGTTAGCTTGTGGCTTGGCGTTGCTGGCCGCGCGACTTTCTCTAGCAGGAGGAGCCACCGTTCAACGCGGTTGCGGTTCTTTGCGAAATCATATTCGCCGTAGCGCGAACGACTGTACAAGGCAAGGCTTGAGCGGTCGGGTCCGAGTGGAACAAACTCCACCGTAATGATGTCGGGGAAACGAAATACCGGCGAATGCTGGATGTATACATAGCGCCGGGACCCGGGATCGGCGAGCGCACGCACGATCCGCTTTTCGCCTGAGATCATTTCCATCCAGTACTCGCGCAGGCGGTCCCAAGCCATGTCGAATACCGGGCTTGTGATGGCCTCGGCCGCCGCACAATAGCCGGGCGGACAGGCAAGGAAGGCGTTTTTCGGTAGCGGTGAGCGCAGCTCAGAGATCCCGACGGCCTCCCCGGGCTTGAGCCGATCCTCGGCGCCGCTCCCCATATAGATCCGTAATGCGAGCCCCAGCAGCAACACAGTAAGCCCGATTACGAGCAGCGCCGTCCTGATCCGGCGACCGACGCGCACTCCTCCTCCTCTCGCCAAGGAGAGCCTGGCTAGAGGCTCGAGCCTCACTATGACATAAGACCTTCCGCAGCAAGGAAACGAAGCGCCGTGGACAAGCATCGCGAGCGGGCAGAGGGCGACCTGATGGCCTATGCCCCGCAGGGTCTCGCCGAGGGGATATCGATTCTCGCTGCCGAACCGGTGTTTTCCGGCATCCTCGCCCATGCGGGTCCGCCGCGTTTTCGCCGCCGCCGCAATGGGTTCGGCACGCTTCTGCACATCATTCTCGAGCAGCAAGTGTCGATCGATGCCGCGGCAGCGATGCACCGAAGGCTCCTCGCGCTCTGCCGCCCGTTGGCGCCGGCCACCTTTCTTGCTCTCGACGATGCGACCCTTCGCTCCTGTGGCTTCAGCCGCCAGAAGATGGGCTATGCCCGCCATCTCGCCGAGTTGGTCGCCGGCGGCGCGTTCGATTTTGTCAGCCTCGCTCGCGCCGACGACGAGGCTGCCATGGCCCAGCTGCTGTCGCTCAAGGGCATCGGACGGTGGAGCGCCGAAGTCTATCTGATATTCGCGCTGGGGCGGCCGGATGTCTGGCCGGCCGCCGATCTT
>WNFQ01000890.1_pt1 | contig 24560 bp, 18 predicted proteins | sample 5400171 | NCBI WGS metagenome assembly WNFQ01 (sample SAMN13153356, study PRJNA577476) | soil metagenome | isolation source: 20 cm soil under Madrone tree | place: USA:California | collected 2016-06-14
CCAACGCATGTTCAAGGGCGTCAACGTCCTTGCGAATGCGGTGAAGGCGACACTCGGCCCGAAGGGCCGCAACGCGGTGCTCGAGAAGAGCTACGGCGCTCCGACCATCACGAAGGACGGTGTTTCGGTTGCGAAGGAGATTGAGCTCAAAGACAAATTCGAGAACATGGGCGCGCAGATGCTGAAGGAAGTCGCTTCCAACACCTCGGACGAAGCCGGCGACGGTACCACGACGGCGACGGTGCTTGCCCAGGCGATCATCCGTGAGGGCCTGAAGGCCGTCGCGTCCGGTCGCAACCCCATGGACATCAAACGCGGCATCGACAAGGCCGTGCTCGTCACGACGGACGAGTTGAAGCGCCTCTCAAAACCCTGTAAGGACTCCAAGGCCATCGCGCAGGTCGGTACGATCTCTGCGAATTCTGATGAGTCCATCGGCAAGACCATTGCCGATGCAATGGAGAAAGTTGGCAAGGAAGGTGTCATCACCGTCGAAGAGGGCCAAGGACTTGACAATGAACTCGAGGTGGTCGATGGCATGCAGTTCGACCGCGGCTATCTTTCCCCGTATTTCATCAACCAGCAGCAGAGTCAGACGGCCGAGTTCGAAAAGCCGTTGATTCTCTTGTGCGATAAGAAGATCTCGAATATCCGCGAGATGCTCCCGCTCCTGGAGGCGGTCGCGAAGGCGGGCCGTCCGCTGATCGTGGTCGCTGAGGACGTCGAGGGCGAGGCGCTCGCGACGCTGGTCGTCAACAACATCCGCGGCATCCTCAAGGTTGCAGCGGTGAAGGCTCCGGGCTTCGGTGATCGTCGCAAGGCGATGCTGCAGGACATCGCGACATTGACCGGCGGCACCGTGATCTCCGATGAGGTTGGCCTGTCGCTCGAGAAGGTCACCGTGAACGATCTGGGCGACGCCAAGAAGGTTGTGGTCGAGAAAGAGACCACGACCATCATCGACGGAGCCGGCAAGGCTACGGACATCAAGGCCCGCATCGAGTCGATCCGCCAGCAGGCCGAGGAAGCGACCAGCGACTACGACAAGGAGAAGCTCCAGGAGCGTGTCGCGAAGCTCTCCGGCGGTGTTGCGCTGATCAAAGTCGGTGCAGCCACCGAAATTGAGATGAAGGAGAAGAAGGCACGCGTGGAGGATGCCCTGCACGCCACCCGTGCGGCCGTCGAGGAAGGCGTGGTACCGGGTGGCGGTGTTGCGCTGATCCGTGCCCTCAAGGCGCTCGATAAGTTAGAGGGTGCCAATGAGGATCAGACGGTCGGCATCCGTATTCTCGCTCGCTCGATCGAAGAGCCCCTGCGAAATATCGTTGAGAATGCCGGCGAGGATGCGGCGGTTATCCTGAACCAGGTGAAAGCCGGCAAGGGTGCCTACGGCTACAACGCGGCGACCGGTGAGTTCGGCGACATGCTCGAAGAGGGCATTCTCGATCCAACGAAGGTGACGCGGCTTGCGCTGCAGAATGCCGCATCCGTCGCGGGCCTGTTGCTCACGACCGAGGTGATGGTTGCCGAGGCTCCGAAGGACGAAGAGCATGCCCATGGCGGCATGGGCGCCGGCGGAATGGGCGGGATGGATATGTAAGAAGGACGGACGCGCGCAGCGCGTTCAGACGGCTCTCATAAGCCGTCTTTATGCTGACGTAGCGCCCCATATTCGCGCCAAAGCTTGAGCCCCGCAGAGCGCGAAGCTTTTTTTTGGGACCCGCATTCGCCCAGCGGCCGCCCTCGCACTCGGGGCAGGGGACGTCTCGCCCGTCGCCGAGCGGACACCGAGACTCCCCTGAGGAGGCAAGTTGCTTCGGAAACCAGACAGAGTGGTGTTTCGCGCGCGTGCGGACGCGCCGCGGTTACTACCGCCAAACCCGCGGGACTGGGGTACGCTGAACTTCACCCCGCAAGATCGCGGCGTGCTGAGCGCCTTGCTTGCGGACGACGGCTGGCCTCGGGCCACGATGGATATGGCGATGCTGGAGGGTTACTTAGTCGCGTTGCTCGTGTGGCCCGTGGGTGTGCAACCCGGAACATGGCTGCCACCGATCTGGGGACAGACAGGCTGGAAAGTCCCGTCGATAATTTCCTCACCGTGCGCATACGCCGAGTTTATCGAGCTCGTAGTCGGTTTCCTGCAAGAACTCGACCGTAAGCTCGGCGCCCTCCCGCCGGATGTCGCCGCGATCCTGTCACAACGAGAGCCGTACGCGCCGGGGCGCAGCGAGCCCTCCGCGCGTTGGGCGCAGGGATTCCTGAAGGCTCTGCAACTCGGCGTGCACGGCCTTGAGTGGCGCTCCGGTTCAGCCCGATCCGCCGTGACCCACATCGCGCGACATGCATCGGCCGCTGCAACGCCGACCGCCGTCCTGCCGGTACGCATTGAGGAGCTTACGGCGGCCGTGCTGACGCTCGCCGCCGAACGCTCATCCCGCGGACCGCTCGGCGCTCTTCCGCCTAGCGGCTCTGCTCGTGTCGTGGCGAGGGCGGATGGTGGACGCCATTGAGGAGTACGGGGCGTCTGCGGTGTAATCCTGCCATCCAACCAGCGCTCCGCCATGGCAGGTCACGTGGGCTCACGAGTGATCTCGTAAGTATCGGATTTGAAATGGTGGGCGGTACTGGGATCGAATCAGTGGCCCCTGCCGTGTGGAGGAGGCCGGAAGTGCGCGCCTAATCGAGGTTCGCCCTTCGCCCTTGGTCTGAGACGAGACGTCGTCCTCGCGATAATATCGGTCTCGGAAGCCATGGGAACCTCTACGCGCGCGGACGTCATTCGGAGACTCTACGCCGCACTGCCGCAGGTGCGGGCGTGGATAGACCAGCTTCTCGAAACGCACTCAGCTAACGCACGTAAGGTCAGCACGCTTGGTTTCAACCGCCTAGCGTCCTGTTACCCAGCAGATCTACTCGAGCGGGCGCGCGTTGTATCCGTTGAACGGACGCCGCCGTTTCCTCCGGTTTCGCAATTCGGCCCCCCGGAGTTTGCGCACCTTCAGGGACGACAATTTGAGGGCATCACATTCAAGAATACCTTCTTCGTGGTGAGAGGCCGAGAGTTCGAGTCGCTGCACTTTCATGAGTTGGTTCATGTGGTTCAGTGGTCCAGGTTGGGCGTGGACAACTTTCTGATTTCATACGGTCTCGGCCTGCATCAGTTTGGTTACGAGCAGAGTCCCTTGGAGCAGATGGTCTATTCACTACAGCAGCTATTCGACCGGGGCTCGGTTCCAAATGACCTTGTGCGCGTTATCGAAGGCGGAACGGACGACGTATGGAAACAAGTAACACAAGTTGTCGGGGCACAATGAGACCGCTACGCGCTGAGAACAGCGCGCCGCCCCGGGCCGGTACACGCCATGAGCGGCGGTAAACAGGTCATGCGAAACTCGGGAGCCGCTCGTCGACGCGGGTCCCTTGAGCTTCTCAGACAGAAGATGCGCGTAATGTCCAGTGCACGAAATTGCACTGAGCAACCAGACCAAAATGCAGAAAAGTGCGGAAATCCGTTGGTCATTTGGTGCAGATTCGGTGCAGTGACTAACTCCCAGGCACTCACAGGTGCGCTTAGCAGCGCATCGCGCCACCGTAATATAGAGCATAAACTTAAGGAGTTACGCGGAGCGCCGCGGTGTCGCTCCGAGTCGCTCGGAGTAGGATGCAAGAGTTTTAATCCGCTGGTCGACGATTCGATTCCGTCACGCCCCATACTTCAAGAGCGAGTAGACACGATGGCAACTAAGAAACTGCGGCCGGTACATCCCGGCGATATCTTGCTGCACGACTTCATGCAGCCCCTGAAGCTGAGCTCCTACAGGGTGGCAAAGGAGCTTGGTGTGGCCGCTCCGACGGTCAACGAAATAGTGCGACGCCGGCGTGCGATAACGGCCGAAATGGCGTTGCGGCTGTCACGCTATTTCGGTACGAGTGCGCAACTCTGGCAGAACCTACAGACGCAGTACGACTTGGAGATTGCAGAGTGACGTCACGATTCAATTGACCGCAGCGGCCTGTGCCAACGATACTCACAATCGTCGCTGGATTTCGTGTTTGTTCTCCGGAGACTCTCACGATGAAACTGCGAGTCGTTGCGTCATGTTGTTTTAGCATACTGTCATCCGCGTGTACTGTCATCCGCGTGCTTGTGGGCTCAATCAACTGGCCCGGATGATCGCCGGATTACCGATCCAAAGTCCGTCACGTCGACCACAAATCCGAAAGCTCACCCAATTCCGATCGACGATCTCTACTTCACGCGGTCCGTGTCCAATGCTTCGTGGTCTCCGAACGGCAGGGAGTTCTTGTTCACGACAGACATGTCTGGCCGATCAAATCTGTGGAAAGTCAGCGCCGCGGGCGGCTGGCCCGTCCAGCTGATTCAGTCCGACGAGCGACAGACGCAGGGAACCTGGTCACCCGACGGCCGGTGGATCGTCTTCCAGCAGGACCTCGGGGGTAATGAACTGTGGGACATTTTCGCCGTGCCAAGCGAGGGAGGCGAGATTGTCAACCTGACGAACACTCCCGACATACGCGAAGAGTCGCCGCGCTGGTCGCCGGATGGAAAAACCATCTCGTTGAATTACAAGCCCAGGGATGGAACCGTTTACGACCTTGCGCTGCTGGAGTGGGCAACCCACAAGGTTAGTAAAGTGACGCACGAAGCGTCGCCGGATCATAGTTGGAATTCGGTGGCCTGGAGCCCGGACGGAAAAACTCTGTATGCCAACCGGTTTGAAATCAGTTTCACCGACGCCGATGTCTATGCCGTGGATGTCCGGAGCGGTAAGACGACCAATCTTACTGCCCATCAAGGCAAAGTACTGAACTTTGCCTCTTCCTTGTCGCCCGACGGGAAGACGTTGCTGATCACCTCCGATAGGAAGGGGGGATACCAAAACGTAGCGCTCCTTGATATTCCCACCAGCAAGGTCACTTGGGTCACCGACACGAAATGGGAAGCGAACTCTGGGGATTTCTCTCCCACTGGGAAATCTTTCACATACACCCTCAATGCCGACGGTCTCCCTGACGTCTACCTGGTTGATGCCTCCTCCATGCGCGCAGAAAAGCTTCCCTTAGGTGCTGGTCTGAACGCCCTTGCCGCATATCCGAACTCATTCTCTCCGTCGGGGGATCGCCTGTTGCTCTCGCACGAGAGTTCGGTTCAGCCGGGTGATTTCTGGATCTACGATATTGCGTCTCGCAGCACGCAGCGGCTCAGCCGCTCCGCGGTTGCGAGCCTTGGTTCAGCGCCTATGCCGGATTCGCAGATCGTCCATTACAAGACCTTTGATGGGAAAACCATCAGCGCGCTAATGTGGGTCCCGTTCAATTTGAACCGCGACGGCTCGAATCCCGCGTTGGTGTTGCCGCACGGCGGCCCGACAGGACAGGTTCAGGACAATTGGAGTCCACGCGTGGCTGCGCTGGTATCGCGCGGTTATATCTGTATTGCACCTAATGTCAGAGGGTCGACCGGATATGGAATCGACTTTCAGCGAGCTAATTATCAGGATTTGGGCGGAGGAGACCTGCAAGATGAGGTCTATGCTACGAAATTCCTGCAAGCCACCGGCTACGTCGCACCCAGGAAGATCGGAATCACGGGTGGCTCGTATGGGGGGTTCATGACCCTGATGGCGATCGGCAAAACTCCCGACGCCTGGACGGCTGCAGTGGAACTGTTCGGCATCATTGACTGGATGAGCATGCTCCAACATTCTGACCCGCAGCTACAACAGTATGAGAAGAGCCTGCTGGGCGATCCAGTCAAGGATAAGAAAGCCTACGACGCGGCGTCGCCCATCACGTACATTCACAATGTCATGGTTCCCCTGCTGGTCTTGCAGGGTGACAACGATCCGCGCGTACCGAAAGAAGAGGCGACCCAGGTCGTCGAGCTGCTTAAGAGGGACGGCAAGACTGTGGACGCACACTACTACCCAAACGAAGGTCATGGCTTTGAGAAACGGGAAAATCAGATCGATGCGATCCGCCGCACCGTGGACTGGTTTGACAGGTACCTGAAGAACAAGCCATGAATCCATCCGATGCCCTGCAATTTCGATGTGGTCGATTTAAGCGCCAAAGCCCGCGATGAGCACGATGACGATCCCCACCGGACAAACGTATCGCAGAGCGAGCACCAGGATTCTCCGGGAGGTAGGCGACAGGCCACTCAGCTCGCTTGCGGGCATCCGGCGTCCGATACGCCATCCCAGGAAGACGCTGACGAGCAGCGCAGACAGCGGCATCAGCAGATTGGCACTCAGGAATTCGACCAATCCGAAGAAATTCAGTCCGGCCAGGTGCGCGATGCCTCGCAACGGATGCCAGTGCGCTGCGCGGCCAAACGCCAGCACCGACCCCTGGCCGAGCAGCCAGCCGGCAGCCAGGCAGATCACTGCGGCAGTCCTGCGCGTCAATCCTGCGCGCTCTGACAGCCACGCCACCCAGGGCTCCATCATGCCCACGGAGGGCGTGAAGGCCGCCAGTGCAAGGAGTGCGAAGAACAGGGTGCCGATGACCCGTCCGCCGGGCATTTCGGCAAATGCAATCGGCAGAACCTGAAAGACGAGCTCCGGGCCACCCGCCGGATTCAGACCGTAGTGAAAGGTGAGAGGGAAAATCACTACGGTCGCAAGCAGCGACACCGCGAAGATCGAGCCGACCACCACCACCGTCGTGCGGCGCAAGGACTCGCCCGGCGGCGTATAGGCGCCGTAGGCGATCAGGATGCCGGCACTGACACCGAGCGCAAAGAGTGCCTGGCCGACCGCGCCAAGAACCACTGTCGGTGTGAGGCGGCTCAGGTCCGGAGCAAAGGCGAAGCGCAAGCCACGCTCCACGTCTCCAGTCGCGAGCGAGTAGGCGGCCAGTACCAGGAGAATCGCGAGCAATGCCGGCGCCCGCCAGCGGTTCGCCCACTCGACCCCACGATCGAGCTCGCGCGCCGACACGGCGGCTACGAGCGCGAAGAATGCCAGCTGCCACAACGACACGGCGCGCGAATCGGCGACAAACGCCTGAAACCGTGCGACGACCGCGGCGGCACCGTGCGCATAGTTGCCGGAGGCGAAGAACCATACGTACGCGAGCACCCAGCCGGCAATCATCGTGTAGTACGTGAGGATCAGGAATCCGGCGATGCAGCCGGTCCAGCCGACTATGTTCCAGCGCGTCGAGTAGCCGAACGAGGCGGCGATGGTCCCGGCCGCGGTTTGGGGCGAGCGCCTCGCCCAGCGGCCCAGTGCGATTTCGCCAATGAGTACCGGCGCGCCGAAGGCGAGGCAGGCCAGCACGAACACCGCGATGAAGACGAATCCGCCATTCGCACCGGCGAGATAGGGGAACCGCCAGACGCTCCCCAGACCCACTGCGGCACCGACGGCGCCGAACAGCAGTCCCAGGCGCGATGACCAGCGCGGGCTGTTCATGCACGCCGGGGTGGTACGCGCTTCAGGGCACGACCGCCATTACCCGCGCGGGGAACCCCGTCCCGCCCAGCGCTTTGGGCCAGGTGACAATGACGAGCGCACCCGCCTCCGGGACCTGGTCGAGGTTGGCCAGCATCTCGATCTGGTAGTGGTTGAGCCCGAGGATGTAGCTCTCGAGCGAGTAGTCCTCATGCGTCGTGGCGAGGCCCGGGTCGGTGTCGGTCGTCTCGTGACCGGAAGCTGTGATCTTGCGATCCTCATAGAGGAGCTTCAGGACCTCCTTGCTCCAGCCAGGGTAGTGGGCGGTACCCTTCGCATCCTTGTTCTGCATGGCCGCATCGTCGGGCCAGCGCTTGGACCAGTCGGTGCGCATCGCCACGAAGGCACGCTCCGGTATCCGTCCGTGCCTCGTCTCCCAGCTGTTGATGTCTTCGACCTTGAGGGTGTAGTCGGGATTTTTGGCCACCTTGTCGTGCACGTCGATGACGACCAGGGGCAGCACCATCTGCTGCAACGGAATCTGATCGATCGTGCGCAACCCCGCGTGAAAGTGCGCCGGTGCATCGATGTGCGTGCCCCATTGGCCGACGTGCGTGAACTGCTGCACCAGGAAGCCGTCTTTCTTGATGGTGTAAAGCTCGACCACCTTCTCCTCGCCAAACCCCTTCCAGTGCGGGGTCGTGGGACCAAAGGTGTGTGTGAGGTCGACGAATTTCTGGTTCGCCAGAGTGGCATATAGGTCGATCGAGCCACGCGGCGCATCCGCCGCGACCGCTGCACATGCCGCATAGCAGAGTGCGGCGACCGCGCTCGCCCATCGGACTCGAATCACTCTCACAGTCACACTCCTTCAGGGTCAGCGGCCGGGTGCCTCGGGCGAACTGCGTCCCTGGCACCACCGGCGCGCCTAGAATTTGAAGTTCACGTGCACCTTGAACCAGCGCGGCATGCCCGGGTAGAGCTGTGCCAGGCCATTGATCGAGGTGTTGTCGAAGCCCATCGTGCCGTAATGCTTGTCGGCCAGGTTTTCCAGCGAGACGCCGAGCTCGGTCTTGCCGCTCGCGGTCGTGTAGCTCGCGCGCACGTTGGCGACGCCGTATGCAGGCTGCTCGACGATCGGCAGATCCGACAGGTTGAACCAGAAGCGCGACAGGTAGTTGCCATCGAGCTGCAGCGCCGCATGACCGCGATAGAGCGGGAACGTGTAGCGAATCATCGCATTCCCGGTCCAGCGCGGTGCGTTACCGGGCGTGAAGTCCCCTGGGATCCCGTTGCCGCGCGTGTCGACGTCCTTGACGACCGCATCCACGTACGCAGCCCCGAGGCCAAAGCGCCACGACTCGTTCGGTGCCCACTCCGTTTCCAGCTCGGCGCCCACGTGCTTGGCGTCGGCGTTCACGATCAGCTGCTCGAGGCTGACCGTATAGATGAGCGCCTGGTAGTCCTTGTAGTCGTAGTAGTACGCGGCTCCGTTCACACGCAGGCGGTGCTGCAGATACTCCGACTTGAAGCCGGCCTCGTACGAGGTCAGCTTCTCCGGGCTGAAGGTCATCTTCGAGAGGTCATTGATGAAGAGCGGGAAGAGCGGCGCGGTGTAGCCGCCGCCCTTGACGCCACGGTTGACCCCGGCGTAGGCGAGGAAGTCCGGCGAGATGTGGAAGTCCAGCTGCGCCTTGCCGGTGGACAGCGTGTCGTCGCGGCTGGCCGCATAGTCGCTCGAGAGCGCCAGGCCGGAAAGCCGCGTCAGGGGGACCGTCGCTCCCGTGGTGCTGTGTGGGAAGTACTCATACGGAGACCAGGTGAAGAAGTAGTCCTTCTTGTCCTTGGTGACCCGTGCCCCGAGGGTGAGTCCGATGAGGTCGGTGAAGCGGTACTCGACCTGTCCGAAGGCGGCGTAGGAGGTGGTCTTGAGCGTGTAAGGTGAGCGCGTGGCCGGGTACGCCCCCGTGCTCGGGTCCGGAACGATGTCGCGCCCCGCGGGGTCATGCCAGTAGGGCGCCGTGCCGAACGGCCACACGCCCGGTATTCCGAAGTAAAGCGGGGTGTTGGGGTTGGTGGCGGTGTTGAACTCCTGCGCGGTAAAGAACGTCGGTCCGAGCCAGCCCTCGTAATAGTCCCCGTCGATGCGCAGGCCGTAGACGCCGGCGGTCCAGTTCAGGCGCTTGTCACCGCCGTTCAGGCGCGCTTCGAGCGACTGCTGGTTCACCTTGCTGCCGTTGAAGAACTGGAAGAGGGTGTCGGGCGAGGCGTCCGAGTCCTCCTGGTAGTCCTTGCGCAGCGAAGTGTAGTCGGCGACGACGGTGAGGGCGGCAGCGCCCAGGTCCCGGGTGTACTTCGCGGTGAGTCCGCTGCCTTTGAGCCTGGTGAAGCCGCTGATGCTGTCGCGGATCACGAACGGGCCGCTGTTCGCCAGGCCCGACGCGTTGCAGCCCGGGCAGGTGTGGTACGGGTTGTCGCTCGGTCCGGCGTAGACGTCGATGCCGGGCGCGATGTTCATGGTGGTGCGCTCTTCCCAGGAGCCCGCGTGCACGTCGGTGCGGCTGAAGCGCCCGAGCAGCAGCAGCTGCGAGTTGTCCGGCAGCTTGAACAGCAGCTGCCCGCGCAGCGCCCAGTCGTTGCCATTCTCCGCGTCGCTCGCCGCTCCGAAGGTATTCCTGAACAGCGGATCGTAGTGGTTCGACTGCAGGGAGATGCGGGCGTCGATCCCTTCGGCCAGCGCGCCGCCGAAGGCGCCCTCGACGCGCACCAGGTTGCGCTCACCGAAGGTCACGTCCATGTACCCGCCCGTCTCGTCGGTCGGGCGGCGTGAGATGAAGTGCGCAAGCCCGCCGGTCGCATTGCGGCCGAACAAGGTTCCCTGCGGTCCGCGCAGCACCTCGACGCGGTCGATGTCGAACGCCGAGAATGCCAGCCCGATCATCTGACTCACATAGACGTCATCGACGTAGATCGCCGCGGGGCTCTCCTGGTGATCGGCGAAGTCGTTCTGCACGACGCCGCGGATGGCGAGGCTGAAGGAGGAGGGGCCGTTCGGCTGCGTGAGCACCACCGCCGGCATCGCTTTCGTGATGTCGGTGGCGTTAACGACGCCCAGGTCGGTCAGGTCGGCGCCGGTGACCGCTGACAGGGAGATACCGATCTCCTGCTCGTTCTGCTCGCGCCGTTGCGCGGTGACGATGACCTCTTCGAGCCCCCCGCTGCTCGCCCCGGCCTGCTGGGCGGTCGCGCTTTGCGGGAACCCACCGGCAACCCAGGCGGCGACGGCCACCAGAATCGCTGTGGTCTGAACGTTGTAACGGGCGCGTTGACGCGTCTTCATGGTTCTTCTCCCCCACTCATGGCGAAAGCTCAGATGGACTGCAGCAGTCCCCCGTCCACGGCGATGGCCTGCCCGCTGACGTAGCCGGCCGGTTCCGACGCCAGAAATACTGCGACCGCCGCCAGGTCCTCCGGGCAGCCCAGGCGGCGCGCCGGAATCTGCGCCGCCAGTTTCGTCAGGTCGAGCTGCAGCTCCTGCAGGCGCTCGGTGTCGGTGTATCCCGGCATGAGCGCATTGACGGTGATGCCGTCCTGCGCGACCTCCTTGCTGAGGGCGTTCACCAGGCCATGCAGCCCTGCGCGCAGCGAATTGGACAGCATCAGCTTCGGCACCGGCTCGCGCGCGGCGATGGAGGTGATCACCACGATACGGCCCCAGCGGCGCGCACGCATACCCGAGAGCGCGGCCTGGATCGCCCCGACGCTGCTCATCCACAGTCCCTCAAACGCTTCCCGCCAGGCGCTGTCCTGCAGTTCAGCGAACAGGCCGGGCGGTGGTCCGCCGGTATTCACGACCAGAATGTCGACCTGCCCCAGGCGCTTCTCGGCCTCGCGCACCACTTGCGCCGCAGCTCCCGGCACGGACAGGTCGGCGACGATTCCTTCCGCGCCGAGCTCGGCGGCAGCCGCGGCGACCCGCTTGGCATTGCGTGCGCAGATCGCGACGCGCGCCCCCTCCGCCGCCAGCGCCTGCGCGACGGCCTTGCCGAGACCGCTCGAGGCACCCATGACGAGTGCGCGGCGCGTTTCGAGCGCGAGCTTCAAGTCACTTTCTCAGGTACGCGTCGGTGCCGGCCAGCCAATCCTGGCGGGGCGGACAGAATACATCCACATCGAGCGTGTCCTCGAGCGCGAATGCCCGGTGCGGCACGTTCGAGGGGATCACGAGCACCTCCCCGGCACGCGCCGTGAGCTCGCGCTCATCGTTGTCGCCAAACCAGAACTGCAGCGCCCCCGTGAGGATATAGGTCAGCTGCTCGTTCTCATGGTGGTGGCGCGGCACGTCATCGCCTTTCTTCAGATACACGTGCGCGATCATCATGCGCTCGCCCGTGATCAGGCGTCGGGTGATCGTGCCCTTGAGGGATTCCTCCGGGATGCGGTCCCAGCAATGATGGGTCACGCTGTTGAAGTTCGCGGCCATGACTGATCCTCTGTCAGGAAAACTGCGGGTCGATCGCCACGCCGAGTGCGGTGACGAGGCGGTTGGTCTCGTTCGCAAGACCGACGATGGCGAGGAGTTCCGAGTACTGCGCCTCCGTCATCCCCTTGCTGCGCGCGGCGGCGCCGTGCGATGCGATGCAGTAGAGGCAGCCGTTGGATGCGCTGACCGCGACGTACAGCAGCTCCTTCGTCAGCGGATCGAGCGCGCCGGGCCCCATCACCTGCTTGATGTTGGCCCAGATGCGCCTCAGGGTTGGCGGGTCGTGCGCGAGGACCTTCCAGAAGTTGTTGACCCAGTCGGTCTTGCGGGTCGCCATGATGTCGTCGTAGACCGCGCGCACCTCGGCGGTCGCTTCTTCGTACTCGATTGGTGGTCGCTTGGCGCTCATACCGGCCCGTGGGAACGTCAATGCCATCCGACGGCGCGAGAAACCTAGCATCGCCACAAAATGTTGTAAATACATCCCTTACATTTAAGTGAGGCCCCGTTAAAATGTAGCCGGATACCCTGGCACGGAGCATCCTTAAGGTGGGCACGGCCCCGACGCGTCGCATCGACCGCCGCCCGGCGGATGATCAAACGGGCAATCTTTCCGAGCGGGCCCACCAGAGGATCCGCTCGGAGATTCTTTTCTTCCAGCTGCCGCCGGGCAGCCGGATCTCGGAAGCCTCGCTGACCGGGCGATTTTCGTTGCGCCTGGCGGCCGTGCGGTCCGCGCTGGTGCGCCTCGCTCAGGAAGGACTCATCGAGAAGACCGATGAGCGCACGGCGAGGGTGGCGCCCCTGACGCTCAAGGACGTGCGCGATGTCTACGGGCTGCGGCTCATGCTCGAACCCAGGGCGGCAGAGCTGGCGGCGCAATTCGGCCTGGCCGCGCCGCAGCTGCGGCGCCTCCGGCAGCTCGCCGAGAGTCGCTATGAGTTCACGAACCACCGCGAGCTGGTCGAGTTCCTGAAGGCGAACCGGGAGTTCAACCTCCTCATCGCGAATCACTCGGGCAATGCCCGCCTCACGGCGGTCCTCACGCACCTGCAGGACCTCACGCTGCGGATCCTGTACGTAGGGATCCGCAGCCTCAACGTGTCGGAGTGGTTCCACACCACCCACGTGCAGATCACGGAGGCCGTCGCGCAGCGCGACGGTGCCCGCGCGGCGCAACTGTGGGAGACGGACCTGCGCTATGGCGAGCGGCTCATCTCCGATGCGCTCCTGACGCTGCCGGAGCTGAGCCAGGTCAATCTGGCCGGCGGATCGCTCAAGGCGCATAAGTGAACGCTCACTTCGCCAACCGGATGGCCAGGGTGAAGCCTTCTGCGATCCGCGAGCTGCTGCGGCTCGGCGCGCAGCCGGACATCATTTCATTTGGGGGCGGTTATCCCGATCCCGCGCTGTTTCCACTCGAGAAGCTCGCCGTGGTGTTTCAGGAGGCGATCGTCGGGCAGGGGCGCAGCGCCCTGCAGTACACCGTGTCCACCGGTATGCCGCGGCTTCGCGAGCAGCTCGCCGTGCGGATGGCCCGGGAGCGGATCCGGTGCTGCGCCGATAACGTCCTCATCCTTCAGGGCGCACAGCAGGGACTGGATCTCGTCGCGAAGATGCTCATCGACAAGGACGACACGATCGTCACCGAGAATCCGACCTTCCTCGGTGCGCTCATTGCCTTCAATCCCTACGAGCCGCGCTACCTGGCGGTCCGCACGGACGAGGAGGGAATGGACGTCGATCAGCTCGAGCATCTGCTGAAGCGGCACAGCACCCCGAAGCTGCTGTACACGATGCCGGACTTTCAGAACCCGACCGGCGTCACGCTGAGTCTGGCGCGCCGCCGCCGGCTGATCGAGCTCGCGAACCGGTTCGATCTGATCGTGCTCGAGGATACCCCGTACCGGGAGATCCGCTTTGAAGGCGAGCCGATTCCAACTCTAAAGAGCCTGGACACCGAGGAGCGCGTGATTTACCTCGGCAGCTTCTCGAAGATCCTGGCGCCGGGTCTGCGCCTGGGGTGGACCGTCGCCTCGGCCGAGCTGACCCAGGAGCTCGGGCTCCTGAAGCTCGCGGCGGACACGCAGTGCAGCACGCTGAGCATGGCCGCCACGTCGCTGTTTCTCGAGCGCTTCGACGTGGAGGCCCACATCGCGGTGATCCGCGAGACGTACCACCGCAAGAAGCAAGCCATGCTCGAGGCCATTCGCTTAAAGTTTCCACCGCACATCCGCTTCACCAATCCGCATGGCGGCATGTTCACGTGGCTGAGCTTCGAGCAGGGCTTCGACACCGCGCGTTTCCTGGCGGAGCAGGCATTGCCTCGCGCCAGGGTGGCCTACGTGCCGGGGGCGACCTTCTTCCCCGTGACCGAAGAGGCCAATCACGCGCGTTTCAGCTACACGCTGCAGGACGAGGCGGCGATTGCCAGAGGCATCGCGGCCCTCGGCGGGCTGCTCCGAAAAGCCGCGTAGCCCCTGCCGACTCTGGTTTGGCGGCTATTTCAGCATTGAAGCTAATTCCGACTTGGGCTGGAAAAACTTCGACAGCGTCCCTGTCGACGGAGCAGTCGTCGGCACAGGTAGCGGCTGTGGCATGACGATGACCGTCGAATGGGGGGGGCCCTGCCCGCTTCCATCCTGCGCAACCGCAACGGTTGTGACAGATGTCATGAGCAAAAGCGTGACGATTGTGTATTTCATACTCATTCTCCTGGAGCGCGGTGGTAGTACACGGCGCCGGCGACGTGCGTACGCGGTCTGTCGGCAACATCCCCGGATTTAGCTTCCGAGAGAAAGCGCCGCATCAGGTATCTGTCGCGGGAGACTGTTGACTCTCACTTGCGTCGTGACGAGAGATCGATCGTCAGCTGAGACGCGCGAGCTCTGCGGGACAGATAGAACGTGACCGTGGAGAACCGTTGCGACAGCGGATTGTCGGCGCGACCTACGGTCCGAAACCCAACGCGAGAGCTACGCTATGAGCCGAGTCAATATCGCGGTCGCGGTCGCGGACGACGCACGAGGTCGCATCTATGAGATCGCCGCTGCTTGTCGCGCGCTTGGCCTTCGCCACAGCGCGACGCTCGCGCGGGTCGGCGTATTGACGGGTTCGATGGAGTCCGACGACCTGGTGAGACTCTGGGCTGTTCCCGGGGTTCTGGCGATTGAGGTCGAATGCGGGTTTCGGTGGGGAACGACCGGCAGGACCCACTGACGCGCGCGAACTATGACCCTTCAGGACGCTGGCGATGCTTCTCGCAATCCGGATCGCGCATCACGGCGTTGATCGAGCTCCTCGGGCGCGGAGATTGAACGGGAACACTTCCCCCGTGCCGGGGTTTGCAGCGTCGGGCTCGATGCGAAGCAGGTAACGACCGGGTTCCAGGCGGGAGGCGTCGGCATAGCCGTGAACGTACCCGTCCGCGCCCACTTGAAGACCCGCCGCGGCGCCGACGGGCTTGGAAGCCACTCCCTCATCTTGTCGTACGAGCGTCATCCGGTAGCGGGAAGCCGTCAGGTGCGTAGCCGGCGCCGCGCGAAACTCGATCACGCCGACGGATGGCAGGTCAAGGTCAGGTATCGAACCGTCACGCACCGCGACAAATGTGAAGTGCGCGGCGACCGACGGCCCGACAGCCGGGGCGCGCGAATCGAGGGACGCTGTCAGGACCGGTAAGGGTCCCGTACTGGGTTGCAGCCGCAGGAAGAGTGCAACTCCGGCTATCCCGGCCGCTGCGAGGAGGGGTAGCCAGATCCGCGAGCCTCTGGCTCGGGTTGCGGCCTTGTCAAAATACCCCTGCGCTCGCAATTGATGCAGTCCTTCACTCAGCCGCAGCGACTGCTCCAGCTCATGCACGAGCGCGGGATCGCGCGCCAGGCGGTCTTCGAACGCGCGGTGCTCATCGTCGGACAGTCGTCCGACAATGAAGTCCTGCATCCGCTCGAAATCGCGGCCGACCTCTACCACTTCACACCTCCCTGGATAGCCGCATGACCCAGGATCAGTCCAATCGCGACCAGCGTCAGCAGATCGGCTTTCCAGAAGCCGTGGTGCTCGAGGAGCTCTCTGAACCGATTCCGGGCGCGAAAGATCACGCGATTGAAGTGCTCCTGCGATAACTTGAGCTCCTGGCAGATCTGTTCCTTCGCTTCGTCATTGAGATAGAACCGGACCAGGAGGTCGCGGTCCCGCTGAGCCGGCATTTCACCGAGCATGCGCCGCGCCGCCGCAGCCCATTGGGGGCGCCCGACCCTTTCCCACTCAAGGTCGTCCTCGGGACCCGGAAGTCCCTCCAGACCGTCGCCGCTCGACACGGCCGTCCGGTCCTTGCGGCGATGATTTCGCAGGTGATTGAGAGCCACGCGGTAGAGATACCCTCCCACGTTCTCGGGGTGGGCGATTTCTCCCCTGCGGAGTTTCTCGAGTGTCGTGACCGCGGCGTCCTGGAGGATGTCCGCGGCGACCTCCGGATCGCGAACACGCCGCAAGATCAGCGCGCGAAGACCGGGATAGTCGCGATAGACTGCCGACAGGTGCGAAACCGGGTCCGATACCGGCGCAGGCACGTCCGCTGTCGGGGGCATCGCTGCGGGTGCTGCTTGGTCGTCAACACCAATCATAGGTCGAGTATAGGCTTCAATCGCGAGATAACGCAGCCGCGGAATGACCGTCACCCTGCGGGCTGGCGTCTTCTTGCGGCGATCGTTCTGGCGAGTTGGGCGGCGAGCGGGGCCGCCGGGGCCTCCTGCAACAGTGCTCTCGGGCCTGCTGCGGTCATCGGGGGCCCCTTGAAGACCCTGGGAACCGAGCCCGCGATGGCGGGTCTTGCCGTGGCGCCGGGGCATGCCTACCTGATTGAAGTCGACGAGCGCGACAACGATGCGCTGGTTGAGATTCTCGACTCGAAGAACGAGGTCATGGCCCGAGCCGACCACCCCGAGCGACGCTCGGGAACCCGTCGGGCTGTCGTGACGGCACCGGACTCTGCCTCCCTCGGCGTGCGGGTCACCGGTAAGGAGCACGCGAACGCTGCCGGCACGGCAACCGTCCGCGCCTTCGATCTTGCGACTCTCTGGGACCGGCCCGACTGCCTGGCAATGGTGAAGGCACTCGCCGCGGCCGATGCCGACTATGCGGCGGGAGAGGAGATTTCCAGAGGCCACTCGGCTTCCCCCACCCATAGCGCACGCGATGCCTTCTTGCGGGCAGCGGAAGGGTATTCGGCTGGCGAGGGTGCGCTCGCCACGTCTGCGGATCGGCCGCTGCGTGGCCAGACGGCGCTCGCCCTGGCAGGAGTCGAGTACTTTGACCTCCAGGATTGGGCGAAAACGGCTGAGTGGGCCAAGGTGGCTGCCGAGACGCTCGGGAGCGACGATCCGTACCGACGGGCGCGCGCCGATGCACTCGCCGCGGCAGCCTGGATGGAGATCGGAGCGACCGCCCCCGCTGGACGGCCCGTGCCGGGGTATGGCGTGCGCTCGACCGACCTTCTGGTGCGCGCACGCAGCACGTTGCGACGCTTGAGTCGCTTCCACTTGCAGCGAGGCGAACGCTATGACGCCGGCTTGCAGCTTACGAACATTGCGCTGACGTATCTGGATGAAGGTCGCTACGCGGAGTGTGTGACGGCTTCTACGACCTCGAGTCGCCTGTTTGGATCTATTCACGAGACAGTGCGCCGCGCACAGGCATGGCAAAACCGGGCGCTGTGCCTGTGGGGCCTGGGACGTCTGCCGGAGGCGTTGCGCTGGTTCGAGCGCGCGCTCAGAGATATCGGCCCGGAACCCTATCCAAGAATCTACCTCGCGGCGATCAATAATACGGCGCTTGCAGACTATGCCCTCGGCCACTTCGATGAGTCGCTGCGTCTTTTTGATGGCGCGCTTGCCTTCGCAGAAAAAGTTCAGGCTCAGCGGGATGAAGCGCAGAGTCTCTACGGAATTGGTGTGAACTATTACGCGCTGGGCGACCGGGAGCGCGCGCGGGAATTCCTCGAACGCTCGCTCGCGATTCGCACGGTGGCGCTCGATGGCCGTGGACGCATGGCGACTCTGCGGGCGCTTGCGACCATCGACGCCGAGCAGGGGAGGGTGGACGACGCGATAGCCTCTGATCGGGAGGCGCTCGCCCTTGCGGTCGCTCCGTCTGCGATCGAGCGCATCAGGATTCAACTCGCGGCCCACACCGCCGCCGCCGGCCACCCCGTGGAGGCGAAAGCGCAGCTCGATGAAGTGATCTCGACCGGCGCGAGGGTCGATCCGCTCATCCACGCAGAAGCGCTCCTGCAGCGCGCGGTGCTGCTTCGCGAGATGGGTCAGCCCCGCGAGGCCCTGGCGGACCTCGCGGTCGCTCGACCGCGTCTGCACAGGCTTGGCAGCGTCACTGAAGAGTTTGAGGCAAACCTCGAGCTCGCTCGGACGCTTCGATTGCGGGGGCAACCGCACGGGGCTCTCGCGGCCGTCGAACGCGCCCTGGGACAATCCGACGCCGTCCGCCTTCAGACCGCGAATCCCGAGCTGCGTTCACAGCTGCAAACACCATTGCGACCGGCCTACGACCTCAAGATTGAGTTGCTGCGGGCCCGTTACGAGGTCGCCTCGGCGGCGGGTCGGAAGGACGAGGCCAACACGGTGGCAGCGGCCGCGTTCGCGACCGCAGATGCATCCCGCGCGCATTCGTTCGCCGACGTCGCCGCCCAGAAATACTCACCTGCCGTACGACATGCACTCGCAGCTGAATTTCGTCGGCGCGAGGAGCTCTATCGTGAGCTGTCGGCGCGCCGGTTCGCCCTCGAGGCCCGGCTGGACCGCTCGGGCTCGGGGGACCCACGGGCGAGGCATCTGATGCATGACATTGCCGAGCTGGAGCGCGAGGCGGACGCGGTCAACACCCTCATCGCGACCCGCGCCACGCCCGTCGGAGGACCTCCACGAGGGGGGAGCGAGCGGGCGAGTCTCGCGCCCCTTCCCGCCGATACGGTGCTCGTGTCGTACTGGCTCGGATCCGAATCTGCTTACGCTTGGGTGGTCTCGCCGACTGAAATTCGCTGGGCGCAGTTGCCGTCGCCGCCGGCGATCGCGGAGAAGGTCGCCGCGTTTCACCGCTCGCTGACGCGGCTCATCGATATGCCCCTCGAGCGCCGGCTCCAGGACGCCCGCGCCCTGTACGAGCTGATCATCCGGCCGATCGAGCCGTGGCTGTCCGGCGTGCGGCAATGGGTGCTCATTCCGGACGGCGCCCTCGACTTTGTCCCCTTCGCAGCGCTCCGAGGCGCGGACGCTAAGTCGGAGTCGTTTGTTGCAATGCAGCATGATGTCGCTTCCACACCGGCCGCGTGGATGCTGGACACCCGTGGGACGCGGGCAGAGCCACACGAGCGCCGCGGCCTGCTGCTCGTCGCCGATCCGGTGTATCAGGCGGATGATCCGCGGCTCGCGGCGCTCGGGAAAGCGGCCCCGACGACGCAAGCTTCGACCCGGCGAGCGCTCGACCCCGCCCGCCGCGACTATCGGCGCCTTGCGTTTACCGCGCAGGAGGCCGCGCAGATCCTGGCCGAATTTCCGCCGGCGCAGGTCGATCAATTGGTCGGGCTCAACGCCACGCGCGAGCGCCTGCTCTCTCTTGACTGGTCGAAATACCGGTTCATCCATATCGCCACGCACGGCATCGTGGATGCGCAGGTTCCCCAGCTATCCGCGTTGATTCTCGGCTCGTACGACGCCAGCGGAAACGTCGTCGACGGTGCGGTGCGGGTGGCGGACCTGTCGCTCCAGACCCTCAAGGCGGACGTTGCGGTGTTCAGCGCGTGCGACACCGCCCTCGGCAGGGAAGTGCCCAGCGAGGGCCTGGTCGGCATCAGCTCAACCGTGCTTGCCCGGGGAGCGCGCGCGGTGGTGGCCTCCCTTTGGCCTGTCTCGGATGAGATTGGCGCTCGACTCATGACAGAGTTCTATCGACACCTGCTGCACGACTCGATGAGCGCACCCGGGGCACTGGGCGCGGCAATGCGATCGGTCGTGTCGCGCGACGGGTCTGCGGATCCGGCGCTTTGGGCTGCGTTTCAGGTTTCAGTGGTTGCGCTCGGGCCGGGCCTGCCGACACGCAACGCCGGAACAGCCGAGGTTCCAACGACAACAAGGCCCGGGGGAGCTCCCTCGCGTGGCTCGAGCTTAGCCAAAGGAGGCCATTTCCATGGAGACGCGGCGGTTGCGCACCATCCAGCAGCCCTCCCATATAGAGAGACTGCTGGAGGCTCTTGTCTCACGCGCAAATCTCTTGCCGAAAGACGGTTATCAGATTCGGGACCCCAGCGCGCTGCCACCGCAGCTGCAGGCGCTCATAACCCAGGCCACTCAGGAGGGACGAGTCTGGGGCTGTTGGGTCAATAGCTTCGAGACCTGCCTGTTCACCTGCGAGATGTCGCTCCCCCGGTCCCGCGAGCGCGGAGTACCCGTGCTGCTGGTGAATCGGTACGGCGAGAGCGGCGAGCTCCAGGATGCCGGATCCTGGACGAGTGATCCGGAGGGGAAGTGGCAACGGTGCGCGGATTGACTCATCTCAGCGGCCCAGGATGAGCACCATCAGCATCGGGGGGGCCGAACGTCCCCTCGCCGTTGCGGATGTCGGATGGATCGGACGAGCGTTCGAGGCGCACGAGCACACCGGCGAGCTGCCCTGCGTGCGAGTCAGGATACGAGGCGGGAACGTCGACCTGACTCTTCAGACCCTGAATTGCACAGCGCACACCGGGGGTGGTGGCCGGCCTCCGAGTCATGAGGAGGCGGAAATTTCCAGACAGTGGAACATGGAGGGACTCAGCAGCACGCGTTTTAGCGCGCGTCAGGTCGCAGACTTCGTCGATCGCCTCAAGCACCTTCTGCGCTGAGCGCACCGACTTGAACCCCGATGCATGGTCCATGCATGATCTGTGTATGGCTACCAAGACCATCTCCATCGAAATCGATGCCTAAGAGCTGTACTAACCGCCCAGCGTCGGCGGGCAGCGGCGATCAGCATCATGACGCTCGGAGAGTTTGCGGAAGGGTTTACCGATCCAAAGCCTTTGCTGCAATTCCTGGCGCCCTTGCGCTCGTCCAGCTCTCTAGCGCCATTGCGTGGCGGACGGCCACGCTTGAAGGCTCGCTCGCCCGCAGACTGGGAAAAAACGACGCGTGGATCGCCGCAACCGCACTGTCCTGTGAGGCGACTTTGGTCGCCCGTGAGAAGGCGTTCGAGCGAGTACCTCGACTTGATTATCTGACTTTTTAGGCGGGGGACGATTCTGTATCCCACAAGCCGCACGCTTGTGGGATAGCGGTTTCCCGGCGCGGTCGAGGACGCATTGACTGCAGTTCCCAAGAGCGCTGGACGGCATGTTCGGCGTGCAGCAGCGGGGCTCGTGCGCTGTCTGCCGGCTGCTGCCGAGAGCACCTGGGAAGCGCTGAAATAAGCCGAGGCACACATGCGCAAATTAACAATCAGGATTTGGGGTGTGTTGGCGATCGTGAGCGGGCCCATCGCCGCGGCGGGCGATCCGCACGCCTTGTCCGAAGGCCGTCAGGTGTTGCCCCGCACGCTCGTGCCGACTCGCTACGAGCTGAGCCTGATCCCCAATGCAGAGGCGTTGACGTTCAAGGGTGTAGTGCAAATCACTGGCGACGCACCGGCCGGTGGCCGACAGATGGTGGTGAACGCCAAGGGACTCACGTTCGACGAGGTGCGCCTGGATGGTCAACTGGGTGGCGCGGTCACGTTGGACGAAAAGTTGGGCCGGGCGGCGATCGCTTTTCCTTCCGCATTCGCGCCCGGGCGTCACACGCTGTCGATCGCATATCACGGGCCGATTACCAAGGGAACCATCGGTTTCTTTGCGATGGACTACGACACTCCATCCGGCAAGCGCCGCACGCTGGCCACCAACTTCGAGCCTGCCGATGCGCGCGCTCTGCTGCCGTGCTGGGATGAACCGGCCCTCAAGGCCGTTTTCGCCATCTCCGTGACGGCCCCCGCCGACCAGATGGCCGTATCGAACATGCCGGTTGCAGCCATCGCCCCGATGGAAGGCGGCCTGCGGCTCGTGCGCTTCGCCGAGACACCCCGCATGTCGACCTATCTTCTGTTTCTGGGTATCGGAGATTTTGAGCGCGTCCACCGGGAGGTAGACGGCGTCGACGTGGGCGTAGTGTTCAAGCGCGGAGACGCGGGCAAGGCTGCCTATGCACTCGAGGAGGCAGTCGCCTTGCTTCACTACTACAACGGCTATTTTGGCGTACGCTTTCCTTTGCCCAAGCTCGACTTGATTGCCGCTCCCGGGGAGATAACCGGCAGCTCCATGGAAAACTGGGGTGCCATCTTCTATTCTCAGGACGATCTTCTTTTTGATCCTGCAGCATCCACCGAGCGCGAGCGGCAACGAGTCTTTCTCGTTGTCAGCCACGAGATGGCCCATCAGTGGTTCGGGGACCTCGTCACCATGGCATGGTGGGACAATCTGTGGCTCAACGAAGGCTTCGCCAGGTGGATGCAGACGCACGCCGCGGACGCACTGCATCCTGAGTGGAACACCGGTCTGCAGGCCGCGCGCATCTACGAGAGTGGCAAGCGTGCGGATGCTCGAGTCTCTACCCATCCCGTGCTGCAGCCAGTCGTGAGTGCCGAGCAGGCCGCTCAGGCCTTCGACAGTATTACCTATAACAAGGGCGCGGCAGTCATCACCATGCTCGAGGCCTATGTAGGTGCCAACGCCTTCCGTGACGGCGTGCGCGAATACATGCGCAAGCACGCATTTGGCAATACGGTGGATAGCGACCTGTGGCGCGAGATTCAGGCCGTTGCGGGTAAACCGGTTCTCGACATCGAGCACGATTTCACACGCCAGGCGGGCGTGCCGCTGGTGCGCATCGAGCCCGCCGGAAGGCAATCGCGGCTGATAGCCGCGCAATTTGCTGAAGATCCGGACAGCCTCAAGGGCGCACCGGAAAACCGGTGGCATCTGCCGCTGACAATTCAGGCGCCCGGGCACGCACCTGCAACCATCGTCCTGACCGGTAAAGCAACCGTGCAGGGCACGGCACCGCTGCTCAATGCCGGCGGCACTGCCTATGCCCGCGTAGCGTACCGCTCCGCGGACGCAGCGGCCCTGGCTGATCGTATCGCGCAACTGACGCCCATAGATCAGGTCACTCTCATGAACGACGCTTGGGCGCTCGGAGAGTCCGGCTACGCCCCAGCGCAAAACCTGATGACCTTCGTATCCAGATTGCCGGCAGATGCCGACCCGGTCGTGTGGGACCGCGTCGTGACACTGTTGGTAACACTGGACCGGGCATACGGGGAGGATCCGGCCCGGAGCGCCTTCCGCAGGCAGGCTCTCAGGCTATTGGAGCCGGTCGCCCGCGCCATCGGTACGGTGCCTCGGGCCGGTGAGAGCCCCAACGCACAGTCTCTGCGTTCGCGCCTGTGGTCGGCGCAGGTCCGTTTCGGTGATGACGAAGCCTTGTCGCGCGCCAAACGAATTTTTGCCGCTGGCCAAGGCTCCATTGCCGACCAGCGCGCCGCGCTCGATATCATCGGCCTGGCCGCGGACGGAGGCACCTTCGATGCGCTGCTGGCACGCGCGAAGGCGGTTCAGGATCCGCTGGGCAAGATCCGAATCCTGCGCGCGATGGCGTTGGCAACCGAACCGAGTCTGTCGGCGCGCATGGTGGAGATCGCGCTGGGACCGGATGCGCCCGCGGGCTCCAGTGGCGAGCTGCTCGCGATTGCCGGCGACGAAAACCCTGATTCCGTATGGCGGGCGCTCGCCCCCCACCTGGCGAAGGGCCAGTTACCGATAGATCAAATGGAGCGCTGGTATGTCATTCCGGGCATCGCGGCCGCCTCCGCCGACCCGACTCGAATTGACGACGTGCGTCACTACGGCGAGCAGGACATGCCGGCAGACGCGCGTCGTCCAGTCGACGCTGCGGTAGCCTCGATCAAGCTGAACGAGAGAGTGAAGGCAGGCGCGCTTGCCGACATCGATCGCTGGATCGCAAGCCACGCCCGCTGACTGAAGCTCCCGATCCTGGTTATTTCGTTCGCCGCAGATCGCCGGGTTCCCTGGCCGAGTCGATCTTCACGGTTTGCGCTGCAGGGCCCCGCATCCTTAGCTGCAGCACCTCACTGCCAAGCGCGATTGGGTTTCCCGGCGCCACGGGCGTAGGCAAGGAGATGCGCGTTCCGTTGACAAAAGTGCCGTTCGTGCTATCGAGATCCTCGATTGTTGCCGTACCGGAAACCACGGTAATACGCGCATGTCGTCGCGAAACAGTGCTCGCATCAATGACAAGCGAGCAATCGGCATCCCGCCCGGCAATGTACTCACCATCCGGGAGGGGCAGAGCCTGCCTCTTCCAGATGATCTCGATCGTGGCAGGTGCTGCGCCTGCAGCGGGCAGACTGGTTACGCTGGCGCAAAACGCATAGCCGGTTTTGTAGACCGTCCGAATGATATGCGAGTCGCGCGGAGTATCTCCCAGCACCGCCCGCAGCTCCGATACCAGACGGGTCAGGCTTGTGCGTGCGACGTAAACCTCTGGCCAGAGAAACTCGTCGAGCTCGTTGTTTGTGACGACCGCTGGTCTACGCCTGATCAATACGTCCAGCAG
>WNFQ01000574.1_pt1 | contig 24559 bp, 24 predicted proteins | sample 5400171 | NCBI WGS metagenome assembly WNFQ01 (sample SAMN13153356, study PRJNA577476) | soil metagenome | isolation source: 20 cm soil under Madrone tree | place: USA:California | collected 2016-06-14
GCCATCGAGTTGCCAATCTTCAATCAAGGGCAGGCGCGGATCGCCAGGGGTGAAGCGACTTTAAGGCAGTCCCAGGACAAGTTTGAAGCATTGGCAGTTGACGTTCGCTCTCAGATAAGAGAGCTGCGGGACGAGCTCACCAGCAAAAGGGAGATCGCTCGTTTCTATAAAGACGAGCTTTTGCCTGGCCAGCGTCGAATCCTCAACGAAAGCCTCATTCAATATAACGCGATGGAGATTGAGAATTTTGAGCTCTTTAGCACAAAAGCCGAAGAGGCACGTACCGAGCGCGAATACCTTGAGGCAGTCAGAGATTACTGGATTACACGAGCGGAACTCGAACGGGCTGTCGGCGGTAATTTGAATCCGCGCCAACCGGCAGACGGCAAATCCCAACCTGTTCTAAATGCAACGCTGCCAAGGCCAGCCAAAAATAATTAACCAATAAGAAAAAAGTTATGATATCTCGCCGCAAGTTCTTCTCTAACGCAGTTGTTACTGCAGGCGCGGCTGCGCTCGGCGCTACTTCCGTACAAGGAGCGGAGCCTGCTAGACAACCGCTCGAAAATCCTGAGAAAATCAAGGGAAACGCTCAATCTGATCAGCAGGACTATCCTCCGGGTGAACCCGGCAAAGATTATACTCCAGTCATCACACCGAACGGATCGACGCTGCCCTGTAAAGTGGTGGGAGGCATCAAAGTATTCCATCTAATCGCTGAAGAAGTTGATCACGAATTTGCGCCGGGCCTTCGCGCCTACTGTTGGGGATTCAATGGCCAGGTTCATGGCCCAACCATTGAAGCCGTGGAGGGGGATCAGGTGCGCATATACGTAACGAACAAGCTTCCGGAAAATACCAGTATTCACTGGCATGGTCTGCTTGTGCCATCGGGTATGGATGGAGTGGCGGGCCTGAGCCAGAAAAATATCGGTCCCGGCAAGACCTATAAATACGAGTTTAAACTTAGGCAGCACGGAACATACATGTACCACTCTCACTCCGACGAGATGACCCAGATAGCACTTGGAATGATGGGGATGTTTATCATTCATCCGCGAACTCCAACCGGTCCGAAGGCGGATCGAGATTTCGCTCTAATGTCGAGTGAATGGAGGATCGATGTCGGCACCAGGCGGCCCGTTCCGATTGAAATGACGAATTTCAGTATCTTTACGTTTAATGGTCGCGCGTTTCCAGGTACTGCCCCCTTAGTGGCCAAATACGGAGATCGGGTAAGAATCCGATTCGGAAATTTAAGTCCGATGGACCATCATCCGATCCATCTTCACGGGTTCTACTGGAAGATCACTGAAATGGACGGCTTACCAATCCCAGAGGCAGCGCAGCAGCCCGGGAACACGGTCCTGGTCGCAGTCGGTCAAACCCGAACCGTGGAGTTTATTGCGGATAATCCCGGCGATTGGGCGATGCACTGCCATATGACACACCACACAATGAATCAGATGGGGCATAACGTACCAAATCTAATCGGGGTACGCCCAGGCCAGCTCGACAAAAAAGTAAGCAAATTACTCCCCGGTTATATGGCGATGGGCGAGAGCGGCATGGCTGACATGGGCGAAATGGGCATGCCGGTCCCGCGCAACAGTATTCCGATGGTCGGCATGCAGGGTAAGCACGACTACATTGATATGGGTGGTATGTTCACCATCGTGAAGGTCCGGGAAAACCTGACGAGTTATGATGACCCGGGCTGGTACGAGAATCCGCCCGGGACCTTGGCAAGTCTAGCCAGCAACGAGGAATTACAACGCGATTTAGGCGAAGTTCCAGAGGCTAAGCCAATGGATAAGGACATGCAGATGGACCATATGAACATGCATCATGGCTAGATGCGACAGACATCGATCATCCTGAGTCAGGTTCACGCCACGAGATCAACCATTTTCGAACACACAAACGATCGCTTCATTCAATTTTGACGAAAAACGGCTTATCGAATCCGTCTAACTTAGAAACATAATCGTCTGGACCAGAACCATCCCATGAAAAAACCAGTGATAGTCTTGTTGACCGCGGCGTTTACCCTTAGTGCCTTCGCAGCCGACCCGAACCCATCAGCGAGCGCAAGCGCGGCGCCATCCGCACAAACCTCCCAGAAAGCCGCCAACACAGTCTGCCCGGTCTCCGGTGATAAGGTGGGTGACGTTGGAAAACCGGTTTACACGCAATACAAGGGTCAGACGATTGCGTTCTGCTGCAAAGATTGCCTGAAGAAGTTCAATAAGAACCCGGACAAATATGGGCCGCTGGCGCTCAAGAATCAGTCGGCAAATGAAGAAATGGAATAGCGCCGTTGGTCGGGCGAGGCCGGTAGGGCAAGGCTCCTGCCGAGCCGAACGCCCTACCAATCACCAATCACCAATCACCGATTACTGATTACTGATTACTGATTACTCATTCACCTAACGGTAGACGCGCTCCACCCGCTTGGTAATGCCGGTAAATATTTCCCAGGTGATCGTTCCTGCTTTCGCGGCGAGCTCAGAGGCCAGGATCGTCTCCTCACCCTGAGAGCCCACCAGGATCGCTTCTTCGCCAACGTTCACCCTTTCGAGATGCGAAACGTCGACCATGACTTGGTCCATGGTGACTCGGCCAAGGAGCGGACAGCGCCGTCCGCGGATGAGCACTTCAGCCTTCTGGCCTGACAAATGTCGCTGATACCCGTCCCCGTAACCAGCGGCTAACGTCGCAATGCGCGTCGCACGCTCCGTGATAAACGTTCGCCCATAGCTGATGCTCCGCCCGGCTCCGACCTTGCGCACCAGAATAACGCGGGTCTTCCAGGTCAATGCCGGTCGGAACCGCGGTTGGAATTCCGGCAGCGGCGAGATCCCGTAGAGGGTTAGCCCGGCGCGTACGATGTCGCCCAGTCGAGCAAACCTTCCAAACTGCAGGACACCGGCGCTATTGAGGATCGTCATACTATTTGGTGACAATTTTTCCATCTGAGAGCGCGCCCGCTCGAGCTGATGCAAAGTATAAACGGGATCTTCATCTGCGACTGGTAGGTGCGTCGAGATCGCTTCGACGCGCAGATTCTTCATCGCCTGAATCAATCGAAGCTCAGCGATCGCTTCTTCTTCCCACAAACCAATTCGGCCCATGCCGGTATCAGTGACGAAATGGATCGGTAAGGGCGGCTCTTTGGTCGCTTCGGCATAACCGCTCGCTTCTTCCGCAGTAGAGACCGTCGGAACGAATCGGTGGTCGGCAATTCCCGCGCGTTCCTCCGGCAACGCCGGACCAAGAATCATGACCGGCAGGTGGACGCCAACCGCTCGAATCCGCCGTGCCTCGATTAAATTTGCGACGCCTAGGAGCTCGACCTTATCCGCTATCCGTTGAGCGATCACCTCCAGACCATGTCCATATCCATCGGCCTTGATCACCGAGGCAATTTTTACGCCGGGCCGGAGGAAACTGCGCAGTGTTTCGATGTTGTCTCGCAAAGCGGCGACTTCAATTTCTACCCAGCAACGATTCGGCAAATTCATGTACGAATTATCAATCAAACTTCAAAGACGATGTGGTTGCCACCAGAGAAAAACGGTTATTCCCAGTAATACTACATTGCGAACGAGCGGCCAGAACGTACCAGTTGACTGCCAGAGCCGGCCAAAACAACCACAATCGATGCTCAAGCCGCGCAGCATAGCACTCAATAGAGCGAGGCTGAAGACGATCAACAAAGCAGTGACCCACGCCAGAGCTCCACGCGAAAGCCAGCGGGTAAGCAGACTGATTCCAACACAAACTTCCAGCCATGGAAGCAAAAGCGCGAGCAGAGCACAGCTCCACCAAGGAATTAGTTGATATCGGTCGATCTCCACAGCAAATGCCGCCGGGTCGAAAAGCTTAAGCCCGCCAGCAACCACAAATAACCCAGCGAGTACAACGCGTAGCCCCAGAGCTAGCAGCCCTTGGGACCTGGAATTAAGCAGCAGTGTCATCGGGTGGATTTCCAGGCCTCCCATCCACCCTTCAAGTAATAGACCGGATCCACACCGCTGCGCCGGAGACGATCCGCAATTTCTCGGCTGGTGTCGCAGCTCGCTGCACTACAATAGACCACTGCCTTCTCCGTAGGCCGCCATCCGTCAAGAAAATGGGGGAACTGTTCCGACCAATTATCCGGATTGAGCGATACTGCACCCGGGATGTGCTCCACTTCGTAGTCCGATTCCGGCCTGGCATCGACCCACAGTATGGGCTCTTTCCAATCCTGTACCTCTGGCAGACTGATTTCACCCGGCGCCACGGCTCGATCAGGAAAGGACGGCTTTTTCGGATGTACTGCGGCGCTCAGACCCGCCAACGCGAGGGCGGCAAAAAATATAACCAAAGCTTGCCCGCCCGATTTCATTTGTTACTGCACCCGGACATACTCGTAATAGGTCTGCGGGTTCTCTGGAGGGTAATCTGTTTTTATCAATAAAGTAGCGCTCTGAGGGCGCTTGGTTTCATTCGGTGTTACGCTCACTTCGAGCTCTTTTCCGGGAGTAATCGGATTCACCACGAAATGGATGTCCGGATTATCCGATTCAACGCCGAGCACCTTGGCCGAGAATCCTTCCCCAATTGCGACACGGAATTTCTTGGTATCCACCGGTTCTCCGACTTTCCAAAACACGAACTCCGGCTGAAGAATGACCGCTTGAGGGATATCGACGATCAAGCGAAGTAAGGTTGGTTGATTAGGCGAATCTGACGTGGTCACGGCGATAGTTTTCTCTTGGTGACCAGTGTGGCTTCCAAATGTAAACCGGGCTTGAATGTCCCCCGCTTCGCCAGGAGCAAACTGGTCTTTCGCTAGCGCGGCCGTCGTACACCCGCAAGAAGTGTGTACATTAACGATCTTGATTGCGGACGCGCCTGAATTGACAAAATGAAACTGGGCGACCGCTTCTTTGTCGCCGGGCTTTGCCTTCTGATCTTGCTCCAGAGCATCCCAATGCAATTGGGCAAATACACGTGGGGCGAACAACAAACTGGCGAGGAGGATTAATCGCATCACAGCAAATCCAGATTAAAGCGCAAAATCGCGAAATAGCTAACCGGCTTTGGCCAGGAATTTTGGATTGGACAGGTAGGGCGGTCCGTCCCTGTACGGATCGCCGTGACGCGGCGTCTATCGAGTCCTGGCGGTGCGGGACGGAACCGCCCTACCTCTCGCGTTCCGAAATCTGGGTTCACTATTGGCTATTGACCATTTCCGGGGCTACAATTTACGGCGAATGTACCAGATCGTCTTTAATGAGATTAGCGCTGCGGAATTGGCTAAGATCCCGAAGGAAGTACAGCTAGAGCTGCTGGCCGAATTTCAGTTCCTTCCCGACAATTTGGATCATTTGGACTCTAAAGCATTCGGCGTGATCGAGCGCGAAGGGACAAAACTCTATCGTTATCGCGCCAACGATTATCGGATCTACTTCCAACGCAGCCCGGAAGGTATCGTCGTGCACCGCGTCCTCCATAAAAACACGATTCGCGATTTCCTGTTCCGATCCAAGTTGCCTCTTGCCGAGGATGAACAACTCGAAAAGAGTTCCAGCTTTTGGAAATTGATTGAAGAGGGCGAGCGAACCAAACGGGAGAGATAGGAATGCTTTCCTGTAAGCATTGACTTGCTCTTACGGCCCTTCGGGCCAGCAAGAATCGGTCGAAAACTCGCCCAACCAGCGGAGAACTGCCTCAGCTTCCAACTTCTAGATTCTGGATCCGCTTTGCTTTGGTCGCCTTTCAGTGTACGCAAGGAGATGGATTTCTTTGCTTCGGTTCTGACCGACGAGTCGTTCCGCGCCAACTGTTTTCCCATTGTCAGAAATAAGATCTTCATGGCCCACGCTGCGGTGACAGTGCTACCGCTGGCCGTCGCGGAGGCAATCAGTAACTACGTTAAGAAATCAGCGGAAGAATTCCCCGATTTTACGGAATTGTTGAGTATTCTTCGGGAAACTCGGGAGTCCGCGGCGCGTCTGCTTCATGCTGCGCCGGAAGAGATCGCTCTACTCGGTCCCACTTCACTTGGGCTAAGTCTATTCGCCAACGGCATCCCATGGGAAGCGGGTGACGAGGTGGTCTGCTATATCGATGACTATCCAGCAAATGTTTATCCATGGCTGAATCTTCGGCGGCTCGGTGTGACGGTGCGCTACTTGGAACCATCCGGGCTCGGCGAAATCACGGCTGAGGTGGTGGAGCGCGCATTAAGTAGCAAGACCCGCCTCGTGGCCTTGGCATCATGCAATTTCGTTTCCGGTTATCGCATCGACCTTTCCGCCATTGGCGCAATGCTACATGCGCGCGGCATTTTGTTCTCCGTGGATGCAATCCAGACGCTTGGCGCATTTCCAACAACGGTCGAACACGTTGACTTCCTTAGCGCCGACTCTCACAAATGGTTGCTCGGCCCATTGGCTAGCGGCGTTGTGTACGTGAAGAAAGAGCATTTCGATTTGTGCCGTCCGACGTTGCTGGGTTCATGGAATGTTCGCGCGCCTGGATTTATGGCGCAGGATCAAATCGAGTTTCTCGACACGGCTCAACGCTACGAACCGGGAGCCTTGAACCTTCCCGGGATCGTCGGAATGAAAACTGCAATTGACCTTCTCCTCGAGGCTGGGATTGATCGGATTGCGGAACGAATTCTTTATCTGCGCTCTCGCCTGATCGATGGATTGGAGTCGGCCGGCTATCACTTGCTCGGAAAGATGGAGCCGGCAACCGGTTCCGGTATCGTCACATTTTCACATCCAACTCGGGACCTGACTGAGGTTTTTCAGCGATTGACTCAGGAACGCATCTTCTGCTCCCAACGCCAGGATAGACCGGGTAATCAGTATCTTCGGTTCAGCCCGCATTTTTATAACTCCGATGCAGAAATCGACCGCGTGCTCGAGGTCGCGACACGCTGAGAATAGAATCTAGAATCTGGAATTCAGAATCTAGGAGGTGCTAAGACGAGCCGAACCCCTCCGGCGGACAGAAGGATGGCGACTGAGATTTGTGGTGGTGCCAATTCGGCAGCTCCGGCGAAATTTTACCGTCAACCTATTCCGGCGAGCTAACGGGACAGGTGTCGTTATCCACGAGGGCCAACCAGACCTCCCGCAAATCTGCGCGAAATTTCCGCAGAGCCGTGCTAAGAGCGCATGAGTTGAAAACAAGCGTCTCACCAAGCGAAATTGCCGGGAGCCAGTCGCCAATCGCTAAGTTCGGCTATCGGCTATCGACTATTGGTCATCGCTTCCTGGCCTGGGTCGGGCGTCATCCGCTCGCGATCCTGGTTCTGCCGTCGGTTTGGTTTTTCGCGTTCTATCTACCTTTTTGGAAGGATGTGGACGTGCTGGACGAATTGGTCTGGGGGTTCACGGAAATGAATGTTTTGCTGGCTCCTCCACTCTATTGCGTGCTGGGCCGGATTCCTTTCTGGATCGCCGATACCTTGCTGCATGGTTCGTCCCCCAGCATCTTGTCTCCGCAACATCCGTCCCTGGCCGCGGTATACTTCCTTATCCTGTGCCAGCATGTCGGATTATGGTTTTCGTTACGCTACTTCGTGTACTCATTGCCCACGTCCGAATCCGGCAGAGGTGGGATCACACTCTTACTCGCTTCGATAGCCAGCTTTTACGCCTTCGCTCATACCGCCGGACCTGAATCGACCATTGCTATTAGCTGGTTTTGCCTTTTCGGGGTCGGACTTCGCATCTTGGGCGGAGCGAGTTCCTGGAAGAAGTGGCTTTTGTATTTCCTCATTCTTCTGTTCTCGATCGGGTCACGACATATCAGCGGCTTTCTGCTCGGCTGGCTCCCAACGACAGCGTTTGTTCTGGCGGTTCTTCGATTTTATCGAGCTGGCTCATACCGATGGCAGAATGCGTTTCCAATGGCGCGGATTGCCGGAATTGCGCTGGGTTTGAGTATTCTCTGTTTGCTTACCGAACAGTCGTTCGTTACCGCGATGTGCAATCACTTCGGGATAGTGCAACGTCGCACGATGGGTCGCACCCTGAGCGATCGGATCGGCAGCTATCTCGATTCGCTGAACCCGGAAGATAAGGAACGTACAGCTCAACGCGCTGCGTCGTTCACCAATGATTCAGATGTGAAGGCAGCCGTCGGTGCTTTCAAAGATATTGGCACCTACCACAAAGGAACAGACGAATTTATCGCGCAGTTATTAAGGAGGCGCGGCTTGAGCAGCGAACCGCTCGAAGTCGAGCGCGACCGGGTCACATTCGAAGGGGTCATGTGTTACTACCGGACCTTAGATCCAAAATTGATCCAGATCATCTTACAGGATATCGGGAGGGGATTTTATCCAACGAACGATCAGGGAATCGCCATAACCGGAGCTAAAGCCACTTTTGATTCGCTCGGTCCAATGAGAGAGGATCCCGCGAGTTGGAAAGGCTTAGAGGGACTGCATATCTTCGACCCAGCGGTCGCACAAGCCACCCTGGATCGGGCATTCCACGACATATTCATCCGGCATTGGCGTTTCTTGCCCGTCGGCGCCTGGTCTCTTCTCTTTCTAGTGGTAGGAAGCTGGCGACTGGCGCGGGACCGTTTTTCGGTCGAGCTGGCGTTGGTCAGTCTCTGCATCTTTGGCATCGGCCTTGTGACCTATTCGGCTAACTGCGTCTGCAATTATTCGATGCCGCGCTATGTACTTCCACTTCTGGTAACGGTGTTCGCTGCCGGCGCAATCTGTCTGGTGGCACAGAAATCGGAGTCGTAGAACTTTTGCTCTTGTGCTTTTCGCATTCGCGACGGCCGTTCGATAGAATTTTTCAAGATTCCGTTTTTCACTTGCTCGACTGCTCGGTAGAAGGAATCGTTTGCAGTCGTGCGCGGCCGATTCGCTATTGCTCTCGCCTTTCTCGCTTTTTTCCTTCTGGCTGGCGGACATTGGGCGATCCTCCAAACCGGCGCCTGGATGGGCATGATTGTTGCCTACTCAAGGGATGGAGACGTTTCTACGGCAATCTCCAGGACTTTTGATGGGAAGCATCCGTGCGCGCTCTGCTGTGCAGTGCAGGATGGCCGTAAGCAGGAAGAGAATAAAGCGCCGGTGTTGCACTCGGAACTCAAAAAAGACTTCATCATTCGAAGTTTCCTCTTCGAAGTGGTTCGCGATTTTATCTGGCGTGACTACGCTCAGTATGGTCGCGAGCTTGTTGGCATTACGCTCGAGCCGTTAATCCCACCTCCGCGAATCGGGTAAGCTAAGAACGGCGCGAGGAAGTCTTCACGATCGTTTGTCGGCGTGCGCGCAAACCATTGCCGGCCCGCGTCCGTGCGGAAAAGCCTAGGCACCTCGCGTTCCGGGACTACTGCTTCAACCTCTTTTTCTTTAACCATGAGACGGCCATTTAGCCGCTTCAACCATCCATTTTTTTAACGTGAATTTTAAAAATCTTATTTTGACTGCATTTTACATCCCCCTTGGGATGTGCGCGCTAGTCGCGATGCCGAATTGGGCGGACGCCCATGGGTTTGCCGGCGAGCGCTTTTTTCCTGCCACGATTTCAACCGATGATCCTTTCGTCGCGGACGAGTTGTCCCTTCCAACCTTTCAGGCGATTCGGGTACCGGGCGCTCCGCCGACCAAAACGTTTGATTTATCGGCAGATATCGCACTCAAGCTAACGCCGAGCATAGGGATTGAGCTTGCCGATGGGTACATGCTGCAAAAGTCGCCCGGTTCGCGCCTCCGAACTGGTTTCGACAATGTCGTAGTCGGCGGCAAGTATCAGTTTCTGCTCAATGCCGAACACGAAATGATCGTGTCTGTCGGCGCCAACGCTGAAATTGGCGGGACGGGTCGGGCGTCAATTGGCGCCGACCGGTTCAGCACAATTACGCCCGGTCTTTTTTTCGGCAAAGGTCTCGGTGACCTGCCGGACTCGGTCTGGGCGCTCCGGCCGTTCGCCTTAACTGGGCAGGTTGGCGTGTCGTTTCCAACCAGCTCAAGTGTCCAAGGCACACGAATATCTAACCAGCTCCGGTGGGGTCTCGCGGTTGAGTATAGTCTAATCTACTTGGAGGAACACGTAAAAGACATTGGTCTATGTGCGCCTTTGAAGCGGCTCATTCCGCTGGTTGAGTTTGCGATGCAAACACCGCTTAATCGAATATCCGGTCCAACTACTGGAACCGTTAATCCAGGAGTCATTTGGTCCGGGCAATATTTTCAGCTCGGCGTCGAAGCGATCATCCCGATTAATTCTCATACCGGAAATAACGTCGGAGTCGTCGCGCAACTTCATTTCTATTTAGACGACATCTTACCGAAGATTTTCGGCAAACCGTTAATCAATCCGTGACCCATGAAAACGATATTAAGCATAGCGGTAATGTTAGTCTTCATTGCGTCCGCCTGGGCCCACGCGTTTATCGACCACGCCGAACCAGCGGTAGGCAGTAAACTCGCTTCGCCACCCGGTGCGGTGAAGATTTGGTTCACTGAGCGATTGGAACCTGCGTTGAGTAAAATCCAGGTTTTCGATAGCCAAGGAGCCGAGGTTGATGAACGAGACACGAAAGTAGATCCGAAGAATGGACAACTCTTAGTGGTCTCCTTGCCCGCTATTAAAACCGGGAAATATCGAGTCAGTTGGCGAGTGGTATCGGTTGATACTCATGTGACCAATGGCAGCTTCGAATTCGAAATAACCGGATAACCTATCGCGCGGCTTCGGCCCGGTCTCTGCGATTTCTTGTTTACATTCCGCGATCCGCAATCCGTATTTCTATGTTGGGTCTCTTACTTGGACGATGGGCAAACATTTACTTATCGTCCCTCTTGCTAAGCCTGCTAGCTTTCCAGCGCTTGTATGTAATTCCGGTCTTGGATCGTGAGAAACGAAGCAACCGTTGGGCGCAAGGACGATATTTAGGGTGGCTGACCTGGATTTGCTGTTTTGGGATATTGACCTCTGGGGTCATCTGGTTGTGGGCGGTAATCGCATCGATCAGTAACTCCGGCATTGAGTTAGGCGCTGCAGGAAAGATAGTCGCTGTTACCCAATTTGGTCGTCTCTGGCTGTTTCGTTCGTTCCTTGGCCTGGCTATTGCGGGTGGTTTGCTGCACGACACACTAAGAAAAACAGCGCGCAAGCATTCGGATTTGTTCTGGATCGCAGTGGCGGCCATCAATCTGGCGTCCCTAGCCTGGGCGAGTCATGCCGGCGCCACCACCGGCTCATTTGCGAACTTTCATTTACTAACAGATCTCGTACATCTGCTGGCGTCCGCGGTTTGGCCAGGCAGTCTTCTGCCGCTGGTTGTCTGGTTTTTGGTCAGCGCGCGAGGGCGAGGAAACGAGCCGGTCGACTATGCCGTAGTTCATCGGTTCTCTGCGATTAGCATGGGAGTGGTTGTGGTTCTTGCCGTTAGCGGTCTGCTGAACAGTCTTTTTATGTTAAAGAGATTTAGCGACTTCTATTCGACGACTTACGGTCAGATCCTTGCTGGAAAGATCATTCTGTTTCTCATTATGATTGGTTTAGGCAGGCAAAACCGGCGGCTGTTGAAAATTCAGCAGCCGAGCGCAGCGCCAGGTATGGATCCCAGCAAAGCCGGTCGACTATTCCGTAACGTCTGTGCCGAGAGCGCACTCGCATTCATTGTGTTTGGTCTGGCCGGTGCGTTAGGAGCGATTGAACCGCCTAATTAGAAACGCCGGTAGCGCCGGCTTGGCCGACGACGTGTCCGCCATAGCTTTAGCGAAGTCGAGAAGGTGCCAGAGAGGAGTTTGGACTTTCCCAGGTACTCGTCGGAAATGTCAACGGCTTCTTCAGGAATGTGGGTTCCAAATTTGAATCCGAGCCGCACGGTCGTATATTCTTCTGGAGGTACTTGTGGCTAGAAAACATTTCTTGAAGCGCGTGCTCCTTATTGGATTAATCAGCGCGCTACCCGCCGTTGTGAACGCGGCACCACCCGGCGGTGGTGGTCATTCCGGTGGCGGAGGTCATCCCGGTGGCGGAGGTCATCCCGGTGGCGGAGGTCATGGTGGTCCGGGAGGCGGCGGGCGTCCCGCCTTCGGTGGACGCGGGGCTCTTAGACAAGCCGGCTACATGCGCGGCGGTGGTAGATACGCCTACGCGGGCAACGCTAACTCCTGGCATGGGAACGGTGGCTCCTGGCACGGACACGGCGACTGGCACGGACACGGCGACAGGCGACACGGGCATGATGATTTCGATCATCATCATCGTTTTTCTTTCGGGTTCTTTCCGTACTGGTATCCAGGCTGGGGCTATTACGATTGTGGGTATCCTTACTACGCGGACTACGGGTACGACTACCCCGATTATTACTACCCGGACAACGGCTACTATTCCGGCCAAAACGGATCCTCGGGAGCCAGCATCGAAGTGTTAGTTCAAAGCGCTCTTGCTCGGCGCGGTTACTACGAAGGCCAAGTTGACGGTGTGATCGGACCGGGAACGCGAGGCGCGATCCGCGAGTTCCAACGGGATAATGGCCTGCCAGTGACCGGACGTATCGACTCGCAACTCGTGCAAGGGTTAAGGAAGGGGAAAGATTAAGGTTCGGCTGAGTGCCTGGCGGACGAAGTTGCCCGACCAAGGCCGCCGGCGCTCTATCTTTCTTTTGTGGCGTAACATTTGAACGCCGGTAGCCCCAGGGTCAAAATCCCCCCGGGGCTAATTCCTGGCGGCGCTTGGCCTGCGCCATTCCATTGGCTATCGGCTATCGGCTATTTTCCTCAGACTCCGGCCGTTTCGAGCTGCTGTGTGGGCGACCTCTCCGGCTGATTGGCCTGTAATAAAACGCGGTTGACCGCGTTGATGTAAGCGCGGGCGCTCGCTTCGATCACATCGGTACTCGCTCCCTTCCCGCTCACCAATCTGCCACTACCGAAATCGCACTTAACGCTCACTTCGCCGAGCGCGTCTTTGCCGCTTGAGGTAGCATGCACTTCATAATCGACTAAATGGCCCCGCAGGCGCAGGACCCGGTCGACCGCCTTCATCGCCGCGTCGACCGCACCATTGCCGGGCGAAGAATCCTCCACCGTTTCGTCGCCGCGGCGCAACCGAACGGTCGCGGTCGGGATCGTCGTCGTCCCGGTGGTAACATTGATATAATCCAGGTGCCAGGTTTCGTTTGATGAACCAAAAGCGTCATCGATCAGTGCAGCCAAGTCTTCGTCGTAGACGAACTTCTTCTTGTCGCCGATCTCTTTAAACCGGACGAACAACTGCTCCACTTCGTCGTTTGATAGCTTGTAACCTAGGTGCTCCAGCCGCTTGACCATTGCGTGCCGCCCGCTGTGTTTGGTCAGCGGAAGTTCTGTCTCACCCCAACCGACCTCTTGCGGATCCATGATTTCATAGGTCTCGCGATGTTTCAAAATGCCATCCTGATGAATGCCGGCTCCGTGCGCGAACGCATTTTCGCCGACAATGGCTTTGCCTCGCGCGATGGCCAATCCGCTCATCCGGCTCACAATCCGCGAAGTTTTCACTATCTCAGAGACCTGAAGATCGGTGAAGTAGTCGCCGTAGAAGTCCTTTCGAGTCTTGATTGCCATCACGACTTCTTCCAGAGCAACGTTACCTGCTCGCTCACCGATACCGTTGATGGTTCCCTCCACTTGCCGGGCACCGGCGCGGACCGCGGCCAGGGAATTGGCTACAGCTAGTCCCAGATCATCGTGGCAGTGTACGCTAATGATCGCGTCGTCAATATTCCGGACGTTGCCTTTCAAATACTGGATGAGCGATCCGAATTGCTCTGGCACGGCATAGCCGACCGTGTCAGGAATATTCACTGTGGTAGCGCCCGCCTCGATCGCAGCTTCTACGACCCGGGCCAGAAATTCCGGCTCAGTGCGCGAGGCGTCCTCGGGCGAGAATTCGACGTCCTTGACCAGGGACCTCGCGTGAGTGACTCCTTCCCGCGTCAATCGAATGATTTCCTCGGTGGCTTTTTTCAGCTTGTGATCCCGATGAATTTTTGAAGTCGCGAGAAATACGTGGATCCGCGCACGATCACCCGCCGGTTTTACCGCCGCTCCGGCAGCGTCGATGTCCTTTGGGTTACAGCGCGCGAGGCCGGCGATAATCGGGCCGCGCACTTCGGCGGCAATTTTGCTGACGGCAGCGAAATCTCCCTCGCTGATGACCGGAAATCCCGCTTCAATGACATCGATATTGAGTCGCTGAAGCTGGCGAGCCACTTCCATCTTCTCGCGCAGGTTCATCGAGGCCCCCGGACACTGCTCGCCATCGCGCAGTGTCGTATCAAAAATTACTATTTTCTCTGGCATAATAGGTAGTTCGTTCTGAGTTTCGGTGGAGACGATTTCGGCGGTCACCGTTTGTCTCCACCGCGAACGAACGTTGACCTGAATAGCTAAAGAGTAGTGGGAAGAAGAAAAGAATTCGGGGCGCCACTCCCGAGCAGGAGGAGCTCAAGGCTAAGAAGCTGAGCGAGAAAGCGCATCGACCCGAAAGCTATAAAGATCTTTTCTCTTTGCAAGCGATTATCCAGCAGCCCGTCTGCTTTGATTCACCGCTACCGTATCGCTCAACTCCAAATCCGACGGGCTGCTATGGCATTCGGGACATCTACCAAAGAACTCCAGCGAGTGTCGGAGATCGACGTACCCATACTTTTGCCCGATAGCGTGCTCGAGGCGCTCAACCGGACATGAATCGATCATGAGGGTTATCCGGCCACACTCGGTACAAACGATGTGATCATAATGCTGCTGCGGATCCACGAGCTCAAAGTAACTACAGGAGCGATTGAGCAGAACCTTCTGCGCAACGTGCAGATTCTCTAATAGCGTCAATACCCGAAACACCGTCGCGAAATCGGGCGCCACATCGCCATCGCTCGATCGACGTTGAATCTCTTCGAGCGAGAGCGGTTCCTGCGCCGCGAGTAAAGTCTCCAGGATTTTTTGGCGGCTCTTAGTAATGCGCAATCCATGCGATCGGAGAAGCTCTAGAATGGCACTCAGACTGAGCTCGGCCAAAGGAGAACCGTGCGATGACGTAGGCAAGGGCATTTCCCACAGAGGCTACCGCACGGTTCGATTGGGATCAAGAATCAGCGCGCAAACATATCGAATGCGGAATACGGGATGCATCACCAATCGCAAGACCACACTCAAGACGGGAGGGCGAAAACCTCGGCGCGACGGATTGAAAAGGGCCGCAATGTCTTGGAGCGCGCCGAGGTTTTCACCCTACCACCGATTGGTAGTTCAGCATTCAATTCGAATCGATGCCGGGAAATAATTTGATCAGCTCAGCTCGAATCGAACGAAAGCTGACCTTTTCTTGGGCTAGCGCGGTCATTCGCTCAACTTGCTGGGCATAAAAGACATCGTCCCGCAGGAGCCGCAACGCGAGCTGGATCAATTCAGAGAACGACCGACCGTCGCCGTTCAATTCACTTAAGACTTCTCGCTCGATCGCGCCATTTCCTCCAATCGTTGGTACCCGGCAGAGCAAAGCATCTCCGGCCACTTGGCCGGGCACACGGCTTTGATCGAACTGCAAGACGACACGGTGGCGCCGAATAGCTTCGAGATATTGGCGATAAGGCACCCAAGGTAAAACCGTGAGTTGTTGTGGTGGATAGCGAAGCGATTGCAAGAGGCTTTTAGTCGCCGCCGTTCCCGCGTCCACAACGGTCACCGGATAAGAGGTCAATCGTGCCGCGCCCAGTGCTAGCAGATGATTGCGCGATGGCACCGAAAACTCCCGAGTCCCAACAAAAATACCAGCACGCTCGGAAATTGGGATAGCCAGATTCCAGTCGGGGTAGTCGATTGGATAGGGGGTCGGCAAGTAAACGACTCGCCGGCAAAAACAGGAAAAGAGCGGCACCAGATCAGGAGTGCTGGATAGACAAAGGTCGGCGTTGCTAGCCAGTTCCCCAAAATAGCTAAAAGTCTTCGGATGAGATAATTGTTGGGCTACCTGGTGCGTGCCGGCCTCCTTAAACGCGATCGCTACAACGCAGCCTTTCGCCTTCAGAGTAACAAACGCTTTCCGAGCGGCACGCAAATCGCCTCGCAAGAGCAAGAGTACATTCCGGTGACGACTAGCCAATTCTGTTTCCCGGTAAAAGGCACCGCGAGTACAAGCCGCGTACGCGTGATAATTGATCGGTGCATGCGACTCGGAGTTGCGTAATGGCAGCTCCTCCGCAAACGATTGATCGGGGTCACGGCCTTGAGCGTTGAGGACTGCCAAACCGGGATAGGAAGCAAATCGCACAGGATCAAGAAGTGGGGTCGGAAAGAGGAACGACCAATACCGGACAGCGCGCGCGTTTCAGCACTCCCTCGGTTACGCCACCGACGAAGAGATGGTAAAGTGGGCCTCGGCTGTGGGAACCCAGCACAATAAGATCAACGCGTGCCTTTTCCGCCTCGCTCAAAATTAAATCAACCGGCGCGCCTTGAAGTTCCACCGAATGGGAGTCCAATCCGACCGATGTTAGCAGCTTTTCCAGCCGAGCGAGTTTTTCAGTGACTCCTGAGTCTGCCAATTCTTCCGGGGGCGGCGTCGGAACTGCTTCGGGGGCAGGTCCAATCCCTAGTATTTGAGGCGTAATCTCCACCACATGCATGAGGGTGATGCGGCTTTGAAATGGCTTGGCCAATTGGATCGCCGCTTTGACAACCTTGAGTGTGACATCAGAAAAATCGACCGGAACCAAAATAGATTTCATTGCTTCCAAGTACGCAGACCGTTCGACAACTCGCCTCAACCGAAGGTAAATAAGGTTCGCTCCATAGTAAAAGTAAAAGGAGAATCTAGAAGCTAGAAGCCAGAATTTAGAAGCCAGGAGCCAGGAGGGGGTGAATCGCGACCAGAACTGTCCAGGGGAAGCTCAAGACTAGACTTCTCTAACTTCATCGCGAAAATTATCAGTGTGGAGGATCTTTTCGAAAAAGGGCCCGATTCTCCGACGGCTCACGCGCCTTTGGCTGCACGGATGCGACCGCGATCGCTCGACGAGTACGTTGGTCAGCATCACATCCTGGGAGAAGGAAAACTACTGCGGAGAGCCATCGAATCCGATCGGTTGACTTCGATCATTCTTTACGGCCCTCCTGGAGTTGGGAAGACCAGCTTGGCTCAAGTAATTGCCTCGGCCACGCAGAGTCATTTCGAGCGACTGAGCGGTGTAGAAAGTTCTGTGAACGACATTCGACGGACGATCGCAGGCGCCGGTTTGCGCCTGAAAAATCGTGGAACTCGCACGATTCTGTTTGTTGACGAAATCCATCGGTTCAACAAGGCACAGCAGGACGTCCTGCTGCCAGATGTTGAGAGCGGCCTCCTTCGATTGATCGGCGCTACTACCCTCAACCCGTTCTTCTACGTGAACGCACCGCTGGTATCACGATCCCAGATCTTCCAGCTTGAACCGTTATCGCGCGAAGATCTGGCCGAGTTGATGGAGCAGGCATTGCGTGACGAGGAACGTGGCCTCGGCAAACTTTCGATTGAAGTCGATCCGATCGCTCTGCGCTTCCTGGCGGAAGTCAGCGAAGGGGATGCGCGACGGTGCCTGAATGCGCTTGAAATAGCGGTGTTGACGACGGCTCCTTCGCCCGACGGCAAAATTCGTGTCACCCGCGAAGTAGCAGAAGAAAGCATTCAGAAGAAAGCCATCGTTTACGACGCCGACGAAGGCCAACATTATGACACCATCAGTGCGTTCATTAAGAGTATGCGTGGATCCGACCCGGACGCGGCACTCTATTGGTTGGCGAAAATGCTGTATGGCGGAGAGGATATCCGATTCATCGCTCGTCGAATCGTGATTGCGGCAAGCGAAGACGTGGGGATGGCCGATCCACAGGCATTGGTGGTGGCCGTTGCCGCCCAACAAGCAGTGGAATTCGTGGGTCTGCCAGAAGCGAGAATTCCGTTAGCCCTCGCTGCGGTGTACCTCGCAACCGCACCGAAAAGCAATCGGGCTTATATCGGTCTCGAACATGCCACTGAAGATATTAAAAAGGGCCGGGTGCTGGCAGTTCCAAAATACCTTCGCGGATCCGGGAGCAAGCTATTGGGAGAAGGTGAAGACTATAAGTACGCACACGATTTTGAAGGCGGCTACGTACCACAGGCGTATCTGCCCGAGGGCCGGCGTTACTATGAGCCGAGCGACATCGGGTTTGAGCGCCGGATAAAGGAACGGTTGGACTATTGGCGTTCGCAATTTGAAGCAGCACAAAAAACCGATGTGGATCGTGCGTAAGGGGGGAGATTCACCACCGGAAACGTGTCGGCGTATCGGTAGGACGAAACCCGACTCCACCCAGCAAATCGCAACGGTCGGATTGAATCAAACGCTGGAGGCCACGGAAACAGCGCAGCCGACGGCAACCCCAACGCCGTAAAAATCTCGTCGCAGTGCATCAGATTCCAGCGAACAGTCGGGTAGTACATTTATGAAAAGCTTTTTTGCTTCTTTCTTCGGAACTCTTTTCGCCATAGCGCTGGTAATAATCGGGGCATTCTTTTTGCTGATCGGCATTATCTCCCTGATTGGATCGAGCAATAAAGGACCTACCGTAGAAAATAAGAGTGTGCTGGTGATCGACCTTTCCGTGCCGATCTCTGACGCTCCGGCCGAATTCAACAGCTCAGAGCTGATCTCGGAGTTATCCGGCCAGGAAAACCAGCGCGTCACCTTGCGGGAAGTCTTGCGCAGCATATCCTTGGCTGCCACTGACGATCGAATTTCCGCGATTTTCCTGACTGGTAACGTAACGCCAGTCAGCTATTCCTCCGGGCTAGCGGCGCTCCGCGAAATTCGCGAAACGCTCCTCCGTTTTAAGCAATCGAAAAAGCTCATATACGCTCACCTGATCGTACCCTTTACCCGAACCTACTACGTCGCTTCGGTGGCGGATAAAATCTCTCTCGATGGCGAAGAAGGGATGGCGGTGACAGGACTTGTCTCCGAACAACTCCGGTTCGCTTCCTTGCTTAAGAAATTTGGGATCGGGGTCCAAGTCTCCAAACAAGGAAAGTACAAATCGGCGGTCGAACCGTTTCTGCTGGACAATAGCAGCCCTGAGAATACCGAGCAGGTGCAAGCATTACTATCCGATTTTTGGAGCGAAATCACTACCGGAATTGAACAAGCTCGAGGGATCAAACCAGGAACGGTGCAACAGCTGATTGAACAAAAGGGTCTCATTGATGCCGAGACCGCCCTCGAACAAAAGCTCGTCACTAATCTGGAACCGCTCACTGCGGTGATGGACGAGCTGAAGCAGAAATATGCGGAAGACAGTAAGAACAATACCTTCCGCCAGATCACAGTAGCCAATTACCTGGCGGCCTTCGATGGTCGCATTCGAACTCCGGAAAAGGGAACCAAAGTCGGGGTTGTTTATGCGGAGGGCGATATCGTAGATGGTGAAGGAGATTCGAGCACGGTGGGCGGCGACAAACTGGCTCGGGCCATTCGCAAATTCCGATTTGACCCCGATATCAAGGCGATCGTTTTGCGCGTAAACAGTCCAGGCGGCAGCGTTTTGGCGTCCGAAGTCATCCGAAGCGAATTGGAGTCGACTCAAAAAGTGAAGCCGGTCGTTGTTTCAATGGGAACCGTCGCCGCGTCCGGTGGATACTGGATCTCAACCGCGGCAAACCGGGTTTTTGCGGAACCAGGGACGATCACCGGCAGCATCGGCGTATTTGGATTGCTTCCCAATGTGCAAAAGCTGGCGAATGACAATGGTGTGTTCTGGAACCCGATTGAAACTTCACCGTACTCTGATCTGTTTACGATCTCGCGGCCGAAAACAGATACTGAACTGGCCGTTTTTCAGCGCGGGATCGACCGCGTTTACGGCGATTTTTTAAAGCGTGTATCGGAGGCGCGCCACTTACCAATCGAAGGTGTAAAGGAGATCGCACAAGGGAGGGTTTGGTCGGGGAGCCAAGCGATCAAGCTGCATCTGGTCGATGAGCTCGGTGGACTTCAGGCAGCAATTTCCTATGCCGGGACGTTGGCTAACCTCGGCGATAATCCAAAGATTACCGAGTATCCGGCAAGAAAAGATCTGAATGAAAAATTGAAGGAGCTTTTCAAAGGTAATGAACGTCCTCCGGTATCGAAACTCGACCCCATCAATCGCGAACTCAAAGCTCTTGAGACCGATCTAAGCACCCTGACTCATCTGAACGATCCCCAAGGCGTATACGCACTCTTACCAATCGGCATTGAGTGGAAATAGCGAGCGCGCTTTCAGCGCGATGACAAATCACAAATGACAAATAGGAAATTGGTTATTTGCGGCGCTCAGAGGCACTGCTGGAGCCTGCGACGACCCGCGAGAGGCGCACTCCTAGACTCGTGATGACACGCGTTCGAAAACACACCGATTAGGAAGCGCGACTCCCAAAACGCCCTGATCACAAATGGCCCACTCGGGTTCCAATCTGTCATTTGTCATTTGTCATCGCGCTGAAAGCGCGCCGACTCTTTGATGACACGCAGATAAATACTTTCCAGCTTCTTGATCTGCTCGGCGTGATTGAATTTGTTGGCAACGCTTTCAGCGCCCTTTTCACTGATCGAGGCGCGCAAACGATCGTCACGGGCGAGTGCCTCCAAGGCACGGAACAATGCCTCCGGATCCGCCTCATCCACCAAAAGGCCACTGACGCGGTCGCTAATCGCCTCGGGAATTCCACCGTGCCGGGTCGCGACCGAAGGCAGACCGGTGGCCATCGCTTCCAGCAGGCTATTCGGCACACCTTCCCGGTTCCCTTCGCTGGTGACTTCACTCGGATGCACGAATATGTCGCTGGAAAAAAAAAGCTGAGCCAACGCCGGAGCATCAAGGAACCCGGTAAAGATCACGTTTGGCGTTAATCCCAGTTGACTACATTGCGCCTCGAGTTGGTGCCGAAGCGGCCCATCTCCGGCAATGGTCAGCGTTGCGGCGGGAAACCGCTTTTGAAACCCCGCGAAGGCTCGAAGCGTCACTCCGAGACCTTTCTTTTCGACCAACCGACACGCCTGTACGAGCCGCCAAGCATCTCCAGGCGGCTTTGGTCGATGGTGGAACGAGTAAAGTTCGAGCGGAATTCCAGTCCGCTGCACCTCCACTTTATCCGGAGGACAGCCTCTTTCTTGCAGGGCTTCAGCCAAAGATTCGGATCGCGCCAACACCAGCGCAGCACGCTGAAAAAGCTCACGCAATCGAAGATCAGCAACCGGCGAGTTCAGACCCACCTGCACATCGGCTCCATGAAAAGAGACGATGACCGGAACTGGGCTCCTTCTGATAAATGGCAACCAAAAGATCCCGTTGTTCCCGAAATAAATATGTACCAAGTCAGACTTTTGCTTGATCAACGAGTGCAACAAGCTTCGACACTCGCTGGGAAGTGCTAATTGAGGGCTGTGGCGAATCTGAACATGCCAAACCCGCTGTACCCACCGATATGGCGATCTCGGCACCAGAAACAAGTCTGGATAAGGAAATCGATCGGCATTTTCTCGTTTAAATGCGTGAGCTGTTATTCTCAGCCCGGTCGGACCGACGACCTGTCGATAAACATGCCACATTTCTGGCTTGAGAAATGTCGGGCAAAACACGCTAACCGTGGGGGTTTCCATAGCGACGAAAGAGGGCGAAAATCTTTGTCCGCCAAAGCCCTCGGCGCATCGTGTTCAACGTCCATTCGCCCGGCGACGACGGAACAACACTAAAAGAGAGCTTAAGCACTCTGTTTCGACGTAAAATCTCTCGCCGTTCGTGAATCGATTTTAACTGTTTTTTAGTTTTGGGCCCCGCATTCATCCGATGCAGAAGCGACCGGCGCGGACTTTATGTGGCTATTCGACCATGCAACGGTTCATCCAGACAGCAAAAAAGGCCGGAATGATCCGGCCTTTCAGCAAAACCGCCTCTGCGGGCTCGATTAGAATGCGAACGATAGTACCCTCCAATATAAGGTCTGTTTCCCACTCGTGTCTCGCGGATCTGTCGCAGGTCGCCCGCTCGTAAGTCTCGAGTCAGCTGACACCACTTGCTGACCGCTACCGTAGGTAGCGGGAGCTCCCGGGTTCACCAGTTGATACCTACGGGGTGCCGTGAAGACCTTGTGGAGGATGCTTGAATTGGAGCCTTCTTCTATCGCCGGACGAGGGGGGATCGCTTGCGGCGCCGCTTTCGGGACGTTCGTAAATTCCTGAGCAAAAGCCCCGCCTGCAGTGAAACCAAGCATGGCCAAGGCAAATAACAGGTGTTTTTTCATAGTCACTTTCCCTCTTCATGCGAAGATAAGGCCGAATCACTGGTTGCAAAAGTAAATAATTCGCGATTTGTAACTTCACTTCTTGACTTCGGATTGCGAGTTCTTGGGTTCACATCAGTTGTTTGGATCGGCATTCCGCAAATTGATTACTGCCCTTTCGCCCAATTCGGCAGACGATATCCACGCTGAACTAACTCGCCGACCGAATAAGAAGTAATGCGTGGCGTACCTGAGACTGTTCGTTTAGGTCCAAAAAAATAGTCGAATGTCGCCTTTTGATCGGGCTCCTCACGATCCAAGGCACCGGCTCCTTGTTGCACGAGCTTACCGCCATCCACAAAATAGTATTCGAGATCGCTGATCATGTTCGATTGGTCGCGATCCTGATTGTCTAGTTCGAGGCTGTAAGCCTGAACTAAGCCGCGACGGTTCAAGGCCGGAATTGGACCGACATAGATATCAGCGAAATCGATCAGCACGTCAGAATCCGTGAGACGCTGGAATCCACCCGCCACCGGAGCATAGGCAACCCAGAGCCAAGTGTTGGGCCCCGATTTTCGATACCAGGTTCCGACGAAAACGATCGGCTTTCCGTTTCCTTCCATGTCCACTTCCACTCGTTTCAGCACTAACAATCGACCGGCGTTTTCGGCGCGATCAGGGACATTCATCAATAAGTAGTCTGCGATCGGGTCAATGATAGTTTCGTTCGCCCTGGCACTGCTTAGAGCCGAGGTAATGATCAGCAGGATCAACCGCCACATCGTCTGCGAATAGATTCGTGTTCCGAACCGTTGTCCACCATCCCTTCAGGAATAACGCCGAGAACGCCGTCATCGCCGACAACGCCGGTAGCGGATAACAAGGCTCGATGTGTTTTGCGTCGCTTTCTGGATCGACGCATTCTTTCGTAGCCATTTTCATTCGTGTGCATTCGCGTCCATTCGTGGTTTTATTCCTATCCGAACGCGTGCATTCGTGGTTCTGATGAAATCTTCCACCGAACGTTTCAGTGATCGGGTAGAACAGTATGTCCGTTATCGTCCGCGTTACCCGAACGCGCTGCTGAGTTTGCTGGTAGACAAGATACCGCGGCCGGCGACGGTCGCTGATATCGGATCAGGAACGGGGATTCTGTCGGACCAATTGCTCGAATTCGGTTTTCAGGTCGTGGCCGTCGAACCAAATAAGCCGATGCGCGAAGCAGCCGAGCGCCAGTTATCCGGACACTACGCGTTTCGTAGCGTTGATGGCACCGCAGAGAGCACAAACCTGACTTCGTTTTCTGTCGACGCAGTGACCTGCGGTCAATCTTTTCATTGGTTCGATCGAGCAAAATGTCGAACCGAATTCGATCGGATCCTTCGCCCGCAAGGACTCATCGCGCTGATTTGGAATGACCGCGCCCGGCACGATCCACTGATGGAACAATACGATGAACTTCTCACCAGATTCGTTCCCGGGTATCCCGATTGCTTGCCACGAAGGGCTGCTCCGGCCGACATCCAGGCGTTTTTTTCGGGTGGTTCGCTGGAGCTATTTACGTTCCCAAGCCATCAGCTCCTCACCCGAGAGGAATTTCTAGGACGAGTCATCTCCTCCTCGTATGTGCCGCTCTCCGGAGACCCAGGCCATGAAGGGTTGATCGAAGCGTGCAACCTCCTCTTCGATCGATTCGTTGGGAACGGCTCGATCCGGTTTCTGTACGAAACGCAGCTGTATCTGGGGCGTTAATCTTATTGTCTTCGGACGCCTAGGTCCTCAGGAACCGTTGAGCAAGGCGACCCGGTTCAGTGCGCCGAAGCGCTGGCGAGCACAATCAGCTCAAGTGCAGTCGCAAAAACGACCGGGGTGACCAATAAGACGACCTCGTACATTTTCCGGCTCGTCGATCATACCCGCGCTATCCTCGATTTTCTGGACCAAGCTGGGCACGATTGGACCAACCAGGGGCATCCCACGTTTATTTTCGCCTCCGTAGCGGACCAGAGCCAATTTGGAGAACTTTGGATTCACCTGGCGACCGACGTGGACGAATTGGCGACGCAGTCGATAAAACCGAACCGGTTCATTGCGCCGAGGGGATCACCCGCCGCGAGCGCACACGCCGCTGCCGTGATTAGCGAGTCCATCTGAAATCCCGCCACATTTGTCACCCCCACGGTTCGATGCCCGGTACTAATCTATCTCATGACCAAAAACCAGCACGTTGTATCGAGACCTGAACGAACGAT
>WNFQ01005631.1_pt1 | contig 24512 bp, 23 predicted proteins | sample 5400171 | NCBI WGS metagenome assembly WNFQ01 (sample SAMN13153356, study PRJNA577476) | soil metagenome | isolation source: 20 cm soil under Madrone tree | place: USA:California | collected 2016-06-14
GCTCCTCCATGGCCTGAACCTCGTGGATGAGTTGTACGATGGCCGGCGCATCGACCACCGCCCATTGAGCGCGCGACGGCATGGCCGCCAGCGACGCAATCATTGCAAACAGCAGGGTCAACGAGACTCGGAAAAGCGACATGAACGTCGATTGGGTGGACATCATTCTCTCCTTGCATGTGAGTCGGCGGCGGTCGACATGAAGATGGGCAGCCAAATCGACGGGTTCGAGCCTTTCGCCCGGATGATGTCGCGCATCCGGGCCACGGCATCGGCACGGCCGGAGATCACCGCCAGGTCGGGGTCGAAGCCCTTGAGGTCGAGTTGGCAGACGACACTGTGATGAGCCTGCTTGACCAGGAACTTGCGAGAGCCCGGCTCGAGTTGCTCCTTGATCAACCGGAATTCGCGCCGCGTGAGACCGAAGCCCTCGGTGTAGTCCTCAACCTGGGCATCGGCGTTGGGAAAGAAGATTTTGGTCGGCGTTTGTTCCACGAGCGTTCGGCTGATCGGACTCTCCAGGACATCACTGGCACTCTGTGTGGCCAAACACATGACGCCGTTCAGCTTGCGCCAGGTCTTCGGTCCGTCCCGTGCAAAACTTTCGAACGCGGGGTCAGCCACGAGCCGCCAGAACTCGTCCATCCAGCACACCAATCGCCGGCCGTCGAGCAGCCGACGAACCACGTGGAACAGATACAGTGTGATGGGAGCACGGATAAGCGCGTGATCCAGAAACTCAGTGACATCGAATCCCACGACCGCGCGACCAGCCAGGCGCGACGCGAGCGTGTCCAGCGGGTTATCGAATACCCACGCATACTCGCCGCCGCACACCTCACACCAGCGCGACAGCCGGGCGTGCAGTCCTTCGGGTTCGGTGGGATCCAGAAATTCCACGAGCCGCGACAGCCGCCGGGCCCTCGGTTCGAGCGCCAACGTCCCGCGCAGGGCTTGCTCCAGGTCGGCCTGCTCGCGAACCGCGTTGACGTAAGGCGACTGCGAGGAACGCATCGACAAGGATTGCAACCAAGTCTTCAAGAACTCGACATTCGGCGGTGTCGGGGACAGCTGCAGAGGATTGAATCCCGTCGATAGCCCGCTTTCGAGGGGAAAATACTCGCCGCCCAGGGCGCGTACGAGAATCTCGAGGCCTCGGTCCTTGTCGCCGGTCGGACCGCAGATGAGCGTATGGCCGATGTCTTTGCGGCTTCCCCCGTGGGAATCGTTGGGATCGCTGGCGTGCAGCGAGAAATGATAGGGTGACCGGGCGCTGGTGACGAACAAGGTGAGCGCTTCGCCCCAATGGTTGCCTGTGGCCCGGCCGAGCGGGTAGTTGTGGAAGGGCGCCATGGCAGCGAGATTCCGTGATGTGATGGGCGATTTACGCGGCCTCACGGGGAAGTTCCCCGGCAATTGCGCCCAGAATGCCGCCTCCAACGCCAAGTCCTCGCGCGCCACCAGCATACCGGCATCCGCTAGCAGGCTGCGGGCGAGTGCCACCTGATCGTTGAGCGCTTTCAGCCGGCCGGCGCCGGACCCATGGGCGTTCTCCGCGACATCGGCAATCACTTGCAAGCTGAAATGGTGATCCCCCATGACGAATTCATTACTGGTCAACGCATCGAGAGCATCCTTGAGTTCGGCGGCCTGGGAGATGGCGAAATCCCCGGCGTTGGCCATGCGGTTGAACTGCCGCTGCAGCAGCGCCTGTCCCGCGGCCTTGGTGAGAAACGCAAATGATTGCGTCAGCACAAAGGAAAACGGTGCGGACAATAGGGAGTTGTACATTCCCACGGTGGTCGGAGTCGGGTATTCCTTGATTCCCAGCATTGCACCCACGCGAGTATCGGTGGCCGAGCGATACTCGATGGCTTCGCTGCCGAAGAGAATCCGGACGCTCGTCAGCATCCGGTTGAGCGAGATCCGCTGCAGGGGCATGCGCCGCCACTCCCCATTGATGAGCAGCCCCAAGAATTCCAGCAGGGAGGAGCACCACGTCTCCTCATGCCGATAGCAACCCAGCAACTCTGGTTCGTAACGGACCAACGACGCTGACAGCGTCTGCACCAATTTATCGCAGGCATCGAGCGCCTCGACGAGGTCCCCGTGCAACGGCTCGCTACGGGTCCGGGAAAGAGCCTTCGCAATCACTCCCGCCGCGAGACCGGCGACCGGCCGATGGATGATGCTCAGATAGAGATCGTTCTGCATCAACGATTCACCGCCAATTCGCTCGTGATACCTGGCCCGGAGTTCGTCGGCGAAGTCGCGGTGGGCCGGCGCGGCCGGCGGACCGCCGACGATCTGTGCGCGGCGCCGGATGACATGGATCCACAGCGCGACGTTCGGAGCCGCGATGTTTCGCCATAGTACGTTCAAGCGTTCGTGCCAATTATTGAGCACCGCATCGTCGTTGCTCTCGAAGGCCGCGCCTCCCAGACGCAAGGTCTGCAGATAGTCGCCGAATGCGGTACGCACCACGTGCGGCGAGACATGCGCCCCATAGGGGACACGATCTGCGGCGTTTTTTTCGCGCCACATCACCGCTTCGCGATTCAAGGTGAGCATGCAGGATCCCAGCGGGATCTGCGCCCGCGCCCGTTCGGCAGGTCGAGCGCCAAAGGGCTGTAGCTGCTCGCCCGCCACACGCGATAATTGGCAAACAGCGCGGGTAGCCGCGTGCGAGCCCACAACAAGACGAGATCGAAGAATCTGGCATCCCGCGCGCACAACAGCATGCAGACACCGTGGATCGGCAAACAAAGCAGCAGTGCGAGGAGATTTTTCGTCAGCAGAAACGCCTCCAGGGTGAATACCATGTTGAACAGCAGCGCCGAATACGTGACTCCCCACCGCATCGGCGGATACCATGTTGAACAGCAGCGCCGAATACGTGACTCCCCACCGCATCGGCGGGCGCGTGGCGCCGACGAACAGCGGATCGACCATCAACCCCTCGCTGGATTCGCTTGGCATGAGCCCTCCTAGACGCCGAACATGCCGCGAACCCACGTGACGATCTGCGGGGCGCCGAAGGCGATGGCAATGCCGAGAATTGCGCCGATGCACCACCCCCACGACATTCGGTTCGCCATCGCCATACCTCCCAGGACCATGACCAAAATGATTGCGACGGGCGTCAGCCACGCAAGAATGTTGGTCTGAAGCGCGGTCGCGCCCGTCATGAACGGCGACGCTTGAGCGAGGGCCAGTTCAGGCGTGACGTAAACCCAGGAGATGAGCAGCAGGCGAGCCGCATTGCGCTTCACCGTGAAGCACCGCGTGCGGGAGTGATGCATGGCGGAATTCCTTTTCCGTGGTGTTGCGAAATGATTGGGAAGTCAGACTTCGGCCTCGAGGGCTCCGATCTCTCGCTCATCGCGCCGAGCTGCAAGCTCCTCACGCTTCACCTTTCCCGGCGCGCCGAATCGAAAGTTTTGCACAACGAACGAATGGTCGTACTGCTTTTCGCCCTCCTTATCGGTCCAATTGTTGGAGCGGATTTGCGCTTGAAGAATAAGCTGATCCCCCTTGCGCGCATGTTTGGCGATGGCTTCGCCGAGGCTTTCGAATGCGACGAACCAAACGGTCGTGACGGCCTCGCGCACATTGCCGCGCTCATCCTTGCCCGCATAGTCGTTGCCCACGAGGCAGAGGCGGGTATAGGTGGTATCGCCTTTGATGGCCAATTCGGGATCTTTGGCGAGATTTCCGACCGCGGTGACAGTAAAACTATTCATGACTACTCCTTTGACTGGTGATGCACGGCGAAGATGGAAAATCTTCGCTCGCGTGCCATCAATCTAAGAGGGTCCAATGGAAACTGAAACGACATTAACTGCCGAATTCGCAGAGAAAGAATAAGTGGCTGCGCTGTTTTCTCATAAAGCTCTGAGATTCGCCGGCCTGGCTGGCCAGATGACCGGAAACCAGTCCTCACGAAGACGTTGACCCGTCACCATTCCATGTCCCGGATAGGGAGGGGAGGTGCGCCCTGGCCGCTCCGCATAGCGCACGTCGTCACCCACCCACCGCAAAGACAACACGCGCCTCCGAGTCGACGCAGCGTTGCCGCGGGCACCGTGCACGGTCCGGTAATCGAAAATGACCGCATCACCGGGCTGCATCTGCCATTCGAGTACTTGCAAAGTAGGATCGCAGTCCGGATCGGGCACGTCACGGTAACCGCCGTCCTCGTTGTAGAAATCGCTGGAGTCAAGCCATCGCATGGGCCGCACCTGGCGTTCCCACCGATGAGAGGCCGCGATCAATCGTAGCGTAGCTGCCTTGACCGGGTCGATGGGGATCCAAAAGCTGATCGTCTGCTGCCCATCGAGAAAATAATAGGGAAGATCGCTGTGCCACGGAGTGGGCTTTTGCGTGCCCGGTTCTTTGACGAGCACGTGTTCATGGAAAAACTGTGCGGATTGCGAGCGCATGAAGCGCGCTGCCAGCTCCGCCGCCGGCGACTCATGGATCGTGCGCGTGAATTCCGGGATCCGCTGCCAGTTGCAATAATCGTCGAAAAATCCGCCGCTCTGGCCTGTCTGAACCAGATTCGAGGCGAGCGGACCCGGATCGCGCATGTTGCGGTCGATACCGGCGGCGATGATGTCAACCCAGTCAGCGAAAACTCCGCGGAGGCAAGCCGCGCCATCCCGGCGGAAGGACTCGAAAGCGTTTGAGATCTCTTCGGTCGTCATGGCGGACATCGGCTCCTCTTTTGCAAGTGACGGAACTATCCACCAATGTTATCCATGCGTAAAATAATATAAATTATGACTATTAATAGGTTTTTCTGATGAACATCACGCTCCGACAGCTGCGTTACGCACTCGCAGCGGCACGCTCGGGCAATCTGTCGGTGGCGGCCGCCGAGCTGCACGTGTCGCAGCCGTCGCTGACGGCGGCGATCGATAGCCTGGAATCCCAGTTCGGTCAGAAGTTGTTCGTGCGGCGCCGGGGCGCGGGTGCAGCGCTCACGCCATTCGGCCGCACCGTGATCGATCAGGCGCGTCGGGTTCTCCACGAGACGCGTCAATTGGAAGGCCTCGCCCAATCCAGTGGGGAGGTCTCCGGCGAATTCGTGCTTGGATGCTTCGATGAGCTGGCACCTTACTGCGCTGCCGCACTGATGCGTCGGCTTCAGGAACGACACCCGAAACTACTCGTCGTCGTGCGTGAGGAAGGCTTCGCGCCGCTACGTCGGCTGCTGGCCGAAGGGTCCGTCAATCTTGCCTTGACTTACGATCTCGATACCGATTCAACCACGCAAATCACCGTGTTGAAAGAAGTGCAGCCACACGCGCTACTTGCGGCCGGCCACGCACTGGCGATCCGGCGCGAAATTTCGCTCGCCGAACTCGCTCGTTTCCCCTTGGTGCTCAGCGACCAAGCGGCGAGCTGGCAGCACATCATTGAGCTATTCAGGCTCCACGGTCTCGCACCGACGGTGTACGCCAGAACACAAACCTTTGAGATGCAACGCAGCCTGGTCGCGAATGGGTTTGGCGTCGCCCTTGTTTATGCCGAGCCGTTTGGTCAGGAGAGCTACGACGGACTGACGCTGTGTCGCCTGCCCGTCAAGGATACGCTGCCGGCACAACGCATCGTCCTGGCGCGGGACTCGAGATATCCGGCAACCTCGGCGGACGACGCAGTGACCGAGATTGCGAGGCAATGGTTTGTCCACAATGCCGGCCGGCCGATTCGTGCTCAAGCGGCTGCGGCGCGAAACGCCGCCAATACTGGGCGGCGCCTGCGGCCGGGAAAATAGACGCCTTGCTGCTACACCCCCGGCTTGGCGATCTCGGCGAACGAGTTGCGGAGCCACATCTTGACGCGCTGGCGCTCGAGCAGCCGCAAACCGCTGGTATCGGCGTCGCTCTTGTTCGCCACCGCCCAGAAGCTGACGCTGCTGGCATCGATCTTCATCATCGACACCTCCTGCAGCCGCTTGAGATGGATGACGCCGGCGCCCAGGCTGAGCGCCCGTTCCTTCTCGCCGGACTGTTCCAGAATCCGGAAGTCATCGCCGCGTATTTCATTGAGCACCAGGGTGTAATTCAACCGGGTGCCGTGACGATCCAGCAGCCGCTTGAGGAGATCGACGGAATCCTTGCCCGCATCCATGACATGCCAGTAGCGGATGTTCAGGCCCAGTTCGGGTGCGACTTCGAGCAGCTGCGAATCGTCCATCCATTGCGTCAAGCGCTCCTGCGTCTGCGCCGCAAGATCGACCAGGACCCTGCGCTCCGGCACCTCGGCCGCGGCCTCGACGATGGCATCCATGCTTTCGTAGCTGTCGATCAACACCGGCGACGCGTAGCCGGCATAGAATCGCAGCAAGGCACCGTGCGAGCGATCCGAATCGAAGCCGAGAAAAGGTATGTTGTTGTCGATCATGTACTGCGCGAGCAGCCGCGCGACCAAAGACTTGCCCACCCCACCCTTCTCGCCGCCGATCAAATGAATGTTCGTCATCGATGCTCCTCATTTCTGTCGAAGTAATCTAGCATGCCCGCGGGCATAATCGCGCCATGAACGCACCGCGGTCGTACTTGAGCTTGCAATCCGGCGGCACCTTGCGTGCAGACGCGCCGGCGGAACGCACTGCGCTGCCCACGGCGCTGCGCGCGGTACAGATGCGCAAGGTCTATGGTTCGATGGTCGCCGTCGATGATCTCTCGTTCACCGTAAAGCCAGGCGAGATCGTGGGTTTGTTGGGGCCGAACGGAGCGGGCAAGACCACTACAATCAACATGATACTGGGCGTGTTGCAGCCCAGCAGCGGCGGCGTGCTGATCGGCGAGATCGATCTTGCGAGGTATCGGGCGCGCGCCCTCGCCGGCACCAATTTCGCAGCGGTGTACGCCGCGCTGCCCGGCAACTTGACCGTGGCGGAGAACCTACGGTTCTTCGGCCTGCTGTACGGCATCAAAAGCCTGCGTCAACGCGTCGAGGAGCTGCTCGAGGAGTTCGGCCTCGCGCACTTGCGCCACACCAAGTGTGGGCTGCTGTCGTCCGGCGAACAGACACGGGCGGCGCTGGCGAAGGCGCTGGTGAACAAGCCGAAGCTCCTGCTGCTGGACGAGCCGACCGCATCTCTCGACCCATCGGCCGCACAGCTCATCCGCGAAAAGATCAAGCATCTCGCGGCCCAGGACCGCTGCGGTATTTTGTGGACCTCGCACAACATGCATGAAGTGCAGGCGGTGTGCGATCGCGTCATATTTCTGTCACACGGCAAGGTGCTGCTGGAGGGGGACCCGAGGACCTTGCCCGAACAGTATGGGGCGGCAAGCTTGGAGGATCTTTTCATCCGCCTGGCGCGGGAGCCGCTGGCCGAGGGAGGGCATCCGTGAAAGTGCGCCCCATTGCCGGCATCGTCCTGCGGCAGATTTACCTGCTTCGCGGCAGTCCGGTCCGCGTGTTCCCCATGGTGACATGGGTGGCCATCGACATCGTACTTTGGGGATTCATCACGCGGTACCTGAACTCCGTGAGCGGCAGCGGCGTCAACTTCGTCCCCACCCTGCTGGGCGGCGTCCTTCTCTGGGACTTCTGCACGCGCATCATGCAAGGGGTGAGCACGGCCTTTCTGGAGGACGTATGGTCGCGCAATTTCCTGAATCTGTTCGCATCGCCGCTCTCCATTTCCGAATACATCGCGGGACTGGTGATCACCAGCATCATGACCAGCTGCATCGGTGTGGTCGTCATGCTGGCGCTTGCGACCGGCGTCTTCCACCTGCAATTCTTTTCGCTGGGTGCCCCCTTGGTGGCGTTCTTGATGGTGCTGTTCGTCTTCGGCATCACGCTCGGCATCTTTGCGAGCGCGATCGTGCTCAAGCTGGGGCCGGCCTCCGAATGGCTGTTGTGGCCGATGCCGGCATTGTTATCGCCGTTCGCGGCGGTCTTCTACCCGCTCTCGACACTGCCGCAGTGGATGCAGCGGGTGGCGCATGCCCTGCCGCCGGCGTACGTTTTCGAGGGAATGCGCACTCTGCTGAACGGCGGTGGATTTCCGGCGGCGCTGCTGACGCAGGGCGTGGGGGTGGCTGTCACGGAACTGCTGCTCGCGGCCTACTATTACGGCCGCGTTTATCGTCACGCCGTCCGCACCGGACTGCTGGCGCGCTACAGTGCCGAGAGCGCGGCGTAGCGGATTGTGTCAGATCCTTCCGACATGCCGATATAACGAAGTGGTGTTGGTAACCCGCTCGGGAAGCGGTAACGTATCTCAAGGGCACCGCGGGCCGCGAGAGATTTTGGTTGACAGATCTCCCTCGTCCAGTTATCCAGTCTTTCGCGCTCCGCGGATGCCCACCAATGATTGCGCTCCGGATCACGCCTTCAGATCGGGCGTCACCTTTCCGCCGCTTTGCGCCAACTTGGTCATGACTTCCTTGTGAAGCCAGATGTTCATCGAGGCCGATTCGGTGGTGTCGCCCTTGTATCCCAGTTCCTGGGCGAGCTGCTTGCGGTTCGCCAGGCTGGGATCGAGTCCAACCAACTTCATCAAGTCGACGATGGAAGTCTGCCAGTTCAATTTCTGTGCGCTTTTCGCGCTGAGCTGCGTGAGCTGGGCCTCGAGGCTTCCAGCGGAAATCGCCGCGCCCGGAGCGGCGGCCGTGGGCGGCCGCATTGAGGGGGAACTCGTGGGGCCGCCGGCGGGCGCGGAACCCTGTGGGGCCGGCGCGCCGCCAGCGGCCGTGGCCGGCGTCGAACCGTGGCCGAAAATCGCGTTCTTGATGCTTTCAAAAATGCTCATGGTGTGTCCTCTGTCTTGGCGTGGAACCGCGGTTTGGTGCGGCAGGCTAATGATAGGCGAAAGCACGTCGCAGTAGCGTATGACCCGATCGAGTGTAGGATTGCGCCTATGCCAGTCTGCGTCCCGAAAATTTTCCGCGCCCGATTCTGCCGCGCTCGACAATCCGATCCGACACTGGCAAAGCCTGCCTGGCGCTACGCCGACACCTTCGAGTTCATGGAGCAGACTCGCTCCGGTTTCCCGCCCGCCAGCAAGATCCGCGCGCGATGTCCGGCCATGTCATCAACAACACCACCGGCGGCGATCTTCAGATGAACATTGAGGAGCGGCTGTCCTGCCTCGACGCTTTCCCCGACGTGGCCTCGTTGGACGGCTTCGTCGGCGAAGTGCGCGACTACCTCGCCCGGCATGCAGATATTCTCCCGCGTATCCCGTGAAAGTATCCTGCGTTTCCCTGCGGAACCTCAAGTGACTGACTCCGGGGCCATCGCGCGCTCGAGCGACTCGGTTCTGATTCGCGCCATCGGCTTCTGGGCGCTTGCAGCATCCATCGTCAATCTCACGATCGGCGGCAGCATCTTCGCGTTGCCCGGCACCCTGGCCGCCTCCATGGGGCCCGCGGCACCGCTCGCCTTCATCCTGGGCGCTCTTCTATTCGTACCAATTACGCTCTGCTTCGCGGCGGCCGGAAGCCGGGTAACCGTCACCGGCGGACCATACAGCTACGTCGCGGCTGCGTTCGGTCCATTGCCGGGATTTGGAATTGGAGCTTTCCTGTGGATTTCGAGCGTTGCAGGGAGCGGCGGCATGGCGGCCATATTGGCCGATCAAGCGGCGCACATCTTTCCGATGCTCGCCCCCGCTCTGCCCCGCTCGCTCGCCATGCTCGGCATCTACGCGATGCTGGTGGCATTGAATGCCCGCGGCATCAAGCTTGGCGCAGTGGCCATTGTGATTTTTGCAGCGGCAAAAGTGATGCCGCTGCTCTTGCTGGCCCTCATCGGCTCGAGGTTCGTGCATTGGGACAATCTGCGCATCGCCGCCATGCCGACTTGGGGCACCATCGGCAGCTCGCTCGTGATCGTGGTATTCGCCTATTCCGGCATCGAGACGGCGCTCGCGCCGTCGGGCGAAATTCGAAACCCCTCGAGCGTCGTCCCCAGAGCGGCTCTCACAGGCATCGCAATGGTGATCGCGTTGTACGTGGGACTGCAGTGGATTTCCCAAGGTGTACTAGGTACCGCGCTGACCGGCAATAGCGCGCCGCTTGCGGCAGTAGCCGACCGCATCGCTGCGGGCGGCGGCCGCTGGTTGGTGCTCGTGGCATCCGTATCGGCGCGATGGCTTTCTACCGGCTGGATTGGCGTCGTTGACCAAGACCAGCCGCGTACCGCTGCTCGCGATCGTCGCTCACGCGCTGGCTGCGTGGATGGCGGCGTCTGCCGGAAGCTTCACCACCCTCGCCCTCGTGTCCGGCGGCGCATTTTGTTTCGTCTACATCGCGAGCTGCGCCGCCGCCTGGCAACTGCAGCGCCGGCAGGTCGCACAGGCCCGGAAGCCTTTGCATATGCCCGGCGGCCCGTTGATTCCGTTGCTGGGAATCGCCGGGCTCGGCGGGATCCTCACGACGCTCGAGCGCGCGGAATGGTTCGCCATCGGATGCGCCCTGCTCGGCATCGCAATCCTTTACTCATGTAACCTACGGTATCGCCATGGAATATGAAGCTGCACGTACCGTCGTCTACCCGTGGAATTGCGACTCCATGGGTCATTTCGCGACCCAGCACTACATGAAAGTGTTCGACGACGCGACTTATCACCTGTTGGGCGCTCTGGGGTATTCGCTGCGGGATGCGGGTGAGACGCGCCGCGGTTGGGCCGATGTGAGCCACAAGATCGATTACCTGAGCGAACTGCGCGCCGGTGATCTCCTCGTTGCGTGGAGCTCGGTACAACGAGTAGGCAGCAAATCGATTACGTACCGCACCCGGCTGGTGCGGGCGGAGCAGCCGCAGGAGGATTGCGCGGTGCTCACCGGAGTGGTCGTGCATTTTGATCTCGAGCGGCGCTGCGCCTTGGTGCTTCCGGATGCAATCCGCGCTGCCGCGCTGGCGGCAATGGGGGACCGCGCCCCGTGACGGAATGAGCCCCACGCAAGGTACCGCGTTCTCCAGCGCCGCCATTCCGTGGCGCGTGGTGCCTCCGCTCGCCAGCACCGCGCTCACCATGGTGGGCGCGGGTGTGCTGGGATCCCTGCTGCCGTTGCGCTACTCGGCGATGGGTTATTCGCCGGGGGTGATCGGCCTTTTGGCCACGGCCGAGGCCCTGGGCTTCCTGGTGGGCTGCCTCTATGCGCACAAAATCATCGTGCCGGTCGGACTGGAGCGGGCCTATGCGGCGTTCGCCGGCATGAAGGCGGTTGCCATTCTCGGCCTGCATTTTGCCGACAGCCTTCCGTCCATCGCCCCGCTGCGGTTCCTGATCGGCCTGAATGCGGCGGGACTCGCCATCATCGTCGAGAGCTGGCTGAATGCGCTGGTGCCGAACGAGCAGCGCGGCCGGGTATTGACCATCTATGTGCTGGTCTACGGCCTGTTCTTCGGCGCCGGACAGCTGTTCGGCCAGAACCTCAACGTGCGCGGTCCCGAATTGCTGTTCATGGCGGGCATCGCGACCACTCTGGCGCTCGTACCCATGGTGGCCATCGACGTTCGCGCGCCGGTTCTCCCCCATGGCGTCACGCTCGAAATCCTCAAGGCGCTTCGTACCTCGCCGGTAAGCGTGCTGGCCTGCCTGTTGAACGGACTGATACTGACGGCGTTCACGACGGTCGGACCCTTGTTCGGCGAACGCGTCGGCTTCGATCAACGGCACATCGTGATCCTGATGGCCTGCGTCTCCCTGGGTGGGCTCTTCCTGCAATGGCCGATCGGCTACTTCTCCGACAAAATCGACCGCCGCCATGCCTTGATCGGCATCGGCGCCGGCGTGCTGGCGGTCGCGACCGCTTTGGTCGTGGTCGACCGGCAGTTGCCGTTCGTGTTGCTTGCCGTCCTATTTGCCGTCTTCGGCGGCCTCGGCGAGAGCCTGTACGCGGTCGGCGTGGCGCATGCGAACGACCGCGCCGAGATGTCGGACTACGTGGCCCTGTCCTCCACCTTGCTGTTCGTCTGGGCACTGGGCGCCGCGATCGGACCGACCACCGGAACATATGCCATCCAGCTCACGACGCCGCGCGCGTTCTTCGTCTACGTGATCGCACTGACGCTCGGCTTTACGCTGTACACGGTCTGGCGCTTGTACCGACGCAGGGTGGGAGGGGCGGCGGAGTCGCGCGAGGACTTCCTGGCGTATCCGCAAACGTCGCCTGAGATTTACGCCTGGCTCCCGTATCACAAGGAACCCATCGGGCCGAAGAAGCCGGACGAGCCGAAGGTGCCGGACCAGACGAAGGTGCCCAGCGTATCCGTCGCCGAGCCTGCGCGGACGGCCGTCGATGAGGCGCTGCCGCCGACCGCCTGACGACCGCCCGGCGCCGCAGACTGCTGGTTTGTGAAATCCGGACGACGCCGCTGCGCTACTATCGGTATCAGCGAGAGGCGTTTTAATGAGCGTGTCCGTCAAATCAGCCTTCGGGGTCATGCTGTGGGTCATCGGCGCCACGGCACGCGCGAACACCTTCACCCCCCATCATCGGGTGCACATCGAAGGCGAGGGGCCACGAACCGTCGTTCTCGAGTCGGGCTTCGGCGATACCTTGGACATCTGGCAGACCATTCAGCCCCAGGTTGCGGCCAACTGCGCCAGGACGTTTTCATACAACCGCGCCGGTTACGTCGACAGCGACCCCGCCGCAGCAGCGCGCGATGCCGCGAGCATCGTCGGCGAATTGCGCGAGGAATTGCTCCGCAGAAACCTGAATCCGCCGTACGTGCTCGTAGGACACTCCCTGGGGGGTCTCTACATGCAATATTTCGCGCGCAACTTTCCGGGCGACGTCGCGGGGCTGGTGCTCATCGATTCCACGCATTGGCAACAGGGGCTCAAGGTGGCCAGCACCGCGGACACGCCCTATCAAACGCGCACAGCCGTCACCCTCTACATGCCGTGGGTGATGCGGCGGGAACTCAGCGATAGCACCGAGGCGGGTCTCGAGGTCAACGGCAGCCCGAGCGCCTGGGCCATCCCGACCATCGTCCTGTCCAGCACGCGAGTCGGCCCCGTCGAAACCGCGGATCAGCGCGCACTGGCCGTGACGCTGCAGAACAGCATCGCTGCGGATTTCCCCGGCGCCCGGCACGTATTCGTGGAAAACAGCGGCCACTACATTCAACGCGACAAACCCGCGGTGGTCATCGATGCAATACGCGACATCGCAGGCTGTAATCCTCGTTGAACCGCTGTGAACTCAGCCCCGCGCCGCGGCCGGCGTGGCCCCGGGGAATGCCTTGACCGCGCCGCGCGACGCCACGGCCTGATAAATCGCCGCCGCGATCTCCTCCTGGGTGCAGGGCTTCGTCAATTTCAGCAATCCCAACTTTACCGGATCGGCGGGCAGTTCGGCGTAGCCGGTGGCGAGGATGATGGGCAAGCCGGGGAAGCGGTCCCTGATGCACTCGGCGAGCTGCAGTCCGGTCATGCTCGGCATCGCATGATCCGTGATGACCACGTCGACTTCGATGCCGGAGTCGAGCTTGGCCAGGGCCTCTGCCGCGGAATGCGCCTCGATCGCGGTGTGGCCGAGGTCATCGATCATCGCGGCCGTCCCGGTCATCACCAGAAGATCGTCATCGACGACCAGCACCTTGCAAGGCTCGGTGCGGGGCAATGGATGCGAGGATTGCGCCGCCTGCCCCGACTGCGTGGCCCGGGTCACCGACACGGCGGAAGTCGTCGCCCGCGGCAGCCACAGATCGATGGTCGTTCCGGCGTCCGGCTCGCTGTGAATATCCAACAGGCCGCCGGACTGTGCCGCCAGCCCCTGGACCATGGACAATCCAAGACCGGTCCCCTTGCCCGGGCCCTTGGTCGTGAAGAACGGCTCGGTGGCCTTGGTCAGCGTGACGGTGTCCATGCCGACTCCCGTATCGACGATGCTGATCCGCAGGTAATCGCCCGGGGCCAGCCGCGAGTCCGGTCCACCAAGGGTTTTGGTTTCTGCCGCCGCCGCAATCATCAGCCGGCCGCCCGCCGGCATGGCGTCGCGGGCGTTCAACGCCAGGTTGAGCAGCGCCAACTCGAGCTGATTGGCATCCGCGAGGAGGGGCGGCAATCCGCCCGGAAAATTGAGCTCGAGCGCGATCCCATGGCCGAGGGCGCGTTTCAGCAGCTCCTCCATGCCGCTCACCAGATGCGCAATATCCACCGATTCGGGTTTCAGTTCCTGCCGTCGCGAGAAAGCCAACAGCCGCTGGGTCAGCGCAGCGCCCCGCTGCGCCCCTTGAACCGCATTCTGCAGCAGGCGCCGGCTGTGCTGGTCTTCCGCGCCCAGGCGCTTTTCCAGCAAGGCAAGGCTGCCCAGCACCGCCATCAACAGATTGTTGAAATCGTGCGCGACGCCGCCGGTCAGCCGGCCGATGGTGTCCATTTTCTGCGCCTCGAACAGTTGCGCGAGCGCGGTCTCACGCTCGCGCGTGCGATCGTCGATACGCTGCTCGAGTTCCTCGTTGAAGCGCTGCAGTTCGCCGGTCCGCTCCGCCACCCGCCGCTCGAGTTCCGCGTTGAACCGCTCCAGCTGACGAGTCTTCCGGTACAGCTCGACGAAGACCTTGACCTTTGCGCGCAACAGCTCCGGCACGACGGGGACCGGAACATAATCGACGCCGCCCAACTGGTAACCGCGCAGTTGATCCGGCTTGGTCATCATCACCGCGGACACGAAGATGATGGCGGTAGTCTGGAAGCGCGGATGTTCCCGGATCATGGCGGCGAGTTCGAATCCGTCGAGGTCGGGCATGCACACGTCGATCAGGATCAATGCCACCTCGTTCTTGAGCAGTACTTCGAATGCCTGGCGCGCCGACGACGCCTTGAGGAGGTTTTCGCCGACTTCCGCCAGGATCGCTTCGTGGCTCAACAGCTTGGCCTGGCTGTCGTCGACCAGCAGAATATTCACCTTGTCGGTGGCGTTCATCAGCGGGTCGGCAGCATTCATCTGCGTGGATTCTCAGCGATGCAGCCACATGCGCAGGGCGGACAACAACTGCTCGACATTCACGGGTTTCGCGAGGTAGTCCGATGCCCCGGCCTCGAGGCATTTCTCGCGGTCGCCCTTCATGGCCTTTGCCGTCAAGGCCAGGATGGGCAGGCGGCGGAAGCCGGGATTCGTGCGAATCACCTGGATGGTCTCGTACCCGTCCATGCCCGGCATCATGATGTCCATCAGAACGATGGCCACGTCGGAACGCGACTCCAGCACCGCGATGGCCTCGCTGCCGGTGGTCGCCGTCAATACCTCCATCCCGCGCCTTTCCAGGACGCTGGAAAGCGCGAAGATGTTGCGGGAATCGTCGTCGACCAGAAGCACGGTCCGGTGCATGAGATCTTCATCGGAGCTGTGCAGCCGCTGCAGCATTGCTTGCTTCGCGGGCGGCAGATCCGCCACCACCCGGTGCAGAAACAATGCCGTCTCATCCAACAAGCGCTCCGGTGACTCCACCCCCTTCACCACGACGCTCCGGGCCATGGTGTGCAGTTGCGCGTCTTCGTCGGCGGACAGCTGGCGGCCGGTGAATACGACGACCGGCAGGTCGGACAGTGATTCGTCGTCGCGGATCCGCTCCAGCACCTCGAATCCGGACATGTCCGGCAGCTTCAAATCGAGGACCACGCAATCCGGCGGGTCGTCGCGCAACTGCGCCAGCGCCTTCGCGCCCGTGTCGGCCAGCGTAATCTTGATGTCCTCGTGGGCGAGCAATTCCGCCACGCCTTTGCGCTCCGCTTCGTCGTCTTCCACCAACAGCAAATGCTTGCGTCGCGGGCTCGCATACCCCTTGATACGCGCGAACGCGCCGTCCAGACCCTCCGAAGTGGTCGGTTTCTGCAGGAAGGAGAACGCCCCTCGCGCCAGCCCATGATGCCGGTCCTCGTCCAACGTCACGATCTGCACGGGGATGTGGCGCGTCGAGGGGTCCTGCTTGAGCTGGCTCAAGACGGTCCATCCCAGCATGTCGGGCAGGAAAATATCGAGCGATATCGCGGTCGGATAATACTCGCGCGCCAGCGCCAGTGCGTCGGCGCCGCGGGTCGCAACCAGGACCCTGAAGCCCTTCTCCTTCGCGGCCGCCATCATGATGCGCGCATAGTGCGGATCGTCCTCGACGATGAGCACCACGCTCTCGCCGGGCGCGATCTCGCCCCGATCGTCGAGTATCTGCTCCGGCGGACGCTCCTGCGTTCGCAACGGCACCGCGGCGGCGGCCGACGCATCGCCGGAATTGAGAGTCGACTTCGCGGAGGCGCTGCCCGAGTACATGAGCGGCAGATACAGCGTGAAAACGCTGCCCACGCCGGGCGAGCTGCGCAATTGAATTTCGCCGCCCAAAAGATTGGCAAGTTCGCGGCTGATCGCAAGCCCCAATCCCGTGCCTCCGTACTTGCGGCTGGTGCCGGCATCGGCCTGCTGAAATGCCTCGAAGATGATGCGCTGCTTCTCCGGCGGAATGCCGATGCCGGTGTCGGTGACCTCGAAGGAGACCACCTGCGGCGCATGCCTCAATGTCGGATGGTCGGCGTTCCAGCCGCTTGCCGCCGGGGAGACCGCGAGCTTCACTCCGCCGTCGGCGGTGAACTTGAAGGCGTTGGACAGCAGGTTCTTCAAGACCTGCTGCAGGCGTTTCGAGTCGGTGATGATGCTGCGCCCGGCGAGGTTGGGCGAGATCTCCACATCGAATTGCAGTTTGCGGTTTTCCGCCTCGTGCCGGAACGGACGCGCGATCATTTCCAGCAGAGTGTTGAAATGCACTTCCTCGGCATCCACGGAGACGGTGCCGGACTCGATCTTCGACAGATCCAGAATATCGCTGATGAGGTTCAAAAGGTCGGTGCCCGCGCCATGAATGGTGCGCGCGAAATCCACCTGCTTGGGCGCCAGGTTGCCGTCCGGGTTCTCCGACAACTGCTGGCCCAGGATGAGAATGCTGTTGAGCGGAGTGCGCAATTCATGCGACATGTTCGCGAGAAACTCGGACTTGTACTTCGAGGTGAGCGCGAGCTCGGTCGCCTTCTCCTCCACCGCGCGCCGCGCCTGTTCGATTTCCTGGTTCTTCGCCTCGACCTCGACGTTCCGGTCGGCGAGCTGCTGCGCCTTTTGTTCCAGCTGCTCGTTGGTCTGCTGCAGTTCGCGCTGCTGCACCTGCAGCTCGGTGGCAAGCTGCTGAGATTGCTTGAGCAGGCCTTCGGTCTGCATGGTCGCTTCGATGGAATTGAGCACAATGCCGATGGAGGTCGTGAGCTGTTCCAGGAAGGTCAGCTGCAGCTCCGTGAACGCGCCGAGCGATGCCAGCTCGATGACCGCCTTGACCTCGCCCTCGAACAGCACCGGCAACACGATGACGTGATGCGGCGCCGCGCGGAACAGACCGGAACTGATCGGCACCACATCCTTCGGTATGTCGGTGATCAGCATGCGGCGCGCAATGAGGGCGCACTGCCCGATGAGCCCTTCGCCCAGCTTGAGCTGCTCGGCATGCCCATTGCCCGCACCGTCCGCATAGGCGGACAGGAGCTTCAGGCCGCTGGCGGCTCCCCCGCCCTCCACCTGATAAATCACGCCCTGCTGCGCTTCGACGAGCGGCGCCAGTTCGGTGAGCAGCATGCGTCCCACGGTGGACAGGTCGCGCTGACCCTGCAGCATGTTGGTGAAGCGCGCCAAATTGGTCTTGAGCCAGTCCTGCTCGGTATTGCGATCCGTCGTGAGCCGCAAATTCCCGATCATCGTGTTGATGTTGTCTTTGAGCTCGGCGACTTCGCCGCGCGCTTCCACCTGCACCGAGCGGGTCAGGTCGCCCTTGGTCACCGCGGTGGCCACTTCGGCGATGGCGCGCACCTGGGTGGTCAGGTTCGCCGCGAGCAGGTTCACGTTGCCGGTCAAGTCCTTCCACGTTCCCGCCGCGCCCGGCACGTTCGCCTGCCCGCCCAGGCGGCCTTCGACGCCCACTTCGCGGGCCACCGTGGTCACCTGATCCGCGAACGTGGCCAGCGTGTTGGTCATGTTGTTGATGGTCTCGGCGAGGGCCGCCACCTCGCCCTTGGAGGCGACGGTGAGATTCTGTTTCAGGTCGCCGTCGGCCACCGCGGTCACCACTTTCACGATGCCGCGCACCTGTTCGGTGAGATTGGCCGCCATCACGTTGACCGTATCGGTCAGATCCTTCCACGTGCCGGCGACGCCCGGCACCTGCGCCTGGCCGCCCAGCCTCCCCTCGGTGCCGACTTCGCGGGCCACGCGCGTGACTTCGCCGGCAAAGCCGTTCAATTGATCCACCATGGTGTTGATGGTGTTTTTGAGTTCCAGAATTTCGCCCTTCACATCCACCGTGATCTTGCGCGACAGATCGCCGCGCGCCACGGCCGTGGTCACCTCCGCGATGTTGCGCACTTGGGTGGTGAGATTCGCCGCCAGAAGATTGACGTTATCGGTCAGGTCCTTCCAGGTTCCGGCGACGCCGGGAACCACGGCCTGGCCGCCCAAGCGCCCGTCGGTGCCCACCTCGCGGGCCACGCGCGTCACTTCGCCGGCGAAGGAACGCAGCTGGTCCACCATGGTGTTCAGGGTTTCCTTCAGCAGCAGGATTTCGCCGCGCACGTCCACCGTGATCTTGCGCGACAGGTCGCCGGTCGCGATCGCGGTCGCGACTTCGGCGATGTTGCGCACCTGGGCGGTGAGATTTCCGGCCATGGAATTGACGTTGTCGGTGAGGTCCGCCCAGGTTCCCGCCACGCCCGGCACCTGCGCCTGGCCGCCCAGTTTTCCCTCGGTGCCGACTTCCCGCGCCACGCGTGTCACTTCGCCGGCGAAGGCATTCAACTGGTCCACCATGGTATTGATGGTGTTCTTGAGCTCGAGGATTTCGCCCTTGACGTCCACCGTGATCTTGCGCGATAGGTCGCCGCGCGCCACTGCCGTGGTGACCTCGGCGATGTTGCGCACCTGACCGGTGAGGTTCGACGCCATCGAATTCACGTTCTCCGTCAGATCCTTCCAGGTGCCGGCGACGCCCGGCACGTTGGCCTGGCCGCCCAGCTTGCCCTCCGTGCCCACCTCGCGCGCCACGCGCGTCACCTCGGAGGCGAAGCGGTTGAGCTGGTCGACCATCGTGTTCAAGGTCTCTTTCAGCTGCAGGATTTCGCCGCGCACGTCCACCGTGATCTTGCGGGACAGGTCGCCGTTGGCTGCCTGCCACGCCGCGCACGTTCGCCTGCCCGCCCAGCCGGCCTTCCGAGCCCACCTCGCGGGCCACGCGCGTCACCTCGGACGCGAACGCATTCAGCTGGTCCACCATCGTATTGATGGTTTCCTTGAGTTCGAGGATCTCGCCCGACACCGTCACCGTGATCTTCTTCGCCAGGTTGCCGCTGGCGATGGCCGTCGAAACCTCGGCGATGTTGCGCACCTGCGCGGTGAGATTGGACGCCATGGAATTCACGTTGTCGGTCAAATCCTTCCACGTGCCCGCGACGCCCGGTACCTGAGCCTGGCCGCCCAGCCGCCCTTCGGTGCCGACTTCGCGCGCCACGCGCGTGACTTCGCCCGCGAACGCGTTGAGCTGATCGACCATGGTGTTCATGGTCTGCTTGAGTTCGAGAATCTCACCCGACACGTCCACCGTGATCTTGCGCGACAGATCGCCGCGCGCCACGGCCGTGGTCACCTGCGCGATGTTGCGCACCTGCGCGGTGAGGTTGCCGCACATGGCGTTCACCGAATCGGTCAGATCCTTCCAGGTGCCGGCGACGCCGGGCACCAGGGCCTGTCCGCCCAGCTTGCCTTCCGTGCCCACCTCGCGCGCGACCCGGGTGACCTCGGAGGCGAAGGAGCGCAATTGATCCACCATGGTGTTGATGGCTTCCTTCAATTGCAGGATTTCGCCGCGCACGTCGACCGTGATCTTCTTCGAGAGGTCGCCGTTGGCGACGGCGATGGTGACCTCCGCAATGTTGCGCACCTGCGCCGTGAGGTTGGAGGCCATCGAGTTGACGCTTTCGGTCAGATCCTTCCAGACCCCGGTGACTTCGCGCACCTGCGCCTGGCCGCCGAGCTTGCCGTCGGTGCCCACTTCGCGGGCCACACGAGTGACCTCGGAGGTGAACACGCTCAATTGCTTGATGAGCGTATTGACGATATTGGCGGAACGCAGGAACTCGCCCTTGAGCGCGCGTCCATCGACATCGAGCGGCACGGTTTGCAGCAAATCGCCGCGCGCCACCGCGGTGACCGTGCGGGTCACGGCGGTCGTCGGCCAGAGAAGATCGTCGATGAGGGTGTTGACCGATCCTTCCATGTCCGACCAGGCGCCATCCGATAGACCGAATCGCACCCGAGTCCGCGTCTTGCCCTGACGCCCGACGACCTCGCCCACGTGTTCGAGCTGCTGGGCGATGCGCTGATTGGCCGCGACGATGGTATTGAACGTATCGCAGATCTTGCCCGCCACTCCGACCTGCGATCCCGGCAGGCGCACCGAGAACTCGCCGCCCTGCATGGCGCGAAGCGCCGCAAGCAATTCCCGCAGATCTAGATCGGATGCGCTGTTGATGACGCCAGGGCTCTTCGCCCGGTGAGCCGCGGCCCGATGAGCTGCGCTACCATTGTTTCTTGTTTTTGCCGCGACGCCCGACTTCGATTCCATTGCAAGTCTCCACGCCGTGACAACGAACTGAGCGAAGCCGCGGCGAAAGTCCAACCAGATCGACGGACAGGCGTGCGGAAGGCGTATTACTGCAGTTATCGGTTTCGCTTTTCCGACCGATGCCGATATGCGCCGGGCCCAAATCTTGGCAAATGCACTGGTGAATGTCCATTGCCATCGATTGCGACAAATTCGCGGCGCGTAATAATTACAATCTATCGGGCATCTGTCGCGCGGCCGCGACGTCAGCCGGAGGCGCCGGCGGGGATCTTGACCGGACCGCGAGGGGGGCGAGACACCCCGATGCCGCCCTGGCGCCACATGCGGAACCCGCCCAAGAAGGCGAAGTCGTTGTTGCCGAGCCGCGCGCCCTTCGGCATTTTGTTGAGCTTGCGGGCGTTGCCGCCGCCGAGCACGACATAATCTGCTTCCAATGCGGTCCGCAAGGCCTCGACCACCTTCTTGACGGCGCGGCGCCATTTCTTGGAACCCAAACGGCGGCGGCCGCGGTCGCCGACATCGTCTTCGCAGGTCCGGCCCTTTTTGTAGTGCATATGGGCGAGTTCCATCGACTCCACGACTCCGTCGACGATCATCGCCGACCCCAGGCCCGTCCCCAAGCCGAGGAACAGCATGCGGCCGCCTTGGTAGCTGCCGATGGCCTGCATGGCCGCATCGTTGATGACCCGCACGGGCCGGCCGAAGGCCCGACGAAAGTCGAAACCCACCCAGCCCCCGCCCAGATTATGGGGTTCGGTCACGATCTTGCCGTGAATGACGATCCCCGGGTAGCCGATCGACACCACGTCGTACTTCCAGTCGCCTACCAGCTTAAGAACGCCGGCGACCATGCGGGCTGCGTTCATCTGCGGACCTGACTCGAATTGGCGGACATCCCGGCGATTGGAGACGCGCACCTTGACGTGGCTTCCACCGACGTCGATCGCGAGCACCCGCGGCTTCCTTTTCGGTTTCATCGTGCGGCAACCATACCGTATTATCACCGCCTTTTGGACAGGCAACTCGATACCAACAACCGGGGACGAATTCTCATGCCGACCTCCCACCGCAGGATCGCGGCCGCAGTACTTTCCGCCGCCGCCGTGTTCGCAGCCGACGCCGCACTCTCGGCACCCGTCGCGACCGTCGACGTCGATGCACGCGAGGCGCCGCGCGGAATCGAGCGCGTGCATGTGGTGCTGCCGGTCAAACCCGGCAAGCTCACGCTGTTGTATCCGAAGTGGCTGCCCGGTGAGCACGCCCCCAATGGCCCCATCGGCGGCGTATCAGGACTGATTTTTTCCGCCAACGGCCAAGCCATCGCCTGGCAGCGGGATGCGGAGAACATGTTCGCCTTCCATCTCATCGTGCCGGCGGGAGTCAGCATGCTCGATGCGGTGTTCGAGGTGGACGCGGTCCCGGACGCCGATAACAACAATGCACTGCGCACGAGTACCGAATCGTTGGCCATCGTGCTCTGGAATCAATTGGTGCTGTACCCCGCCGGCGTGCGATCGGACGACCTGCGCTTCGCCGCTTCGCTGCGGCTACCCAAGGGATGGCGGTTCGGCACCGCCCTGCCGCGATCGCAGGGTACCGGCGACGACGCGCAATTCGCTCCCGTCTCGCTCACCACCCTCATCGACTCTCCCGTGATCGCGGGCAGCCATTTTCGCTCTGTAGATCTTGGGGGCACACCCGCAGTGTCTCTGCACATCGCGGCGGACAGCGAGGCCGCGCTCGAGATCTCGCCGGCGACCACCGGGCACCTTCGCAAACTCGTACAGGAGGCGGCGGCGCTGTTCGGGGCGACCCACTACGGCGAATATCACTTTCTGCTCACCTTGAGCGACCGCATCGGCTACGAGGGCATCGAACACCATCAATCGAGCGACAACCGCCTCGCCGAACGATCTCTCATCGACGAGTCCCTGCTGCGCAGTGCGGGGGTAGTCACCCTCCTGCCGCACGAATACGTGCACTCCTGGAACGGCAAGTACCGCCGGCCCTCAGGTCTTGCCACCGGCAACTACGATTCGCCCATGAAGGGCGAACTGCTGTGGGTATACGAGGGCCTTACCGAGTATCTCGGCATGGTATTGAGCGCCCGCAGCGGCCTGGCGTCCCCCGAGGACGGCCGCGACCACTGGGCCGATGTCGCGGCATGGCTGCAGACTCGACAGGGCCGCGCCTGGCGGCCGCTGGCAGACACCGCGGTCGGGGCGCCGATCAGCTACACCCAGGCGCGCGAATGGCAGGCACGGACGCGCGGCACCGACTTCTATGACGAGTCGGCGATGTTGTGGCTGGAGACGGATGCACTCATCCGCGGCAAGACGGGCGGCGTCAAAAGCCTGGATGACTTCTGCCGGCTGTTCTATGGACCGCCGAGCACCGCACCGGCGGTGGTGCCCTATGATTTCAATGACGTCATCAAGGCGCTCGACACGGTACTGCCCTACGACTGGCGCAGCTTCTGGACGGAGCGCCTGAACCGTGTACGCGCGATTGCACCGCTCGAAGGACTCGCCGCCGCCGGGTGGCGTCTTAGCTTTGCCGATGCGCCCTCCCCGGAACAGGCCGGCGAAGCCGAACTCGTGAAACATACCGACCTGTCCTACTCCTTGGGATTCGGGTTGAAGGAAGAAGGAGCGATCATCACCAGCGTACTGCCGGGAACGCCCGCCGACACCGCCGGGATCGCGCCGGACAGCAGCCTGATCGCCGTGGACGGCCGCAAGTACTCCAAGCACGTCCTGGCGGATGCGCTCAAGGCAAGCACCAAGGAACCGCGCACGATCCAGCTCTTGATGGAAAAGGACGAGGTGTTCAAGACCTTCGACCTACGCTACGCAGGGGGGGCGCGGTACCCACGCTTGGAACGCGACACATCCACGGTCGACTTTTTGGCCGCTATTGACGCGGCCCGGAGCCCTTGAGTGCTGCCGCAAGCGCTTTGCGAGCCGCGGCCCGGGTAACGCCGATGCGGCACGCCCACCTCGGTTTCAAGTCATCGAACGACTTGCGATCGGCGTTGGCCGCGCGTTCGAGTTCGTCGCTCCACGCGCACTTGTCCGCCAAATAGTGCTCGAACGCCGGCGACTTGCCGCCGAGTCTCGCCACGTCCTTCTCGGTCAGCCAATACACTTCCAGCGGCGTGCGCTGATCCTGCGGCGCCCGCTGCGCACTGTCGTCCAGAAGATCGGCGGGCACGCCGTTCTCGACAAGAAACGCGCGCGCCGCGCCTTGGACCGGAACGCCGACGCCGAGAAGACGCTCACCGTCCACGCTCCGCTGCGCGGCCGCGGCGTAGATGAGAAAACAGGCTCCGGAGCACCGACCCGTCAGCGGGCCCACCTCAACTTCGGAATACAGCGACTTCAACAGAGTCGCAATCCTGACCGCCTCATCGGAATCGCCGGCCGTCGACGCCACGATGACCTTGTTATGCGTCAGGAATCGATCGGGATCTTCCGAGATTTTCACCAGCAGACGGTCGTAGTCTCCCGGCTCGATGTCGCCTGATAGAACCAGCGGGCCGACCGGGCCGACGTACCTGCCGCTGAAGGCATCGTGATCCATATAAAAAAGTTCGGCGCCAGCTGCCGGGTTGCCGCAAAGAACCATGGCCGTGAGGGCAAGGGCCAGCCGCCGGATCGGCGGGGACCCCTGCTCGCGCATTGTCGGTGAGCGCCGACAGGGCATTTAACGATAACCGCCGCGCGTGTCGTTGCGTGATGCAGTTAACGCCAGCGCCGGGATGCAAAGCATAGCGTCCTCGCCGTCCGAATGTCGCTGTCCGAACACAGAGTTGATCATGCTAACAGGCCCCCGCACATTCCTCCTTGCCTGTACCTCGCTCGCGCTGTTGTCCGGCTGCGGCTCCA
>WNFQ01000578.1_pt1 | contig 24480 bp, 23 predicted proteins | sample 5400171 | NCBI WGS metagenome assembly WNFQ01 (sample SAMN13153356, study PRJNA577476) | soil metagenome | isolation source: 20 cm soil under Madrone tree | place: USA:California | collected 2016-06-14
CCAACGCAAGACCGGACAAGAGTGACAGGATTTTCATAGTTAGTCTCCAGATGCTCAGTTGTTTAAACGATGCCGACAGAAACCGGTATGTGTAGAGGAGCGATTCGCGAGGAATTTCCGTTAAAACCACGCGCGCACGCCTGCGACGAACTGCACATCGCTCGGATTCCCCCCGGATTCCCGCACTCGATCGGCGGTCCCCCCGAATTGGCGCGACCAAACGACTCCGATGTGGGGTGCGAACTCCCGCCGCACCTCGTAACGCAGACGCAGGCCGATCTCAAGATCGGACAAGCCAGAGCCCAGTTGACGCGCGGGATCGGGTTTGCCGTACAGGTTGGTCTCGGCCTCCGGTTGCAGAATCAGCCGCTGGGTGAAGAGCAGCTCGTATTCCGACTTGAGCCTCACGGCCGTGCGTCCTTGCTCGCCCACATAGAACGTCGCCTCGGTGTTGAACCAATAAGGCGCGAGTCCTTGCACACCGATCGCCGCCCAGGTGCGACCGGGGCCGGCACCGAAATCTTGACGTCCCCCCGCCTGCACACTCCACCAACGCGCAAAAGTATGGTCCCAGAGCAGATCGGCGCGGGCGTTCTGCGTCGTGCCGGCGACGCGTTCACCTTCAGACCTCAGCCAGACCTTGTTGGTGTCACCGCCATACCAACCCTCTGCATCCCACGCCAGGGCATTGCCCTCGGTGGTGTTGCGCCACTCCAGTTGATCAAAGAGCACCATACCCGTGCGCGCCGTGTCGTCCATTTGCATCAGTGCCGCCATCTGTGGGTAGGGCATGTCACCGATCGGATGCTGCGGCGGATCAGGTGGCACGTGAGGTGCCTCGCTCGAAGTGTCCTCGTTCGGGTCCGGTGCGGCGTGTTGGGAGTGAGAGGTCGAAACCTGCGGCTCATTGCCGAGTGCGAATGAGCCGCCTATGAGCCCCATGACGCCGTATAGCAGAGCGAGCTTCGCGCGAGGCATCATGACTTTGCTCCTTCTTTCGACGAGCGCTCGACATGTACCTCCCTAAACATGCCCGCTTCCATGTGATATAGAAGATGACAGTGATACGCCCAGCGGCCTAGCGCATCGGCGGTAACTCCATAGGCCAAGCGCTGCCCCGGTTGCACGGTGATAGTGTGCTTGCGGACCAGGAATTCTCCTTGTTCCGACTCCACTTCGCCCCACATACCGTGCAGATGAATGGGGTGATTCATCATGCTGTCGTTCACGAGCACCAGTCGCAGACGCTCGCCATAGTTGAATCGCAAGGGCTCACTCTCCGAAAACTTCTGCCCGCTGAATGACCACACGAAGCGTTCCATGTGACCGGTGAGATGCAGCTCGATATCGCGGCCTGCCTTCCGGTGATCGATCGGGCCACCGAGCGTGTGCAGGTCCGCGTAGGTGAGAACGCGACGGCCATTGTTTCTTAAGCCCACGCCCGGATCATCCAGGCGACTCTGCGGTTCCATGGCTACCGAATCGACATTGGGACCGAACTCGGCGGGCGCGTGATGCGGCGGGGCGCTCGCGGAATCGCCCATCGCCATCGCACCATGATCCATCGCACCATGATCCATGCCCTTCATCGAACTCATGTCCATTCCACTCATGTCCATGCCGGCCATGTAGTGGCCCGTACCCATACCCATATCCACCATGGTGAGCAGCGGACGGGGATCGAGCGCCGGCACCTCCGCTTGCATGCCCGGTTGAGGCGCCAGCGTGCCGCGCGCATAGCCCGTGCGGTCGAGCGACTGCGCGAAGATCGTGTACGGGCGATCGTCCTTGGGCTCCACGAGCACGTCGTACACTTCGGCCGTCCCAATGCGGAACTCGTCGACGGTGACCGGCTCCACGTCCTGTCCGTCAGTGGCCACCACCGTCAGCTTCAGCCCCGGAATGCGAACATCGAAGATGCTCATCGACGATCCGTTGATAATGCGCAGCCGAACTCTCTCGCCGCGCCGGAACAGTCCGGTCCAGTTGCCGGCCGGCGTACCGCCGTTCATCAGGTAGGTGTAGGCGTGTCCGGACACATCGGCGAGATCCGTTGGGTCCATGCGCATCTGTCCCCACATGCGCCGATCGGCGCTCGCCGGTTTCCAGCCTTGCTTGCGCACATCGTTGACGAAATCGCGCACCGTGCGCCGATTGAAATTGAAATAGTTGCTTTGGCGTTTTAGAGTTCGATAGATATGCTCGGGGTCGAGATCCGTCCATTCCGACAGCAACACGACATGTTCGCGGTCGGCGCGGTGCCGCTCGCCGCGCCGAGGCTCGATCACGATGGGACCATACAAACCCGTTTGCTCCTGGAACCGCGAATGACTGTGATACCAGTAGGTGCCCGATTGATTGACTCTAAAGCGATAGACGTAGGTCTCGCCCGGACCGATGCCCTTGAAGCTCAACCCCGGCACGCCGTCCATATCGGCAGGGAGAATCATTCCATGCCAATGAATGGAACTTGGCTTGGACAACCGATTGGACACCCGTAGCGTGATGGCATCCCCTTCGCGCCACCGCAGCAGCGGCGCAGGGAGTCGCCCGTTCACGGTCGTGGCCATTCCCGGCTGACCGGTAAAATTCACTGCCAGCGCGCCAATCTCCAAATCGAATTCAGTCCCGGACAGCACGGCACCTACGTCGGCTGCGGCTGCCGAGCCGGTGGCTGCGGCCCAACCAAAGTGACGCGCGCTGACGGCGGCGAGCGCACTGCCTGCGAGGCCCTGGACGAAACGGCGTCGTGAGCGGCCATAGGCCGCCGACGCTGAACGAAATCGATACATTGCGATTCCTCGAAACAACTCGTGTGATCAAACACCATCAAGGCCAAGTAGGCGTGTTGGTTGGTTACATTGCAGCGCAGTGAAAGCGCAGGCGTGTGCCGCTCGAATCGACGCGCTTGTGCTTGCCGTTCCGAAGCGGCCGCACCGGCAACATCGGTGCTCGCACAGCGCGGATCGCGCCGATCGCACCCGGAACTCAAGCGATGGGAGGTCGAAATAACCTATTGGTACGCGCAACAGGAAGCCGCGCGTCGAAGACAGTCAGCAGCAACAAGGCGGAAAAGGCAGCGTTCGTGCGCGGCAAGTCGAGTACCCCTGGACTTTGCGCGTAGTGACACTGACAGCCCACGGAACGGCAGCAGTCGTGCTTGTTGGCGGGGTTGTCGTGCGAAGAGGCCGCGCTCGTCGCTGCTCCAGCGCCGCCTCCATCAACGGACCTCGAGTCCTTCGGTTGATGGCCGGGACAGTGCCCCGCTTCCATACCGCCCGCATCCGTGCCGCCCGTCTGCGGCTCCGGCGGGGCCGCGGCAGCATGCGCCACCTGCCATTGCAGACCGAGCGCGAGCTGAAGCATCATCAGCGCTGTAAGCACCCAGTTTGTGGATCTTTTAGGCATGATTCTCAGCGTACACCCGCCGCCGTGATGAGAGAAGCGCGACACGCCGCATCAGGGGTTCGAGGCCTAACCCACGTCTGCGTGAGCTTAAACCGTGGACCATCGTCCGGAGTCAAATTCCTAGTTTGCTCCTGCGCCACACGGGATGGTGTATATTAACTTTGCACCACAAAGCTAGTACAACAGAGTGACAAGAATGGTTTTAGTCTCCTTCGCGCGGCACGCCCGCGCATCCAGCCCGATGAATCATGGTGTTTTCGGTCGCGGCGGCGCCGATCGGACGGCGCATCGCGCGATGTCGATGCGGAAGTTCGTGTTGCAAGCATTTTCCGGGGTGCTGGCTGTGTTTGCCGCAGCAGGACCCTGCCATGCCGAGAATTTCGCCGCCCGCGACGTGTTGGAAGATGCCAGGTTGTATTTTACGGCGCCGATTCGCTGGGACTCCAGGGATTGGCTGTACTTCGGCGGAGCGCTCGCCGCGATCGGCGTCGCTCACGAATACGACGGTAATGTTCGGCGGCACTTTGCGGTCGGCGCCAGAGCCGCTCTCGACGGCAAGGACAAAAACAGCGTGCGCGACGCGATTCCCGCCGCCGCGGCGGTGGCCGGCACTTGGGTGTTCGCAACCGTCCTGGACGATTCGTCCGGCCGCGTCGAAGCGTACACCATGCTCGAGGCGGGCGGGTTCAGCGCGGTCACTTCCGAGGCGCTGAAGTTTGCGGCGGGCCGAGCGAGGCCCAACGAGACTACGCGTGTGGACGATTGGCGTAAGGGTGGAAGCTCCTTCCCCTCTTTGCACGCCAGCGCCGCGTTCGCGATCGGCACGGTACTGGCTGAGTCGGGCAGCGACGACTTTCGGTGGGTTCGACGTGTGTTGGGATATGGTCTGGCGGGCGCTACCGCCTACGTGCGGGTTCGCGACAATGTTCACTGGATGTCAGATACGGTTGCGGGTGCAGCAATCGGAATCGCAACCGCTCATTTCACGATGAACCGTCGCGAGGAACGCGCGCATCGATGGGACGTATCGGTGGCGCCCATGGACAACGGCGGCACCATGGTGACTTTCCGAATGGCACTGCAATAGCCGCATCCGTCGGCCGACAGGCTCGTGAATCGTCGAGGAAATCCATCAATTGCACGGCGCCGCATGCCGTGGCGCGTACCAGCACAAGAGCAACGGCACCGAGACGAGCGCCGCGCCGGCGAGAAAGGTGGTCGATGCACCGAAGCGGTCCCACAGCCAGCCGGCAAGCGCGCTGGCGAGCAGCACGCACAGGCCGCAGGCCAGGTTGAACACGCCGAACGCAGTGCCGCGCAGGCTCGAGGGCGCGGTTTCGGACACCATCGCGGCGAGAATGCCCTGCGTGAAACCCATGTGCAGGCCCCAGACCGCTACGCCGAGAAACACTGAGCGGACCGACTGTCCTAGTGCGAGCACCAGGTCGGCCGCGATCAGCAGTGTCATGCCGAGCGCCAGCAGGAGGCGGCGATCCAGCCGGTCTGAAAGGCGGCCGGCGGGGTACGCCGATAGCGAATAGGCCAGACTCATCGCGACCATCACGCCCGGAATCCACGCGAGATTCAGCCCCGTCTGCTGAGCACGCAAGACCAAGAACGCCTCGCTGAAGCGCGCCAGCGTGAACGTCGCGCCGATGCCGACGATGAGCCAGTAGCTCCGCGGGAATTCCTGCAGCGCGCGCCAATGCAACGGAGAGCGGAAGGCGCGGTGACCCGGAGCGCGGCCCGATTCGTCGATGCCGAACGCGATCAGCCCGATCGCGACGAAGGCCGGTGCGACGGCGAACCACAACACTGTTCGAATGTGGCCAGCGAAGCAGAACATCAGCAGGATGGCGAGCAAGGGTCCCAGGAAGGCGCCGATGGTGTCCATCGACTGACGCAACCCAAAACAGGCGCCGCGAATCTCGGGCGGAGCCACATCGGCCACCAGCGCATCGCGCGGCGCGCCGCGGATCCCCTTGCCCACACGGTCAAGCATGCGGCCCGTGACGGCCAGGGCGGGCGTGGTCGCCAGCGGAAACAGCGGCTTCGAGAGCGCCGCCAGTCCGTAACCCAGCAGCAGCAGCCCCTTGCGCCGTCCCAGATAGTCGCTGATCGACCCGGAAAACACTTTGACGATCAAGGCGGTTGCCTCGGCTGCGCCTTCGAGCACGCCGAAGGCGGTTACGCTCATGCCCATGGTGGTCACGAGGAACACCGGCAGCAACGCGTGCACGAGTTCGGAAGACAGGTCCATGAACAGGCTGACGAAGCCTAGCGCCCACACGGTACGGGGGATGCTAACTTGCTTGAGTGAGATCAGGTTGGCGGTCATAGGGGTCGAGCTTACCGTGCGTATCCGGCTCCGTCCCAAGTACCCCATGCTTCCTTTATGCTCTCCATCCAAGTGCTGGCTGAGAGTAACGGCGGATCAAACGATGAAAAATCAGGCTTTTTGGCGGCGGCTCGCGTTTGCGGTGGTCGGTATTCGCGCCACCATCCGTAGCGAAGCCAGCTTTCGCGCGCAATTGTTTCTCGGTCTGGCCGCCGCCGTGGTGCTTGCGCTGGTCAGACCGCCGCTCATCTGGCTCGCCATGTGTTGCATGTCCGCGAGCATGGTGCTCGCACTCGAGCTCGTGAACACGGCCCTCGAGCACCTGGCTGATAGACTGCATCCGGAACGCCATATTGCCATCCAAAGGGCGAAGGACTGTGCGGCCGCCGCCGTGCTCCTGGCATCGATCGCAGCGGTCATCATCGGCGGTCTGACTGTTGCGGTAGGTCTCGGATGGCTACAATGACAATCCGTTTCGACCGCTCTTTAGAGGTATGACATGCGAATTCTGCAAATCGTGGGCGGCATCTTGATAGCGGGCGGACTTTTCGTTCTCATCAAGGCCCCGTCTTATTCGAGCGAGAAGAGCGTGTTCAAGATAGGGGACGTTGAAGCGAAAGTGGCGCAGGAACATCCGGTTCCGCCGTGGGCGGGTGGCGCGGCCATCGCGGCCGGAGTCGTGCTGATCGTGGTCGGTGCCCGCAAGGGGTAGGGTGTCGAGGGCGCCCGGCGAGATCGCCATCCAAATCACTCGACCAGCTTTTTACGCAGCAGCAGCAATTCGCGCCGCCGCGCCGGGGTGGTCTTGGGGTAACTCAACTCGAGACCTTCGACGGTGTCGAGCACGATTCGCGATACGATCAGGCGAGCATTGAGCTTATCGTCGGCCGGGACGATATACCAAGGCGCGCGCTGCGTACTGGTCGCACTGAGGCATTTCTCGTAGGCCCGCATGTACTGCTTCCAGAATTTGCGTTCCTCGATATCCGCCAGGCTGAATTTCCAGTTCTTCTCCGGACGATCGATGCGGTCGATGAATCGCCTGCGCTGCTCTTCTTTGGACAGATGCAGGAAGAACTTGACGATTCGCGTGCCGTTGCGGTCCAAGTGTCTTTCCATATCCACGATGGAGCGGTACCGGTCGTGCCACACTCTTGATTCATCCAACGTGTCCGGCAGACCTTCGCCGCGCAGAATTTCCGGATGCACCCTGGCAATCAGCACCTCCTCGTAGTAGGAACGGTTGAAGATGCCGATCCGCCCGCGCTCGGGTAAGTCGCGCGTGGTTCGCCAAAGAAAATCGTGTTTCAGCTCGATCGCGCTGGGATGCTTGAAACTGTACACCTGGCAGCCTTGCGGGTTGACTCCCGACATGACGTGCTGAATCGCGCCGTCCTTCCCGGCCGCGTCCATGGCTTGAAAAATCAACAGGATCGCATAGCGGTCCGACGCGTAGAGCAACTCTTGCTGTGCACTGAGAGCCTTGACGTGCTTGCGCAGGAGATCTTGGTATTCCTCGTCCGTCCCGTACACGGGACCGACGCGCGTCGGCCACTTTCTCAGATTCACCTTCGCGCCTTCCGGCACTCGAAAATCGCTCGACTTGATGTGCATCGACGCCTCCGGGTACTGGTCTTACGTCGGCACTGGGTGCAGACGTATGGCAGTTTGCACGATGTCCGTACGATAGGTAGTAGTATTGGCCGCTTCGGATCGTTCCTGGAGATACCCGCATTGCTCGACTCGATACCTCGGCCCGGCGCGCCGCAAACGCGCCGCATCTTGTTTGCGAGCCTCATCGGCACGACCATCGAGTTCTTCGACTTCTATATATACGCCACGGCCGCGGTGCTGGTGTTTCCCAGGCTGTTCTTTCCCAAGGGCGATCCGGCGACGGCATTGCTGCAGTCGTTCGCGACCTTCGCGCTGGCATTTTTCGCGCGTCCCGTGGGATCGGCCTTGTTCGGACATTTTGGCGATCGCATCGGACGCAAGGCAACGCTGGTCACCGCCTTGCTGACCATGGGCATCTCGACGGTGTGCATCGGTTTGTTGCCGACCTATGCATCCATCGGCGTGCTTGCAGCGGGGCTTCTGGCGCTTTGCAGATTGGGGCAGGGCGTGGGATTGGGCGGCGAATGGGGCGGCGCCGTGCTGCTGGCGACGGAAAACGCTCCGCCGGGTAAGCAGGCCTGGTATGGAAGCTTCCCGCAACTCGGCGCGCCGCTCGGATTTTTGTGTTCCACCGGCGTGTTCCTGGTGATGAGCAACAATTTGACCGAGGCGCAGTTGTTCAGCTGGGGCTGGCGTGTGCCGTTTTTGGCGAGCGCCGTGTTGGTGTTGGTGGGGCTGTATGTACGATTGCAACTCGTCGAAACGCCCGCCTTCCAGCGCAGCCTCGCGCAGGGCGAGCGCGTGCGCGTGCCCTTCATGGTCGTCATTGCGAAATACCCTCGCGAGCTTGGGTTGGGAACGCTGGGCGCAACCACCACGTTCGTCGTGTTTTACCTGATGACGGTATTCGCCCTGGGTTGGGCCACCGGTGCGCTCGGATTCAGCCGCCAGCAGTTCTTGATTCTGCAAATGGTCGGCGTGCTGTTCTTCGGTTTGACCATACCGTTCTCCGCCGTCGTTGCCGATCGCATCGGCGAGCGCACGATGCTGATGATTGCGACGGCCTTGATCATCGCCTTCGGTTTCGCTTTCCGGCCCCTGTTCTCCGCACACGGCACGGCGAGCGTCTTGCTATTCCTGGCGCTCGGCTTTGCCCTGACCGGTCTGACCTACGGTCCTCTGGGCAGCGCTCTCGCACGCTTGTTTCCGACCTCGGTGCGGTACACGGGCACCTCGCTCTCCTTCAACCTCGCCGGTATTCTGGGCGCCTCGCTCGCGCCCCAGATCGCGACTTTACTGGCGTCGCACTACGGCGTGGCCTATGTCGGGTATTATCTGTCGGCGGCTGGGCTGGTTACCATGGTGGCATTGCTGCTGATCAAAGCGGACCAATCGAGCGGCGAGCCGCACGCTCGAACCTCTATTCAAGGGGAGAACTAGAATGACTCGCAACCTCTTTTCAAGTCTCCATCGGCAAGTTGCGGCGCTGCTGTGCGTGCCATGCTTCTTCGCCCCTCTGCATGCCATTGCGGCGGATGCCTACGATGCCGCCGTCGCGCACGCGGGGCGCAGCGCCGCGGATCTGAAACGCGATTCATTGGATCATCCGGCCGATATCTTGCGCCTCTCCGGCATCAAGCCGGGCATGCGGGTGGCCGACGTGCTCGCGGGCGACGGCTACTACAGCGAACTTGCCGGTTACGTGGTGGGGCCGAAGGGCAAGGTCCTCATGATCAACAATGCCGCGTTCGATCATTGGAGCGACGGTCCGCTGCAGGCGCGCTTGGAATCGCATCGCCTGGGCAATGTCGAGCATGAGACGCTCGATCTTAACCACATGAACCTGGCACCCGGAAGCCTGGACGCGGTGTTCTTGGTCAAGGTGTACCACGATTTGTATTGGGTAGACAGGGACGGGTCGTCGGAGGGCCTCTGGCCGAAGATCGATACCAGCGCCGTGCTCGATCAGCTGTCGCGCGCACTCAAGCCGGGCGGAGTGCTCCTGCTGGTGGATCACTCGGCCAAGCCGGGAAGCGGCACTACCGTGGCGTCCGGCTTGCATCGTATCGAGGAGAGCTACGCGATCAAGGATTTCGAGTCTCACGGATTCAAGGTCGCCGCCAAGAGCGATTTGTTGAGAAGACCGGACGACGCGCGCGATCAGGTGAGCTACAAAGGCCCGATACTGGGCAAGACCGATCGCTTCGTGGTGGTGTTTCGCAAAAGCGCGCCATAGTCAGACAGGCTCCTAGGCGCCGACCTTCCGCCGGGCTCTCAGACGACGGAGTTCAGCCAGCGAGTCAAGGTGCCCGCGTCCATCGCTCCCGACTGACGGGCGATTTCCTTGCCCGCGCGGAAGACGATCAGGGTTGGAATGCTGCGGATATTGAAACGCGCGGCCGGCGCCGGCTCGTCTTGGGTGTTCAATTTAGCGAAGCGTAATGTGGGTTCGAGCTGGCGCGCCGTCGCCTCGTAAAAAGGCGCCATGGCGATGCACGGGCCGCACCAGGGCGCCCAAAAATCCACGACCACGGGCAGATCGTTTCGCGCCAAATGCCGGTCGAAATTGGCCTCGGTGAGTTCGATCGGCTTCCCTTCGAATAGTGGGAAGTGGCACTTGGGGCAGCGAGGGTGATCTCGCAGTCGATCGCTCGGCAGGCGAACCACCGAGTCACAATGCCCGCATACCGCTTGGATGCCTTCGTTCATCAAATTATCCGGGCTCTATTTGGGTTGCGCAACCAAGATGGAAAAGCTATTGGGGACGATGCTGGGACGCGGATGCGGCTGCTCCTCGGTCGCCGGCGGTGTAGCTCCTAGTCTCGCGGCGGCCAGGAAAATCTTGTGAGTAGCCGGGTCGAGCGCCATGGTGCGCGCACTGACCAGAGTGGTCACCGTCGCCAACACCCGATAGACATCCGGCGACTCCTCATGAATCACTGTCATCGTGCCGTCCAGCCCGTTCGAAGTGAATACCAGACCGAGATCGGAATCGAAGGCCGCGGCGTCCGGTCCTCTGCCGATCACGACTCGGGCCACTTGCTTGCCCGACAAGGCATCGGTTACCGCCATCACTTGGTTCGCGCACACCGAGAACAGGCGGTGATGAACCGCGTCGAGCGCGAGGCCCGTCGGATTCGCGCAGCCTGGTAGAGGCCAAGTCGCCTTGAGGGCCAGCGATTTCCCATCGACAGCGACGAGCTTGCCGGGGTCCGTCTCGATATTGACATACACCGTGCCCGCGGTATCCGTAGCCATGAATTCCGGCGGACCGGGAAGCGCGACGATAGCCACGATCTGGAGCGTCGCTGCATCCAGTGCGGAGAGATTGGCTGATTCGCCGTTGGCGGTAATGATATGGTTTTGCCGCGGCTCGTACAAAATGGCGTCGGGCTTCTTCCCGGAGACCGGTACTCGTTGAATTACGCGCAGCGTGTCGAGTTCGAATACCGAGACCGTGTTGCTGCCGCCATTGCTGGTAAAGCCCCGCTTCAATGCCGGGGCGAACGCGATGCCGTGAACTCCCGCCGTGTTGGGAATGGTCCCGGCGAGTTTGCCGCTGACCGTTTCGACGACGTCCACGCGATCGCCGCGGCTGATGAACAGGCGCGCACCGCTCGCCTCTAAAGCCAGGTAATCCCATCCGCCGGCTCCGCCCAACGGCCAACTTCGAGACACCGTGTACACAGCCGCGGGAAGCGGCGAGGTATCGGCCGCCGGCGTCGCTGCGGCGGCCGTCTGCAACAGTGCGTACACGACAAACGGAAGAGTGCGCAACGCCGTAAATTCCTTCGGTTCGAGCGTCGATTAGTCTACCCGCATTGAGCAAAAGAGAAAAACCGGACCGCAATTTCGCCGTGTAATTTCTACATGCGTAACCTGCGTCGATTTGCGAAAATCGCGAATAGAAACGGAAGACCCGGGCCGCGCGAACCGCGGCGTCGGCAGCCGTTGCCGAACGTCCATCCAATAACAGTTGTGCATTTCCATCGACAAAAACGGCAGTTCACGGGACGTAGTGTGTCGCCGATGATGCATGGTTCCCGCGCTTCGCAGGGTTGGAGAAGTCCAGGAGAATCGGATGTCTTTGAGGGGATTCGCGACGGCTCTGGGTGCCGCGGCCATTTCAATCCAAGGGGCCGGTTTCGCCGCGCCGGCGGTGTCGGCGTCGGAAAACGACGCGGGCGGTCTGGAAGAAGTCGTGGTCACGGCGCAGCGCAGGGAAGAGTCCGCCCAAAATGTGGGCATCGCGATATCGGTGCTGTCGGGCCAGAGCCTGGCCGACAAGTCCATCACGAACGTGGTCGATCTTCAGAACGCGATACCCAGTCTGCAAGTCGAGCCGGCGTTCGGCGGCGGTCAGCCCCAGTACCGTATCCGCGGTGTCGGGTTTCTGGACTACACTTCCAACAATGCCTCACCCGTCGGCGTCAGTATCGACGACGTTGCCTTTGCCTTGCCGATTCAGACCCAGGGGCAACTGTTCGACATCGACCGGATCGAGGTGCTGCGCGGTCCCCAGGGCACGCTGTACGGCCGCAATACCACCGGGGGCCAAATCAATTTCATCAGCAATCGGCCGACCGCCGATACTCATGCCGGATTCACAGCGGAGTATGGTTCGCACAACGACGTGAACGCCGAGGGCTACGTGTCGGGCTCAATCACGGATGGTCTGCTCGGACGCCTGTCCGTGGCCACCGAACAGGGCGGAGCCTGGCAGCGCAATCGAGACACGGGACAAAGCTTGGGCAAGAAAAACAAAATCGCCGGGCGCGGCCAATTGCAATGGAACCCCTCGGAGGGCGTCAACTTCCGGCTGGACTTCCATTTGTCGCAGGATAAGTCCGAAGAAACGGGGCTGCATTTGCTGAAGGCGTACCCCCCGTACAATGCGGGCGCGGGCGGTCCTGTCATCCCCGCAGATACGTCGCGCTACGCCACCGGATGGCGGCTCGATCCGGTCTTCGCCAAGATCATCGGCATCGACGCCGCTTCCAAACCGGGAGTGGACAACTCGAATGATGGAGTCGATCTGACGGCCAATATCGACTTCGCCGGCGCGAGACTCACCAGCATTACCGCCTTCAACAAAATGATCAGGCGCGAATACAGCGACTGGGATGCGACTCAGTACTACGATTCCGATGAGTACTTTCGAAGCGATTTGAACGTGATTTCCCAAGAGGTCCGCGTTGCGTCGACCGGATCCGGTCCGTTGGGTTGGGTGGGGGGCGTGTTCTACTCGGATCAAGATCTCCACGAGAAGTTCTATTCCGACTTCACGGACGCGCAGGGAATCGGCGGCATCGCATTGACCGCGTACGAACAAAAGGCGAATTCCTTCGGCGAGTTCGGCCAGGTCAACTACCGGTTCAACGACGTGCTCAAGGGAACGCTGGGCGTGCGCGAGGACCATGAAACGCGCGAATTGATCGGCCTCAACACCGGTTTCCTGGTGCCGGCAGTCCCGTCCTTCACGGGAGGCGCTTTGAACCACTCGATCACCTCGAACCTCCCGTCCGGAAAGGTCGAGCTGGACTACACGCCGGTGGACAAGACGTTGGTCTACGGGAGCATCAGCCGCGGCGTGAAGTCCGGCGGGTTCACTGCGCACAACACGACGACCGCGCCCGCCGCCGACCCATTCGAACCCGAAAAGCTCACGGCCTATGAGATCGGCGTGAAGTCCGACGTGGCGCGGACCGTGCGCATCGACGCGGCCGTGTTCTACTACCGATACAAGGATCAGCAGATTTTGGGGAAGGTGTTTGACACGGGATCGAACTCCTACATCGGCCGGTTCGGAAACGCCGATTCGCGCATCAGCGGCGGCGAAGTGGAGCTCGCATGGCAGCCGCTCGGCGGTCTGTCCGTATCGCAATATGCAGGCTTCGCCGAGGGCTACTACACGGGCAAGATTCTCGACAGCAGCACGCCGCCCGTCGACTACCACGGCCGACCGCTCAGCTTCCCGAAGTGGAGCTACGGCGGCGATGTCAGCTACGCCTGGAGCGCGGGCGACTACAAGATCACGGCCGAGTCCAACTACAGCTTCCACGACACCTACAGTCAGTTCTACCTGCTGGGAAGTTCGGATTTCACGATTCCAAAATACTGGCTGGCGAACGCCAATCTGTCGCTGTCGCCCGCGTCGGGTGCGCCATGGACGGTGACCCTGTGGGGCCGTAACCTATTCGATAAAGCCTACGACATCACGAGGAACTTCTTCCTGCCGGGCACCGAAGTTGCCCAGGCCGGCGAGCCCACCACGGTCGGCATTCGGGTCAGCTACAAGTATTGATGGGAGCAACGATGTTGAAGGTTTTGGCCGTTCTCCTCGCGGTGGTTGTCGCAGTGCTCGTGGCCGCGTGGCTGAAGCTGCGCGGACCTGACATTCCCTACGCGACCCTGGAAGCCAAGTACGCCGACAGCGCATCGCGCTTCGTCGACCTACCCGGTGGATTCCACGTGCATTATCAAGAGGAGGGTGATCCGAGCAAACCTCTATTGGTTCTGCTCCACGGCTTCGGCGACTCGTTCACGACGTGGGAAGGATGGGTGCGCGAACTCGAGGGCAAGTTTCATATCATCAGCGTGGACTTTCCCGGGCATGGATTGACGCGCGCGCCGGAAGAATATCGGCTGGCCGGCGATGGCCTGGCGGATTTTGTCGACGCCTTCGCGGCGAAACTTGCGCTACCGAAGTTCGCGGTCGCCGGCAATTCCATGGGCGGAGGGGCGGCCTGGCAACTCGCCGTGCGCCATCCTGATCGAATCGACGCGCTGATTCTCGTGGACGCGGCCGGCTTTCCGAACGAAAAGCCGCCCGCCGAGGTTCCGCTGGCCTTCAGGCTTCTGCAATACCCGATCGGCCGTGCCGTCTTGCGCAACATCGACAACCGGCCGCTGATCGACGAGGGCCTGAAGACCGATGTATACGACAGGTCGCTGATCACGCCGGCAATCGTCGATCGCTGGGCGGAGTTTCAGCGGGCACCCGGGCACCGCGCCATATTGATCGGCGTCAATTTCCGGGCGCAGACGCAGGCTACGGCGGATATGCTCGGCACGATCAAGGTGCCGACATTGGTTCTGCACGGCGAGAACGACGTGCTGATCGAACCGGCCAGCGCGCACAAATTTGCGGCGGCAATACCCGGCGCCAAGCTGATCACCTACCCCCGCGTCGGGCACTTGCCGCAGATTGAAATTCCCCAGCGCTCGGCGGCCGATGTGGCGGCGTTCTTGGAGGCGCAACCGGCGCAGCCGTGAGCTGCAACGCGTTTCCGCGGAAACGTCGTTTGTCCACGGTGCAGACGCCGTGCAGCCCGTACTCCGGTATCATCGATCCATGCAGCGAGACGCAAAGAGAGCTCAATGCGCAGAGACCCCACCGAAAATTTATTCAAGGCCATCGATGAGCGGCGCGACGACCTCATCGAACTGACGCGCGCCTTGATTCGCTTTCCGACCGTGAATCCGCCCGGCGAGGCCTATCGTCCATGCGCGGAATTCATCGGCGATCGCCTGCGCGCCCGTGGGTTCACCGTGGACTATGTGCATGCGGCGGGCACGCCGGGCGACACTGAGCGTTACCCGCGCATCAATGTCATTGCCCGGCGCGCAAGCGCAGCACCGGGACCCTGCGTGCATTTCAACAGCCACATCGATGTGGTGCAGAGCGGCGCAGGGTGGACCCTCGATCCGTTCGCCGCCGTGGTGAAAGACGGCAGAGTCTACGGCCGGGGCGCATGCGACATGAAGGGCGGTCTCGCGGCATCCATCATCGCGGTCGAGGCATTGATCGAGTCCGCGGCGGCATTGCCGGGAACGCTGGAGATTTCCGGAACCACCGATGAAGAGTCGGGGGGATACGGAGGAGTGCACTATTTGGCGGAGCGGGGCTGGTTTTCCCCGCCGCGCGTCGATCACGTCATCATCCCCGAACCGCTCAATGTCGATCGGGTCTGCATCGGGCATCGCGGCGTGTGGTGGGCCGAGATAGAGACCCATGGGCGGATGGCGCATGGCTCGATGCCGTTTCTCGGCGATTGCGCCGTGCGCCATATGCATGCCGTCGTCGATCGCTTCGAGCGCGATCTGTATCCCAAACTGGCGGCGCGGCGGACGGATATGCCCGTGGTGCCGTCGGGTGCGCGGCATTCGACCCTGAATATCAATTCGATTCACGGCGGGCAGGCGGAAACAACCGGATATCCTGCTCCCGTGGTACCTGATTCCTGCCGCATGGTCATCGACCGCCGGCTGCTGATCGAGGAGAGCATCGACGCCGCGAAGGGCGAGGTGCGCGAATTGCTGGAGCAACTCGTCAAAGATCGCGCGGGCTTCCGCTACAGTATTCGCGACATTTTCGAGGTACGGCCGACCATGGGGGATCGCGACGGCCCCGTGGCACGCAGTACGGCTGCAGCCATTCGCCGTGTGATCGGCCGCGACCCTGAGTTCATTTGCTCGCCGGGGACTTACGACCAGAAGCACATCGACCGCGTGGGTAAATTGCGGGACTGCATCGCCTACGGTCCGGGAATTCTCGATCTGGCCCATCAGCCGGATGAGTACGTCGTGATCGAGGACATGGTCAACTCCGCGAAGGTGATGGCGCTGGCCGCCCGGTCGCTGCTCTACGGAACGGCATGAAGCGAGGGCTGCTCACGGCCCTGCTGTTGCTGTGCGCGATGGGGTCCCACGCCGCGGAGCGGATCACGATCGGTATGCAGCTGGAACCGCCGATCCTGGATCCCACTGCGAGTCCCGCCGCCGCGATCTCCGAAATTCTGTACGGGAACGTGTTCGAGGGGTTGGTGCTGTTTGCCGCGGACGGTTCGGTCCTGCCCAAGCTTGCCTCATCCTGGGACATCTCGGACGACGGATTGACCTACACGTTCCACCTGGAACGAGGCGTGCGCTTTCATGACGGAAGCGCCTTCGACGCGGCCGTCGTCAAGTATTCGCTGGACCGGGCCCGGGCGCCGGAGTCGGTGAATCCGCAGAAATCGCGCCTGGCAAAAATTCGGGCCGTCGACATCGTCGATCCCTACACCGTGCGTGTTCTGCTCAATCAGCGTTCAGGAGGTCTGCTGCAGTCGCTCGCCTGGGGGGCGTTCGTCATGGTGTCGCCGCAGTCGGCCGAGGCCAACGCGGTCCGACCGATCGGAACCGGTCCGTTTCGATTTTCCGAGTGGCGCCGTGGCGACTCCGTCACCTTGGTCCGTAACACGGACTATTGGGGCCGGCCCGCCGAATTGGCGGAAGTTGCCTTCAAATTCATCGCGGATCCCACCGCGGCCTATGCCGCTCTGATGGCGGGCGATGTGGATGCATTTTCCAACTATCCTGCCCCGGAAAGCTTTCCGCAATTTGCGGCCGATCCACGCTTCGCGGTATTTGCCGGTACCACCGAGATGGAGACGGTGCTGGCGCTGAATCACCGCGTGCCGCCGCTCGGCAATCTCTTGGTGCGTCGAGCGATTTCCTACGCCCTGGATCGCCGCGCCATCATCGACGGCGCCATGTACGGGTATGGCACGCCGATCGGCAGCCATTTTCCGCCGCGCAATCCCGCCTATGTGGATCTCACGGGCGTCTATCCCCATGACGTGGCGAAAGCCAAGGCGCTGTTGGCGACGGCGGGCTACGCCCACGGGTTTTCCGTCACGCTGAAGCTGCCGCCGCCGAGCTACGCGCGCCGCGGCGGCGAAATCGTGGCGGCCGAGCTCGCGCAAATCGGCATCCGCGTGGCAATCGAAAATCTGGAATGGGCGCAGTGGCTGGATCAGGTATTCACCCGGCATGACTTCGATATGAGCATCGTGGGACACGCGGAGCCCATGGACTACGACATCTACGCGCGCGATGACTACTATTTCGGCTACTCGAGCCCCGAGTTCAAGGCGCTCATCGCGGCGCTCGATGACACCAACGACGCCGCACGGCGCCGCGAACTGTTGCAGCAGATCCAGCGCAAGCTCGCTGCCGACGCGGTCAACGGCTTCTTGTTCCAGTACCCGAGGCTGGACATCTGGAACGCGCATTTGCAAGGTCTGGAATTCGACAATGTGTTGGGCATCGTCGATTTGAAGCGCGCACACTATGATCGGGTCGCCGGCGACGGCCACGGAATCCGTGCCAACCGCGCTGTCGACCGCTCTGTCGGCACCAACTTTGGGATCGGCACCAACCACGGCGCCGGCACGGAGGGCCGCGCGCGGCCGCGCGCGTTGCGCTTCGCCGGCGGAGCCCTGTCAGCCGCGGCCCTGGTTTTGTGCATCTTTGTCGCGCGCCGCTTCGGCGGAGCCTATTTGGCCGGGCGGGTGGGCGTGCTCATCGCCACCTTGCTGGTCGCGACGGCGATCGTGTTCGTCATCGTGCAGGTCGTGCCCGGAGATCCGGTGCGCTACATGATGGGGCTGCAGGCGGATCCTGACGCCGTGGCCGCGACCCGCCATCAGCTGGGCCTCGATATCGCTCCCACGCAGCGCTACTTCCGCTGGCTGGGCGGATTGCTGCGCGGCGACTTTGGGCGCAGCTTCACCTATCGCATCCCCGTGGGCGAACTCATTGCGGATCGCCTGCAGGTCTCGCTGCCGCTGGCCGTGCTTGCGCTGCTGCTGTCCGCGGCGATCGCCCTCCCCATTGGCTTCATTGCCGCGGCCAGACGCGGCAGGGCCGGCGACCTCGTGTTGAGCTTTGTCACCCAACTGGGTTTGGCCATCCCCAATTTCTGGCTGGGGATATTGTTGGTGATGGTGTTTGCCGTTGGCCTTCATTGGGTTTCCGCAGGCGGCTTCCCTGGCTGGGATGCCGGATTGGCAGCCGGCCTCGAGGCGCTTACGCTGCCCGCGATTGCGCTCGCCATGCCTCAGGCTGCCATCTTGGCCCGGGTGCTGCGTGGCGCGCTGATCGACACCCTGCACGAAGACTATATTCGCACGGCGCGTGCGAAGGGCGCCGGTGAGTGGCAGGTGCTGTGGCGCCATGCGCTGCCCAATGCGTTGGTCCCGGTGTTGACCATCGTCGGCATGCAGTTCTCCTTCCTGCTGGCGGGCGGCGTCATCATCGAAAACGTCTTCTTTTTGCCGGGCCTGGGCCGTTTGGTGTTCCAAGCCATCGTGCAGCGTGATTTGATCGTCGTGCAAAGTGTCGTGGTCATGCTGGTGTTCGCCGTAGTGACGGTGACCTTTCTGGTGGATCTTTCCTATGTCCTTGCCAATCCGCGCCTGCGCGATCCGAGCGCGGTATGAGCGTCTTTGGAACGCGCAATGGCTCCGGGACGCGCCGCGCCGGTCTCATCGTCGGTGCGGGCATCACTTGCTCGTTCGTCGGGATCGCGATGATCGCGGAATTCTGGACGCCATACGATCCGGCAGTTCTGTCGATCATCGACAGGCTTCAGGCCCCCAATCTCCATCACTGGCTCGGTACCGATCAGCTTGGCCGCGATGTGTTGTCGATGATCATGGCCGGCGCCAAGAACTCGGTGGGCGTGGCCCTGCTGTCGGTGATCATCGGAGGATTCATCGGCGTGCCTTTGGGGCTTTTGGCGGCGGCGCGCCGAGGCGCGATCGACGAGCTGATCATGCGCGGCAACGATCTGGTGTTCGCATTCCCGTCCCTGCTGCTCGCGATTCTGATCACCGCCGTGTTCGGTCCCGGTGCGGTCAACGCCATCATTGCCATCGGCATCTTCAACATTCCGGTATTTGCGCGCGTCGCCCGCGGCGGGGCGCTGCAGCTATGGACTCGCGACTATACTTTGGCCGCGCGCGTCGCCGGCAAGGGATCCATGCGAATCTCCTTCGAGCACGTCCTGCCGAATCTCGTCGGATTGCTGGCGGTGCAGGGAACCATCCAATTTTCGCTGGGCGTGATTGCGGAGGCGGGTCTTTCCTATGTGGGCCTGGGTGCGCAGCCTCCGACACCCAGCTGGGGGCGCATGCTCAATGAGGCGCAAACGCTGACTGCTCTGGCACCGACGCTCGCCTTGTTTCCGGGTCTTGCCGTGTTGTTGTTCGTGCTGGGCTTGAACCTTCTGGGCGACGGTCTGCAGCACCGGCGGGGGCGCACGGAATGACGGCCGCCCGCGCCGCCGCGCCGCTTCTCGCGATCGATGCCTTGAGCGTGTCGATAGGTGGGGCGAAGATCATCAAGAATCTCTCGCTCGCCCTGGGCGCGGGTGAAATTTTGGGCCTCGTCGGCGCCTCGGGATCCGGAAAATCAATGACCGCGCTCGCGATCATGCGCCTGCTGCCCGCGAATGCCAGGCTGACCGGCACGGTGCGCTTGCGCGGCGAGGCGCTCGGCGACAAGAACGAGACCGAATTGCGGAACATCCGTGGCCGGGACATCGGAATGGTGTTTCAGGAACCCATGACGGCCTTGAATCCACTCATGCCTATCGGCGATCAGGTCGCGGAGACCGTTCGACTGCATCGTTCCGTGTCCATTGCGGAGGCCAGGCGCGCCGCGCGCGAAACACTCGATCTGGTGGGTTTGCGCGGCGCGCAGGGCGCGCCGGATCGCTTGCCCTACGAACTCTCAGGCGGCCAGCGGCAGCGGGTCGCGATTGCCATGGCCGTGGTGTTGGAACCGCCGCTGCTGATCGCGGACGAACCGACCACTGCTTTGGACGTCCGCACACAGGCGCAAGTACTACAGCTGCTGCAGGAGCTCGCGCGCACCCGCCACATGGGATTGGTCCTGGTCACCCACGATCTTGCCGTGGTGGCCGGGGTGACGGATCGGGTTGCGGTGATGCACGAGGGGGAAATCGTCGAGGAGGGTGCAACCCGGCAACTCTTGCACCATCTACACCATCCCTACGGCAAAGCGCTGCTGGCTGCCGCGGACTTGCAGCCGAAACGCGGCCCGCACGGCGGAGAATCTTCGGCGGTAGTGTTGCAGGTGCGAGACATCGTTCGAGAATATCCACGCAGGCGGCGCTCGCTGTGGCATCCGGCGGCGCCCTTGCGGGCCGTCGATGGCGTTTCACTCTCCATACACGCGGGAGAGACCGTGGGTCTGGTCGGCGAGTCGGGTTCGGGTAAGTCCAGCTTGCTTCGGGTTATATTGGCGCTCGAGCGGCCGCAGACGGGTGAGGTTCGGCTGCTGGGTGAGAAATTCTCAACCGCCGCCGGCGCTGACCTTCGTCGGCTGCGCCGCTCGATCCAAATCGTATTCCAGGACCCTTTCGGCAGTTTCGATCCGCAGTGGCCGGTAGAGCGGCTGATCGCGGAGCCGTTTTTTCTCCTGGATTCGCCGCCGCCGGCCGCCGAGCGCCGGCGGAGAGTCGCCGCCGTACTCGAGCAAGTCGGGCTGTCGGCAAGCGACGGGCAGCGATACCCGCACGAGTTCTCAGGCGGCCAGCGGCAACGCATCGCCATCGCTCGCGCCTTGGTCACGGAACCGTCGGTGATCGCGTTCGATGAAGCCGTGTCCGCGCTCGACGTGCTCGTGCGGGCTCAGATACTCGAGTTGATGGCGGAGCTGGCCGGGCGTCTGCGGCTGGCTTATCTATTCGTGTCGCACGATCTCAACGTCGTGAGATCGATTGCAGATCGAGTCTACGTCATGCAGCTCGGCCGTATCGTGGAACACGGATCGACTGAGGCCGTGTTCGCGTCGCCGCGTCACGCCTATACCGAGGCGCTGATCGCCGCCACGCCCAAGCTGACCAACTCGCTTCGCCGCGGTGTGTCATGATCAGTCTGCCGGATATGCCGGATATCCCGGAAATGGCGGCTGTATATCTGGCGATGGAATGGGCGGAACAGGCCTTAGCGCACGCCGCAGCATACTGTACAAAAACCCAGTAGTTGGGTAAGATGATACCTAGTCGTGTGGCCTGACGGACGAATCGTGCCAGAGCAATCATGAGCGTGACCGACGCTGGACTCGCCGTATCTGAAGCGAGAATAGAACTCGACTATAGTCGCGAGGTGTTCGACAAGATCCCGCTTCCCAGGCAGGCGCTGGAGTTCCCCGAGTTGCGCTATATGGGATCCAAACATCGCCTGTTGCCGTGGATTCACGGCGTTTTACGCGGACTTGATTTTGAGACGGCGGCCGACCCGTTTGTGGGGAGCGGCAGCGTCGCGTACTTGCTCAAGGCGATGGGCAAACGCGTGATCGCGTCCGACTTTCTGAATTTTCCCGCGGTGCTGGCGAGCGCGACGGTCGCCAATAGTAAACATCGGATCGATGAGAGCGCCTTGCAGCAACTGCTAGCGGTGCGGCGTAACGGGCCCAATTTCATCCAGAAGACGTTTGACGGTGTTTTTTATGAGAGCAGTGATCTGCAATTTCTCGATCGGATCTCGGCCAATATTGACGGTCTGGCGCACCCGCACCAGCGGGCTCTGGCCAAGGCGGCTTTGATCCGCTCGTGCCTGAAGAAGCAGCCTCGCGGGGTGTTTACGATTTCCGGGGATCTATCGCACTATGATGACGGGCGGCGCGATCTTCGCTTGACTCTGGAGGAGCATTTTTCGGAACAAATCGCGGTATTCAACAAGGTGGCGTTTGATAACGGCAAGCGACATACAGTCAAACGTGCCGACGTGTTTAGCCTTAGGCCCACCGGAGTGGATCTCGTGTATTTAGATCCGCCCTATGTGCCGCGATCGGATGATAACTGTTACATGAAGCGATACCACTTCCTCGAGGGATTGTCGTGCTACTGGCGGGGTGTGCGCATCATGAAAGACACGAAAGTTAAGAAGATCGAGAAGCCGCATACGCCCTTCGGGTCGCGTAAAACGGCGCTCGATGCCTTTGACCGATTGTTTCGGCTATATCGCCGCAGCAAGATCGTCCTGTCTTACAGTTCGAATGGCTATCCGGACCGGGAGATTCTCGAGGATCTTTTGCGGTGCTACAAATCTCGCGTGAGTGCTTTTGAGAGACCTCATCGCTATCACTTTGGTACCCATAGCCAGGTTGAGCGAGCTGCTGTGCGCGAATATCTGATCGTCGGCCAATAGTGCAGATCGTCAACCAAAAGCTCGAGGATATTCTCGGCAGCCTGCGGCATTTGGAAGTTGACTGGAAAGACGAGACGGCGATCCACGTTATCGCGCAACTTCGAGACATGCCGGTAAAAGCGGCGTACTCGATTGAAGATGTCGAGGCACTGTTGGATGCGAACTTCGATGAGGGCATTTTGATATGCCGTCTGTTCATGGGTCTTTCCAAAGACCAGTTCACCGCATTGTTGCACGCCGCTCGTGGCAGTGCAGGCATCGGTGTCAAGGCGTATCGCGCGGATGGTGCTGGTTTTTTGTCCGATCTTTTGCGAATCGGATTGTTGGACGACATGGCCGCTGAGGCGAATCGGAAGGCGCACTGGAGCGATGTCTTGGTGGAAAGGCTTAGAAGCGGGCGCGGCAGTGCGATCGCTGGGCAACGCCGTGGGAGAGGCGTGGAAGACTTCGCGGAGGAGATCATCAAGACGGTGTTTGGTGACAACTATGAAGCGCGTTGCACATTCCGCGGGCCCCGTGGCACGACGGCGAAATGCGACTTCGCAATCCCGTCGAAAACAGCGGCACGAATCCTGATCGAATCAAAAGGATACGCTGCCACCGGTTCCAAGATGACGGATATTCTGGGGGACATTCACACTATCATTTCAGCCAAACGCGCAGACACGGCGTTGCTGTTCTTTACGGACGGGCTGACTTGGAGAGAGCGTCAGAGCGATATGCGAAAGCTGGTAGACCTGCAGAACAAAGGCGACATCATGCGTATCTATACGTACGCGATGGCGGATCAGTTTGAAAAGGATCTTCGCCAGCTTAAAAGTGAAGGCGGGTTGTAGCGACGGCGGTATGCGCTACCTGATCCCTCGACTGGAATTTTATTTGAAGGATTTACGTCCTGGATCCGATAGCGGGAAAGGTTCAAAAGCGGTAGCCAATCTCGATCGGCAGATACTCGATCGGCGTGGACGTATTGATGCGGTGATAACGCGTCTCGATAAACCACGAATTTCCGTAGGGCAGCAAAAACTCCACGCCGATGCCCGCATTCCATCCGAACTTCGTGACATCGTGAGCCGTGACCACGGCGTCGCTATACGCGCTGTCGCAGAAACCAGAGAATGGATCGCAATAGTAATACCCGCCTCCGAAGGGTACTACCTGGGTGAGTTCCACGCGCGAATGGTAGGTGCCAATACCCGCGATGCCGTAGCCTCGGATGCCGTAGGCGAAGGGAATGTGATAGACAAGATTGCCGGTGACGGACCAAAACTGGCCTGTACCACCGTTGATCTCGACATTGGTGGCTTGCTGGCCGGCGTTGATCAACCGGCTGGAGGCGTTGTGTTCGCTGTAATTCAAATCGAACCTGAAGTCGATGGGACTGTACGCGGATGGCAGTACGCTGAAGCCCCCGCCGAATGAATAACCTCCCTGCAGGTAATCGGAAGTCGTACCCAAGGGTTCGCTGTACCCGCCCATCACATGCCAATGGACTCGCGGTTCTTCGGCCCGGGCGGCGACCGACATCGCAGAGAGGATGCCGCCGACAGCGAGCGACCGAATGAATAATTTCCTAAGCCGTTCGAATTTCATGAGCATAAGTCCCACCCGTCTCTCCTCTAGAAGCCAACCCACGGGCCGACCACGCCCGCCGGCGCCGCTGCCTCAAATGCCACATACACGTTGCGTCCGTAAAAGAAGGGTAAACCCCAATCGAACGAGTTTGCCTGGCTGCTCGCGGCGGGTCCCGCGAGCCCTGGCAGCGCCGCGCCATTGGCGGCGAAATCGGAATCCGCATTGTCGACGTAAAACGGAATGGTGGCCACGGCGCCACGTGGCGCCCGCAGGTTGACCGCCAACCTCGGCACCTAGGCGAGCGGCGGTCCTGTAGCGGTTATGGTGGGTTTGGGCTCCAGGGTAGGTGTTCCCGCGGGCGCAGTCAGGCTCGTCGCAGCGCGCCTCGGGCTGTTGACACCACTGCCCGAGTCAGGCGCGCCAGCATGGGCATCTGCAGCCGTGTGTGCTGCCAGAACAGCGGCACCGACAGGGTGCGTCCGGGCACTAGCTCAACCAGTGTGCCGTTACGAAGCTGCGCCTGAACGAGCGGCAGGGGATTCA
>WNFQ01002061.1_pt1 | contig 24457 bp, 13 predicted proteins | sample 5400171 | NCBI WGS metagenome assembly WNFQ01 (sample SAMN13153356, study PRJNA577476) | soil metagenome | isolation source: 20 cm soil under Madrone tree | place: USA:California | collected 2016-06-14
CGAACTATATATCGCGGAGTCCAGCGAAGATGGTTCGACAACGGCGATAAAGAAGGTGAATCCAAAAGGTGAGACCGCCACAGACATTTGGTCTCCAACATTCAAGTTCGATCCACGACTCACAGTATCGGACACGCGCCTAGCTGGTCCGGCGCTTTTCGCCCTGGAACAAACCTCCAGCCACCCAGCAAGAGACAAATTGCGCGCCCTCGATCTGAAGACCGGGCGAGAGTTGTGGGTTAGAAAATGGGTGCATCACGCGGCCACGCTCACAGGGGTTGGGCAGTTCCCCGTGGCGACTTGGTACGATCCGCCCATCCCGTATCCCGACCCTCAGGGGGAGCGTGTAGCGATCGGATGGACGGCGATGGAGAGCGGTGGCCAAGCCCTAGCAAAACGCTATCCAGCTTTGAAGAGGCAGATGGATGCCGCGAAGCTCACCATAAATGACGCCGCCGCCGTCTTCGAGGTGCTCGAGGCCGCTTCGGGCAAAAGTGTTGGCACTGCTCTGGTGCGCGTGGGTGGACCGGCGAGCTTCGATTCGGTCTTCTCGGTCGCTGATTTCTTAATCTGCGTGAAAGACGAAGCCCGGGTGACCGTGTATTCGCTCTCTACTGGTGAAATCAAGGCCCGGCTATTTGGCCACTATGTCTCCGCCTCCGCAACTACGGGTCTTCTGGCGGCAGCAGACGGAAATCATTTGAGGTTATACAACCTGAAGAGCGGCAGGAACATTGACGAGTATCTTTTTCCCGACGCGCCAGTGTACACGCGTTTTTCCACAGCAGGAAATCGACTGCTTGTTCTTACCGCGCAGCAGTTCGCCTATGTCATTGATGTAGACGCGTTGACTTCTTCCGATGGTGGTGCCGGGGTCTGCTCGGTAGCGCTAACGGGACTCGAACCCATGTTTCTGCCTTGAGAGGGCGAAGTTATTTCGAGGTAGGCTACTGAAAACACGCGCAATGAAAATCACCGGACACAAGACAGAGGACATCTTCGAGCGATCTAGCATCAAGACCATCGAGGGTGTGAAAGAAGCGCTGGTTAAGGTCGGTCAGTACGAAGAGCCAAAGGTAGTCTCAATTGCGGAAGCATCCGCCGCACGCTAAACTGTTCACATGGCCCGGTAGAGTAATCGGTTAACTCGTCACCCTCTCAAGGTGAAGATTACGGGTTCGACTCCCGTCCGGGCTACCAAATTTTCGAGCTGCTAGCGAGTCCCGGTGCCACGCCGCCAGCCCACGCTCCGCGTTGAATATTACGCTCCTGAGTAGTGTCAGGATCGCGGCGGAAAAACGATTTCGCTCCATCACGCAGCGAGCCGGTGTATGGTAAGGCTCAAGGAGCATAAGCCGGAGCGATGGCGAAGATACGAATTCTCATTTCGTTAACCACCAACGACAACGATTACCAAATCGAGCAGGCGCAGTCAGCGGAACAAGCCGCTAGCAAGCTGGGCGTGAGCGCGGAAATTATTTACGCAAACAACGACGCCATCAGATGCGCAGCGGATTGCTTGCCGCGGCCATTTTTGTTCCTCCTAACACCGGACAAGCCATCGAAATGTTTGTACAAGCGGTTCAGCAGAAAAAGCGTCCCCCGGAGCGCGTGCTCACCGTGCCTACCTCGATTCCTCCTGTTACTGCGCTCAAACCTCAGCGAATCACATAGCTCGTCTCTGCAAAAAGCATCGTATAATGCCGCCCGGCTTCAGTGGGGCGAACGCAGTCGACGGCACAGCTGGGGAGAGCGCATGAAAAGTCGGCGCAAATCGTCGAGCATTGACCGCAGGAAGTTTCTGACGGCGACCGGAACTGGCCTGCTAGCGGCGTCGATGCCAAGCATCGCGAACGGGGCGAATTTTTCAGAGCGAGGCGCCGTGCCGAACTCCCCCGCGCAAACCTCAAGCGGTGCGCTGCGAAAGATTCCCATCGGCGTCTTCGATCCTGTTTACGAGAAGTTGTCGCTCGACGAAATGCTGGATCGTGTTAGCGCGCTCGGTTTGGAGGCCATGGAAATCGGGACCGGCGGATATCCTGGCACCGGACATTGCCCAATCGACGAACTGCTGGCCGATACCGGGAAAGCAAAGGCGTGGAAAAAGAAGTTTGAAGATCGCGGCATTCGCGTGGCGACGCTAAGCTGTCATGGAAACCCTATACATCCTGATGAAAAGCACGCGGCGCGTGACCGCGAAAGCTTCCGCAAGACGGTTCTGCTTGCCGAGCGTCTGGACGTCAAGGTGATCGTGGGATTTTCTGGTTGTCCGGGAGGCACGCCGACCGATACGCAGCCGAACTGGATCACGTATCGCTGGCCCCCGGAATACGCGGAGATGCAGGACTGGCAGTGGAAGGAAAAAGTAATTCCGTATTGGAAGGAAGCGGCGAAGTTCGCTCGCGAGCATGGCGTGCATCGCCTGGCGTTGGAAATGCATCCGAATTTTGTGGTCTACAATCCGCGCACGCTGATGAAACTGCGCGACGCGGCGGGCGAGGAAATCGGCGCGAACTGCGACCTGAGCCATCTGTTCTGGCAGGGATGCGATCCCGTGGAAGTGATTCATTTCCTCGGGAAGCAAAAAGCGATTTTCCACGCGCACATGAAGGACACTGTCCTGTTTCCAGAAAACGTCGGGAAATACGGCGTTCTGAATTTTGCGTTTGATACTGCCGATTTGCCGCAGGCTTCGGAAACGTTTCGCGCCGTCGGATATGGCCATAGCGCGAGCCTGTGGAAGTCCGTTGTGAAGGCATATATGGACATCGGCTACGAAGGGATTTTGAGCATTGAGAATGAAGACCCGATTTTGTCGGGGCCGGTGGGCGTGGAGCGCGCGGCGTGGGTGTTGAAGAATGTGCGCAGCGAACTGCTCAGCGCATAACGGAGAAAAAGATCTAACAAGAGAGCGCGGAGTTCGCGGGGAGAAATAGATGGCTCAAGTCACGCGGTCGCCGAAAACTTATGATGTGTGCGTGATTGGCTCCGGCGCGGGCGGCGGCATGGCGGCGAAGATTCTCACCGAAGGCGGCCTGAGCGTGGCGCTGCTGGAGGCCGGTCCGCAGGTCTATCCCGAAAAAGATTTCAAGATGTTCATGTGGCCGTACGACCTTCCGCATCGCGGCGCGGGCGTGGGCGGGACCGCTCTCAAAAATTTCAGCGAGTTTCTGGCGCCCAACGGGTCGTGGGACATCGCCGGCGAGCCGTACACTTCGGCGCCCGGCGCGGATTTTCAGTGGTTCCGCTCGCGCATCGTGGGCGGGCGCACGAATCATTGGGGGCGCATCGCGCTACGCTTTGCTCCGGTGGATTTTCGCTCGTACACGCGAGACTCGCTTGGAGCGGACTGGCCCATCAGTTACGAAGATCTTGCGCCGTATTACGACAAAGTGGAGTCGTACATCGGTGTGTTCGGCACGAAAGAGAATGTGTCCAGCGCGCCGGATGGCGTTTTCCTGCCGCCGCCGAAGCCTCGCTGCCACGAACTGATCGTCAAGAAGGCCTGCGACAAGCTGAATATCATCTGCATCCCGTCGCGTCTCGCAATTCTCACGCGATCGGTGAATGGTCGCTTGCCGTGTCATTACTGCGGACAGTGCAGCCGTGGGTGTGTGACCGCTTCCAATTTCAGCTCCAGCCAAGTTCTGCTGCCGCCGGCGATGGCTACAGGCAAGCTCACCCTGATTACCGGTGCGATGGCGCGCGAGGTCCTGGTGGGCAAGGACGGAAAAGCCGAGGGCGTCTCCTACATCGACAAAGCCACGCGCGCGGAAAAACGGGTCAGCGCGCGCGCGGTTGTCCTGGCGGCGAGCGCGTGCGAGTCGGCGCGATTGCTGCTCAATTCGAAGTCCGCTTCGTTTCCTGACGGGCTCGCGAACTCTTCGGGAACGGTTGGCAAATATCTAACCGACTCGGTCGGCAGCGATGGTTGGGGCGAATTTCCATACCTCGACAAGATGCCGCCGCACAATCACGACGGGGTCGGCGGAATGCACGTGTACATTCCATGGTGGAAATTCGACCGCAAAAACGATTTTCCGCGCGGCTATCACGTCGAAATTTGGGGCGGGCGCAATTTGCCCGGCGTCGGGATGTTCGATGGGCTGTGCCACCGCGAAGAAGGGTACGGAACAGCGCTGAAACAGCGCGCGCGTAAAGTTTACGGTACGACCATCGGATTTTCCGGGCGCGGCGAAATGATTCCTAACCCGGACACGTATTGCGAAATCGATCCCGACGTCGTGGATCAATGGGGCATCCCGGTGCTGCGCTTCCATTTCAAGTGGACGGATTACGAGTTGCGGCAGGCGCAGGACATGCAGCAAACGTTCCGCGCGATTGTCGAAGCGGCGGGCGGGGAATACCGCACGAAGACGAGGATCGATGGGCCATATCCGTTCGGCATTGAAGCGGGCGGAAAAATCATTCACGAGGTGGGAACCGCGCGCATGGGCGCAGACTCGAAGACTTCCGTGTTGAACGGCTATTGCCAGGCGCACGACGTGAAGAATCTTTTCGTGACGGATGGAGCTCCGTTGGTGACCAACCCGGACAAGAATCCGACGCTGACGATCATGGCGCTGTCGTGGCGCGCTTCAGAGTACCTGCTTGGCGAAGCGCAAAAAGGAAATCTGTGATGTTTGGCAGATGTGAAGACGTTGTCATCCCGAGCCTGCCCGCGCAGGCGGACGCAGCAAAGGATCTCAACCGCAGAAATTGTGAGGAGCTATGAGTGCGCACGGTGTAACACGACGCGACATCTTGAAGACGCTGGCAATGGGCGCGGTGGGCGGCTCGGTGCTACAAGTGATTCCCGCCAAAGCCGCGGAATTCGTGCACCAGGCAGTGCGCAAGGAAAAAGCCGCGTCGCCGGCTGGGAAGTACACTCCCAAATATTTTTCCGCGCATCAATACGAGACGCTGAATTGGCTGTGCGACGCCATTATTCCCAAGGATGATCATTCCGGCGGAGCAGTGGATGCCGGCGCGCCGGAATTTATCGATTTGCTGACCAGCGAAAATGAAAAGTACCAATTGCGGCTGAGCGGCGGATTAGGATGGCTGGATAGCTTTTGCGCGGACCGTTACGCGAAATCGTTTATGGAATGCGCTCCGGAGCAGCGCAACGAGGTGCTGGACCTGATTGCGTATCGCAAGAATGCGAAAAAAGACGCGTCGCTCAGCCCGGGCGTCGCTTTCTTCGCGTTTCTGCGCAAGATGACCTGCGACGGCTTTTACACCAGCAAAATTGGCATCGCCGACTTGCAGTACATAGGCAACATATCGTTGCGCGAATTTCCCGGCTGCCCGCCGGTGCCGACAACGTAGGTCGGGCCCGCTCTGATTTGTTCCATTAGTTACTCACTGGATCTTGCGCGCTGGTTGCAAACACAACATCATTGAGAGGCAGACTTTCATAAAGCCAACTGCGTTGATTGTTGGCCGGCTGCAGAAAATGCGGCTGGCTAAATTTCGCATTTTCGATGGAGAGGATGGCCACCTGGTTCCCGACGACTATCAGTTGGTGGAGAAGTGAGCTTTATTGAGGTGAGCCGTGAGGCAGAGCAGGCTGCGTGCACTCCTCCCATTGCCCGCGGAGGTTTACGCGCGTTCACCCAACGTCATGCCACGCTAGCCTGCGTGCTGCTGCTCTGTGTTGTAACGTGTGGCCTGTATGGACGGTCGCTGCAGAATGGCTTTGTCAATTACGATGACCCACGCTATGTGACCAAGAACCTTGTAGTACAAAAAGGACTGACTTGGCCTAACGTAAAATGGGCATTTGCATCGACGTCCGAGGCGAACTGGCATCCCTTGACGTGGATGTCGCACATGGTGGACGTTCAGCTGTTCGGTTTGCATCCCGCCGGCCACCACCTGCATAACAATATCCTGCACACGCTCAATGTTGTTCTGCTCTTTCTGTTACTTTGGCAATCGACCGGCTGTCGAGCGAAGAGCGTCTTGACAGCGGCGTTATTCGCGGTGCACCCGCTCAACGTAGAGTCGGTTGCGTGGATTGCGGAGCGCAAATCGCTTCTGTCCACGTTGTTCTTGCTGCTCGCGCTGGCAGCGTATGGCTTCTATGTTCAGAAACGTACAATCGGACGCTACCTCGTTGTAGCGTTGTGCTTTGCCTTTGGGCTCATGGCCAAACCGATGGTGATTACTTTTCCGTTTTTGTTGCTATTGCTCGACTATTGGCCGCTGAACCGTCTTGTATGGCCATCGTCAGGTAACAATTCCGCCTTCCGCAAAGATTTGCTCGCGCTCGTCATGGAGAAAATCCCGTTACTTGTCATGTCCGCGGCCAGCGCGGTGATTACCGTGTACGCGCAGCGACGCGGCGGTGCGGTGGAATTGCTGACTGCTCTGCCGTTGGGCCAGCGTTTCAGGAATGCTATCTATTCGTATGTGAAGTACCTGGAAAACGGTATCTGGCCTTCCGGCCTCGCCGCGTTCTATCCCCACCCGGAGGGTTCGCTCGCGTTGTGGAAGGTGGTAGGAGCTGCTGCTGTGTTGTTGCTCATAAGCGCGATGGTTTGGCGGCATCGGCAGCGCCACTACCTGGTCGTGGGCTGGCTCTGGTATCTCGGAGCAATGATTCCCGTAATCGGCATCGTCCAAGTCGGGCGCCAAGCGATGGCGGATCGTTACGCCTATCTGCCATTCTGGGGACTGTTTGTGATTGCGGTGTGGATTGCTGGTGAGTTATTCCCTCGTCCGCTGCCCACAATTAAACTTGGAATCGCTGCCGCCACGCTTTCTTGTTTTGCGATTGTTACCTACATTCAGATTGGCTACTGGCGCAGCGGCTATACGCTCTTTACGCATGCTTTGCGGGTTACGCCGGACAATGCCATTGCAGAGGGCAACTTAGGCGCGGCTCTTGCAGATATGGGTCTGCAGAATCAGGCGGCGATCCATCTTGTGACGGCCATTCGTCTGACGCCGCTATTCCTTCCTCCCCATTACACGCTAGGCATGGTCTTCCAGCGGCAGAATCGACTGGATGACGCGCAGCGTGAATATCAATTTGTCATCGAGAACAGCTCCGATCCTGTGGAGAGCTCGCAGTCCCATAACAACCTGGGTGTGCTTTTCTCTCAAAAGAATCAGTTGGAAGAGGCGCTTAGGGAGTTCGATGCAGCCATCCGGATCAATCCGAACGAGCAAAATAGCTTTCTCGGGCGCGGCTCGATCGAGTATCAGCGGGGGGAAGGGGATGCTGCCATCGAGGATTTCCGCCACGCGGCGCAGATTGCGCCGTCAGCGACCGTTTACTTTTGGCTTGGGTCGGCCTGCGAGCTAAAGGGAGATCCGGTCTGTGCGGCGCAGGCGTATGAAGACGCCCTCCGGCTAAGTCCTGGCCTGAGGGAGGCGCAGAATCGCCTCAAAATGCTGCAGGGGAAAAGGAATAACCCAGCAAACTAAGACGCGCTAAATCGACGCCAAGCTTCTGCGTCGACGCTGAAAAACTGGGAAAGCGTGTCGCTGCTGCCCAAATTCTCTTTTGGCAGCTTGTTAAAACTTCAGCTTCGCCAGATAGTCGTAGCTAATCTTGATGTCTTCAAACGCTGATTTTGGCTCGTCATTTTCAACGAAATAGTGCTGGATGCCCGCTTTGCCAGATTGCGCGAAGATGCGCTTGAAGTCGATTTCGCCCTGGCCGACGTCGGTCATGTGCCCGGGCTTCTTGGACGCGCCGGTAGCGCCGCCGTAATCGTTGCCGCCCGGTCCCTTGGTGGTCCAGTCCTTCACGTGTACGAGCGGGAAGCGGCCGGGGTAGCGGTCAAAATACTTCACAGGATCCTGCCCGCCGACAGTAATCCAGCAGAGATCCATTTCCATCTTGACCAAATTGGGATCGGTCTCGGCGAGCAGAAAGTCATAAGGGAGCTTGCCGCCCAGCGCTTCGGAAGGCTCGAACTCGAACGCGTGATTGTGGTAGGCGAACTGGATGCCGGCCTTTTGCGCCGCTTCCCCAGCGTGATTGAACAATTCGGCTGCGCGCTTCCAGCCATCCGGCGTTTTGCGTTGCTTTGCGTCGATCCAGGGGCAAACGACGAATGTGTGGCCGATGGTGTGAGCTGCATCCAGCGCTTCGCTCCACTTCTTCTCGACAATGTCGTAGCCGACGTGCGTTGATGGGGAGGTCAGGCCGTCCTTTTCCAAAATGGCCCGAACGTCTTGCGGCGACCTGTCGTAGTAGCCGGCGAATTCCACTTCTTTGTAGCCGATTTGCGCAACCTTGGCGATGGTACCGTCGAAGTCCTTCTTCATGAGATCGCGCAGGGTATAGAGCTGCAATCCGACGCGGTCAATATGGAAAGTTTCAGCTGACCAAGCAGGACGCGTACCAGCCACAGCGGCGGCTATAGATGTTGCAATAAAAGTTCGTCGATTCATGGCGCGCATTCTACTCCTTTGGCGGAAAGTTGGCAGTCAAAAAGTTGCCAATCCTGAGCGAGCAACACCAGCCAATTCAATCCCGGCATTCGTGTGCGAATCACAAAAAAACGGCGCTCCGAAGAGCGCCGCCTTTTCGGGGTGGTGGTCAGTTAAAAATAGAAACGCAGGCCAAGCTGCATGCGGCGCGGGTCGTGGGCGGCGTTCAAATGCATGAAGCTGCTGCCAGGCAGAAACGCTGCGTTGATGCCGGTACTCGCCCCCGACCCATTGCCGCCGTACTGAGTGTGGTTGAAGAGGTTGAACGTTTCCGCGCGGAACTCAAACCCAGCCCGCTCGTTGATGGCGAAACGCTTAAAGAGGCCGAAGTCGAAGTTCAGACGTCCGGGCAATGTAAGTGTGTTGCGGCCGACATTGCCGAAAGTGAGTCCTGTCGGGGCCTTGAAGGCGTTTGGATTGTAAAAGAGCGGTCCGCGCGTCTTTGGATCTTGGTTAGGGGTGAACCCAGTCTTGGGGTCGCTCAACAAGTCGGGGTGCGAAGCGGCAGTGGCAACGCCATTGCCCACGCCGGCGTTATCCCCGAAGCTTCCCAAACCGTTGGTCACCGAAAAGGGTTGCCCGCTTTGAGCCACGGTGATACCTGAAATCTGCCAGCCTCCGAGGACGTTGTGAGACAGGCCGCTGCCGCGGAAAAACGGCAGTCCGTAGACATAGCTGATTGACAGATTGTGGCGCTGATCAAAGTTGGAGCTGCCCCGATTGTTGGCGACGTCGAAAGCGTCCAAGATAGTGTTGTCAGAACGATCCGAAGAATCGTCAATGGCATGGCTATACGAATAAGCGATGCTCATCGTCAAGTCGCCGTAGGACCGCGTAGCTGACACTTGCAGCGCGTGATAGATGGAGTTTGCTTCGTCGCGTAGCGACGTGATGTTGCTGTTCCCCGGGAACCTGGTGCGCACGGCATCGACGCTTGAAAGGCTTCCGCAAGCGACCGCGAGATTAAGTGCCACCTGTCCGGAGACTGGCTGCCCGTTCACGCTGCCGCCCGTGAGATTAGCCGGATTGGGGCACACTGTGTTTACGGGCAGACCGGTGCCGTTGGGGTCTGCAGACGTTGGATCGAACGGACCTCCCCCGGTTACGATGGGTTCCCCCGGGGTGTAAGGATTCGCCGAGGCCAGTGTCGCGGGAATCTGGTTGAGGTTGTTAACGATCGTCAAATGAGTACCTTTGCTGCCCACGTAGGCCGCGGAAAGAATGATGTGGGAAGGTAGCTCTTTCTGAATGCTCAGGTTCCATTGCTGCATGTAAGGCCAAATCGCTTTATTGGGAATCGAATTAAACGAAAGGGGGAAAACCGGCACGACACCAGCGCCGCCGCCGATGCAGGTGTAGCCCCCGCCGGCATTTGCTCTGCACGAGCCTACGCCCCCAGCAATGTTGGACTGTGTCGCCCGCATGACCAATGGCGCCGAGCCCTCCAGCGATTCGGTGTTTGCTTCATTTCCGTTGGTATGTTCGAAGAAGATTCCATAGCCGCCGCGAATGGCCATTTTGCCATCACCCTTGGGATCCCAAGCGAAGCCAATACGCGGAGCCGGATTGAAGAGATGACAGGGATCCCGGGACGAGCGGGAAAGTGCCTCCCTTTCCTCCACATTGCTCGAAGCCGTTCAGGGGATTGCCGGTGCCAGAACCTGTAGTAAGGGTGCCGTCGGCGGGGTTGAAGCCTGGCGCATTCGCTGCCGTCCAGGCGGTGGGGTCGAAGTTAAAGGCTTGCTGGTAGCGCTCGCGGTAGGTGCCAAATAAGCTGAAGCGTATACCGAGGTTGAGTGTCAGATGGTTGTTGACGCGCCAATCGTCCTGGAAATAGGGCTCCACGATCTTGTAGCGGTTGTAGTACTTCTTCTCAGCGCTCCACTGCGAGTAGCTCGCGATGTTGCCCACCAGCATGTCCGCAAAGGTGTTTCCCGTGCTGACCGCCGAATCGGCGGAACTAAACGTGAGGATACCTTGCACGTTGGGCGAATTTTCCTCGTTCTTCTGCGCGAAGGCGGCGTACGCGCCAAATTGAAATATATGTTTGCCGAACGTCTTCGTCACATTGTCGCGATAGGTGTAGGTTGGGTTGGCATTGTTCCACGGGAAGTAGCCAGAGTCATTTCCCCATTGACCGCCCCCGTACGCCGCGTTCGAGCCCAGAGTAATGGCTGGAAGCTTCCCGCCAAAGCCGTTGTTGAAAATCGAGCCCATAGCGAAGCCAGAGGGCAAGCCCACTGGCCCCACAGCCGTCAGGAAGATATGATCGGCCGTGAAGCTGGCCACGAACTCATTGAGCAGGGTCGGGTTGATATTGGAATTCAGGCGAGCCACAAAACTTGTGCCCGGACCGACGAAATTGGTGTTGATGTTGTTGAAGCTCTCCGTGCCATTGCCCCACAAGGCATTGGGCACCACAGTGGACCAAGAATCGTGGATGTAACGAAACGTCAAGCGGTGACTATCGGTGAGATTGTGATCGATGCGGACGAGTTCTTCGCGCCAAGTTGTAGGAGTCGAGATAGTGCTCGAGACGGCAGGAAAGCCGCCGCTCGTCGCGTTCGCAGTAGGTACTAATGTCACCAGTGCACTGCCTACCGCCGTAGGCGTAACGGTATCGTTCGCAAATCTCGTGCCGGTCGCCGGATTCACAGGGCAGTCTGGGAAATTGACAATGTCGATGACTCCTGGAGTTGGAGAGCAAAGATCACTGAAGTTTCCCGTGCGCTCAGCGTTCGAGGGAACGTTCTGAAAGATCGAGTTTGGATTCTTTTCGCGACGCCATTCTTGGGACCAGAAGAAAAAGGTCTTTTTCTTGTCTGAATTGTAATGGTTGGGAATGTAGACGGGCCCGCCCACCGTATAGCCGAAGTCATGCTTCTTATAAGGCGCCTTTGCACATGTAACGCAAGCCCCCTCGGCCCATGATCTAGCCTTGAAGGCTTCATTTCGCAGGTACTCGAAAGCGCTGCCGTGGAAGGTGCTTCCTCCCGATTTCGTTTCAACTTCGATTGTGCCGGAACCGTTGCGGCCATATTGCGCGCCATAGTTGGAAGTGAGGACTTTGAATTCGGCGATGGCTTCAAGATTGGGATATACGTTCAGCGTGGCGTTGCTGCCATTGTCCATGTTGTCGCCGCCGTCGAGCTCCCAATTGTTGTACTCGTTGCGGCCGCCGTTCATGCTGAACGAGACGTTGCCATAGACGCCCACTTTTCCATCATCCGTGCCGGTCTGGTTCACCACCCCGGGAGCCAGTGTCACGAGTTGCGTGAAGTTTCGGCCGTTCAATTCCAGTTGATTGACTTGCTTACCGGTAATGGTCGCGCCGATTTCCGAGGATTCCGTTTCCACCTGTGCGACGCTTTCGCCCGTGACCGTGATCTCTTCGCTCATGGCGCCAACTGTCAGCTGCACATCCATACGCGCCTTCTCCGCTACGTCCAGCTTGATCTTTTGGGCTGTGTATTTCTGAAAGCCCTTTGCGCTGACGCTGAGATTATAGGTATCGCCCGGCAGGCCCGGAATTACGTAAGCGCCGTCGCCATTGCTCGCCGTGTTGCGCGTCAAGCTGCCGGCCGTGTTGGTCAGAGTTAATTCCGCGCCCACAACCGCGGCGCCGGATTTGTCCATCACTGTTCCGCTGATGTAGCCGGTGTCCTGGGAATACAAAGCGCACGGCATGAGGAGCGTAATCACCAGAGCGCACAATAGGCCGAGGGCAGAGGCGGTCTTGGCGAAAACGTTCGCGGACTTGCGAGCGTGGGAAAAATGCGAGTGTCCCTTCACGGTAGTACCTCCAAAATTTTCAAACCTGAATTACGGGAATGTGAGGAACAGTGCGCCTGGCAAGACGGACCCGCCAGGTTCATGATTCGCCGGAGACAACTCATTCGGCCACAGAGCCCCCACCACTCGACCTGAGCAAGATTGCACCGGGACTTATTAAATCGAGTTAATAAGGCATAATGGCGCTGGTGTCAAGTGGGATTTTGTCTCATCTTTGTTCCTTCTCCCGCCCGTTTCCAGGGCGTCACGAATGATGCGCAATCTTCCGGCCCCCTGCTCGCTGAATCGCATTGAAATGGCGGTATTTCGCCCCCACCGCTTGAATTCCGGCCAAGGCAGGCTGAGACTACTGGCGTCATGACTCGAAAGGTTCTGGTACTCGCTCTGGTTGCCAATTTCGGTGAAGGTACGTTCGCAGCAGTCTCGCTCGCCCTCTGTTTGGCGGAACCTTCCCTCCGCTCCGCCGCATCGCAAGCCCGCACCGCAGCGGCGAGCGGCTCGGCAGTCGCCGAACTCCAAAAGACTTTCGCGGAAGGCGAGGCCGCGCTGCAGGGCGGCGAACTCGACGCCGCCGAAGCGGCGTTTCGCAAAGTGCTGGCCGCCGATCCCCGCTCGGGTGCCGCTTACGCCAATCTCGGCGTCATCGCCATGCGCCGCAAGGAATGGGATCACGCGCTCTCGCTGCTGCAGCGCGCGGAGAAGCTCGAACCAAAAATGGCCGGCATTCGTTTGGACATCGGCCTGGTGAAGTACCGGCGCGGGGACTACGCCGGAGCGATCGCGCCGCTCGCTTCTGTGGTTCGCGACCAGCCGGACTCCCAGCAGGCGCGCTACCTATTAGGCCTGTGCAACGTATTTACCGAGCATTATGCCGACGCTGTCACCGCGCTCGAGCCACTTTGGGCGCCGCAATCCAGCGATTTCATGTACCTCTATGTGCTGGGTATCGCGGCGCACAACGCCAACCAAAAAGAACTCGACGAGAAAGCGCTCAGCCGCCTTCTGGAGATCGGCGGGGATAAGCCCGAATTTCATTTGATTCTCGGCAAGGCCTATCTGAACCGCGAGGAGCCGGAGAAAGCGCTGCCCGAACTGCAGCGCGCCGCAGCCGCAAATCCCAATTTGCCGTTCGTGCACTTCAGCCTCGGAGTTGCGCATGTGCGGCTTGACCACCGGGAAGAAGCCGAGGCGGAATTCCGCAAGGATTTGGCTGTCGAGCCCGACCTCCCCGATACCTACGAGCAGCTCGCGCGGCTTTATCAACGCGCAGGAAACAATGACGAAGCGCAGCGCTTCTTCCACGAAGCGCTGAAGCGCAACCCGAAAATGCCGGGTCCGCTCTTCGGTCTGGCCAAAATCTATATGCAGCAGGAAAAGTACCGTGAAGCGCTGCCGGCAATCGATTCGGCGGTGCGCCTCGCGCCCGACAATCAGAGCGTGCACTTCGTCCGCGGTCAGGTGCTCGCGCGCCTCGGACGTCCTGACGAAGCGCAAGCTGAGTTTGCCATCGCCAAGAAGATGGTCAACGCCGATCTCAGCAAGCGCCGCGAGTCGCTCAGCGACCAGCGCATACCGAACCCGGAACTCGCGCAGCCTCCGCAGCAATAATGAATCCTTATTCTCCGCCCATTTCCAAATCCAACGGTCACTCCGAGCGCGGCCAGACTGCCGCAGGCAGGCGAGAAGCGTGCTCTTTCTTTCCCCAAAATCTCTAAGTCGCGTTTAAATACCCGGCGCGCGCCACGGCCCTCGCCCGTTCTCAATCTGCTCGGCAACTGCGAGCACCAGCTCCTCCTCATACGGCCGCCCGATCACTTGCACGCCGATCGGCAGTCCCTCTGCGGAAACGCCCACCGGCACCGACGCCCCCGGAAACCCAGTCAAATTGAGCCATTGTGAAAAACGCATCGTGTCGCGATAACACTGTTTCGCGCCTGGCCGCCAGGTCCCTTCGCCGTGCCGAAAAGCGGCCGTCGTGGAAACCGGCGAGAGCAGAATGCGCACATCGCGCATCTGCTGTAAGATTTTTGCCCGCAGCACGTCGCGCTCCGCGCACGCGCTCAGCAACGCGTCGAGCGTCACCGGCGCCTCCGCAAACTGCAGATACTCGCGAAATATGCGGCTCAACTTATCTTCGTGCCCTGCGACGCTCGCCTGAAACAGATGTGCGATTGCGGGCCCGAAGAAGAACCACCAAAGTTCGATCACGCGAGCCAGGCCCTGCAGCCGCAGCGGCTCGAGCACATGTCCCTGCGCCGCCAAATCGTTCGCCGCCTTTTGCAAGGCCGAGGCGGTTTCCGCGTCCACTTTGCCCAGCGCATCGCTTTCCAGGACTCCAATCCGTAAACTCTTTAGTCGTGAATCATGCACCGCAGCTACCGGTACCGGTGCCGACATTGCATCTCCCGGATCCGGTCCCGCCATCACTTCAAACAAAACGCGCACGTCCGCAATCGTTCGCGCCATCGGCCCAACCACGCCAATCCAGGAAAACGCGCCGACGCCTGCGGGAAAGTGGCCGGTGGCTGGAATTCTTCCCGGCGTCGGCTTCAAACCGCATATGCCGCAGAAGTGCGCCGGCACGCGAACCGAGCCGCCGCCATCGCTGCCCACTCCGCCTGCCGAGCATCCCGACGCAATGGCTGTCGCTTCGCCGCCGCTGGAGCCGCCGGCGCTGCGCGACAAATCCCAGGGATTGCTTGTCTTTCCGCAAACGAGGTTATCCGTTTCGTACGCCATAAGAAATTCCGGCGTGTTCGTGTTGCCCAGAAGAATCGCGCCGGCTGCCTTCAGTCGTGCGGCCAGCGGGGCGTCCGTTCCCGCAAAATAATTCCTGCGCAGCAGCGAGCCCGCCGGACACGGCCAACCCGCCACATCGATGCAGCTCTTCAGCGTGACGGGAACGCCGAGCAACGGACCGACCGCGCCTCCTCGCCGTGCCGCATCCTCTGCGCGGCCGGCCTGTGCCCTCGCTGCCTCCCCATCGAGATGCACAAACGCATTGAGCTTCGGTTGCAATGTCTCGATGCGTTCGAGGTGTGCCTCGACAACTTCCACTGGCGACAGCTTCTTGGTCGCGATGCTCTCGCGAATCTCCGCGATGCTTGCGTAGTGTAGTGTTTTCATTAGCGAACCACCGAGCGTATGTGGGTCTTCTGAACACGTCAAGTTTCCCCGGTTCCACGCGAATTTAATGCGGCCTCGATTGTGGCCGCGAAAACGCAGCTTGACGGTGCCTCGGTCAGCCGTGAAAATCGATACGGTCTCGCGGCGTGGCGGTCTGTGCCGCGCCCCGGACGATTCGTACAGGAAAAAAACCTCATGCTACGCGTGCACCGCCTCGGAATTCTGCTGGCCATAGTCTGCGCGGCCATTTTTTCTGCCATAGCCATTCCTTCGCTGCGCTCGCGAGCCGGCGGCGCTCCGCAAAAGCCGCAAACTGCGCCGAAATCCGAAACGAAGGGTAAGGAGGCCGAAGCCTTCCGCAACAACACCCTGGGCGTCGCTTACATGAATCAGCAAAAATTCGCCGAAGCGCAAAAATATTTTGCGAAAGCCCTCGCCGCCGACGCGAAGTTCGCCATCGCCCGCCTCAACCTCGGCATCGCCCTGCTCAGCCAGCAAAAACTCGAGCCCGCGCGTGCCGCTCTTGAGGAAGCCGCGCGCCTCCTGCCCAACGACCCTTACGGGTGGTACAACCTCGGCCTCCTTTACAAAGACACCGGCGAGCCCGAAAAGGGCATCGAAGCATTTCAGCACGTCGCGCAGCTTTCGCCCGAAGCCGACGCTCATTATTTTCTTGGCTACCTTTACACGCAGCTCCAGCGCTACGACGAAGCCATCGCCGAATTTCAGAAGGCCATAACCGCGTTTCCCTATCACGCCTCTTCGGAATTTGGCATCGCGCGCGCCTATCTGCGAAAAGGTGACTCGGATTCCGCGCGGCAGCACCTCGCGCGTTTTCAAAAAATCACTACCGAGCATCTTGGCTCGCCGTTCGGAGCAGGCTATGGAGACCAAGGCCGCTTCTCGCTCGCCGAACTGGGGCGCAGCGGCATGCTAACGGCGCCGCCCGCGATCCCAGTGAGCTACAAGGAGCAGCCTTTTGCAGCAGCTCTCGCCGGCGGCCGTCCTAAGCTCCCCGGGCCCAGCACCGGCGCGTGTTTTCTCGATTACGATGGCGACGGCAAGCCCGATTTATTTTTGGTCAGCGCCCTGAGCGAAGGCACCAGCCGCTTGCTGCACAACACCGGCAACGGCCGTTTCGTCGACGTAACCGAAGAAGGCGGCCTCTCGTTGAAAAGCAGCGGCCTCGGCTGTGCCGCGGGTGATTTCGACAATGATGGCCACACCGACCTCGCTGTCTGCCTCAGCGATGGCGTGCATCTGCTGCGCAGCAGAGGTGATGGCACGTTCGAAGACGTTACGCAAACCGTGGGTATTCGCCGCGAGCCGGGCTGCGTTGGCGTCACCTTCGTCGACTACGATCACGACGGCGACCTGGATCTCTACATCACCATGTCTCCCAGCGACGCTTCGGCCGGCACTAAGCCGCACAACATTCTCTGGCGCAACAACGGCAACAGTACCTTCACCGATATTTCCACTGAAACTCGACTAGGCATAGACGCAACCGGCGCCGGCCTCGTCACCTCCGATTTCAACAATGATCGCGCTATCGATTTCATTTTTGCCGGCGGTAGCCAAGGCGCGGCGATCTACCTGAACCCGCGTGAAGGGAAATTTTCTCCGCTGCCCGGCATCGATTTCACAAAGGAAAATCTTCCACCCGCCGTCGGCGTGATCGCATTTGATTTTGATAAAGACGGCTGGATGGACCTCGCCTTCACACACACCGGCGCGCCGGGCATCAGCCTGTGGCGCAACATCGAGGGCAAGCGCCTCGAGCGTATCGCACTCCCTGATTTCGGCTGGCAGCGCGGCTGGGGACTTTCCGCGATCGACTACGACAATGACGGCTGGCTCGATCTCGTCGCTGTTGGCGAATCCACCTCCGGCGGCGAAATCCGCCTGCTGCGCAATCTCGGAGCTCCCGGCTTTGCTGATGTCACGCGTCAAGTTCATCTCGACGCCGTCAAGCTTTCGCAGCCGCGCGCCATTGCCGTAGCCGACGTCGTCGGCAATGGCGTCCCCGATTTAGTCGTCACACAACTCGGCGCGCCGCCGCTTCTGCTCCGCAATGAGGGCGGCAATCAGCACAATTGGATGCGCATCGACCTTAAAGCGCTGAACGACAACAAGAGTGCCATCGGCACCAAGATCGAGCTCTACGCCGGTCCGCTGTATCAAAAATGGGAAGTGCAAGGCGCGTCCGGTTTTCTCGGCCAAAATGCTCCGGCCATCCTCGCCGGGCTCGGCACCGAGAAGAACGTCGAAGTCGTGCGCCTGCTCTGGCCCACCGGCGTGCCGCAAGACGAGATCAATCTCGCCGCCAGAGAAGAGCACACCATCGGCGAACTCGATCGCCGCGGCAGTTCTTGCCCCGTTTTATTTGCCTGGAACGGCCGCGAATACGAATTCATAGCCGACATGATTGGTCCCGGCGTCGTCGGCCACTGGATCGCGCCTGGCGAGCGCGACGTTCCCGACCCCGACGAATATTTGAAGGTCAACGGGCCCAGCGTGCGTCCCCGCAACGGCCTGCTCAGCTTCCGCTTCATGGAGCCGATGGAAGAAACCGTCTATCTCGATCAAGTTCGCTTGCTGGCCATCGACCATCCTGCCTCCTACGACGTTTATCCCAACGAGCGATTCGTCAGCGCCCCACCATTCCCCGAATTTCGCGTCATCGCCAGCCGCGACGCGCGTCCGCCTGTGGGCGCCTGGGACGATCACGGCAACAATGTGCTTCCGCTCATCGCCAAGCCCGACCGCAAGTACGTCGCCAACCTCGAAGAGCTTCCTTTCGCCGGTTTCGCAAAATTGCACTGGATCGAGCTTGACCTCGGCTCATGGGACGCCGCCAAGCCGCTGCGCTTGATCATCGACGGCTACACCGACTATTTCACTGCCACCTCCATGTACGCCGCCGATCAAGCCGGCATCAGAGTGATAGCGCCCTACGTCGAAGCCCTGGAGGCGCAGGGCAAGTGGGTGCGCGTCGTCGACGACATGGGCTTTCCCGCCGGCCTCGAACGTACCATGGTCGCCGATCTCACTGGCAAGCTGCCGCCCGGCACGCGCCGCATTCGCATCGTCAACAACCTGAAAATTTATTGGGACGCGATTCGCATCGACCAAACTCCCGACCAGCCCGATCTCCGCGTCGCCGAAGTGCCGTTAGCCGATGCCACGCTAGATTTCCTGGGCTACCCGCGCGAAATTCGCCTCACGCCCGCGAGCGACACCGCGTATTCCTACGCGCGGCGCAGCATGAGCGGGCCGTACGCGCGCGCCGCCGGCAATTACACTCGTTATGGCGATGTACGTCAGCTATTGGAAAAGCCCGACGACCGCTTCGTCGTCTTCAGCTCTGGCGAGGGAGTCAAGCTCGATTTCGATCCGCGCAAACTCCGCGCGCTACCCGCCGGCTGGGTCCGTGATTATTTCTTCTACGCCAACGGATTCGAGAAGGACCTCGACTTCTACGCCGCCCATGCCTTCACAGTAGAGCCGCTTCCGCGCCACACGCTACTCCCATATCCCTACCCGGAAGGCAAAGACTACCCCGACGACTCCGAGCATCTCCGCTATCAGCTCGAATACAACACCCGCCAGCGCTCCGGCCGCATGCCTTCAACCCTGCGCTACCACTACGCGCCTTAATCGCAATATTCCTGGAATCATTCGAAACGAAAAACCATTGTCATCCTGAGGCCCGCGTATTTCAGCCGGGCCGAAGAACCTCAACCGATCCCCGCTACAAAACATGCTCCGCCACGCCCCACGCCGGCTCAATCCCTCCCCTTCAACAGTGCCTCGCGTATCTCCTCCAACTCTTTTTTCTTCTCCTTATCCACGTCCGGAAACGCCAGGTCCAACCCATTCAAGGCCTCGATAATCGCCGACGCCACCACCAGCCGCCCGTACCACTTGTTGTCCGCTGGGACCACGTACCACGGTGCCCGCTTCGTCGCCGTGTTCTGCACCATCTCCTCATATGCCTCTTGATAGTCGTCCCAGAATTTCCGCTCCTTAATGTCGTCCATTGAAAACTTCCAATTCTTCTTCGAATCGCCCAGCCGCTCCAAAAATCGCCTCTTCTGCTCCTCTTTCGAAACGTACAGGAAAAATTTCCGGATCACCACGCCGTTCCGCGTCAAGAAGCGCTCGAACGCATTGATGTCCTCATACCGATCTTCCCAAATGTGTTTGGTAATCAACTCTTCCGGGAGCTTCTCCGCCTTCAAAAGATGCGGATGGACCCGCACCACTAGCACTTCCTCGTAATACGACCTGTTGAAAATCCCGATCTTTCCTCGGCTCGGCAACACCTTGTGTTCCCGCCAAAGAAAATCGTGCTCCAACTCTTCGTTGGTCGGCGCCTTGAACGCATACACGTCGCATCCCTGCGGATTTATTCCAGACATCACGTGCTTGATCGCCCCGTCCTTGCCCGCGGCATCCATGCCCTGAAAAATCAGCAGCAGCGCCCACACATCCTGCGCGTAGAGCTTCTCCTGCATCTCCGCAAGCACTGCGCTGCTGCCCTCCAGCAGGCTCTCCGCCACCTTTTTCGATTTCACTCCGTCGGTGTCGCCAGGGTTAAAATCCTTCAGCCGGAATTTCTTCCCGTCCGTAACGCAATACGCAGTGGCAATCCCTTCCATTTCCTTGACCAGTTTGCGAGCTTTCATAGTGCCCGCAGTGTAGCGCACACCGCCGCGCCGCAACATCCGCGATACTGTGGGGACCGGGCTTCAATAGATAGACCGGCGCTGCATCAAAACAGCGAGCCAAGCCCCCACCCGAAAGCGCCCAATCGATTGCGCAGGTGAAGCAGCGAGCCGTCCGGCATCCACACCGAACGATTTAGCCGCAGCACGTTCCACGCGTAATACGCTCTCACCGGAACGCCAACCTCCGGCAGCGTCCAGCGCAGCTCTATTCCCGTCGAACCGTGCACGATCCCGTTCGTCGAATCGATCGTCGCGGGCTTCCATTGTCCGAGCCAGTTTCCCTGCAGCAATCCCGAGCCTAAATCAAAGAAGGCGGCCGCTTCCGTTCCTCCGCCAAACCGTACCCGATATTCCGCGTTGCTCGCCCCGATCAGGTTCGCGCCTGCCGGTGCTGTGGAATAACGCGCCGCTCCCGGGGACGCCGACGAAACGACCGCCTGCGGCCCAAGTTCTCCGTCCCGCAACCCGCGCACAAACTCATCTCCCCTGTACCATCGCGCCGAGGGCGGCATATCGCCGGAATAGCTCCCGACTCCGCTAAACGTCGTTCGAAATGCCCACGCATTTTGTGCTTTGAAAATCGGATCGCGCACGATACGCGCGTACTCCGCCTTGGAGCGCACTAGGTTCTCGCTTCCGCCGAGCCATCCACCCGAAACCGAATCGGCCAGCACCCTCTGCTCGTTCCCGGAGTTGCGCGTCCACGCGATGCCGACGAAGCGGCTGGAAGATCTGGCCTGAATATCTCCGCTGGACAGCCCGTTCAGTCCGGCCGATGCCGTCGGCGAATAATTCGTGTCCGAATAGGAAAGCCCATAGCTCGCGGTCAGCGCATCTTGCGCAGTGAGCGCGTAATTGTAGTCTGCGGTCAGGCCCTCGCTTCGCTGTCGAAAGAAAGGGCCCTTCACGCTTCCGGTAAGCCGCGGCCGCAGAAATGTATCGAACACCGAGAGCGCCAGCGATCCCCGCGAGCCCAGAAATCCTTCCTTGGCCAAACCCATTGCCAGTTGCAGGCTCTCAGGCCCTCCTTCGATTTTCGACGTAAGCAACTCCTCACGATTCAACAGATTGAATAAGGAATAGGCGATTCCCAGCGTGCTGCCGAATTGCCCGTGGCCGCCGACCATCGAAACTCGTTGCTGGCCCAGTTCTTCCACGTGAATCGTAATATCCACGCTACGGGTGACGTCATTCGGTTCGATGTGAATGTCTTCTTTCTTGATTGGCTTGAAATATCCGGTGCGTGCCAAGCGCGCCAATCCCGCTTCCAACCCCCGCTCATCCAGTGGCGCTGACTCCTGCACTCCAATCCGCTTGCGGAGATAGCGGTCCGGAAAACGATGAATGCCCGCAAACTCCAGCCGCCGCACGGTGTATGCGGCATCGGAACTTAAATCCAGCCTGATTCGAACGGTACGCGCCGCTGAGTCCATCGTTCGAATCGTTTCCACGTCGCGAATCGTCCCTGCATTTTCCCGTTTTGCTCGCGCGCGGACGCGCGCCTCCCACGCACGCCGCAAATCTTCCACGCCCTGCTCCGAATATGTCTGCGCCGCCGCAATCTTTTCTTGCGGGGTTTGCCCAGTTCGGTCAATCCCGGCCGCCTTCTCAAGAGCCGCACTCGTTGTCACCGAATCAATTCGATAGAACGCCCCGGCTTCTATGGGGATCGCCACCGCCAAACGCATGTTTTTGACTTTGTGCGGCCAGGGTAGCCAGCGCCGCGAGGTGTCCTCGTATTCCTCAACCTTCGCCGCCCCAGCCCGCGCCTCCGCATAACCATGATTTTGGTAATACGCCAACAATCGCCCTCGGTCCCCCTCGAACGCCACGGGCGTGAACACGCCCTTTCCGCGCACGCCAGCCCAGAAGGAGCCGGGTGAAACCCGCCGCATCTGCCGTTTCAGCAATTTCTCTGGGATCGAGGAATTTCCCTCGAAAGTTATGCGCCCCACCCGAACGTGCGGTCCATCGCTGATTGCGAATCGCACCTCTACCGTCGCCTGCTTGGATTCCTCTCGCACCATCTGCACGCGCCCGCGCGGATGGCCCAACTCCGCGAGCGCAGATTCAATCGCCTTGCCCGCCTGATCGAGCCTCACCGGATTTTCCGGTTCGCCTAACTTCGCCGTCAGCTTTTTCTCCGCCAGCAACTTTTCGATTTGCGCCCGTGAAAGCAAACGCGATCCGCGGTATTCCACTTTGGTCAAAAAAGGCAGCTCCGGCACATAAAATATCAGCCGCAGATATCGAGTGGAATTTCTGGAACTCTCCGCAGTATTTCCGGTCTGGACCTCTGCCCGTACCGTTTCGAACCATCCCGTGCGCGCTAATGCCCGCACGTCATGCTCAATTTTCGCCCCGTCCAGCGCGTCTCCCGCGCGCGAGAGCATCTGGCTTTTCAGCGCTTCCGGAGAAATCCGCCGCAGCCCCGCGAACGCGATTTCGTCGACGATTGTGCCGTGGGTCGCTCCGACCGGGCTGACAAGCGCCAAACCTTCTGGCTTGTTTCCTCGAAAAGGCTCGTCTTGCGCGCGCAGCGTCGCCGCCCCGACAAACGACACCACGACTCCAGCCGCGATAATCCAGCGTCTCAGCATCGCTCCTCTGCACCAAGGACCGATGCCTGAACGGATGGCGCTGCCTCTCTCCGGGTTGTCCCCGCAAACAAAAAGCCCGCCGCAAAACGCGGCGGGCCCTCAATGCGGTTCTCTACTGGCGCGGGCTGTCTTTCCCTTCAGTCTGGTTCTAATCAATCGGCTCGCCGGTACTGGGATCAAGGAACAATTTACCTTGCTCATCGTCGTCGCGGTTAAAGTCGAACATTTGTGCAATCGAGTTTGTCATGGCGTCAAACGAGCCCTGGCCGATTCGTTGCCCACCGAGGAAGTTGTCCTCAATGAATCGCAGGACTGAGCTCTGATCAGTCACGGAGTGGTCCACGAAGTTTCTCCGCGCCCATGGAGAGACAACGAGCAGTGGCTGGCGTGGACCTAGGCCGCAGCGGCCCAGCGCGTGCGCGTTAATTGAATCGACTCCAGGCAGGGCTGTCGAATCCGCTGAGCCGCCGCAGAGACCGGCGCCGCTTAGTGCGTCCACCGTGCCATGCGACTGGTTGAGAATCGGTCCGATTTGATGGTCGTACCATCCATCGGAATCGTCGTACATTATGACCACCGCTGTGCTGCTCCATTCACGTTGGGATTGCAGAAAGTTGATCACGTTGACTAGGAAGGACTGTTCGTCCAACGGGTCGGAATACCCAGCATGTCCGTCCTGGTACGCTGGCGCTTTGAGGAAGTTCACCGCCGGGAAATTGCCCGCCTTGACCGCGGCAAAGAAGTCGTTGACGTCATATTGATGATTCGCGGGACCGGAGTGTCCAATTTCCGCAATCGACGCGGGCCGCGTGTGACTTGGATTGGCGGTCGACGCGTAGTATTGGAAGAAAGCATGATGCGCGATGTAATCGCCCGTTGTCCCCGCAAGGCCGGTCGAACTCCTCTTGCAGCCCGTGGTTCCATTGGAGTTCTGCACCGTGAGGTCAAACCCACCCATGAACGCCCCCCAACTAACACCAGCCGCGTCGAGCAGATCGCCGACATTTTGTCCCTTCATAGTCACCACCGCGCTGCCCGAGCAGACGTCCCCGACTGGGTCCGGATCGTTTATTACGGTGAATGATCCGGCTCCCCCATCGACCACTGCGAAGGTGGCGGCCGCAGCGGAAATGTTAGTTGCGCCGTTAGTCTGGCCCGAAACGAGGTTTAACAAACCCGGTGTAGAGGGTCCAAAGCCTGTGCTATAGGAATTATCGCTCATAGCAAAATGCTGCGCGTAGTTCCACAATGCGGTGACTGTATTGCCGTCGAAATAGCCGAGATTCAGACCGGTGGTGCTGGTGACGCCTCCTCCTGTCGGCGGAGGGCCGGCCTTGCCAACGAACAAAGGGAACAAGTCCATCAATCCGTTGTCGAACGCTTGCTGTTCCGCCTTATAGCCATGGCCCTGGTCTCTTGTGACCGCCTGCGAGCGATCCAGGCGAAACGGATTTGTTGCACCCGCGCCATTCGCCGGATTCAAATTCGGATTGTTGGTCAGAAGGGCCTGGCTTAAGCCATTCACCGTAGGCGTGCCGATGCGGGCACGAAAGCTTGGCTCACCTGCCGGGTTCAGCGCGTTCGGATAGGTTCCGAAATAATGGTCGAACGAAACATTTTCCTGAAAAATCACCACTAAATGCTTAATGGCGGTGCCCCTATCGTCGCCATCACCAGCGTGAGCAAACGCCGGACTGATGGGCAGCAATGTGATGGCTGCCGCCATCAGCGTTGCCAATACCTTTGTAAGACAAT
>WNFQ01000583.1_pt1 | contig 24452 bp, 13 predicted proteins | sample 5400171 | NCBI WGS metagenome assembly WNFQ01 (sample SAMN13153356, study PRJNA577476) | soil metagenome | isolation source: 20 cm soil under Madrone tree | place: USA:California | collected 2016-06-14
GAAACTCGGCATGAAAACGAATACAGACCCCGCTGATCGGTTCCTCAGTTTGCAGGAGGATATCCTGATAAGGAGCCGCGAAGAGGAGGACCGGTGAAGAAAAGGAGAAGGTCGCTAGATCCAAATCCCAGGTGCCAGAGCCAGTCTTGATCCACCGAACGTTGAAATAGTTAGATCGCTCGCTGAACACCGATCCGGCAGCAAGCGTGAAAGTATGCAACTCAAAAGCGATATGGCCGTGACGCGGGTCGAGCAGTGTCAAAGCGGCGGCTTGGCTTCCGGATTTCATGGACGTTAGTTCGTTTGGTCTTCAGAACGGACACTTCAGATCTCAAATCCATCTTACGAGTATCGGAACGACCCGGGCGTTTTCGTCCATGCATCCGTGGTGTCCATCCATTCCGGGAAAGAACTATTTCGAATATTTTTCGGCATCGCAAATCAAGATCTATACCGGACTATGAACCAGACTATCACCCACACTGAGCCCACTCTCAAAACCGCGCCCCGCATGATCACGCGCATCTTCGAAATCGCGGCACGGGCGGACCGCGTCGGCATTGTAGTGACCCGCATCGGTCTCATCGTCGTCCTTCTCTGGATCGGCGGTCTGAAGGCTTTCAAATACGAGGCACAGGGCATCGTGCCTTTCGTTGCGAACAGCCCGCTCATGAGCTTCTTCTACGCGGATCCCGGCCAATACAAAGCTCATATGAACCCCGAGGGAACGCTCGTGCCGGCAAACGTTGAATGGAATGAGAAAAACCACACGTTCGCTTTCGCTTACGGCCTCGGTGCAGTGATCGTGCTGTACGGATTGATGCTTTGCCTTCACCCGTGGCTTCCGCAGGTAGCGGCGCTGGGGGGATTCTTGGTATTCGTGATGTCGCTGGTGACGCTCTCCTTTCTGGTCACGACGCCGGCGTGCTGGGTGCCTCCGCTCGGCGACGTCAACCACGGCTTTCCGTTCCTGAGCGGGGCCGGACGGCTGGTAATCAAGGATGCTATAATGATGGGCGCTGCTCTGGTCGTGATGGCCGATTCGGCTAAGGCCTGGTTGCGAAAGCAGCGGCCGCTCGCATTGGACTCGCAATAGATGCTCAACGCTTTCTTTGTTTGTAAAATAACTGACCACATCTATGCAAAACATCCCCGGAAGAATATGACGTCGCCTTTATCGCTGCCTTAAAGGGACGCTCGACTCGCTTCATTTCCGGACCTAAGAAATTGGTATGCCTGCTCGTGAGACCAAGCGGATTGTCTTCTTTACTCTGCCGCCGGTGCGCGAAATTGATTTGGTCGGGGCGGTCGATGTCTTCACTTCGGCCAATCGGGCCGTCGGCGGCAAGCCACTTTATGGCATCAAGATCGTTAACGCGGAGAAAGCGCGCGCGGATAGAAGGATCGCTGGCATGTGTGGACTTTCACTTAATTGTGACGTCGATTTCCGAAGCTTTCGGGGCGAGATCGACACGCTGCTGATTCCGGGTGGGACTGGTGTCGAGGAAAGCTACCCGGATACGGCAGCCGTGCAGTGGTTGCGACAGGCGGCAGCCGACAGTCGCCGCGTTGGATCCATTTGCACGGGCGCTTTTCTGCTGGCTCACGCCGGACTGCTCGATGGCCGCCGAGCCGCCACCCATTGGGCATTTGCCGCTGAGTTGGCTAAGCGCTATCCCAAGATCAATGTCGACCCCGAGCCGATCTGGATTCAGGACGACAATTTCTACACCTCTGCGGGCGTGACCGCTGGCATCGACCTTTCGCTGGCGTTGCTCGAGGAAGATCACGGCGCCGCCCTGGCTTTGGAAGTCGCTCGCGTGTTGGTAGTCTTCCTGCGCCGACCGGGCAACCAAGCCCAGTTCAGTGTATCGCTTCGGAGACAATCACTCGAACGAAACCCTCTGCGTGAATTGCGCGTTTGGATGGCGGAGCATCTTACAGCCGATCTTTCCGTGCCTGCACTCGCGCAGCGGGTAGCGATGAGTCCGCGCAATTTCCAGCGCGTCTTCACTAGCGGAGTGGGCAAATCGCCTGCGCACTATGTGGAAGAGTTGCGAATCGAGACCGCACGCCGGCTCTTGGAACGCACGACACAAAGCTTGGATGAGATCGCTGACGGCTGCGGGTTTGGTAGCGCCGATGTGATGGCTCGAGCTTTCACCCGAGTGCTTCAGCTGACCCCAGGCGAATACCGAAGCCGCTTCCGCTCATCGGGCATCGGAAAATAGGTTTAGCCTAATTCATCGAGTCAATAGTATTTTCGCGACCACTACATCTTTTACGGCAGAAAAATTCGCGGGAAAGTGTGGCGGGCAGCTAAGACTTGCGATCTCCTATACAGTAGGCTACAGTCTATGGAATAGGAGATCACCAAAAAATGAGGATCCCGGCTTATCCAGAAACCCGTTATGCGCCTGCAACGCCGCCGGACCTTGGTTCCAAGGCGGAACGGGAACGATTAAGCGCTCCGGCTCTCAAGGGTTTTTTTAACATCATGGCTCACTGGCAGGTCCGAGACGAGGACGCCCGCCAACTTATTGGAGGCGTTACTAATGGCCCTTATTATCAAATGAAGAAAGATCCAGCCAGCCGTGTACTCGACACCGATGAACTCTTGCGAATTTCCTATCTCCTAGGGATCTTCAAAGCGCTCGATACGCTGCACAGCCGTGCCCTGGCTGATCAATGGATCAATCTTCCTAATTCGAACCGTATCTTTCATGGACTCACTCCCTTGGAGTACATAAAAAAAGGTGGAGCTCCCGCCATGCAAAACGTACGCCGGTTGCTCGATTCGCGAGTGCAAGGAATGTGAAGGCACTTCCGGACACTTCTCGCGTTCGCCAAATCGATACGCACCGATTAATACCTTCGGTATATAGTGACGACCCTATCGCGATCCTAGGCCGCATCGCCGAAAACGAAACGGACCTGGCCAAGCTCGCTCAATTGGAAAGTGTAACCGATGAGCAAGTCCTGGCCGAAAACGACCTCCTGCCGGGCATCGGCGTCCAAGAGCTTGTATTCGGAGTACCGCACGCGCGTATCATCAACGGCGCTTTCACCCATGCCAATCCTTTGGGTAGTCGATTTAACGGTCCGAACCGCGGCGCTTGGTACGCCGGCTTCGAGATCGAAACCTCGCAAACCGAAATCGGCTTTCACAAGACCGTTCAATTAGCCGAGATCGGCCGATTTGAGGATGAAACGATCTATGTGGACTACCTCGCCGATTTTGGCGGGGATTTTCACGATTTGCGCTATGACTCGGCTTTTGCCAGCTGCCTCGATCCCAACAGCTACGTCCGATCCCAGGCCTTGGCCGAACAACTGCTCACTGCTGGATCCGTCGGCACACTCTATCCGAGCGTTCGCTACGGAGGTGGCACTTGTCTCGCATGTTTCAGGCCCGCTATGGTTTCAAACGTCCGAACCGGAATTAAGTACCGATTCACTTGGACCGGAGAACCTACACCGACCATCACCGCAATTTAGGTGCAGTTTTGCCTGCCTTCTGACTATTCAATTAGCTCGCGACGAGGCCAACGTGCTTTTGCGCTTGCTGTGCGTCTTCTTGTGCGATTTTTGAGAAACGGTTTTGCCAGACGATTTCTTGACCTGAGTTTGCGGGGCGCTCCGTTTGCGGGTAGCAAGATCGGAATGCTGTTGAGCTGGTTGGACCTTCTCTTTTGGCTTCTCGGGCTCAGTTTGCATGGCGCTCACCTGGGTAGTGGCAGGATCGGCATTCTGTTGAGCTAGTTGCGCTTTCTCTTCGGCTTTCTTGAGCTGAGTTTCCAGCGCGCTTCGCTGGGTAGTGGCAAGATCGGCTTTTTGTTGAGCTAGTTGCGCTTTCTCTTCCTCCTTCTTGAGCTGCGTTTCCAGGGCGGTAAGCGCGCTAGACGCGAGATCGGTATTCTGGTGCGCTATTTTGAGCTGAGTTTCCAGCGCGCTTCGCTGGCTAATAGCAAGATCGGCATTCTGTTGAGCTAGTTGCGCTTTCTCTTGTGCCTTTTTGAGCTGCGTTTCCAGCGCACTTCGTTGGATGGAGGCAAGATCGGTATTCTTTTGGGTTAGTTGCGCCTTTTCTTCTTGCGCTTTTTTAAGTTGAGTTTCCAGTGCGCTGCGTTGGTTAGCGGCAAGATCGGCATTCTGTTGGGCTAGTTGCGCTTTCTCCTCTGCCTTCTTGAGCTGAGTCTCCAGGGCGGTTCGCTGATTAGAGGCAAGATCGGTATTCTGTTGAGCTAGTTGGGCCTTCTCTTCTTGTGTCTTCTTGAGCTGAGTTTCCAGCGCGGTTCGCTGGCTAGCCAGATCGGTACTCTGTTGGGCGAGTTGGGCCTTCTCTTCTTGTGCTTTCTTGAGCTGAGTTTCCAGTGCGCTCCGCTGGCTAGAGGCCAGATCGGTGCTCTGTTGGGCGAGTTGGGCCTTCTCTTCTTGTGCTTTCTTGAGCTGAGTTTCCAGTGCGGTTCGTTGGCTAGCCAGATCGGTACTCTGTTGGGCGAGTTGGGCCTTCTCTTCCTGTGCTTTCTTGAGCTGAGTTTCCAGTGCGGTTCGCTGGCTAGAGGCCAGATCGGTACTCTGTTGGGCGAGTTGGGCCTTTTCTTCCTGTGCTTTCTTGAGCTGAGTTTCCAGTGCGCTACGTTGGTTAGAGGCCAGATCGGTACTCTGTTGGGCGAGTTGGGCCTTCTCTTCCTGTGCTTTCTTGAGCTGAGTTTCCAGCGCGGTTCGCTGGTTAGCCAGATCGGCACTCTGTTGGGCGAGTTGGGCCTTTTCTTCTTGTGCTTTCTTGAGCTGAGTTTCCAGTGCGGTTCGCTGGCTAGCCAGATCGGTACTCTGTTGGGTTAGTTGGGCCTTTTCTTCTTGTGCTTTCTTGAGCTGAGTTTCCAGTGCGCTCGGCTGGCTGGAGGCAAGATCGGTACTCTGTTGGGTTAGTTGGGCCTTTTCTTCTTGTGCTTTCTTGAGCTGAGTTTCCAGTGCGGTTCGCTGGCTGGAGGCAAGATCGGTATTCTGTTGGGCTAGTTGGGCCTTTTCTTGTTGTGCTTTTTTGAGCTGAGTTTCCAGTGCGGTTCGCTGGCTAGCGGCAAGATCGGTACTCTGTTGGGCTAATTGCGCTTTCTCTTCGGCCTTCTTGAGCTGAGTCTCCAGCGCACTCCGCTGGCTAGCGGCAAGATCGGCATTCTGTTGCGCTGGTTGGATCTCCTGCTCCCCGTTTTTGCGCCGGCTCTCCGTGTTGAATCGTTCAATGCCCGCAAATGTAGAGAAAACAGCCAAACCTGCGATAGCTGCTAACCCGATACCATCCCGCACCCGGCGCGGTCGTTTGTGTTTGGCAATGCTCTTTTGAATGTACTCGACCTGACTTTCGCTTAATGACGACCTAAAATCTCTGAGCAAGGTCTCCGCTTCGGCTAGGCCGATCCCACGCTCGAGCAGGTCATCGCTTTGGCGGTTTCGACTAAGCCAGAGCTTTACGCTTGCATCCAGCCGATCCCGCATCTGAAAAAAGTGTCGGTCCTCAGATAACCATTGCCAGACCCCTGGCCATTTCCGAAGCAGCGCCTCCTGGGGAACGCTGATCAGAAGTTCCTGTTGCGGATCAGCGTCGGCGCTCAAGAGTCCCTCTTTGATCAAACGATCAACCAGGCCTTTAGCGCCCGCTCTCGGCTGCGGATCAAGCTCAGGCGATAAAACGAGATCACGATACGGCACGGTCCGACGGATCAAGTGACCTTCTTCGCCTTGACCGGGCGCTACCAGGTGACGGATCACGGATTTAAGCGCTTGCTGTTCTTCGCGCTTCAACGTTAAGAACACGGTCTTTATGTGCTGGGCCAACGCACTCTGAAGATCGCCCAATCCGCGATAATCAGACCAGAGTAGCAAACCATCTTTTCGATCAAGCTGTCTCTGGTATAACCATGAAAGCAGGTGTTCGAGCAACGGGAGCGGTTCGGGGCTGGCCATCGCTGCCTCCAGCAAGGCCTCGTCCAGGCTTCGATTCGTGTCCGGATCCCGCTCGAAGCGCAGACCGGCTGCTTCCGCTGGGAACCGGATCATGTTCCCGATCCCGCGTGGTGTCGGAGGTTGAAGTTCGTATCTTCCGCTCAAGGCGGTGAGTTCGACCAATTCGGGAAACTGCTGGCAATGGGCGTAGAAGCCGCTGCGCAACGTCGCGATAATAATTACCCCTTCGCAGTCAGCTAAAGCACCGAGAGCGGAGATATATTTGCGCTGGAGAACTAGTGAAAACTGGCCCGCAAACAACTCCTCCAACTGATCTACCGCGAGCGCAAGGTGCATCTTCGGTTTTACCCGTCCCAGACTCTTTTGTCCGACAACCTCAACTCCTTCGCTTCTCCTTGCCGGTAGCCCTTCGGTTTCTCGCTGATCCAAGAGATCCAACTCCTGCTGGGTGAGTTGATCCAGCATTTTCGCTATCCGGGCCGCGGCACCGTCCGGATCTTTTCTTAGTTGGGCTGCTAGATTCCGCCATTCGTCGGGCGACTCTTCATCCTGAAGCTCTGGCAGTGCGAATTTGGCAAGCAGCGCGGCGGCAAGCCTATCGAAGGGATCTCCGCCGCCCCCACCGGCCCCTGGTCGGGTCACTGCACGCCGCCAAGGTCCATTACCCACTGTCAAAAGAGGTAGAACGCCGGCCCGGACCAGGGAACTCTTTCCAGAACCGGTGGGACCCACCACCAGAGCGAAGCGCTTCTTGGCCGTCGCCTGGTTCTTCAAAGCATCAAGCACTTCACCGACGGCTTTCGTTCTCCCGTGATAGAGAGCTGCATGTTCGAAATCAAAGAAATTTAACCCGCGAAATGGGTTCGATTCCGAATAACGGACCGTTCGCAGCGCCTTCGTCGACCCAATTTCCCGATCCAACCGCCGTGCGAGGAAATCGCGAAAATGCTCTCGAAACAGATTTTCGAACTCTTCCAGGTCTTGATAGTCATGGCAGCATTCGCGAAACTCTGTTCCGCCATTCTTTTCCCATGCCGCGCAAAATTCCTGCACTGCGTCCCACTGCCGGCACAAGTTTTTCCTTTTTTCTTTCGGTTCGAGCGGAGAAACGGGAGTTGCTTGATTCCGATAAACGTGCAACACCGGAAACCCAGGAGTTCGCCGCGACTGATCCAATGCCCAGGCAACTTCGTATTCGGTCGCGGATCCCGGTAGGCTACCGTCCGGCAGGATGAACATCGGCGCGGACCTGGTTCCGAGTCGAGACCAGAGAATGTTAATGACAAGGTCGTACTGGCCCGGATTCAGGACCTGCTCGCAATGTTCTGGTTCCGTCTGGGAGCCTTGACGTTCCGAGAAGTAGGGACACAACAACAACCCGTCTTCTCCGTCGTCGCTGGCGGGTCGCGCGGTAGCTTTATTCTCTTGTTTCGATCCTCTCAGCCAGTTGGAGTAGGAGACGCTTACTGGAACGTCTAACTCTGCAGCGACCAAGCGGATTAATCGCTCCGCTACACTCCGTTCATTCTGTACGTCCTCGGAGGAAGAAATAAGGATGTCGATCCTTTTCATCTTTAGCGTGGCACAACAACATTCTTTTGTTCTTCTGGCAGCACTTGTTTCCCTCTAGCAGAGAACGGACTTCATCATCCTCGGCTCTTGGACGGGCACGATAGCAACAGGCTTCAATATTTCGGGCATTCTGACAGCTTATTCTAGATTCAGTAATAAAGCGCTGACGCGATTGATGTTCATAGTAATATGTGGTTAGCCGGCCAACCGGAAGCCCCCCATGATCGAGCTTTCAAGATATGTGTTTGAAACGCTGCGTGAGGATGAGGAATTCGCATATTGCCGGGGCCGGAGGGATGACAGTGAATTACCCACTATTCTCTTAGTAGCTCCTGTCTCCGAACATCCCGTTCCAGCAATCTTGGAGGGGCTTGAGCACGAATACGCGCTTCGGGATGAGCTTAATTCAGACTGGGCGGCTCGACCTCTCACCATTGTTCGTCGTAATGGTCGGCCAACGCTTATACTCAAGGACCCTGGCGGCGAGCCGCTCGATCGGCTCCTGGGCCAACCGATGGAATTAAGCCGGTTCCTTCACTTTGCGGTCGGCCTTGCAGCTGCGCTGGGCAAGCTCCATCAGCAAGGTCTTATCCACAAGGATATCAAGCCGGCCAACATTCTGGTGGACTCTGCGAGCGGCGCGGTCTGGTTGACCGGTTTCGGTATTGCTTCACGTCTTCCGCGTGAACGCCAGTCGGCGGAAGCACCCGAGATGATTGCCGGCACACTCGCCTACATGGCGCCCGAACAGACCGGCCGCATGAATCGATCGATCGATTCTCGGAGTGACCTTTACTCCCTGGGCGTGACCTTCTACGAAATGCTCACGGGTGCGCTTCCGTTCAAAGCGTCCGACCCGGTGGAATGGGTCCACTGCCACATCGCCCGGCAACCGGTCGCGCCCGACCAGTATGCGAAAGAGATTCCCGCGCCGCTCTCAGCTATCGTGATGAAGCTGCTGGCGAAGACAGCAGAGGAGCGGTATCAGACCGCCGCTGGCGTTGCCGGCGATCTCCGGCGCTGCCTTTCGGAATGGGAGGCGCACCGCCGCATCGACCCGTTCCAGCTGGGCGCTCACGATGTATCGGACCGGCTACTCATCCCGGAGAAGCTTTACGGCCGGGAGCGCGAGATCGACGCGCTGCTCGCTTCCTTCGACCGTGTCGTCGCCAACGGCATCCCGGAGCTGGTGCTTGTGTCCGGCTATTCCGGTATGGGCAAGTCCTCACTCGTGCAAGAACTGCACAAGGTTATTGTCTTACCGCGCGGCATCTTTATTTCTGGGAAATTCGACCGAACTAAACGGAATGTGCCGTATGCACTGTTGGCGCAGGTTTTCCAGACGCTCGTGCATCAAATCCTGAGCGAGAGCCAGCAGGAGGTCGCTCATTGGCGCGCTACTATCCTCGAAGCCCTGGGTTCCAATGGCCAACTGATGATAAACCTGATCCCGGAACTGGAGCTGGTGATTGGTAAGCAACCGGTAGTGCCAGAGCTCCCTCCTCAAGAAACCCAAAACCGATTCGAGGCGGTGCTGCGGGGGTTCATCGGGGTTTTCGCCCGTAAAGAACATCCTTTAGTGTTATTCGTCGACGACCTTCAATGGCTGGACCCAGCAACGCTCAAGCTGCTCGAACAAGTGGCCACTGATTCAAGCGTCCAGCATCTGCTCTTAATCGGTGCATATCGGGATAATGAAGTAACCAACCTTGCTGAGGAGCATCTGCTTGAGTTCGACTTGCGGGCGCTACTTTGGGGATGGGACATGGAGCGCATCCGTGCCAAGGGCTTCACCGACAACGTGGTGGTAACCTCCGTTCATCCTCTAATGCTGATGCTCGGTGCGATTCGCAAGACCGAAGCGATCGTGCATGAGATTAGCCTGAATCCGCTGTCGCTTGAGGACGTGAATCAGCTGCTTGGCGATGCCCTGCGTTGCGAGCTAGCCCATGCCAGGCCGCTGGCAGAACTCGTACACGAGAAGACCCGAGGCAACCCTTTCTTCACCATTCAGTTTCTCACCAACCTTGCGGAAGAGCATCTCTTGGAGTTCGACGCGCACGCGGCGCTTTGGCGATGGGACGTGGAGCGCATCCGTGCCAAGGGCTTCACCGACAACGTGGTGGATCTCATGATTGGGAAGTTGAACCGCCTGTCCGACGCGACGCAGGAAGCCTTAAAGCAGCTCGCATCCTTGGGAAGCGGCGCCGAGATCGCCAGCCTGGCTCTGGTTCAAGGGGAATCAAAGGAGCAGATCCACGTGGCTCTCTGGGAGGCTGTTCGGGCGGGACTCGTCTTGCGGCTGCATAGCGTTTACACGTTCCTCAACGACCGTGTGCAGGAGGCGGCCTATGCGCTCATCCCTGAGAGCGAGAGGGCAGCGGTACACCTTAGAATCGGCCGATTGTTCGTGTCACGGACGCCGCCCGAGCATATGGAGCAGAAGATCTTCGAGATTGTCAATCAACTCAATCGCGGTACCGTGTTGATCGGTTCCCTGGAGGAGCGAAAACGGGTCGCCGAACTCAATCTCGCTGCTGGCAAGCGGGCCAAGACTTCGGCGGCCTATGCCTCGGCGCTCACCTACTTTGTCGCTGGCCGGGCGCTGCTGACAGAGGAGAGCTGGGAGCAGCAGCACGCGCTCACCTTCGCGCTGGAGTTCCAGCGGGCTGAGTGCGAGTTTTTGAGCGGCGATTTTGCGGCGGCAGAAGAACGGCTGTCGGCGCTGTCGCGCCGCGCTGGGGATCTGGCTGACAGCGCCGCCGTCGCCCGCCTGCAAACGGAACTCTACACTGCCTTGGATCAGTGCGAGCGCGCCGTCGAAGCGGGACTCGAATACCTCCGGCGCGTAGGTGTCGACTGGTCTCTGCACCCGACAAACGACCAGGTGCGACAGGAATATGACCGGATTTGGCAACAGCTCGGGAACCGGCCGATCGAGGCGCTCGTTGACTTGCCCCCAATGACCAACCCTGCCTGCCGGGCAACTCTCGACGTTCTCGCGGTGGTTGAGGGGCCGGCTTTTTTCACCGACCAGAATTTGCGGGACCTCGTCGTTGCTCGGATGATAAACCTCAGCCTACGGCATGGTAATAGCGACGGATCATGCCTGGCCTACGCTCAACTGGGCTGGATTGTAGGACCGCGTTTCGGCGACTACCAGGCTGCGTTCCGCTTCGGCAAGCTCGGCCTTGATCTGGTGGAGAAGCACGGGCTGGAGCGTTTCAGGACTCGCGTCTCCCAGATCTTCGGCTATTTTATCAATCCCTGGTCAAGGCCCTTGCGCAGCAGTGTCGGGTTATTGCGACGCTCCTTCACTACTGCGCAGGAGGCTGGCGATGTTATATATTCAGTGTATGCCTGCGACCGTTTGGTCACGTTTCTTCTCGCCGCCGGAGCTCAGCTTGGCGACGTGCAACGGGAGGCCGAGAACGGACTCGAGTTCGCACAAACGACAAAATTTGCCTACGTTGTCGACATAATCATCGGACAGCTCAGGTTCATCCGGACTCTCCGCGGCCTGACCCCGAGCTTCTCTTCCTTCAACGATGCGGAGTTCGATGAGGCCGGCTTCGAGCAGCACTTGGAGGCCGATCCGCATCTGGTATTCGCTACGTGTTGGTATTGGATCCGCAAGTTGCAAGCGCGCTTTTACGCGGGGGACTACATGTCCGCTCTCGCGGCGGCGTCAAAGGCTGAGCCACTACTGCAGAGGGGGCCGGGACATTTTGAATGGGCTGAATACATTTTCTATAGCGCACTTGTCGGGGCAGCAAAGTACGACTCTGCGTCGTCCGAGGAGAAGGTCCGATATCGCAAGGCGCTCGCCACCCATCACAAGCAGATCGTTGTGTGGGCGGAGAATTGCCCCGAGAATTTCGGAAACCGCGCAGCATTGGTCGCTGCCGAGATTGCAAGGATCGAAGGGTGCGAGCTGGACGCCGAGCGCCTTTACGAAAAAGCTATTCAATCAGCGCGCGAATACGGTTTCGTCCAGAACGAAGCCATCGCTCACGAAGCGGCTGCGCGGTTTTACGGGGCGCGCGGCTTCGAGACCATTGCTCATGCCTATCTCCGGAACGCACGTTACTGCTATCTTCGTTGGGGAGCGCTCGGCAAGGTCGAGCAGCTCGATCAACGCTATCCAGCAATCGCAGAGCAGACCTCGTCGCGTCAGACCGTCAGGATCGCCGAGCCGGTTAAGCAACTGGATTTAGAGACAGTGACGAAGGCATCGCAGGCCGTCTCAAGCGAGATCGTCCTCGAGAAGCTGATCGAAACGCTCATGCGGATCGCAATCGAGCATGCCGGGGCCGAAAGAGGCCTCTTGATTCTGCAGCGAGGCGAGGAACATCGAATCGAGGCTGAAGCCCGGACCGGCTGCGAGGGAGCCGAAGTTCAACTGCGCCAAGCGGCGGCAACGCCTGCTGAGCTGCCCGAGTCGCTTCTTCGCTACGTGATCCGTACTCAACAAAGTGTCATCTTGGAAGACGCCTCGAGTCAGAGCCTCTTTTCGGAGGATCCGTATCTGCTCCAGGAGCGTCCACGGTCGGTGCTCTGCTTGCCACTGGTTAAACAGACCAAGCTGATCGGCGCACTCTATTTGGAAAACAACTTGGCGTCCCGAGTGTTCACACCCAAGCGGCTGGCTATGCTGGAACTGTTGGCCTCTCAGGCCGCGATCTCTTTAGACCATGCGCGGCTCTATGCCGACCTCGGTCGATTGAATGCGGAGCTGACGCAAGAAAACAACGATCGAAGGAACGCTGAAGAAGCCCTCCGAGCCAGTGAAGAACGCTGGCGCAAGCTATTTGAGACTTCGTCGGCCGGCATTGCATTGGGCACTCCAGACGGTTGCTTCAGAGCGGCGAATTTGGCTCTCCAAAAAATGCTCGGCTACACGGAAGAAGAACTTCAAGGGCTCACCCCTTTGGAGTTGACCCTTGAAGAGGACCGTGCGGGTACCAAAGCACCCCTAGCGGGACTCGCTGAAGGGCAGCGACGAGATTTCGAGAAACGCTTCCGGTGCAAGGACGGCAACGTGATCTGGGCTGACATCAGCAGTGCCGTAGTCCCTGCGACTGGAAGCACACCGGCATTTTTCGCTTCCGTCGTCGTAGACATTACCGAGCGTAAACGGGCCGAAGAAGCGTTGCAGAAAGCGCAAACCGAACTGGCTCATATCAGCCGGGTAACGACCATGGGAGAATTGGCAGCGTCCATTGCCCACGAAGTCAACCAACCGCTTGGGGCAATTGCCAACAACGTGAATACCTGTCTCAGACTCCTCCCAACTGGATCCGAAAACCTGCAGGAGGTGGAAGGGGCTCTGTCGGACATTGTCAGAGGGGTTGACCGTGTGAACAGCATCATCGTGCGAATGCGGGCGCTTGCAAAAAAGGTCCCCCCGGAAATGGCGCGATTGCACATCGAAGAGGTAGTCACCGACGTCTCGACCTTGATTCATCATGAGTTGACCAGACGTCATGTAGCAATCCACACCGAACTATCGAAAGACCTACCAGCTATCCTAGGGGATCGGGTCCAGTTGCAGCAGGTGCTGCTCAATCTGGTCATGAACGGCGTCGAAGCGATGAACGAGGTCGCCGAAGGAGAGCGAAAAATAGCGATTCGCGCGCGGCGCCACCAACACAATGGCAGAGCCGCTGTCCTCGTCAGCGTGCAAGACTCCGGCGTCGGACTGAAGGCTGCGGAAGTGGACCGACTCTTTGAAGCCTTCTACACAACCAAAGCGCACGGAATTGGCATGGGTTTGGCGATCAGTCGTTCCATCGTCGAAGCGCACGGCGGGCGGTTATGGGTCGCACCGGCTGGCGGTCCGGGCGCAACGTTTGAGTTTATTTTGCCAGCGAAGAGCTAACAGGCTATGGGAGAAGCGGAATCCATCGTGTTTTTCATAGATGATGATCCTTTGTATCGGAGGTCTTCCGAGCGTCTAGCCCGGTCCGTAGGTTTCACCGTGCAGAGCTTCGAATCGGCACGGGATTTCTTGAGCAGTCGGCGGCCCAATGTGCCGTCATGCTTGGTCCTGGATGTGCGCCTGCCTGGCTTGAGCGGTCTAGATTTGCAGCGAGAGTTAGCGGAAGCCGGGGTCCACATACCTATTATATTCGTGACCGGGCACGGCGATATTCCAATGTCGGTCCAAGCCATGAAAGCCGGTGCGGTCGAATTTCTCACCAAACCGTTCCGCGATCAGGCTCTGCTCGATGCCATCCGACACGCACTCGAACGCGACCAGGTCGCACGCCAGCAACAGGCGCGGAATGCGGACTTGCGCAGACGCTACGAATCGCTCAAGCCGCGCGAGCGCGAAGCGTTTAAATGTGTGGTCTCGGGCATGCTGAATAAGCAAATCGCCGACGAACTCGGCGCTACGGAGAGAACAATCAAGTTCCATCGCGGTAACATCATGCGAAAGATGCAAGTGAAGTCCGTCGCTGAGTTGGTCCGCATAGCCGAGGTGCTGGGAATCGCAAACCAAGGGTCGTGACCTGAATATCTCACACTCTCTGGTAAGACGCTCATAGAGTGTTGCGCCCTGTGCAGAGAGTATGAGCGATCCAGTATAAACACCTGTACTAAAGGACAGTAGAATTCCCCTAGGTACAGTGGAATTCCCGTTCTGCCAGGTGCTACGCTCCGGCCTTGGGAATGCATTTGCTACCGGATCCAAAGATGAGCGCCAACGCCAAAGTATCTGAGAAGGCACTCGTATGCGTGGTGGACGACGACTCCTTGATGCGGGATTCGACGGTACGGCTTATTCGCTCGTTTGGATTCAGAGTGGAAGGCTTCGCATCGGCTGATGAGTTCGGGAACTCCGGCTACCTCGAAGAAACAGCGTGCCTGATTCTTGACGTGCGGATGCCAGGCATGGACGGTTTGGAACTACAGTGCCGTCTATCTGAGGCCGGTGAACAGATTCCCATTATTTTCATCACCGCCCATGCTGACGACCAGCAAGAGCGGCGGGCAATGGAAGCCGGCGCAGTCGGATTCCTCTACAAGCCGTTCAGCCAGGAATCGCTACTTCAAGCTGTCCGTTCTGCTCTCGGAGAGCAACAAGGAGAAACCTAACGTGAAGAACGAAACTCGCTCCAGACATAGTGTTCCGAATGTCAGTTTGCGAATCGGGCGTACTTCCCTGAGGGCTAACCGTGGTAGTACGGCATGGGAATCGCCAGAGAGTAAACTTACCCGCCGCATCGCTGGACCCACTCGCGGATTGCAAACGGACAGGATGTTAGGCCTTTCCGTATACGCGGCTGAGACGCAGCAGAAACGTAGCACCAGAGAACTGACGAGAGCGAACGAAGCGATGCGAAAATGTTTGGATGGACTTAGCTCGGTCGCCGAACTGGACGACTTTCTTGGGCAAATGGTGGCTACCATGACCCGACAATTGGGCGCCATCTCCTCTACATTGCGAATGCGTGACTTCGAGCAAAACACTCTCCAGCTCCAGTTTGTCTTTCAGGACGGCCGACTGATGGCTCCTGGCGAAGCAAAATATCCCGAATGCTGGCAGTCTGTATCGCTGGAACAATTCGATCCCGATTTCCTATGCCACTCTGCCGACAAGCGAACTAAAGACGAACAACGTGTCGCCACTTTTTCGGATCAACCGGCCGCCATCATTCGTGTTCTTGATCCGCATTCGCCAATGCCGGAAGATCAGCGCTCCTATCTGCGTGAGCTTGGTGTAAAGATGGTGTTGATCATTCCGTTAGCTTCACGTGGCCAGGCCAACGGCCGGTTGACCTTTCGTTTTACTGAAGAGCGCGATTTTCAAGCGGAAGAGCTCGAAATTGCGAGAGCCTTGGCAACCCAAGCCAGCTTGGCCATTCAGCTGACTCGATTGGCAAAGCCCGCCAGGCATTCTGCCGTTCTAGAAGAGCGAAATCAGTTGTCTCGCGAGATTCACGATTCATTGGGGCAGAGTTTTGCGGGGATCGCGATGCACTTGGCGGTTGCAGAGGAGGAATTGGCTGCAGGAGAGGGCACTTCCCTGCGCCGCGTTCGGTTGGCCCATGAGTTGGCTGAATTTGGGTTGGCAGAAGCGCGCCGTTCCGCGCTGAGCTTGCGATCGACCCTTATAGAAAACTCAAGACTGGTCGAAGCACTCAAAATATTGGCCGAACGCTCCAACGTGGTGGGCCGGTTGCGCTGTGATTTTCGCTCCAACTGCATCCCGGAGGAAAGGTTGCCGGCCAGAATAAAGCATGAGCTGTTACGCATTGCCCAAGAAGCGATCAGCAACGCGATTCGTCACGGTAAATCGACCGTCGTTAGTGTGACTCTTCGCTGGGAGCCAGATAATCTAATTTTGCAAATAAAAGACAACGGGTCTGGATTCCCTACGACTCGTCTGGTGAAAAGTGGAGGTATCGGACTGCGCAGTATAAGGGAACGCGCTGCCCAGATCGACGCAAAACTAGTTATCCGGACAGGTCCCAGCCGTGGAACGAGCGTAATCGTCACCGTGCCGATCTCACTATGAAAAACTCAGCCTGTGCTATCACACAGCAAATAAGTGTTCTCCTGGCTGATGACCATCCGGTCGTTAGGCAGGGATTGGCTGCAATTCTCAAATCGCAGAAGGACATAAAAATCGTAGCCGAAGCTGCTGATGGCGAGGAAACGTGCGCACTTTATGACCAGCTTTCTCCGGATGTCCTTTTGCTCGATCTTTGGATGCCAAAGAAAGATGGGCGGCAAGTTGTCACCGAACTAATGTCGCGGAGAGGTTCCAAACCACGGATTATCGTCATGACTGTTTACGAGACCGAAGCAGACATTCGGCAAGCCCTCAAGGCCGGAGCCAAAGCTTTCCTGATCAAAGCGGCACGTCCTCAACAGATCCGGGAAGCTGTACGTCGAGTCGCTAAAGGAGAGAGCTTCCTCCCCCCGGAGATCGGATTTAAGCTTGCTGAATCGATGTCCCATCCTGAACTGTCGAACCGAGAAACTGAGATTCTACTGTATTTAGCCCGTGGCAGAAGCAACAAAGAAACTGGACGAGCTCTCTTCATCAGTGAAGGCACCGTGAAACATCACGTAAAGTCCATCCTGCGCAAATTAGATGCGATCGGACGCTCGGAAGCAATAGCGATCGCTACTAGGCGCGGGCTAGTACGAGCAAGTTAACGTTAATCCCGCTGGTCGCGTTATGGTGTTTGGAGTTGCCGATGATAATGTGCCGATGCGCGAGTCACCTGAGAGCCACATTCGGGCGGTTGAATTGCAGGCCGAGGTCTTCATCTCGGCTCAACGGTTCGTGCACTCCCACGTTTATAGGGCCGCCGGTTAGATCGGCTGCCGCCCAAAAGAGGCGGAGGAGCAAGAGCCCCGATAGAAAGTCTGATATCAGCTTTCGGGGGTAGAGGGTTTAAATAGAGGCGACCCATGTAAGTGAGGCGCAGGCCCGTTTAAGCCGGTGAGTGGGATGCTTGCATTGAAGCGGCGCCGTGGGACTGAACGAGGTCCGGCCGAGGCGAGCGAGTACCCCCGCGGGCGAGAATCGCGACTTATGAAGGCAATCGTAACGCAGAGATCAAGCTTTGGTGATTTACGCCCGCTCAAATTTTCGATTTTGCCAAATAATGACAGCGAAAAAAGAGATCTGCGTGCAATCGGCGTTGGTGTAAGCCGGCCAACCGGAAGCCCCCCCATGATCGAGCTTTCAAGATATGCGTTTGAAACGCTGCGTCAGGACGAGGAATTCGCGTTTTGCCGGGGTCGGAGGGATGACGGCCAACTACCCACTATTCTTTTGGTAGCTCCTGTCTCAGAGCATCCTGTTCCAGCCATCTTGGAGCGGCTTGAGCACGAATACTCGCTTCGGGATGAGCTTGATTCGGAATGGGCGGCTCGACCTCTCACCCTGGTTCGACGTGAAGGTCGCCCAATGCTTATAGTCGAGGACGCTGGCGGCGAGCCACTCGATCGGTTCCTGGGACAACCGATGGAATTAAGCCGGTTCCTTCGCTTTGCGGTCGGCCTGGCAGCTGCACTGAGCAAGCTGCACCAGCACGGTCTGATCCATAAGGATATCAAGCCGGCCAACATTCTGGTGGACGATGCGAGCGGCGCGGTCTGGTTGACTGGTTTCGGTATTGCTTCACGTCTTCCGCGCGAACGCCAGTCGGCCGAACCACCTCAGATGATTGCCGGCACACTTGCCTACATGGCGCCCGAACAGACCGGTCGCATGAATCGCTCGATCGATTCTCGGAGTGATCTTTACTCCCTCGGAGTGACCTTCTACGAGATGCTCACGGGCGCGCTTCCGTTCAAAGCCTTCGATCCGATGGAGTGGGTGCACTGCCACATCGCCCGGCAACCAACGCCGCCGGAGGAGCGAGCCAAAGGAATCCCTGGAACGGTCTCTGTCATCGTCATGAGGCTGCTGGCCAAGACCGCCGAAGATCGCTATCAAACGGCGGCTGGCGTTGAAGCCGACCTTAGAAGATGCCTCACAGAATGGGAAGGGCTCAGACGCATCGATTCGTTTTCTCTCGGAACACACGATGCGTCGGACCGGCTCTGGATTCCCGAGAGGTTGTACGGTCGTGACCGGGAGGTCAAGATCCTGCTCGACGCCTTCGAGCGCGTTGTCGTCAACGGAACCTCCGGGCTGGCGCTGGTAGCCGGTTATTCCGGTATTGGCAAGTCCTCGGTCGTTAACGAATTGCAGAAAGCGATCGTCCCGGCACGCGGCCTGTTCGTTGCAGGGAAATTCGACCAACATAAGCGAGACATTCCGTACAGCACCTTGGCGCAGGCGTTCCAGACCTTGGTCCGGCAGATCTTGGGCAAGAGCCGGGAGGAGGTAGGCCATTGGCGGGAAGTTATCCGGCAAGCGATCGGACCGAACGGGCAGCTCATCACTAACCTTATCCCAGAGCTTGGTCTTATCATCGGTCAACAGCCGCCTGTTCCTCCGCTTCCACCTGAGGAGGCGCAGCACAGGTTCCAGGCAGTTTTCCGGCGGTTCCTCGGCGTATTCGCCCGGAAAGAGCACCCGCTTACCCTTTTTCTTGATGACCTTCAGTGGCTTGACGCCGCAACCCTCACTCTCATCGACCATCTCGTCACTCATCCCGACGTCAAACACCTCCTGATCATTGGCGCATACCGGGACAATGAACTCAGCCCGTTTCATCCTCTTATCCTGATGCTGGACTCGATCCGCAAAGCCGGCGTCATCGTGGACGAGATTGTTCTTAATCCCCTCTCGCTCAAGGATGTGAACCAGTTTACCGCTGACGCTCTCCGTTGTGAGCGGGTACGCTCCAAAGCCCTCGCGCGCCTCGTGCACAAAAAGACTGCGGGCAACCCTTTTTTTGTGATCCAATTCCTCACTGCGCTCGCCGGAGAAAACCTTGTAGAATTCGATGAAAGCGGGCCGGCCTGGAAGTGGGATCTGGCGCGCATCCGCGCCAAAGGCTATACCGACAACGTGGTGGATCTCATGGCCGGGAAGCTGAGTCGTCTGCCCCAAAGGACGCAGGAAGCGTTGGGACAGCTCGCCTGTTTGGGGAACGTCGCCGAGATAGCAACGCTAGCCCCGGTTCAAGGAGAGTCGAAGGAGCAGATCCACACGGCTCTTTGGGAGGCTGTTCGGGTCGGACTGGTCTTCCGGCAGGGTAGCTTCTACACATTCCTCCACGACCGCGTGCAGGAGGCGGCCTACGCGCTCATCGCTGAAGGCGAGCGGGCGGCGGTACACCTCAGCATCGGCCGATTGTTCGTGTCACAGACGGCATCGGAGGAAACGGAGGAGAAGATATTCGAGATCGTCAATCAGCTCAATCGCGGTAGTGCGTTGATCGATTCGCTGGAGGAGCGGGAGCGAGTCGCCGAACTTAATCTTGTTGCTGGTAAGCGGGCTAAGGGTTCGACGGCCTATGCCTCTGCGCTGAGGTACCTTATTGCCGGCCGGGCACTGCTGGCGGAGGAGAGTTGGGAGCAGCAGTACGCGCTTACCTTCGCGCTGGAGTTTGAGCGGGCCGAGTGCGAGTTTTTGACCGACGATTTCGGGGCAGCAGAAGAACGGCTGTCGATGCTCTCGTGTCGCGCCGGGAATCTCGTCGACAGTGCCGCCGTCACCCGCCTGCAAACGGAACTCTACGCTACGTTGGATAAGGGCGACCGTGCTGTCGAGGTGGGCCTCGAATATCTCCGGCGTGTAGGTGTCGATTGGTCGCCGCATCCGACGAAGGCCGAGCTACAGCAGGAATACGAGCGGATCTGGCAGCAGCTTGGGGCAAGGCCGATCGAGGCGCTGGTCGACTTGCCCCCGATGACAGACACGGTCTGCCGGGCAACTCTCGACGTTCTCACGGCAGTCGAGGAACCCGCTTATTTCGCCGACGAGAATTTGCAATGTCTCGTCATCGCTCGGATGGCAAACCTCAGCCTGGAGCATGGCAACAGCGACGGATCATGCGTTGCTTACGTCCAACTGGGCTGGCTCTTGGGGTCGCGTTTCGGCGACTACCAGGCCGGGTTCCGCTTTGGCAAGCTCGGCCTCGATCTGATGGAGAAGCGCGGGCTGGAGCGTTTCAGGGCGCAGGTCTCGCAGCTATTCGGTTACTTTGTCAATCCCTGGTCAAGGCATTTGCGCACCGGCCTCGGATTGCTGCGACGCTCCTTTGCCACCGCTCAGGAAGCCGGCGACGTCAAATACGCGGTTTTTTCCTGCGACCGTTTGGTCACGTTTCTTCTCGCTGCCGGAGATCCGCTTGGCGACGTGCAGCGTGAGGCCGAGAACGGACTCGAGTTCGCACGAAAGGCAAAGTTTGAGTACGTCGTCGACATAATCATCGGACAGCTCAGGTTCATCCGGACACTTCGCGGCCTGACGCCGAGCCTCTCCTCCTTCAACGATGCGGAGTTCGACGAGGGCCGGTTCGAGCAGCACCTGGAGGCCGATCCGCATCTGGTATTCGCCGCGTGCTGGTATTGGATCCGTAAGCTGCAAGCGCGTTTCTACGCAGGCGACTACGCGTCCGCCCTGGTGGCAGCGTCGAAGGTTGAACCGCTGTTGCAGACGCCGGGACATTTTGAGTCGGCCGAATACCTTTTCTATGACGCGCTCGCGCGGGCAGCGCAGTACGATGTTGCATCGCCCGAGGAGCGGACCCGGCATCGCGAGATACTCGCCGCCCACCACGAACAGATCGTTGTACTGGCCGAGAATTGCTCCGAGAATTTCGGAAACCGCGCGGCATTGGTCGCCGCCGAGCTCGCTCGCATCGAGGGCCGCGATCTCGACGCAATGCATCTGTATGAGGGCGCCATCCGCTCGGCACGTGAGAACGGCTTCATCCAAAACGAAGCGGTTGCCCATGAGACGGCTGCGCGGTTTTACGCCGCGCGTGGCTTCGAGACATTCGCTCAAACTTACTTTAGGAACGCACGCTACTGCTATCTTCGCTGGGGAGCCCTCGGCAAGGTGCGGCAGATTGACCAGCAACGCCCTCGGTTGCATGAGGAACGAACTCCCTCATCAGCCGCGACGGTCGAAACGCCCATTGCGCAATTGGACCTAGGGACGGTCATGAAGGCGTCGCAAGCGGTCTCCAGTGAGATTGTGCTTGAGCAGTTGGTCGAAACGCTAATGGTGATCGCGGTCGAGCACGCCGGAGCCGAGCGCAGTCTTCTGATCCTGCCGCATGGCGAAGAGCACCGGGTCGCTGCCGAAGCCAGGACCGGCCGTGATGAGGTCGAGGTCCAACTGCAACAAAGGTCGGTGACGCCCTCCGACTTGCCCGGCTCGCTGCTTCGCTACGTAATCCGAACTCAGGAGAGCGTAATTCTGGATGACGCCTCGGTCCAGAACCTGTTCCTGGAGGACGAATATGTTCGGCAGCAGCGTCCTAGATCCATTCTGTGCCTGCCGCTGGTAAAGCAGACCAAGCTCATGGGAGTGCTCTATCTGGAGAACAACTTGGCGCCAGGCGTGTTCACGTCCAGCCGGTTTGCGCTCTTGGAACTGCTGGCATCTCAAGCAGCGATCTCTTTAGATAACGCCACACTCTATGCCGACCTCGCTGAATTAAATGCTGACCTGACGCAAGAAAACAGGGATCGAAGGAGGGCCGAAGAAGCCCTGCGTGCCAGTGAAGAGCGGTTGCAGGATATTATCGACAACACATCAGCGGTCATTTTTGTCAAGGATCTCGAACTCCGGTACATTTTGGTTAACCGCGAATATGAGCGTCGCCATCATGTCCGACGTGATCAAATCCGCGGCAAGACCGACTTTGACATTCATTCCTATGAAGTTGCTGAATCGGTCCGAGCCAATGATCGGCGAGTGATCGAAGCCGGCGTTCCAATCCAGTTTGAGGAAGTCGTGCCCTCGGAAAAAGGAGATCGCTGCTGTATCGCAGCGAAATTTCTACTGCGCGACCGGACGGGCAAGCCATATGCGGTTTGTGGCATCGCGACCGACATCACCGAATCGAAGCGCGCCGAGCAAATGCAAGCAGCAATTATTCGCGAGCGTGAGATGCTCGCCCAGCAGCGAGCGACCCAATTGGCCAAAGCGAACGAGGCACTTCGCGAATGTCTCGATGCACTCGCCTCGGTGCCCGAACTGGATGAGTTTCTTGGCCAGGTGATGGCCGCGATTACCAGGCAGCTGGGTGCGGCCTCGTCTGTTTTGCGATTGCGCAACTTCGAAAAGAACATACTGACCTTGGACCTTGTTTTTCAAGACGGGCGCGTAATGACTCCGGCGGAAGCGAAGTACCCGGAGAGCTTGCAAACTCTTCCGCTTGATGAACGACAACGGAGTATGTTGAACCGGCCGGCTACGGTCATGCACCTTATCGGCAATTTTGCAGCTATTCCTGATTCCCATCGATCCTACCTGGTCGGACTTGGCATTAAGACCTTGTTGGTTATTCCCCTGGTTATAGCCCGGCAATTGATTGGTAGTTTGACGTTTCGGTTCACCGAGGACCGAGAATTGCGTCCAGAGGAAATCGAAATCGCTCAGGCATTGGCAAGCCAGGCGAGCCTCGCGATTCAGCTTACCCGATTGGCGAAAACCGCCAGACAATCTGCAGTTCTCGAAGAGCGAAATCGGCTAGCCGGTGAGATCCACGATTCTCTGGCTCAGAATTTTGCGGGGATCGCGATGCAGTTGGCAGTTGCCGAGGAGGAATTGACTGCAGGAGGGGGCGCTCCTCTGGGCCGAATTCGGTTAGCGCATACGATGACCGAGTTGGGCTTGGCGGAAGCTCGGCGTTCCGCGTTAAGCTTGCGATCGACTGTCATCGAAGAGTCCGGACTGGTCGGGGCGCTCCAAATGTTGATCGAACGCTCGAACGTGGCAGGTCGGTTGCGCTGTGACTTTCGCTCTAGTCGCATCCCTGAGGAAAGGTTGCCGCGCAGAATACAGCATGAGCTGTTACGCATTGCCCAAGAGGCGATCAGTAACGCGATTCGTCACGGTAAGCCGACCGTCGTTACTGCGACTCTTCGGTGGGAGGCACCTAATCTGATTTTACAAATAAAAGATAATGGGTCTGGAATCCCTAAAACTTGTCTGGAAAAAAGTGGAGGTATCGGACTGCGCAGTCTGCGGGAACGAGCTGCCCAGATCGGTGCAAAACTAGTTATCCGAACTGGTCCCAGCCGTGGGACAAGGATAATCGTTACCGTGCCGATTCTCTTTGAAAAACTCACCTGATCCTATCAACGTACAGTTTTCCTTTCGCGATAAAGAAGACTGTCGGATCACTATCCGCTAAGCGCTTGTTTTTCATACCATTGGCGCAGAAAGCCCGTACTGGGGGAGATGTTTCGAAGGGATTCTTATTGAAAGCAGTCAGATCCGCGGCGGAACTGAAATAGTATATCGCTCCTTCATATGTGGTCTGGTAGTTAGAACTGCCTTTAATTGCTTTGTCTTGAGTAAAATAAGCCACTACATCATAACCTTTTAGAATTACCTCATTGCTATCTACATTTACCCTGCGAGCACTTTTTTCTACCCATACTCGCGAAAATATCGATTTGGAGCTCTGCAAATCTACGTTTATTTTGTCAAATTCACTATGATTCATAGTCCCGCTACTGGCATGTGCGAGCAGCATAGATAAAGAGAAAATACTTAGATAATTCTTCATTTATCTTTCGTTACTCTGGCATCAGATCCTGCATGTTTGTTCGTTGGACTTGTTGAAATCGGGTTCGCATGCCTGTCGTATGACCCGGTAGTAATGGTTGGCAGTCGTAGAGTCCGTTGACCAAGTGCGTATCGCCCGGCCCTTCAGTGGAAATTCTATCGGCAGCGACGCTCACCGCTAGGGACCAAGAGAGATATTTTTAATCTCTCCTTCGAGCTATAGATCCCTGGCAGACATCGCACTAACCTTTCCCGCATGGAAATCAGGACCGTAATCGAGAAGTACCAACAATCGATCGTGGACGCGGATGTAGATCTCGCAAGTGAGATTTGGTCCACAAAGGACGACGTTTCCTTCATTCATCCCAGGGGACACGAAAGAGGATGGGATGCCGTAGCCAAGAACTTCTACGGCATAACGATGGGCGATACGTTTTCAGAACGAAACCTCGAGATTTTCAACCTCTTCGTCCACGAAGATCGCGACCATGCCTGGGTTGAGTTTTATTGGCGCTTCGACGCGATCATGAGGCAGGACCGCACACTGCTCCACACCGAGGGTCGCGAGACGCAAGTCTTGCGAAGAATTGGAGAGACTTGGCGCATTGTCCATGTCCACTACTCGGGTATGCCTGTTACAGGAGCACGTCAGGGCTTCTAATCTGCGAAGACTGGCTGGGAAAAGCCATTGCCTAGTAGCTGCGCCAAGACGGGCTTAGATGAACGCTTACGAAGAAGATTGACTTTA
>WNFQ01002236.1_pt1 | contig 24436 bp, 17 predicted proteins | sample 5400171 | NCBI WGS metagenome assembly WNFQ01 (sample SAMN13153356, study PRJNA577476) | soil metagenome | isolation source: 20 cm soil under Madrone tree | place: USA:California | collected 2016-06-14
AGTTGTCGAAGTACGCGCCGCGGATCGAGACCATCAAAATCAACCCGGAGAAAATCGGCGCACTTATCGGTCCAGGTGGCAAGACGATCAAGGGCATCGTCGCCGAGACTGGCGCCGAAATTAACATCGAGGATGACGGCTCGGTGCATATCTATGCGACGAGCGGCGAATCGATGGCGCGCGCGAAGGAAATTATCGGTGGCATGACGCGCGAGATCGAGATCGGCCAGACTTATCAGGGGCGCGTTGTCTCCACGAAAGAATTCGGCGCGTTTGTGGAGGTTTTCCCTGGCCGGGACGGCCTCGTGCACATTTCTGAGCTTGCAGATTTCCGCGTCAATCGAACGGAAGACGTCGCGAAAGTTGGCGACATGATCTGGGTCAAGTGCATCGGCATCGACGATAAAGGGCGCGTAAAACTTTCGCGTAAAGCCGCGTTGAAAGAACGCGCCGAAGCCGAAACGGGTCAGCCAGCTCCGGTCGAGACGCATGTGCGCTGATTTTTCTTGTCGCGACCGGTAAGTAAAGAGACGAGGCAGTGTGTTGGTTATGATTACGCCCATCCGGCTTTCCTACGGCGTGCTCGCCCTCACAATCGTATTGGCAGGCGTTTTGCATCTGGGAACCCCGCTGCTGGTCGTCTTATTCTCCTACTTCGCATTGCGCCAACTCTGTTATCTGACGAAAAGAAAGTGGCTCGCGTTGATCCTGTTCAGCATTATTGTCGCCGGAATCGCCGCTGCGGCGGTCTATTTCACCCGCGCCGCCATTCTTGCGTTGCCCGACGTGGCCGACACCTCAAAACGTGGCCCATTTTGCCCGGAGTACCACGGCCGTGCTGGTTTTTACTGTCATCGGAATCGTCGCAGCGGGAAGTCTCTTTTTAAAAACTGGTCTCGACCCTCACCGAAACGCGCACGCCGTGAAGAACAATCTCTACTCCATTTGCTGCGATGAAGTCTCGACGCGATTCCGCGATTTCTACGGCAGTTTCGCCGCCGTCATGGGCGCACAGATCACCATCTCGTTGATCAATACGATATTGACCGCGCTGTTTGTCATGGCGGTTCGTCTCCCGCATGCGCCACTGCTTATTGCGATCACATTTCTCTGCGGGCTGGTGCCCATCGTCGGCAACCTGGTCAGCAATACTATCATTGTTTTGGTTGCTTTAACCGTTTCCTTGAAGCTGGCGATCGGGGCCCTGGTGTTTCTCGTTTTGATTCACAAGCTTGAATATTTTTTGAACAGCAAAATCATCGGAGAACGGATTCGGAATCCGGTTTGGCTGACCTTGATCGCGTTGATTATTGGTGAAAGGCTGATGGGAATTCCCGGGCTAATTCTTGCGCCGGTGGTATTGAATTATCTGCGCGTGGAAATGTTGAAAGTCGAAGTGCCGTCTGCAGACTAAAACGCGTGGCTCCCCTGCGAACAACTGTGGTAACCACTAATAAACACGAATGGACACGAACGATCAGGACTCTCGCGTTCGCTATGCTGGCAGCACTTGCCGCCAGCGCTCTTGGCGAACCGAAACCTGAAGCGACTCCGGGCGACACCGGCACCGATTTGCTTTGGAAAAAGCTCGAGACGCGCGTTGAAGAAATCGCCGCCCGACTCGATGGCGTCATGGGTGTGGCTATTCTCGATCTGACCGATGGTCGGGTTCTTTTGCGGAACGCCGACCGCGTGTTTCCGGCTGCCAGTTCCATTAAGCTGGCGATCTTGCTCGAATTGTATCGGCAGGACCAGGAATCTCGCGCGGGAGCCAAAGAGAAGGCCAGGCTGGATGATGTTTACAGCTTCGATCCCAAAGACCTGGTCGAAGACAGCCGGATCATGGCTGGTCTCACTGCTGGTGTCACGCGGGTCACTAACCGCGACCTGGCTCAATTCATGGTTGCTGTGAGTGATAACGCCGCGGCCAACATCCTCTACGACCGCTTGGGCCGGGACAACGTAAACGCAATGCTACGCGCTCTGGGATTGTCCAAGACGATGCTGCGGCGAAAAATGATGGATGTCGCAGCCGCTCGGCGCGGCGATGAAAACGTCGCCACACCGCAAGAAATGGTTCGGCTTTTGGAAGCGATCTTTAAGGAGAAGGCTTTAGGCAAGCAGGCGACCGCGGGGTTCATCAAGCAGCTCTCGACATTGAAGCAGAGTTACATCCCGCGCTCTCTGCCAGAGAATGTTCAGGTGGCCAATAAGCCTGGAGAGCTAGAAGCTGTGCGGAACGATTCAGGTATCGTTTTTGCACAAAACCGGCCGTTTGCCATCAGTGTGATGACAGCTTACGACCGCGACGAGAAGGCTGCCGAGCGCGCCATTAGCGAGGTTGCTCTGGAAGCGTACCGCTACTTCGAGATGCGCGGCAAAACCTCCGAGTTCGGACGCATATTGCCTCCGCGTGAAAGTGCCAGGTGACTGGATCGGTATAGTTAACGCTGCGCGACGCGGTGGCGGCTACAGCAATTGATAAGGATCGACGTCGACTGTTACGGTCACGTCCTCGGGGAATGGCAGTTTGTCGAGCGTTTCGCAAATGAGCCGGCTCAGACGCATGATGGCTTCGCCCCGAAGCTCAGCGCATCCACGTGAGAGTGAAGACGTTGCAGCCGCCTCGCTGCGGCGGCAACGGGTTACACATTCCCCCGTTGCCGCTCTCGGGTACGGCTTCGCTAGCTCTGCCGTCGACGCGCTTTGGCGCGCAGGAAGCTGGGAAGCTACATCAGTTATGGGTAAAGGTAGCCGTCTCGGTGACAGGCCCGTTCATGGTGATGGAAGCCGGATTATTCGTTCCGGAGTAGGAGCCCGAGCCGCTGCCAGTCCAATTGCTGAAACTATAACCGGTGGATGGCGTTGCGCTAATGGAGATAATCGAGCCCGTGGTTCTCCAGCTGCTCGTGGGACTGACCGACTTGCCACCTGTCCCAACGTTCATAGTCAGGAAATATTGCGTGGTGAAGTTCGCCGTATAGTTCGTACTCTTGGTCGGAGCCACGGTATGTGAGATCGCTCCGCCATCAGTCCAGTTAGTCCAGGCATAGCGCGTGTTGGTGCCATTACCCTGGGGCGTAGTGGTGGCAATCGTGTGGCTCGACCCAGTCGCCCAGAAAAAGGTCTGCGGCGAACTATAACTAGAGCCGTCCACCGTGAAGGTACCCCCGTTCAAATTGGTTTGCACGGTTGCCCCAATCGTGCCGTTTGGCTCGAAGTTGGCCGTCTCGGTGATAGGCCCGTTCACGACAACGGTAGCCGGATTATCCGTTCCAGCATAGGAGCCTGTGCCGCTGCCAGTCCAATTGAAGAAGGTGCAACCGGTGCCCGCATTGGCGGTCAGCAACACGGTCGTACCAGCGGTCTTCCAACTGGTGCCGGGGTTGACCCCGCCGCCTTTCCCGGCGTTCATCGTCAGCAAGTACTGAATGCCAAATTTGGCCGTGTAAGTGACAAGATTACCGGCTGCGGGAGCAGTCACAGTATGGGAGATCGCCCCGCCGTCACTCCAACTGCTAAAATAATAACGCGAGTCTGTCGCAGTACCCTGATATTGGGTGGTAGCAATGGTGTGAGTTGAACCCGCCTGCCAGGAAAATGTCTGGGCCGTGGTGTAAGTGGTCCCATCGACGCTGAAAGAGAGACCATCGATATTTGCTTGCACGGTGACCTGGGTCAACAAAATGGTGTCATGCACCGTGCCGCTGTCACTATTGTAGTTGGCAGACGTAAAGGTCCATGGATCGTTGGAGTAGTCGCCTGGGTCGGTGTGCGTGGTGCCACTCAAGTCGAGCCCACTGCTGACGTCCTCATTGTTCACGCCCGTTGCCGTGCCAGTGGCTGTGTGCGGTTGCCCGTCCGCGAAGTCCTTATACCCCTTGACGTTGATAGTCGCTGTGGCCTTGCCGATGGAATCGTGCACCGTGCCGCTGGCATCTTTGTAGTTGCCGGCTGAATCGCTGAACGTCCATGGATCGCTCGGGTAATCGCCGGCGTTGGTATGCGTGGTGCCGCTGAGGTCGAGTCCGCTGCTGAGATCCTCATTGTTCACGCCCGTTGCAGTGCCGGTAGCAGTATGCGCCGCGGCGTCATAGGTTGGCACGCTGTACGGGGTGACATTGATGGTGGCATCGGCCTTGCCAATGGAATCGTGCACACTGCCGCTCGTATTTTTGTAGTTGCCTGTGCTATCGGTGAATGTCCACGGATCGCTCGGGTAATCACCGGCGTTGGTGTGGGTGGTACCGCTCAGATCGAGCCCGGTCAGATCTTCGTTCTTTGCTCCCTTGGCAGTGCCGCTGGCCGTGTGCGCGTTGCCGTCATAGGTCACACTGTAAGGTGTGACATTGATCGTAGCATCGGCCTTGCCAATGGAATCGTGCACACTGCCACTCGAATTACTGTAGTTGCCTGTGCTATCGGTAAACGTCCATGGGTCGCTCGGGTAGTCACCCGCGTTGGTGTGGGTGGTGCCGCTCAGATCGAGCCCGCTCAAAGTTTCGTTGTTCGCTCCCTTGGCAGTGCCGGTGGCCGTGTGCGCGTTGCCGTCATAGGTCACACTGTAAGGCGTGACATTGATGGTGGCATCTGCCTTGCCGATGGAATCGTGCACACTGCCGCTCGTATTTTTGTAGTTGCCTGTACTATCGGTAAACGTCCACGGATCGCTCGGGTAATCACTGGCGTTGGTGTGCGTGGTGCCGCTCAGATCGAGCCCGGTCAGATCCTCGTTCTTTGCTCCCTTGGCAGTGCCGGTGGCGGTGTGCGCGTTGCCGTCATAGGTCACACTGTAAGGCGTGACGTTGATCGTAGCATCTGCCTTGCCGATGGAATCGTGCACGCTGCCACTGGTATTTTTGTAGTTGCCTGTGCTATCGGTGAATGTCCACGGATCGCTCGGGTAATCACTGGCGTTGGTGTGCGTGGTGCCACTCAGATCAAGCCCGGTCAGTGTCTCGTTGTTTGCTCCCTTGGCAGTGCCGGTGGCCGTGTGCGCGTTGCCGTCATAGGAGACACTGTAAGGCGTGACACTGATGGTGGCATCGGCCTTGCCAATGGAATCGTGCACACTGCCGCTCGTATTTTTGTAGTTGCCTGTGCTATCGGTGAATGTCCACGGGTCGCTCGGGTAATCACCGGCGCTGGTGTGCGTGGTGCCGCTCAAATCGAGCCCGGTCAGATCTTCGTTCTTTGCTCCCTTGGCTGTGCCGGTGGCCGTGTGCGCGTTGCCGTCATAGGAGACACTGTATGGCGTAACGTTAATCGTGGCATCAGCCTTGGCGATATTGAAATTTTGGATAACGGGGGTTGCCGGCTGATAAGTCAAATTCCCTGCTTGTGACGCGGTAATGCTGCACGGGCCGGCTCCGGTAATGTGCACGGTAGCCGGTGCCGTTGATGAGCTGAGCGTGCAATTGCCAGATGCCGATACGCTTACTGGCAGACCAGATGAAGCTGTAGGATTAATGCCAAAATCAGCGTTTCCATAGGTCTTATCCGGAATCGGATCAAACGTGATAGTCTGCGAAGCCGACCCCTGTGGTTTAAGCGCGATCAAAATGGCGGCCCAATTCTTATCCCCGACGAGTGTTGCCGTTCCATTGCCCGTAGAACCGGTTGCGATTTTTGGCGCCCACGCGGCCTCCGCGTAGTTGCTATACATGTGGCTTAGAATGCCCGGATTTGTCGTCGAGAACGATCCTGTCGTTGCGGTGTCTTGCGACGCCATGAACATCACAACCGCATCATTAGGAGTGACCGTCGATATCGGAGTAGCGACAACAGATTTTTTTGAGCCTGTGTTATAGATGCCTGGCGGTACGTCGAAAGGCCCGGAAAGAGTATCAACACCTGAAAATGCAACAATCGCGCCTTCAGCATCAGTTGTACCGCCGCTTCCAAAGAAAAAGGTATAACTCGATGGTTCTGATGGTCCAGCGATCCTATAGAGCAAGGCGCAGCGGTGGTGCGCGCCTGCGTTCTCAAAGTCCACGTGTGCAATCTCCGTCCAACCGGACAAAGAAGGGTACTGCGTGAAAATGCCGCCCTCCGTCTTGATGTTGGCGATCATCACGTCGCCGTTGACAACGCCACTCGGCTTATTGAGTGTCATTGTTGTGCCAGACGCAACGATAGCCGTGGTCGCGGTGCCACGCTGGAGGATAACCGGGCTGACTACGATTGACGGGCTTTCGCTGATTGCTACGGGCGTGCCGCCGCTGCCCTGATGGGACTTGGTTGTCAAGGTGTAAACGCCCGAAGTGCTCGGCGCGGTGACCTGAGTTCCGCCGCCGCCGTAAGAAAAGTCGAATCCGCTGTTTGTCCCGTCAGTTGCGGTGAAACCCACTATTACGGTGTAAGGTCCACCACCAGCGGTTGAGGTCGAGGTCACGGTCGCTGAGCCAAAAGCCGTAGCCTTGACATAGCCGGGGTTACTTGGATTCGAAGTTTGCGGGGGTGTCCAACCGATTGGAACCACGACGTGGGCATACGATCCCGCGTTAAAAGCTTTCAACTGATTTCGAAAGCTGACGGTGAAAGCGTTATTAGCGCTGCTAGTTATCACGCTGGCGGGTGAAACGCTCTCGGTGCCATCACCGTTTGCTGCGTTTCCATCTGTAAACGTCGCCGTCGCGGTGAGCTGGGAGGATTGGCCGGTGGCAGTGGCCTGCAGCTTCGTGCCAAGAAATTGTTCGGAGAAGATGTACCAGCTTGTGTTGAATTCGCCGCTTTGGTCGGCCACTACGTTCCACGGTTGGAACGCCGCGGGGTTTGGCGATAGTTCGACCACAATCATGTTGACGGTTTCGCCCGGCTCGAATCCGGTGCCGTGGAAATAGACATAGGAATATGGCGCGTAATCCTCGTGATCGGTGGTGAGCGTCGGCTCCTGGTTAGACGACTCGGGGCTCTGAGTGGTCTGGGTGCTCCCTCTGTTCTGGGCTGTGGCAGCGCGGCTGGTGGCCAGATTAAGTACCTGCGAGGCGAGCGGTTCGTACAACTTTTGCGCAAAGACGGCCGAAGCACGCAGCGCGCTTCGGTCGGGTGACGGAGTCTGGACGGCCTGGGCCTGGGCCGCGCGGCCCGTCAACACGGACAATGCAAAGAGCCCAAGGAGCACGCCCGTGGACAACAGCAAGAAGCCAACGAGCGCGCGAAGATTAATGAATGCGGAGCAGGTGGAAGAGTTCTTTTTCATTTGTTTTTAGATGGTGGGACGCGGCTCCCAAAGGAGTCGCGACCGAAGCTGCTGTTGCGCCGATTTGTGATTTGAAGAATGTCGGCTGAGGCCTCAGTGACGAAGCCTTGAGTAACGATGCTTTCAAATGGAAGTTCCCGGTGCAAAAGTCTCTCTTGAATCGCCCACCTGTAATCCACCGGGGCAGACCGCGATATTGGACCTTAGGTTAATATGATCGTATGTCGCTCCAAGGGAGCTTTGCCCGTATCTGGACGATGAGGCTATAAAATTGCGCCCCTGATGAAGCTCGATCGTCGGTGTCGGGATAATTTGCTATTGCGCAAGAGAAACGAAAACCTGGCGTACGTGCAAAACGGCTTGCCAAAACTGTGCCGAAGCAAGAAGCCGGTTTTAATCACCACGCATGACAAGCCGGTGAGTGTATTGCTGCCAATTAAGGAATACAGGCACTGATCGAGACGATGGACTTGCTGGCGAATCCGACAGTGATGCGGACGCTGCGCGTGGGCAAGGCGGGCAAGCTCAAATATCGCAAGCTTGGAGCGGGCATAATTAACGCTACCGACAGGGGCGGCGGCTAGAGGAGTTGATAAGGATCGACATCGACCGTTACGGTTACGTCTTCGGGGAATGGCAGTTTATCGAGCGTTTCACGGATGAGCCGGCTCAGGCGCATGATGGCTTGTCCGCGGATCAAGATGTGAAACCGGAATTGACCCTGTAATTTTTCGAGCGGCGCGGCGGTTGCGTCGCCCAAAGTGAATTCCTCCGGCAACGCTTCTTTCAAGCGGCGCTTTAACGTTTCAGCTGAAAGTTTCGCGCGGCCTTCGTGCGCGGAACGCACCGTGATCAGGATTGCGTGTTTAAACGGCGGGAAATCGCAGCGCTCACGAAACTCGAGTTCCTGTTGGTAATAGCCGGCGAAATCGTGGTGCCGCGCAAACTGGATCGACGGGCTAAATGGCGTGTAAGTTTGCACAAATACCTGGCCGTGCGTTTCTCCGCGTCCCGCGCGTCCGGCTACTTGCGTAAGAAGCTGAAAGGTTCGTTCGCCGGCGCGGAAATCAGGCAGATGCAGTGAGAGATCGGCATTGATGATTCCGACGAGCGTGACGTTCGGAAAATGCAGACCCTTGGCGATCATCTGTGTGCCGACCAGGATGTCGATCTTACCCGTCCGAAAATTTTGCAAAGTTTCACGATACGCTTCCTTTCGTGTCATGGAGTCTGCGTCCATACGGCGCACCACGGCTTTTGGAAAAATCTGCGACACGGTTGATTCAACTTTCTCGGTGCCGAACCCCGCGTAAATCAGCGCGTCTTTGCCGCACGCCGGACATTTCTTTGGCACGGCGGCGGTATGCCCGCACAAATGACAACTCAGCCGTCCCGCAACTGCGGGATGTCGATGAAAAGTAAGCGCGACGCTGCAGTTCGGGCAGTTGCGCGCTTCGCCGCAATTACTGCAAAGCAGCGACGTGGAAAACCCGCGCCGGTTCAAAAACAAAATTGTCTGCTCGCGTTTTTCCAAACGATCAGCAATCGCGGTTCGCAGCTTTTCCGACAGGATCGCGGCTGCCTTTTCCTTCCGGCGTTCCTGGCGAAGATCGACAATGCGCATGAACGGCATCTGCTTTTCGTCTACCCGCTGAGTGAGAATGGCCAGCCGATATTTGCCCGTGCTCGCATTGTGATAACTCTCCAGTGAGGGCGTGGCGCTGCCCAGAATCACCACGCATTTCTCGATCTTCGCCCGCACCACTGCGACATCGCGCGCGTGATACCGCGGCGCCTCTTCCTGTTTGTAGGTGGTCTCGTGTTCTTCATCGACAACGATGAGACCGAGATTTTTCAGCGGAGCAAAAACGGCGCTGCGCGCGCCGATCACAATCCGGGCGCGCCCGGAATGGATTTTGTGCCATTCATCGTGGCGCTCGCCTTCAGATAAATGACTGTGCAATACCGCGACCGCGTCCTGCACTTCCGCGAAGCGTCCCTTGAAGCGTTCGACTGTCTGCGGCGTAAGCGAAATTTCCGGGACGAGAACGATCGCGCTGCGTCCCCGGTCGAGCGCAGCGCGAATCGCCTGCAAATAAATTTCCGTTTTGCCGGAGCCTGTCACCCCGTGAAGCAAGATTGGGCGCGCGTTTTCCGGCGAGTCGAGTCCTTCGGTGATTTCCTTCAGCGCGCGAGACTGCTCGTCATTCAAAACAAGATTCGAAGTTGCGATGAATTGTTCATCCCCATGTGGATCTCGAAGGACGGCTTCCTCGCGCAACTCTGCGAGGCCGCGTTTGACCAGCGCGCGCAGCGTCTGGTTATCGAGAGAAACCCGGCGCAGAAGGTCCGCCGCACGCACGGGTGTTTCCAACCGAGAAATTGCTTCGAGGAGTTCCGCCTGGCGGGGTGCGCGCTTGCGCAGTTTCTCGACTTCGTTCTCGTCGATCTTGCGTCCGGGCTGCACGAACAATTGTTTCTTCCACCCGACTTCAGCACGCCGGATCACTTGCGGCAGCAAACTGCGCATGACGGTTTCGATCGGGCAGCAATAGTAGGCGCCCATCCATCTCGCGAGCTCGAGCAATTGCTCGGTCAAGATTGGCGTTTCACCGACGACCGCTTCAATCGGCCGGATGCCCTCGACTTTGCTCTCCTGAAGAATGGCGACGACGGTAGCCAGGGCAGATTTGTCTCGAAACGGAACCCGCACGCGAGATCCCACGCCGATCCGTTCCGCCAACGCATCTGGCACCAGGTAGTCGAGTTCTCGATGGATCGATCGATCGACAATAACGCGAATGTAATTGGCTTTTGCCACGCGATGGAGAGCGTAATCTAATTCTTCAACTAAAGAATGGTTGATTGATGCTGACGTGATACGATTTCTCTTCAAATTCATCGTTTGCGTGTTGCTCGCATTGGCTGCGGGCGCTGCTTATCTGGCCATCCAATCCAGCGACCCAGTCTACACATTTTACGAATGGATAAGCCCGGCCCGTTTTCAGCGCTATGATGACCTGATTCGCTCTCTCGCGACAGCGCATCATCTCGATCCGATGCTGGTGAAAGCGGTCGTTTGGCGTGAGAGCCGGTTTGATCCAAAAAAGTACGGCGCTGCCAGAGAGCGCGGACTCATGCAGGTAAGCGAAAAAGCGGCCAACGAATGGGCGCGCGAAACCAAGGTTTCCAATTTCAACGTCGAGCAACTTTTCGATCCCAAAACAAATCTTGAGGCTGGCACCTGGTATTTACGCCGCGCCTTTGAACACTGGGAAACGCAATCAGACCCCATGCCCTTTGCCTTGGCCGAGTACAACGCCGGCGCGAGCCGCGCGCAGCGATGGAGCGGTGGCGATGGGGTCGCAGCGGTCCCGCCGCAGACATTCCTCCGAAATATCGATTTCCCGGGGACACGGAAATATGTCGATTCAATACCAACGGCGTGGACGGATGTGACCAATGCGCGCTCACAGCCACGCGAGCCGGTTGTTCGGGATTCTTTTTGATTGGCGTAATTAGACTGTCCATCTAAACTGGCAGCCTTTGCGGAAAAAGATGCAACGACGAGGCTTTCCGATAACGGGTTCGATTATTTTTGCTGCTGGCGTGATCTTAGGACTCGCTGCCTTCGGCGCGGACACAAGTTCGCCAAGGCGGAATCCTAATTTGCCTGAATTCCCCGCCAGTCCGGGCACCCACGTAACGCGGGCCGACTCAGAAAGCGCGGTTGATTTGCAAACGAGGAGAGAGATTCCAGCGCAACCTGAAGGTCCGCCGCAAATCGCACCGCCGACACGCAGTACCTTTATGGCGGGCTGGGAGAAGGTAAGCGGTGCGATCGGCTATCGACTGGATGTCTCCACGAACAGCTCATTTACCAGCTACGTGAACGGCTACCAAGACCTGGACGTGGGCAACGTGACTGGGCAGGTTGTGACCGGACTGAGCCAGGGCACGACCTATTACTACCGTGTGCGTGCTTATGATTCGACCGGCACTTCCAGCGGAGACTCGGCTGTAATGACGGCCACGACGTCGGCCAGTATCGGGTTGATCATTAACGCAGTGTTCGACAGCTCAATTACCGGCAACCCGAACGCGGCGACGATCGAGGCGATGATCCACCGAGCCATCTCGATTTACGAGTCGCTGTTCAGCGATCGGATCACGGTCAAGATTCTTTTCCGCTACTCAACTACTGCGCCAAACGGCAGCCCATTCCCCTCGGGTGCTCTTTCGGAAAGTAATTGGGTTTATTACACAGTTCCGTGGAACACTTACATCAATGCGTTGGTAGCGGATGCAATTACTGGCTACGACACTACCGCGAACACCAGTCTGCCGACGGCTGCGTTATCCACCAACATCAGGCCGTCGAGCGCGAACGGGCGAGCGGTGAGCTTGAACACGCCGCCAGCGATGTTCGCAAACGGCGCGGTAGGCGGCGGCGGCCCATTTGATGGAATCGTTTCGCTTAACTCCGCGGCCCCGCTTCAGCTCACCCGGCCTGCCAGCGCCAGCAACTACGACGCGCAGCGTCAGACAGAGCATGAAATTGACGAGGTCCTTGGGCTTGGGTCCCGCTTAAGTATTGGCGGGAGCGATCTCCGCCCGCAGGATCTGTTCAGCTGGTCGTCGGCTGGCGTCCGAAATCTCACTTCCAGCGGCACACGCTATTTCTCGATCAATCGCGGCAGCACGAGCATCGTGAGTTTCAATCAGACCGCGCCCGGCGATTACGGTGATTGGCTGAGCACCGCCTGCCCGCAGGCTCACCCATACGTGCAGAATGCGTTTAGTTGTCCAGGGCAGTTTTCCGACGTCACTCTTGCATCGCCGGAAGGCATCAATCTCGATGTCATCGGTTACGATTTGGCGCATGCGATCGTTACCACCACGCCGGCAACAAGCGTGGCTAGCTTTTCAGCAACGCTTAATGGCACGGTCAATCCCGACGGGTTGACTGCAACCATACACTTCCAGTACGGGACTACCACGAACTACGGTTCCGTCACAGCTAACCAAAATTATTCTGGGAACACGACCCAAAATGTCAGTGCGAACATCTCTGGATTGAGTGCGAGCACTACGTATCATTTCCGGGTCGTCGCCACTACCAGCACCGCCACCACCTATGGCAGCGACAAGACGTTCACGACGCTGAGCGCCACCGGGCCTCCGGTCGTTACGACCAACCCGGCAAGTTACATCGCCAGCTTCTCCGCCACACTCAATGGCACGGTCGATCCGCACGGACTGACCACGCCTGTTTATTTCCAATATGGTACGACCACCAGCTTCGGGCTGACCACCGCGACCCAGAGTAAGACCGGCAACACGTATCAGAATGTGGCTGCGAACATCAGCGGCTTAACTGCAAGCACTACCTACTATTTCCGGACCGTAGCAGCTAACAGCGCGGGGACTGCTAAAGGCGCGGACGGGACCTTTAAGACGCTGAGCGCAACCGGACCGGCTGTGGTCATTACGAACCCAGCGACAAACGTATCAAGTTCTTCAGCCACACTCAATGGCACAGTCGATCCACACGGATTGACTACGACTGTTTATTTCCAGTACGGTACGACGACCAGCTACGGGCACTCCACGGCGACCCAGAGTAAGACCGGCAACACGTATCAGAATGTCACTGCCAACATTGGCGGCTTAACTCAGACCACCACGTATCATTTCCGGATGGTAGCCACTAACAGCGCGGGGACTGTTTACGGCAGCGACAGGTTGTTTACGACTCCTCTGCCAGATCAGTCTGTGGCATGGCAGAATAACACGGCTCATGATGGGTATGATCCTGCCAGCCCATTGGTGACTCCGTTGACGTTGAAGTGGAGCCGCGACTTGAGCGCGAGCGGCGTGACCTCAATCTCATATCCTTTAATTGCACGAGGTTTGGTGTTCGTCACAACTACAACAAATTACGGGAAGAGACTCATGGCCCTCGATGAACATACCGGAGCGACAATCTGGTCGGCGAGTGTTGATGGCACGTATAATTTTGTCAATGCCGCGTATGATTCCGGAAAAGTCTTCGTTGTAAACTCTGACGGAGTGATGAGGGCCTTTGACGCTGCCACCGGAACTTTGCTCTGGAAGGTCAGTCTCCCAGGTCAGTCCTTTTTTACATCTCCTCCAACGGCCGCGAATGGAACTGTGTTTACAGCTGGCGCCGGAACCGGTGAAACCGCTTATGCCGTCAACGAGACGAATGGAGCAGTGCTTTGGATGATGCCGGTGGACAGCGTTTTCTACAACTCACCGGCGGTTGTTTCCGGGAAAGTTTTCGTTTCATCGACGTATGCTTTTAGCACCGCAACCGGTCAGCAACTGTGGCATTATACAGGCGGTGGCAAGACGCCTGTGGTACATTTGGGGCGAGTATACGTCCGGGATTCTTCGCAGATTGGCACCGTGCTGGATGCCACAACCGGAACCAAGGTCGGAGGATTCAACTCCGCTCGGCCACCAGCGTTCTTTGGGAATCTCGCTTTGTTTCTCTACAAAGGGACTCTTCGTGGAGTTGATTCAACGACCGGACAGACGCAGTGGAGCTTTGCCGGAGATGGCGGTCTGACATCAGCGCCTCTGGTTGTGAACCAGACAATTTACATTGGCAGCAGTTCCGGCACACTTTATGGCCTCAACCTGAACGGCCAACAGATATGGAGCACGCAGGTTGGCGCTGCGATTCCAGGTCCTGACGAACAAAGCGCTGCCTTGATAACTGGTTTAGGAGCGGGAGACGGCCTCTTGATCGTACCGACTGCGAGCGTTCTCGTCGCCTACGGAAACTGAAACGCCCCGATTCCGCTTTGCTTGTTTGAGGGGCTCTCATCACCACTCTGGTGCTGACCCATCTGCTCAGAGAATTGGTAGATCGAAGGAGACGCAGCATTGAGGCCGTGATCCCGAAGGGCTGGGCAATCGGTGGCCTAGCAAATCGTTAGGTGCCGCGTAACCATTCGCCCACGACGTTCAACGTCGACGACGCGGCAATCTGCGCTAACGGTTAGGAGTAATGACCAAAAGCGAAATCGCCGCTGTTTTGGAGGAAATCGGGACGCTGCTCGAATTGAAAGGCGAGAATCCTTTCAAAATCAGGGCCTATGCGAATGCAGCGCGCTCGATCGAAGCCTGGGGCGGAAGTTTCTCCGATCTGCAAGATGAAGAGGCGCTCGGAAAGATTCCGGGCATTGGCAAAAGCATCGCGGATAAAATTAAGGAACTCGCGGCCACCGGCTCGCTGAAATATTTGGAAGAGCTGCGCGCGGAATTTCCGTCGGCCATTCTCGAACTGTTTTCGATTTCCGGTCTCGGCGCGAAAAAAATCAAAGCGCTTTACGACAAGCTCCAAATCAGCTCGATCGAGGAGTTGCTGAAGGCGTGCCAGAGCGGCCGCGTCGCGAAATTGCCAGGGTTTGGCGAAACGACGCAGGAAAAAATTTGCAAAGCAATCGAGGAACGAACGAAGCATTCCGGCTACTTTCAGTTCGGCGAGATCGCGCAGGAAGCGGAAGCATTGAAAAGCGATCTGGCCGGGCACCCTGACTCGCTACAGGTCGATGTTGCCGGCAGCTATCGGCGACGAAAAGAAATTGTGCACGATGTCGATCTTGTGGTGGCGACAAAAAACCCGGAACCGATCATGAAATTTTTCGTGGCGCACCCGTTGGTGGAATCGATTATCGCGCAAGGCCCGACCAAATCCAGCTTGCGCCTGCGCTCCGGCATTCAATGCGATCTTCGAGTGGTGAGCGCTGCGGAATATCCTTTCGCGCTCGCTTACTTTACCGGAAACAAGGAGCACAACATCGAGCTCCGCAGCCGCGCGCTCAAACGCGGCTGGACACTCAACGAATACCGGCTCGCCCCGCTTCCGCCGGATCCGAAAACGAAAAAGCAGAGGGCGCTCAAGAAAATTCCGAAGGTGCGCGATGAGGCTGAACTTTATCATGCGCTCGATCTTGATTTTATTCCGCCGGAGTTACGGGAGAACTGGGGCGAATTCGAAGCCGCGGAGAGACACTCGCTGCCGAAATTGATCGAGAAGGAAAATTTGCGCGGTGCATTTCACAGCCATACAACTGCAAGCGACGGCCACAATTCCATCGAGGAGATGGCGGAAGCCGCGCAGGCACTCGGTCTCGAATACCTTGGCATCGCCGATCACAGCCGGAGCTCGATCCAGGCGCACGGCCTCGACGAAGCGAAACTGCGGGCGCAAGCCGCCGCGATCCGCAAGTTAAACAAAAAGTTTGATGGCTTCCGTCTGTTTACCGGGGTCGAATGCGACATTCTCCGCGACGGTTCGCTTGATTTCGGCGATGACGTTTTATCCGAGCTGGACTTTGTCGTCGCTTCAATTCACTCCGTATTCAATCTCGCCGAAGCGGACATGACGCGGCGAATCATTCGCGCCATCAGCAATCCATTAGTGACCATCCTCGCGCATCCGACGGGCCGGCTGCTTTTAAAACGCGACCCGTACGTTGTCGATCTACCGGCGGTGATCGATGCGGCGGCGGAAACCGGCACGTGGATCGAGCTCAACGCAGCACCGAAACGGCTCGATCTCGACTGGCGCTGGTGGCCGCGGGCTAAAGAAAAGGGAGTAAAGTGTGTAATTAATCCCGACGCCCACCGCGCCGAGCGTCTCCAGGATTTGTGGTTCGGGATCGGCATCGCGCGCAAAGGGTGGCTGACGAAAAATGATGTCATGAATTGTCTTCCTCTGGGAAAGATTGAGGAGGCCATCGCAGGGAAGAAAGCCAGACAATAAAGGGAACGGATGCTGCGCGGTCGCGCCAGTCAGCCAGAACTGCGCCGCTTGACTAACCTCTGGCGAATTTTGCAAGATCAACGCTCAAGTCAGGCCATCGCGGCCATTCATGCTCGCCACAACAAAATCGCCCGGACCAAAAATTTCATGGCTGGCTTACGCGGCGCTTTATCGTGATCCGCTTGGCTATCTCGCGAGTGCCGCGCGCAAGTATGGAGACATTGTCCACCTCGCAATTGCTCATAGACACGATTTCCTCCTGAACCATCCGGATTATATTCGGATGATTCTTCTGGACCATGAAGGCATGCGTCGTTCGGTCCATCGGCCGTTGCAGCGCATTCTCGGCCGCGGCCTTCTGACGAGCCGCGGTCAAGTTCACAAAAAGCAGCGCTTGCTTCTGCAACCAATTTTCAACCGGGAGCGGATCGCTGCGCTCGGAGAACTAATCCTGCCGGAAATCGCGCGCTGTAGCGAAAGGTGGCAAGATGGCGCGCAGGTCGAGATGGCGGATGAAATGACACGGCTGGCGATGTCAACCGCGGGCCGGACGTTGCTCAATGTCGATCTTGAATCTGAAGCCACCGAGCTGCGCGATGCGCTAATCACTGTCCTGACAGCGACACGATTCAACAATCTTCTCGTTGCTACGAAGGTGCTGGAGCGACTGCCGTTGCCATCGAACCTGCGTTTCCGCCGTGCCGCGAAACGGCTGGACGAATTCATCTACCAAATGATTGCGGAGCGACATTCCCGGCCCACCGATCAGCCCGACTTGCTGTCCGTGCTCGTGCGGTTGAGCAGCGAATCACGTAAAGGCATGACCGATCAGAAAGTGCGGGATCAAATTCTGACGTTCTTCATGGCTGGCCATGAAACCATCGCGACCGCTTTGATGTGGGTGTGGTACCTTCTCGCCCAATATCCCGCAGTGATGGACAAGGTACAGGCAGAACTCGACGACGTGCTCGCGGATCGGCAGCTTTCGGTCGGCGATCTCGAACGGCTGCCGTATACGCGGATGGTTTTGGCCGAGGCAATGCGCCTTTACCCACCAGTGTGGATTATCGGACGGCACGCGTTGAGAGACTGCCCGATGAACGGATTCGTGATTCCGAAAGCCTCGTATGTGCACGTGAGCCAGTTTCTCATGCACCGCGATCCGCGTTATTACCCGGATCCGGAACGGTTCGAGCCCCAGCGCTGGACGGCTGAAGGAATAGCTGCGCGCCCGAGGTTTTCTTATTTTCCATTTGGCGCGGGAGGGTTGCAATGCATTGGAGAGAGCTTGGCCTGGACCCAGGCGTTGCTTGTCATCGGCATGTTGGCCAGTCGCTGGCGGATGCGTGTGGTTCCCGGTCACAAGATAGAGTTGATGCCCGAGATTACGCTTCGTTCGCGCTACGGCATGCCGTTGATCCTCGAGCGGCGGAAGTGCCCAGGACTTAAACAGAAGTCCGTTGCGACATAAACATGGTCAGACATTTGCATGCACCGCCCGCTTTGATGAATTCACTCATGGGCAATTCGTGGCAGCGATAGCCGCGGTCGTGCAGCGCGGCCACGAGTTTCGGCGCGCCCTCGGGCAAAACGATGTCGTGCTCGAGCACAACGGCGTTGCACGAGAAATGCATCGCCTCTTCCGGGAAAACGTCGATCAGTTCGGCCACGTGCTCGCGGATCGCGCGCTGCCCGTAGTCATCAAAGGCCGCCGGAAACCAAACCGCTGCGCCATCCGGCAGCGGGCAAAAACAGGTGTCGAGATGATAAAAGCGCGGATCGACAAGCTCGACCGAGATGACCAGGCAGCCAAGCATGTCTGCAATGGCGCGATGCGATTGAATGTCGGAACGAAATTTGTACCCGCAAAAAAGCACGTCCCCGCCGAAGAGCGCATCGCCTTCGCCTTCGAAGTAAAGATCGTTCGGCAACCATGAAATCTCGTAACCATGGTCTTCCATCCAGCGTGCAAAATGCGGCGCCTCGCCGGCGCGCTCTTTATGCCGGAAATTACTCGGAATGAATTTGCGACCAACGGTGAGACCGGCGTTGGCCGTGAACACCATGTCGGGAAGCTTTGGCTGCGGCGGAACCAAATCGATTTTGCAATCCAAGTCCGAAAGCGTCGCGTGCAACTCGGTCCATTGTTTTTGGGCGAGTGGCGTCTCTGCGCCCCGCGCGCGACTCATCCAGGGATTGATCTCGTACTCGATGCCGTAGTAATCCGGCGGGCAAAGGAGTAACTCACGCATAAGATCGACAATTTACTCGCAGCTACTTTTTCGCGCGGCTAACGGATCCGGCTTGGACGATACAATCGGCGAGCTCCCGCAGGAACGGTTCCACATCCGTGACCAAGCCGATTGATTGCAATGGCTGGTGTTCGACTGCTCTCTCCACTGCCGATGGATCGATGTCGACGCAGACTGTTTTCACAGTGGGCGCGAGCATGCTGGCCACTGCGAGCGAATGCTGAATGGTGGCAAGCAGCAACACGTGGGTTACATCGACAAGTTTCTCTCGCATCACTCTCTGAGCTTCGACTACGTCTGTGGTTACGCCGGGAATCGGCCCTTCGTCACGGATCGATCCCGTCAACACAATGTCGACGTTGTGGCGGACACAGGCGTGCATAACGCCGCCGGTCAGGATCTTTTTCTCAACCGCTGCCGAGATTCCGCCTGCCTCGCGAATTGCATTGATGGCGCGCATGTGGTTTTCGTGGCCACCGCGTGCGAGGGCAAGATCGGGATTCATTCCCATCGAGGTGCCGAACAGTGCCCGTTCCACGTCGTAAACTGCAAACGAATTTCCGGCGAAGAGACGATCAACGTATCGCGATTCGATCAGGCGCACCAAGTGGTCGCCAGCGCCTGTTCGGACAATTGCAGGCCCCGCGACCATCGCGATTTTGCCTTTTCTTGTCCGGGCGCGTTGCAACTCACGAGCCAGTTCACGAATGATCCCCGACTTCGGTTCGTCGGCATCGATGGTCGTGTTGATGAATTGAAAGAGGTCAGTGCCCGACGTCGAACGTTGCACCGGGACCACGCGAATGCCCTCATGGCCGACCACAATTTCGTCGCTTTTACCGACATCGGAAAACTTGACCGCTCGGGCAGCGCGCTTTTTTCGGTCAACCGCAATTGCGCTGTCCATCATGGCGGGCTGAACCTCGATCTCTTTGCCATCGCATCGAACGAACGTTTGCTGGTTGGTTGTCACATAGAAATCGTGTGGAAAAACACCGTCCGCCGGGGCCTTCGCCAGATGCGCATCCGCGCGTTTGGCAACCTCGGCCCCGTGTTGGCGCAGACGCAGCACCAGCTCGTCGAGGGCTTCGCTTGTTTCGGCAGAGACCTCGATTCGCGCAAAGCTCTGGTCCGCCCGCTTTTTGCCGATCTTGATCTCACCGATCTTGAAATTCGCGCCGTGGGTCAGGATTTGGTCCAGCACCTTTGGCAAAATGAGCGAGTCGATGATGTGACCGCGCAGCTCGAGCGTTTCGGAAAACATCCGCAAAACCTAGCCGAGGAAAGCGGTCGCGCCAGTGAAGCACGCGACGTTTGTAGAGGTATTTGTGTCAAACGCCCGAGTACTTTATCGTTTCGGCCCGAAGCAACATGGAAAAGCCGAACGCGCGCGGACCGACGCCCAGCCGCAAAGCGCATCTTGTTTTGGGAGAAAAATTGAATCGAAAAGGAAAACCGCCACCGCGACTGCCTGCGCCTGCCAGAAAAAATCGCGCGGCCGCACGCCGCGAAATCGACCGGTAGATCGACAATGTTATGCACGAGCATTTGCCAGCCCTCGCGGCGAAGGTTGCAGCAGCACTGGCGAACAAATCTGAATATTTCGTCACGCAGCCTGTGGAACTGAGAATCCTGCAAGGAATGTCTGAAGCAGAGATCAAAGATTTTGGTTCTAGCCATGGCTGGCGCGTGGTGCGCCGCCTCGGGGGACGCCAAATCGAGTTTTACAACGACGCGGGCGAGCGCCCTCTGTAGACGCTTCGCTCTGCGGAGCGCGAAGTTGGACTTCTGCGTGTGCGCGCGGCGCGCCGCCCAGCCTCCTGCGCGCCAAAGCGCTTCGGCGGCGGCGCGAGGTCGACAGCGACAGGTAGAGTGCGGCGGGCAACGTCGTCGCTGGACAGCATCATCGTGTTGGCTTACCAATGCGCGAGGCGCATCCATATGGAAGCAGCGAAAATTTATTTTATCGTTTTCGGCGTTCTGACGATTGTCGGAGGCGTGATCGGCTACGTCAAAGCAGGCAGCGTGGCGTCGATCATCGCCGGCTCAATTACCGGAGTGTTGCTGCTGGTGGGCGCATTTCTTCTGCCCGAACATCGCGCCGTGGGGCTGGCGACTGTATTCATCATTTCTCTTCTTCTCGCCGCCCAGTTCATTCCCAAATTTCTGCGGACCGGAAGAATCATGCCCGCAGGGATGATGTCGATCTTGAGTGCAATCGGGATCATCGCGGCAATTGTCGCCTGGATAAAAAAGTAATCGCGTGGGAAGAATTCGTCTCCGGACGTGGCGGCGGCTTGCGCTGGTTTTATTCGGCGCGCTCTTCGCGGCCATTGTTTACCGCTGGATTTCGCTGGAGCGATTGCAACACGCCGCCCCGGAGGTGATCGCGATGGCAGCGCCGGAACCGACACCGACTCGACCGCCGATCATCACCGGGAAATTGGACACCGGCAAATTGTTTAACGGCATCACGCTTCACTCGACCGTCGAGACAGTGCCGGGCGCCGATGCCACGACGGAACGCGTTGATCCGAACAGTTACGTTCTCGATTTAAAATTGCAGGCACGCGTGCCTTCGCCGAACAGGACCATTGAAGAGCTGGCCAAAGTCAGTCCCCGACTGCCCGCGGTCTTGCCGGGATTGGCTGCAATGTTACCTCCGGAGCCGGTTTCACCTCTTTTCGCTCAGCTTTACGAAACGAAAATAAGAGTGTTACGCGAGAACCTTGTTCGTCTCGACTTCCTGCTTTCGCGCCACAATTTTTTCGATTGCCAAACCGTGCTGCAACTGCAGCACCCGCAGAGTCATCGCAAAGCGCTCCTGCTCCAGGCGGATATGGATGTCGATGCCGATGGCTCCGATGCTGATCGGATGCCCATTGGAACCGGAGCGCCGACCAATTTCAAGCCATCAACCAGTTATCGCTGGCCAAAGAAAACGCCGGCGCCCAATCCGTATCTGGCTGCGGCGGAGGAAAAATTGAAGCACGCCGAGGACGAATATGCTTTTTCGACTACCACTCCCGAACGCAAACGTGAGTTGCGCACGGCAATTGCGCAACTGCGCGCTGAAGTCTTCACGCTTAAAAAATACAGCTTTCTCATTGGCGCGACTGATCCTTACATCGTCGTTCCGGGCGCCTTTACGCACGGCCACGACGCCGTTAACACTGGCGATTACGCGCTGGTCGTTTTCGGCGACGCAATTTATCCCGCGATTGTCGGCGATATCGGACCGAACGACAGAGTCGGAGAGGCATCATTACGCCTCGCGAAGCAAATCAACGCGCAATCCACGCCTTACAACCGGCCGGTAAGCGATCTCAAGGCGACGTATTTGATTTTCCCTGGAACGGCTGACAAGCCATTTGGTCCGCCCGATCTGAATAAAATTCAGGCGCGTTGCCAAAAACTTGCCGATGAAATCGGCGGCGCGACTGTGCCGCTGCATCGTTGGGAAAATATTATTCCGCTGCCACCCACGCCCACGCCTTCTCCGTCTCCGAGCCCAACATCGACATCTTCTCCGGCACAATCTCCGCCTCCCGGCATATCGACCACCCCAGCCGCGTCGCCATCACCGACATTTGCATTCCCTGTTCCAGGCACGACCGGCAGCGGGCCGGCAACTCCGACGCCTGCGCCGACAAGTTCACCCTGAGCAATTCTCGATTTTGCCGTCGCGCCCGGCCCGTCGCGCGTAACGAAATCAATTACCGCGACCACCTCTGCCGGTCGAGATCGCTAATCGTAAGGAGAATAATCCGGCGCAAATCGAGGAGGGGGAGCGAAAAGCTCATCGCGCTCAATGAAAGCGCGGCGGTGCCGGCGCGGAATGAATTCGTCTTCGTCATCCGATCCGGGTGTCACGATTACAGCGCGGCCGGAGGGCAGACGCATGATTAGTCTTCCATCGGGCGTCGCGCCAACAACTCGGGCGCGCACCGAGCCGGATGGAACTCCCGGCTGCCAGTAACGCGAATTCTGAGCGATACGCGGACGCTTCGAATTGGAACCAACACTTTTCCTTTTGTTACGTGAAGTTGACGGGGCAGCGGTGGCGGTTTCCGGGGTGACCCCGAAGGCGTTCGGGGCTTGCGCTGACGAGTTGTCCTGCGGCTGCGCAGAGTTTTCCGCAGCAGATACTGGAGTGTTCGAGCTTGCGCTTGGCGAAGTAGCGGGAGCTGTCGCCGCCACAAATTGCGTGTTCGACGTTTGCGCCTGGTCAACACCTGGCGATGGGGTTTGATTTAGATCTGTAAGTGGCATCGAATTTGTTCCCGGCTGGTTCGGGACGAGCTGTGCCGGGTTTGCGGGTTGCGACGTCGCCATGGCTGGAGCCGTTGCGGTGGAACCATCCTGGACGCCTGGTGCCGGTGATGTGTCTGGAACACCGACAAGAACGCCAATGGATTTCTTCTCATTGTTCTGGTGCAAGATCCTTCCGATTGGCTCCGGCAACAGAATTGCAGCAACCGCCGCAGCCGCGAGTAGAATCGCACCAAAAGCCAATGTCCTTCGCAGCAAGCGTCCCCGCGGTCGGTCCGCTCTTCGCGGAATTGTTGTCATGAAAGGAATGCCAAATCTTTGCGCGAGTGCTCGCCGGCGTTCAGTTTTCACCAAGCATTGGTGAATCATTTCCGCAAGCGCGACCGGATCTTGTGGACGTTGATCCTGATTGGCATGCAACATCTGCGAGAGCAAGGGCCGCAGAGCTTTTGGGAGTATTCGTAACTGTTGCCGGCGCAGCTCTGCCGAAGGTGCGGCGCCCGTCAGCAGCAAGTACATTGTCGCGCCGAGAGAATAAATTTCTGATCGGAAATCCACCGTTCCCTGTTGGATTTGTTCAGGACTGGCGAACTCTGGCGCGATAGAAAAACTTTGCTTGCGGTCGTCGCCTTCAGGCGGTTCAAGCTCGCCAGGGGACGAGTCCGTGTCGCCGCGGCGACCGGATTTTAATCCGGCCAAGCCCAGGTTCGTTAGCTTTACGAAAGGCCAATCGCCTTCGGGAGTCGACCCTGGGACAATTACTAAGTTGGACGGTTGAACGGCGCGATGCCTGAGCCTGTGAAAACTGATGGTGGAAAGCGCGCTGACTACTTGCGCAGCGATATGCAACACTGGCTCGGGCGGCATCGGGCCATGTTCCTCGACCCACGAGTCGAGCCTCTCCCCGGGTATGCACTCAGAGACATAAACGAAATGGTCGGCCTCGCATCCGAAATCAAAAACCTTGGCCACATTGATGTGATTAAGTCTCTCGGCGCCACGCGCCTCCTTTTCGAACTGCTCCCGCATCGCTGGATCGACGCTTTCGACCGGGATGAGTTTTAGGGCAACGGGTTCGCCGGTTCTTTCGTCGACAGCTTTGTAAGTAACAATCGTACCGGTCGTACTAAGTTCGCGCGGGGCGCCGTCGCGGTTAAGACAGATCCGATAGTACTCGAGGAAAGTTGTCTGTTCCATATCGTGTCGTGGTCCGCAGCAAGAGCCAAAACGATCAGATCTCTACTTATACCATTTAACCTGACTTTCGGCCACGAGTTGCTGATTCTAAATCCTGGGACGGCGTCGCGGAAGTTCGGAGCTGACGAAACTTCGTCGCCTGCGTATGAGCTGGTGATGAGCACGACTGTCAGGGATCAGGAAACGGTTGATGAGCGACAGAAAACTTTGCGTAGTTGATTGCGTTCGGCTCGCCATACCACAACGCGCCGAAGGGAAGCACGTCGGATATCAAATCGACCCCACGTCGATCTTTGCGCGGTCGAATTTCGTAAACGTGTTGTGAGCCGCTCATCGCGCCGGGCCAGCGGTTGGCCCCATCGCCTGATTAGATGTTTCGTTGCTATTTCACCGGGTGTCTTAATGGTCGGCAAGGACAATCTGATCGGTGCGATGCCGCTGATCATAAGGAAAGCACCGATATGGCGATTCGGGATTGCTCATGCCCGCTCAAGGGCCAAAGCAACGCCTTGGCCAACACCGACGCATAGACTCACCAAGGCACGGGACTGTTGTTGCCTGCGCAAAGCATAGGCGGCAGTCATCACCAAACGTGCACCGCTGGCGCCAAGCGGATGCCCGAGCGCGATCGCGCCACCGTTGCAGTTGACATGCTCAGCATCGTCGGCCAGTCCGAGACTACGCGTACACGAGAGCACCTGGGCGGCGAAGGCT